>Ga0105090_10001572_pt1 | contig 12369 bp, 10 predicted proteins | sample PPLLak3March2015_FD_79110 | JGI IMG/M metagenome (GOLD analysis project Ga0105090, IMG submission 79110) | Freshwater sediment microbial communities from Prairie Pothole Lake near Jamestown, North Dakota, USA - PPLs Lake P7 Core (1) Depth... | ecosystem: Environmental > Aquatic > Freshwater >... | reverse complement strand
GTAATCGGCACCCCCTTCGGCTGCCCCGTCGAGCCCGAGGTGTAGATCATGTAGGCAACGCTTGCTGCGCTTGTCCTGCTCTCGGGATTCTCCCCGTTGCACGCTTCAATCTGCGGCCAGTCACGGTCTAGACAGACTATCCGTGCCGCCGTTTCTGGCAGCCGCGCCAACACATCCCTCTGGGTAACCACCACCGGCGCACCCGCATCCTCCAGCATGAACGACAGCCGCTCGGCCGGATAATCCGGGTCTAGCGGCACATACGCCCCGCCGGCCTTCACTATCCCCAGAATCCCTACCATCATCTCCACACCGCGCTCAACGCACAGCCCCACCAGAACGTCCGGCCCAACACCCAAATCACGCAAATGATGCGCCAGCCGGTTCGCCCGCGCATTGAGCTCTCCGTAGCTCAACCGCTCCGCCCCGCTCTCCACAGCCACCGCTCCAGGAGTCGTTAATGCGTGACGCTCAAACAGCTCTTGAACACCTGTAGTCCGCGGATACTCCACCGCAGTACGATTCCAATCCAATAACAACTGATTACGCTCCGATTCACCCAATACATGATCCCCGTACTGAGCGGCAGACTGGTCGGCGTCTGCGTTGGGCGAACGGGATTCGTCTCGGCGAGAGGATTTAGAATTAGTAGTAACGGTATCCATCGAAATCCCAAGCCCTGAAGAAGATATCCCCGAATATTTTACTTAGAATGGTTTATCTGGGAAGACATAGATTGTATCGCTTCACTATGACAAGTCTCTGTTTCTCTTGCGCAAACACCAAATATTTCTCTGAATTTCTGTGCAATTTTTCCTGAATTACCGCGTGAATTAGCCAGATACAACTAGAGCGTGTAGGCGGAAACTACTAAAGCGCGTACCAAAGGGATTCCGTAGTGGCCCATTTATGGGCTCATCGCTCGTTGGCGAAAGCCATTCTGATAAGTTTCGATTATTGAGTATCCCCAAAATATGGCGCCTCGTCAGAGGCATGTTTTTGTCATGATTTACGCAATTATTACTATATCGAAAAACCGGGGAAGGTCACCTCAACTGACAGCGTATTATTTTATATAACGCTTGCACAAATGATGGTCTTGTAATCAACATGTCCCATACAAATAATTTCAGCAATTCGACCTGCGGACCTGTGATTCCCTGGTTAACTTCAAAGAGCGGGCTCCGTAGCGGAAGCAGAAACGGCAGCCTGTTATCCCAAACTCCCTAGATGCGAAAAAACCTTGTGTAACGGTTCAGGCTCCCGTTCTACCCTGTGGATGAAAGCGCCGCTGTCGAGCAAGGCCGAGAGTAACGACGACAGTTGACGCTCGTCTCCGGTTCCGCTGACCCCCACTTTCCCGTCAGCCTTTTCTGTGGCAACGGTCAGTTCCAGAACCCGTATCAGTTCAAGAAATCGTGGATAGTCTTCGGCTGGGGATAGCACTTCGACGCTGAAGCGCATGTGCCTCCTGCTGATGTCCTGGAATAGTTCAGACGTGCCGTCAAAACGCTTCTCACCTCCTATCAGCACAATCACCCGGTCGCACAATTTCTCGACTTCTTCTGCCCGGTGCGTTGCCCATAGGACTGTCTTTCCGGTGCGCTGAATCTGGTATCTGACCAGTTCGAGGAGTTCCTCTGTCGATTGCGCATCCAGACCATTGGTAGGCTCGTCCAGTAGTAACACCTTCGGATCGTGCAGAAACGCGCGAGCGAGGCCAAGTCGCTTCTTCATGCCTGTCGAGTAGCTGTGAAACGGTCGGTCTGCCTGGGACGTCAGCTTGAACCGCTCCAGCATTTCCGTTGTTCTCCGGTGGGCTTCTGCCCGACGAAATCCGTGAAGCGCCGCAAAGAACTCAAGATTCTTCCTGCCGCTCAAGCGCCAGAAGAAGCTTCGATCATTCGTGGTCAGGTAGCCAATGTGCTGCTGAGCCTCACGGCTGCGTTCCGGAACGGGTAACCCCACCACGGTGACGTTCCCGGAATCCGCGCGCGTAAGGTCGGCAATGATCGTGGCAAGCGTAGTCTTTCCGGCACCATTGGGACCCAAGAGCGCGGTAATCTCACCTGCCCTCAGTTCGAACGAAACACCGCGCAGGGCAATCGACTGCTGAGGGCGCCGCAACTGAAATATAGTTGCAAAACTCTGCATGAAGTAGGTCTTGCTCACATTCTCGATACTTAGCAGGACTTGCCCGGCATTCATTTCCAGCGCCATTTCCGATTTCATTCAATTCCCATCGAATTGATATACTGCATCAACTTGATTTCTGCAACCACATGATATCCCTCAGACCCTGCATTTTTATTGTTACTGCGGTTTTTTGCGCTTGCACCGCACTTGCCTGTCACGGAGCGGTCCTCCAAAACGTCAAGGTAGAAGTGTCGCCGGGCAAACCGGTCTCCGACCGTACACCGGATGTCTTTGGCTACGGTGGAAACATTTGGTGGATACCATCGGTTTTCGAAGCAGGTGTTGCGCAACGGATTATGGGTATGCAACGCCCTGGAATGACGCGCATAAGCCTTGGCGACCAGATTCTGACGTACGCCACCAGCCGCGAGGATCTGCAACGCCGGCTGGACACTTATCCATTGAACGAATTTCTCCGACAATATGCACAATCCGGGGGCAGGGTTCTGTTCATTCTGGACGGTGTTCCGCTCTGGGTGAGTTCTAACAAGTCTACGCGAACTTTTCCGAATCCCGATCAGAAGATATTCCGCATGAGTCCACCCGCGGATTTCGAAGAATGGAGCAATGTTGTTGAGATGATAGTGCGGCATTTCAATGGCAAGTTGGGTCTCAACGCATATTACGAATCGTGGAACGAACCGAACTGGTACTACCTGGGAACGACGGAGCAATACCACAAACAATATTATCACTCGGTACTCGGCGCACGCAGAGCCGACCCACGCGTCTTGATTGGCGGACCGGGGATTTCCGAGTTTCTCGGCGTCGGGACCCGGGGAGACCCCCAGGGAACGGAAGCCGAGAAACGCGGCATGGCCAAGCGCTTCCTTGAACAGCAGTTTGCGTTCAGGCAATTCTTGGACTATGCGAGCCGCACCCCGATTCCGGAACTGGGCCTCAAGAAACTGCCCGTGGATTTCTTTTCCTGGCACAGCTTCTACATCGACCCGACCAACTACTACCGCTTGGTCGTTCCCTCCATCCGATCGGCCCTGGGTGCGGCCGGATATCGTACCAATACGCCGCTGATCAATACCGAATGGAATATCGCAGCTGTTCCTCCTTACCCCGAGGGCAACCTGAACGCCACCGAGGTTGGCGCAGCATTTGTTGCAAGCAGTCTGCTGGCGATGCACGAAACCAAGGTGGATAGCCAGATATTCCAGATGTATGTGGATCCTGGAGTCAGCGGTTATTTCGGCGGAACGTTTACGCAATCCGGTATTCCAAGGGCGAATTTCAACGCGTTCCGCCTGTTTTCGCTACTCAAGGGGCAAGAGGTTCAGGTAAATGCCTCCGATCCATGGGTCAAAAGCGCCGCGTTCCGCGATGGAAAAAACATTTACCTGGTGGTCGCCACGTTTGTTCCAACCCCTAAAATGGCGACCGAAACCACTCGGATTCAGAGTGCTCTGCAGAATGCAGAATTCTCAAAATCCATTGCGGCAGCGGAACTCACAGGAAAACAGGGTTTGCCAGAACCATTTGCGAGCAAGGCCCGGGAAATCTCCCGGCAGAACCAGAAAATCCTGCGCGAAATCAGCGAAAAAGCCGCCGTCTGGAAGCACGGGATTACGCTGGAAATCGAATTGTCCGGGATGCGCACCACGAATGGGAAGATCACGCATTACCTGATCGATTCGACGCATTCGAACATATATCGGGACCTGCCGAAAGCAGAAAAATTCCTGGCTGACAGACGCGGGCAGTTTCAGCAGGAACTGTCGGAAGAACTCGTGACGCGGCTACATGACAATGGCGTGCCAAAAGATGTTGCGGAACACTTGCGTACGCTTTCAAGGCGCCAACGGCCGGCCCAGGAACTTCTTGCTGCGGCCCCCCCGGACAAGCGCGAGGTCGTGCTCAAAACTCTTCAGCAATTATCGAGAAAGGCAAGCAGTCTTTACAGCGAAACCATCCGCGAGATCGAGAACTGGCCCTCGGCACGACTGCATGAGCAAACCCTGACATGGCCGACATCGGGTAATTTGAAAGTCACTTCGGAGCCCTACGCGGTTCACCTTTTCGTTCTGCCGCAGTAACCAGGCGAGGAGAGTACCAGGGATGAAGTCGAGAGAACCCGAATCAAACGTCCCGGCGGGTGGCGCTTACTCAGTAGCTGATCGCCACGACTAGCGCAATGATCACGTACGACGCGATCGGAATCAGGCAGTAAAGCAGAACCAGCTCGAAGACATGTACGCGCGCGCGCTTGCGTTCATCAATGATTCCCTGCTGAATTTCGGAGAGCATCATCCAGCGTCCGTCATACGGCAAGAGCCCGGAGTCCAGGCGCGCCTGCATGACACGACGCAGGGCCGCCATAACAGCTGCGACCTGCTTTCCGGTTATTCCCAGCTGATTCCGATGTTCCACGCCGCGTATTCCCGCTTATCCCGGGAAAAGGAAAAAACCCGAATATCTGGACAAATCCAGATGAAGGAGCATGACCACAATCACGAAATTCAACAGAATGGTGAAACACGCCGTCAGCAACCCCAACTGAAGCGCTCCGACAAATTCGAATACTCCCCGGAATCGAACCAGTACATTTTTCTCCTCACGGGGGACGGCACCTTTCTCTTCCAGTTCACGCCGGAATTCAGAATATGCGCGCAGGAGCAGGTCGTCACGCACTTCGTCCTGCAGTCTCATGGGTTCCGTCACATCGTCACCTCACGAAGGTCACTGTCTTCGACAAGGTTGCGCCGTATTCGCTCTAGCTTGAGCCTCCCGAGATACTCGAGCAGTAGCGCTGCATAACACGCCGCGGCAAAGCCAAGCACGAGCGCAACGATTGCATTCAGGGCATGTATCGGAAATGCCGGTATTTTCGGAGGACGTGCCGTTTGCACCTGGACGATATTCACCATCGGAGCCTCGCTCTGCATACGCGCCTCTGCCAGATTCATTTCCACGTTGGACAGGAGTTCATCGAGAATCCTCTTGTCCGACTCCAGCCGGCGCATGGTTGCGATCGCCGTTACCGTATCGCGAGTCGCATCTCGAAGTTTTTCGATCCTTTCGGTCAAAGCGTTCTTACGCGCTTCAAGGCGTTGCATCTTGTCAAGCATGGGATTGGGGATAGCCCCGGACGCGTCGCTGTTCCCTGCGCGATCCGCACCGGCTTGTCCGGCGACGCCCATCCGCTCCCTCACCGCTTGCAACTCGACGATGACGCTATTGCGATCACGTTCCAATTGCTGCGATTGGTTAAGCGCGAGTTGTTCCGCCTCGGTTGAAGAAAGCAGCTTGTTTCGCTGCTTAAACTCACTGATTTCTGCAGTTTTGGAAGCAACTCTCTTTTCAATCTCTGTGAACTGCTGTTCAAGTACGCGCCGAGTCCTGGTTGCCTTGTCTTTGAGCAGGCGGGCATGAAATTCCGCATAAAGATCCACATATGTATTGGCAATTGCAGCAGCAAGTTCCGGATCACGATCGCGGACATAAATATCGGTGAAAAACTGCGGGCTCGTGACGAAGTCGACATTCTTCTTGAAGAAACCCGGTTCTTTGCCAGGAAATCGCCGATGAATCCCCTCGGCCATATCGTCACTTCTCAATATACCAACGTGGATACCGGCTTCCTTTTCATCGGGCAGCGGCTTCAGCGCTGGCTGTGCCATTCGTTGCTGCGAACTGGATGAATACGAGGATGATGCGTCGTTAAACGGAACAAAGAGTGTAGCCTTGGCTTCGTAGATGGGCGGCAGGTAGCGGCCGATGAGGAGCGTAAACACCATCGCTGAAACCGAAACAAGCAGAATGATTCCCTTTCGGGAATATAGCGCCATCCAGTAATCGTACAAAGTTGCTTGTGCGTACATGCTCGCAATACCAAAGTTACGGATAGCGCGCCCACATGCTAGAAGATGCCCAAAGTCCCGTCGCGCTTGCTCTTGGCGATCGCCATATTCGCGATGCCGAAGGCCAGTGGCAATCCCAGAACACTGAACCCGCCGAGAATCATGAGTTCGAAGCTTACGTCGGAAACGCCGGCCCCCAGCAGGAGCGTCTTGCGCATAGCTTCATAAGCGTAAGTCATCGGCAGCACTTTTGCAATGCTGGCCAACCAGGAAGGCAGAAGGTCGATCGGGAAAAAAGCCCCGGCAATCAGCGTTGATGCAACCGAAAATGCCGCATTGATAGGATCCCCTCTCTTCAGCACCATGATGATCGAAGCCGATATTATTCCAAGTACGCTGTAGGACATTACCGTGACGATGATGACCGTCAGACCACTAGTCAAATTCGCATGCCCGAGATCGGCACCGAAAAACAGTGTTCCGGAAGTGATAACCACGACGATCTTCAGAGCTTCGAAAAAAAACGCCCAGATGCACGGAAAGAGCAGTACCCACATCGGTCTGATCGGACAGGAAAACGTCATTTCAAGAGAACCTTCCGACATACCCGTACGCAGACTTCCGGCAAAACCGGTCAGGCCAGTGTGGAGAATACCCGCACCTGCCAGGCCAATCAGAACAAAAGAAAAATAGTCTGTCTGAAAGCGGGATACCATCGCTCGCGAAGCATCCGAGTCGATAAGAAGGGAGAGAAAATAAAACATTGTGACAATGAAGAATCCAGCCATGAACTGGAAGGCAAAATTAAACTTGTAGCTCGTGGCAATGAAAAAATCACGGCGAAAAAAAGCGCAGGCTACTCGGGCGAATTGATTCATAAAAGGTTGTCGAGGAGCGAAAGGAAACCCTGTTCACTGCTTATGCTCAGATATTTGCCATTGTCATTAACTACCAGTATCTTACCGCAAGTTTTATTCTTCATAATGCACAATGCAAAATAATGCACAATGCAAAAAAGCAGGCAGCGATCAGCCGGTAGCTGAGTTCTGTTGGCCCTTGATTTTTTGGATCCCGGTATTATTCAACAATGATTCAACAATGGGATCCGCAACCCGGCAGGCAGGACATTGCCGGAGAAACTTTCTCCACCATGCCAAAATCAAACCAAAAAACGCAAGGTACCAGAAATTTGACAGGGACTCACAAATCCAACGGCGGCGACCCAAATTCGAGCGCCCAGCCTGTGTATAACGTAAAACAACAAGCCGTGATACGGTAAAGGGGATTTTAAATGGGGTGGAAGCGCGAGGTTGCAATTTGGCTCCATAAAAGGAATCTGCTTCCCGGACGGTTTATCCGGATATACATCTATCCACTCATGCTCCGCGGCAAGAAATCCCCCTATCAGGGCGACCGATTCTTTGAGTCTTACTACAAGTCACTCTCTACGCATGATTTCTCTGACCGGATCACGCTTGCGCCTGACGCTCACCCGCTACACTCCCGCTTCCATTACAACGCCACTGAAAACTCAATAATCAAGTATTTTGCCCGCCACCCAATTCGAGACGCGCCAACCGTCCTGGATGTCGGAAGCGGAGCCGGGCACTGGATAGACTTCTGGCGCGATACTTTTAATGCCTCGTTTGTATGCGGTGTCGATATTTCGAAAACATGCACGGAAGCATTGCGGAACAAGTATGTTCATACAGGGAATGTAGCCATCCTGGAAGGAGATGTTTCCCGAAGCGTGATTCCCCACGATCGCAAGTTCGACCTGATTAGTGCGATCGGCGTGATTTTTCATATCGTGGAGGACGACCATTGGCACAAGACCCTGATCAACTTGCGCGATATGCTAAGCGATGACGGCGTGATAGTGGTGGGAGGACATTTCGGCTGGATTACCCAGAATGTACAATTTCATGTGACTGACGATTTTGACAACCTGGAACAGGCAATCAACAGCCTCCAGGGCGCACGCCATGCACAACAAATATATTTCAGCAAGCGGCTGAGATCTTTGCGACAGTGGAAGATTGCTGCAAGGAAAACCGGCCTGCAGGTGCAGCAAGTACTAAAGACACAGCGGGTTCTCGGGATTGCCGCCCCGGAGAACAATATCATGATACTCAAAAAAGTCATCCCATAGACTTTCGATCCTTGACGGAACGGTAGCGGATACCTGATCTTGCACTTGTCTGGTTTGTTAAAACCCTTGAAACCCGCATGTCCCCACTTCCCCGCTTCGCGCCGTCGCGTCGCCGTGCCGAAATGTCAAGCACACTACGAAATCTGGGGATTGCGATGATTGATTCAAAGCGCATCGGTTTTATCATCGAACAGGCGCTGGGCCACATCACCCACGCCGAGAACCTGCGATACTGGGTTGACAAGGATCCCAACGTGGGTGCGCGCTGGCTGATGATTCCGCACCATGCGAAGGACATCTGGCAAAAACTTCCCGGACTTTCTTATTCCATGAGATTGAGTTTGCGGGCGCATGGTGCGATCCGGCAGGCGCTCTTTCGTGAACATCTCGATTGCCTATATCTTCATACGCAAAGTTTATCGCTCTTCAGTCTCGGATTCATGACTCAAATACCCACGGTGATCTCGCTAGACGCCACGCCCATGAATTTCGGGGCAATTGCGGCAGCCTATGACGAGACGCCCTCTACAGGGATCGCAAACCGAATCAAGACGGCGTGGTTTCGCCACGCCTTCGCGCGAGCGCGCGGACTGATCGCCATGTCGGATTGGGTGAGAACAAGTCTGGTGCGGGACTACGCGGTTACGCCCGACAAGATCAGGATATTGCCCTTCGGAGTAAACGTGCAGCAATGGCAGTTCGTCTCCAGAATGCCGCCACCCGGACGCCGCCTGCGCCTGCTTTTCGTCGGCGGGGACTTCGAACGCAAGGGTGGCCCACACTTGCTCGACGCGTTTCATCACGGCCTGGCAGATTTTTGCGAACTCGACATCGTCACTGGCACGCAACCGGCGTATTCCGGACACCACGTGCGGATACATACCGGACTGACGCCTAACAGTCCACTACTGCGGAAGCTTTATGCGGATGCGGACCTGTTTGTCCTGCCGACCCGGGGCGACGCAACGCCCATCGCAATACTCGAGGCAATGGCAACGGGCCTGCCGATTATTACCACCAAGGTCGGCGCAATCGGCGAATTGGTCAAGGAAGGCGTAACCGGGCATTTTATTCCCCCGGCCGCTCCCCAGCGTATTGTGGAAGTCATCACGTCACTTGCCGAGCGTCGCGACGCGCTACCGGCCATGGGACAGGCCGCGCGCACCGTCGTGGAACGGAGCTTCAACGCTGAAATCAACAGCAAAGGGGTCATTGACTTCTTGAAGGAAGTGAGCGCCCCCCGGCCGGACGGGAACGGGCATCCATGAACAGGACTGCAGTTATTGTCAGCACCAAGTACCCGTTTCCAAGCGATGACGGCAAGAAGACCGTACTGGCGGGTTTTCTCGGCTACCTGCTAGAGCGTTTCGGTCAAGAGAACGTGCTGTATGTCGTGATCGCCAGGAAGCCTCCCTCCGTGGTAAACGAAAGGGTTTGCAGGACCATCTGGATCCCCCCTCCGGGGTTGGCGGCAAAGGTGTGGAATCTTTTCAAGTGCGTCTCCGGGATCGAGAACAAGAGCATGCAGGAGGCACTGACTTACTCGCCGAAGGTGAAGCGCACCCTGAATGCCCTGATCGAACCGCTGCGGCCGGAACTGCTGATCCTGGACACGCTGCGGATCGGGCAGTACTTCTGGTCTTCCGGGCCCCCGGGTGCCCGCCTCGTCCTGTACATGGATGACCTGTTTTCCCTCAGGTTTCGCCGTATGACCGAGGTATCGATGAAATCCAAAGAGGTTCGATTCGATCCGAGCGGCACGTTTGCATCAACGCTACCCGCATTGGCCCGGGCCGTGATTCAGGTTGGTCCTGTTCAACAGTACCTGTTCCGGATGGAAGCCGCCAGGATGGAAACGCGGGAGCGCGACAGCACAACGCGATTCAACAGATGTCTCCTGATCAACCCCAACGAAGCGCAATTGCTTAGCGCGCAATGTCCGGGCGGACCGATCGCCGCCGTTACACCGGTGCTGTTCAAGTCATCCTGCGCGGTTCAACGCAAGTTCGACGGCACCCCTTTGTTCCTCCTCTTTGGTTCGCTGCGGCATCCCGTATACCGCGCCTCCGTGATACGGTTTTTGCAGCGCGGAATGGATAATGTCCTGCAGCGCATCCCCAATGCACGAATCTGCATAGTCGGCGACGGCGCGGATGATGAAATACGCGGCCTTTGCCGCCGCTTCGGAAACCACGTCGAAACACCGGGATTCGTGGGCAACCTTGACGCAGTTTTTTCAACCGCCTGCGCGCTCCTGGTCCCGCTGCTCGCCGCAGGCGGATTGAAACTGAAAATTCTGACTGCCCTTTACTACGGTTTGCCGATCATCGCGACCGACAGCGGTGTCGATGGCATACCGTTGATTGACGGGACACATTTTCTCCGAGAAAACGCCATCGAACGGTTCCCGGTTCACATGTTGCGGCTGATGGACATCCCCTACAATCGTGAGATCTCCCGCAACGCGTCCGCGCTTTTCAATGAACACTATTCGAAGGAACGCATCTACAGGGACTATGACGAATTGATGGGAAGTGAGCGCAGGACGGACATTGAGGCGTCCAGGTAACCGGCGTAGCGACTCGCGCACAAACCTGGACTTCCCGCCGGCACACGATCGACCTGCGACGCACATGACTCATCTCTCAGCAGCTCCCATTCCGCCCGCCAACCGCGGTAAAGACGGCGCCGTGCGCATCATGCACCTGATTCCGCGGTACACGAACGACGGCACCTGCCGGGTGGTCAACTCGCTCATCAGGCATACTGACCCCACCCGCTTTCAGACGTTCGTTGGCATCCTGAGCAGGGACACTTGCTCCCTGCAACCGCTTCTCGACATGGGCGCTGTACCCATACAATTCGACATGAGGCACTTCGCCGATGTTTCAGTGTTGGCAGCACTGATCGGGGAACTCCGGGATAAACGCATTCAGGTCGTACATACCCACCGAATCCGCCCGGATCTCATCGGCCGGATAGCCGGTCGCTGGGCAGGCGTGCCAATCAACGTATCGACCCAGCATTACGCAGGAGAATGGGACGAGCGGGGAAAGGTCGTTGGCCTATTGGTTCGTCTGCTCTACCGTCTTACCCTCCCCCTGACACAGAAAATAGTCAACATCTCCAGCGGAGAGATGGCACTGCTACGCGCCGCAAAAATTTCCCCCGCCAAGATGGCGGTCATCCATAATGGCGTCGATGGTGAGATGTTTTTTCCTGCAAACACCTGTGGCAACAATGGCCAGTCGCATGGGGTCGAGCGGCCGCTCGTAATCGGCTGCGTCGCGTTCCTGACCCGACGCAAAGGCATCAACCACCTGATCGCCGCATTCCGCCAGGTCGTAGACCGCCACCCGCTGGCGTATTTACAGATTGTGGGGGACGGCGAAGAACGGCCTGCGTTGGAGAAACAGATTGCGGCTCTTGGCCTGGAGAGGAGAGTCACTCTGCTGGGCAACCAAACCAGGGTTCCCCGACTGATGAACGGTTTTGACATCTTCGTCCTGCCTTCGGTCTGGGAGCCGTTCGGGCTGGTGATTGCAGAGGCCATGGCCTGCGGCAAACCGGTCGTGGCGACGCACGTTGGCGGAATACCGGAGATCGTTGAGCACAATCGCACGGGCATTCTGGTGCCGCCCGCGGCCGTAACGCCGCTGGCAAACGCCTTGGCAGCCTTGCTGGAAGACGGGCAGTTGCGGGCCGAAATGGGTCGTGCAGGACGGCAACGATTTCTTGAAAATTTTGATGCCAGAATAATGGCTGCAAAATATCAAGCACTCTACGATTCGCTGCTGTAGATGACGACGCATGCCTCGGTGCGACTGCAGAACCATTCGAGCGACAGGCATTCGTCACGAAACTTGCCGTGAAGCTCCTGGCGTCGCCGCACTTGCGCGCAGATCTGATGCACAAGGCGCGCGTGATCGGCTACCCGCCTGTCGCCAGCTGTAGTTTGCCTAACGGGTCGAGGCACCACTGCCCGATCCTGGACTCTGTGGCTGATATGCCTGCGCCCCCCCGGCGGACAATCCAAGCTTCGCGCAGCTAATGATCGCCAGCCTGGTGCGGGGGCATCCAGATCTGCGTCATCCGCCTGTTGTAGTCGGAATCTGCGCCCAGGCTCTCCCGATCCGGTCGGTTCTTCATGACCAGATAGACCACGACCTCCCCGCTCACCTTCGGCCCGAAGAACATGCGGAATGTGAGGGC
>Ga0105090_10001571_pt1 | contig 12380 bp, 11 predicted proteins | sample PPLLak3March2015_FD_79110 | JGI IMG/M metagenome (GOLD analysis project Ga0105090, IMG submission 79110) | Freshwater sediment microbial communities from Prairie Pothole Lake near Jamestown, North Dakota, USA - PPLs Lake P7 Core (1) Depth... | ecosystem: Environmental > Aquatic > Freshwater >... | reverse complement strand
TCTGGCGGTGGCCGCCGTGCTTCTGGTAGTGCTTGCGCCGGCGCATCTTGAAGATGCGCACCTTGTCGTGCTTGCCTTGCGACAGCACGGTGGCGGTGACGTTCGCACCCGCGACCCAGGGCGCCCCGACCTTGAGCTCGGCGCCGCTGCCGACGGCGAGCACCTGGTCGATGACGATTTCCTGGCCCACGTCCGCAGCTATCTGTTCTACCTTGATCTTTTCGCCGGCCGCAACCTTGTATTGCTTGCCACCGGTTTTTATGACCGCGTACATGTGTGACCCTTCCAAGAACTGCCGCGCCGGCCCCCGCAGGCTGCCACCTTCGGGACGAAACCTTCGGGACGGCGCTTCCCCATGGAAGCCACCCGTCCGGCGCAGAGCCCGCGAGTATAGCACCCGGGGCTCGCCGAGCTGTGCCCGCGCGACCGCGCCGGCCCAGCTTCCTATAATCACCGACCGCCCCACCGACGCACCCGTGCTCGACGCCACCGCCCCCCCGACCGCCGCCGCAGACCCGACCGAGCTGGCCATGCAGCGCGTCGACGCCGTCATCCGCGAGCGGCTGGCCTCACGGGTGGTGCTGATCGACCAGATCTCGCACTACATCATCGGCGCCGGCGGCAAGCGCATCCGGCCACGCCTGGTGCTGCTGTTCGCCGAAGCGCTGGGCTTCGACGGCCCCGAGCAGTACGAACTCGCCGCCACGGTCGAGCTGATCCACACGTCGACGCTGCTGCACGACGACGTCGTCGACGAATCCGATCTCCGTCGCGGCCGCGCCACGGCCAACGCGATGTTCGGCAATGCCGCCAGCGTGCTGGTCGGTGACTTCCTGTATTCGCGCGCCTTCCAGATGATGGTGTCGGTGAAGAGCATGCGCGTGCTGGAGGTGCTCGCCGACGCGACCAACGTCATCGCCGAGGGCGAGGTGCTGCAGTTGATGAACATGCACGATCCCGACCTGGCGGTGGGCGACTACCTGCAGGTCATCCGCTACAAGACCGCGAAGCTGTTCGAGGCCAGCGCCCGGCTGGGCGCCGTGCTGGCGGGTGCACCGCCGGCGCTCGAGGAAGCCTGCGCCGCCTACGGGCGGTCGCTGGGCACGGCGTTCCAGCTCGTCGACGACCTGCTCGATTACGAAGGCAATACCGGCGCACTGGGCAAGAACGTCGGCGACGACCTGCGCGAGGGCAAGCCGACGCTGCCGTTGCTGGTGGCGATGGAACGTGCCAGCGCACCGGATCGGGCGATGATCCGCCACGCGATCGAGCATGGCGAGGTGCACAAGCTGCCCGAGATCCTGACCATCGTCAGGGCCACGGGTGCGCTGGACGCCACACGGGCGGCGGCGCAGAAGGAAGCCGACGATGCCCGCCTCGTGCTGGCCGCACTGCCTGCCTCGCGCGCGCAGGAGGCTCTGCTAGAATTGTGCGTTCGGTCGATCCACAGGTCTTCCTGAGGCATCGGCTGTCGTCCGCGACGCTTGGATTCCAAGTCGTGCGGGCCGCATCGGGGTGTAGCTTAGCCTGGTAGAGCGCTACGTTCGGGACGTAGAGGCCGGAGGTTCGAATCCTCTCACCCCGACCAGGATTTCACGTCGCTTGGCGACTGGCACCCACCACAACCCCTGTAAGCAAAGGTATGGCGCGGTAGGGTGTGGCTTTTCGCCGTTTACACCCCCTGACCGATCGGCGATGATGAACGCAATATGCCGTCGCTGAACTGACTCCATGGCCGTCGAGACGCTGGTCGAACCGCCGCCCTCCGCACTCACGGGCGTGGCGCGGGTGCTCGTCAACGCCGGCAAGCTCAGCCCCCGTGCGGCCGAGGAGATCTCCCGCGGCGCGCGCGAGCGCAAGAACAGCTTCGTCGGTGCGGCCATCGGCGCCGGCGCCGTCAAGGCCGACGACCTGGCGCACACGCTGTCCACGGCACTGGCGCTGCCACTGCTCGACCTCAACGCCATCGACGCGCAAAAGCTGCCGCGCAATGTTGTCGACCAGAAGATCGCCAGCCAGTACCAGCTGTTGGTGCTGGGTCGGCGCGGCAACCGCCTGTTCATCGGCGCGGCCGATCCCACCGACCAGGAAGCGGTGGAGCGCATCAAGTTCGCCACGCAGCTCACGCCCGAGTGGGTGATCGTCGAGTACGACAAGCTGATGCGCCAGCTCGAGGCGCAGACCGCCAGCGCCAACGAGGTGCTGGAGAACCTGGCCAGCACTGACTTCGACTTCGACGTCACCGACGAGGAAGCCAGCGCCGCCGCCGAAGCCGATGTCGCGACCGAGGTCGAGGATGCGCCGGTCGTGCGCTTCCTGCAGAAGATGCTCATCGACGCCATCAACATGCGTGCGTCGGACCTGCATTTCGAACCCTACGAATACACCTACCGCGTGCGCTTCCGCATCGACGGCGAACTGCGCGAGATCACGCAGCCGCCGGTGGCCATCAAGGACAAGCTGGCGTCGCGCATCAAGGTCATCTCGCGCATGGACATCGCCGAGAAGCGCGTGCCGCAGGACGGCCGCATGAAGCTGAAGTTCGGCACCAAGGCGATCGACTTCCGCGTCAGCACGCTGCCCACGCTGTTCGGCGAGAAGGTCGTGATCCGGATCCTGGATCCGTCCAGCGCCAAGCTCGGCATCGAATCCCTGGGCTACGAGAAGATCGAGAAGGACCGCCTGATGCAGGCCATCGGCCGGCCCTACGGCATGATCCTCGTCACTGGCCCGACCGGCAGCGGCAAGACGGTGTCGCTGTACACCTGCCTGAACATCCTCAACCAGCCGGGCGTGAATATCGCCACGGTGGAAGATCCGGCCGAAATCAACCTGCCCGGCATCAACCAGGTCAACGTCAACGACCGCGCCGGGCTGACCTTCGCCGCCGCGCTGAGGTCCTTCCTGCGACAGGATCCGGACATCATCATGGTCGGTGAAATCCGCGACCTGGAGACGGCCGACATCGCGATCAAGGCCGCGCAGACCGGCCACCTGGTGATGAGCACGCTGCACACGAACGACGCGCCGACGACGCTCACGCGACTGCTCAACATGGGTGTGCCGCCGTTCAACATCGCCTCCAGCGTGCTGCTCATCACCGCGCAGCGCCTGGCACGTCGGCTGTGCGAGAACTGCAAGAAGCCGGCCGACTATCCACGCGACTCGCTGCTCAAGGCCGGGTTCAAGGCCGAGGACATCGACGGCAACTGGAAGCCCTACCGCGCGGTCGGCTGCAGCAGCTGCAACAACGGCTACAAGGGCCGCGTCGGCCTGTACCAGGTGATGCCGATCACCGAGGCGATCCAGCGCATCATCCTGACCGAGGGCACGGCACTGGACATCGCCAAGCAGGCCGAGTCCGAAGGCGTGCGCGACCTGCGCCAGTCCGGCCTGGTGAAGGTGCGCGCCGGCGTCACGACGCTCGAAGAAGTGATCACGGTCACCAACGAATAGCCGGTCCCCGACCACCCCCATCCTGCAGACTCCCGCACGCCCATGGCCACAGCAACGCTCGGCAAGAATCTCAAAGACACCCTCTTCGAGTGGGAGGGCAAGGACAAGAACGGCAAGGTCGTGCGCGGCGAGATGCGCGCCGGCGGCGAGGCCGTCGTCAATGCCAGCCTGCGCCGCCAGGGCATCCTGATCACCAAGGTCAAGAAGCGTCGCACCGCCGGCGGCCGCTCGATCAAGCAGAAGGACATCGCCATCTTCACGCGCCAGCTGGCGACGATGATGAAGGCCGGCGTGCCGCTGCTGCAGGCCTTCGACATCGTCGCCCGTGGCAGCACCAATGCGCGCATGACCAAGCTGCTGACCGACATCCGCAGCGACGTCGAGACCGGCACCAGCCTGAGCGCGGCCTTCCGCAAGCACCCGATGCACTTCGACGCGCTGTACTGCAACCTGGTGGAAGCCGGTGAAGCCGGCGGCATCCTGGAGGCCCTGCTCGATCGCCTGGCGATCTACCAGGAAAAGACGATGGCCATCAAGAGCAAGATCAAGTCGGCCCTGATGTACCCGATCGCGGTCATCGTGGTCGCCTTCATCGTGCTGACGGTGATCATGCTGTTCGTGATCCCGGCCTTCAAGGAAGTGTTCTCCTCCTTCGGCGCCGACCTGCCCGCACCGACGCTGTTCGTGATCGCGGTGTCGGAGTTCTTCGTCGCCTGGTGGTGGCTGATCTTCGGCATCCTCGGCATCGGCGGCTACCTCTTCATGGAGTCGTGGAAGCGTTCGGAGAAGATGCAGATGGTGATGGACCGCCTGCTGCTGAGGATGCCGGTGTTCGGCGACCTGATCCTCAAGTCGGTGATCGCACGCTGGACGCGCACGCTGTCGACGATGTTCGCCGCCGGCGTGCCCCTGGTCGAGGCGCTCGACTCGGTGGGCGGCGCCTCGGGCAACGCGGTCTACGCGCAGGCCACCGAGCAGATCCAGCGCGAAGTCTCCACCGGTGCGGCGCTGACGACTTCGATGACCGCTACCGGCGTGTTCCCGACGATGGTGCTGCAGATGGCCTCCATCGGCGAGGAGTCGGGCTCGCTGGACCACATGCTGGCCAAGGCCGCCGAGTTCTACGAGGACGAGGTCGACGAGATGGTCAAGGGCCTGTCGAGCCTGATGGAGCCGATCATCATCGTCATCCTCGGCACGCTGATTGGCGGCATCGTGGTTTCGATGTACCTGCCGATCTTCAAGCTGGGCGCGGTCGTTTGACCCCCCCCGAAGCGCCTTCGGCGCCTCCCCCCCGGGGGGGCGCCGCCGACGGCCCGGCGAAGCCGGTTCCGTGGCGGTCGCTGGGCCGGAACTGTCGCTGCTCGTGACCGGCCTTCTGAGCGATCTGCCGCTGGATCTGATGCTGTCGCCATGGACCCTGGCGCTGCTGGGGCTGGTGGTGGGCAGCTTCCTCAACGTGGTCGTGTACCGGCTGCCGCTGATGCTGGAGCGCCAGTGGTGGGGCGACGTCGCCGCGCAACTCGGCGACGGCGATTCCTTCAAGCGCGTCTTCGCCAGCGCGGCGCCGGCCAGCCTGGCGCAGACCGGCGGCACGCTCGAGGCCTCGCTGGCGGCACTCGGTTCGCTGAACCTGGCGCGCCCGGCGTCGCGCTGCCCCTCGTGCGGGCACCGCATCCGCTGGTTCGAGAACCTGCCGGTGCTCAGCTGGCTGGCATTGAAGGGCCGCTGCTCGGCCTGCGGCACGCGCATCGCGATGCGCTACCCCCTGGTCGAAGCGGCCACGGCGCTGCTGTTCGCCATCGTCGCCTGGCGCATGGGGCCGCAGCCGCAGGTGCTGTTGTGGTGCGGCGTGGTGGCGGCGTTGCTGGCGCTGGCACTGATCGACTGGGATACCACCGTGCTGCCCGACGCGCTGACGCTGCCGCTGCTGTGGGCCGGTCTCGTCGCCGCCGCACTCGGCTGGTTGCCGGGCCTGACGATCGCGCAGGCGCTCGGCGGCGTGGCGGCGGGCTACCTGTCGCTGTGGTCGGTGTACTGGCTGTTCAAGCTCGTCACGGGCAAGGAAGGCATGGGCTACGGTGACTTCAAACTGCTCGGCGCCCTGGGGGCGTGGCTGGGTTGGCAGGCAATCCTGCCGATCGTGCTGATGGCTTCCGTGCTGGGCGCGGCGATCGGGCTGGTCATGAAGGCCGGCGGCTCGCTGCGTGAAGGCCGCTTCGTTCCCTTCGGTCCCTTCCTGGCCGGCGGCGGCCTGGTGGTGATGCTGGCCGGCCTGCCCACGGTGCTGGGGTGGATGGGCTGGTAGGCGCGGCGGCGCTGCGGCGAGCGCCGGCGATCGGCCGCATCGGCCTGACGGGCGGCATCGGCAGCGGCAAGAGCACGGCAGCACAGGGCCTGGTGGCGCTGGGCGCATGGCTCGTCGACACCGACGCCATCGCGCGCGCCCTCACCGTGCCCGGCGGCGCGGCGATCCCGGCACTGGCTGCCGAATTCGGCGCCGATGCAATCTCCGCCGACGGCGCGCTGGACCGCGAGCGGATGCGCCGTCTCGCCTTCGCCGACGCGGGCGCAAAGGCACGCCTGGAAGCCATCCTGCACCCCTTGATCGCTGCCGAGGCCAGCCGCCAGGCCGCAGCCGGGGGTGCCCGCCCGGTGGTCTTCGACGTGCCGCTGCTGACCGAGTCCAGCCACTGGCGCTCGCGCGTCGAGCGCGTGCTCGTCATCGACTGCGAAGAAGCCACCCAGGTCGCGCGCGTCAGCCGACGCCCGGGCTGGACCGAGGCTGCGGCGCGTCGCGTCATCGGACAGCAGGCGCCGCGCGCTGCGCGCCGCGCCATCGCCGACGCCGTGATCTGCAACGACGGCCTCACGCTCGAACAGCTCCAGGCCGAGCTGCGCGCGCTGTGGACGCTGTGGCACCCGCAGTGCGCCGAAGCGAGCTGATCGTCGGCGAGGGCAGCCCCGGCCGGCACGGGGCCTGTGGAACAATCGGCGGCGGCAGTCGTCCGACCTGCCACACCGCCTGACACCCGAGCCCGCCTTGGTCCTCTACGAGTACCCCTTCAACGAAGGCATCCGCACGATGCTGCGGCTCGAGCACCTGTTCGACCGCCTCGGCCTGCTGGTGGCGCGCGACGCGCCGGTGGATCACCACTTCGCGCTGGCCACGATGTTCGAGATCATGGACGTCGCCTCGCGCGCCGACGTCAAGAGCGACCTGCTCAGGGAGCTCGAGCGCCACCGCACGCAACTGCAGGCCTACCGCGGCCACCCGGGCGTTGCCGAGGAGACGCTCGACGCCGTCATCGGCCGCATCGACCAGGCCTTCGACCGCCTGAACCAGCTGCAGGGCAAGGCAGGTCAGGCGCTGGCAAGCAACGAATGGCTGATGAGCATCCGCAGCCGCATCAGCATCCCCGGCGGCACCTGCGGCTTCGACCTGCCTGCGTACTACGCCTGGCAGCAGCACGCCCCGGAGCGCCGCCGTGCCGACCTCGAGGGCTGGTTGACGACGCTGACACCACTGGCCGACGCGCTGCAGGTGGTGCTGGGCCTGCTGCGCGAGAGCGGTGCGCCGCAGCGCATGGTGGCACCCGCCGGCCACTACCAGCAGAGCCTGCAGCAGGGCAAGGTCTACCAGCTGATGCGGGTGCGGCTGGACGACAGCGACGGTGTGGTGCCCGAGATCAGCGGCCACCGGCTGCTGATCTCGATCCGATTCATGCGCCCCGACACCGAAGGACGCCTGCGCGGCACCGGCACCGATGCCACCTTCGAGCTCGCGCTGTGCGCGTGAACGGCGTGGAAGAAGCCACCGAACGCCACGTGCCCTGCCCGACCTGCAGGCGCCCGGCCGTCTACGGGCCGCACAACCCGTGGCGCCCGTTCTGCAGCGAGCGCTGCCGCAGTGCCGACCTCGGCGCCTGGGCCAGTGAACGCTTCCGTGTGCCCGCCGAAGCGCCCACAGACGACGACGAGCGCACGCCTGCGAGCCACTGAGCGCCGGCCAATGAGCGCCACCGCCGCTGCCCTGCGGGGCCATGTCCTCACACCGCAAGGCTGGATGCTGGGCACGTTGCAGCACGAGCACGGCCGCATCCAGGCCATCGACGGCGACCTGGTCGGCGAGGACACCGTGTGTGCGAGCCCGCTGCCACGGCTGCTGCCCGGCTTCATCGACCTGCACGTGCACGGCGGCGGCGGCCACGACAGCATGAGCGGCGGCGATGCCGTGGCGCGCCTGGCCCGCGTCCATGTGCGCCACGGCACGACGTCGCTGCTGGCGACCACGATGACGGCGCCGCGCGCCGAGATCGAGGCCGCGCTGCGCGACCTCGCCCCGTTCATCGCCCAACGACCTCCAGGCGCTGCGCGGGTGCACGGCGTGCATCTGGAAGGGCCCTATATCAACCCCGGTCGGCTCGGCGCACAGCCCGACTTCGCCGTCACGGCCACGCTGGAAGAGGTGCTGGCGCTGCACGCGCTGGCGCCGCTGAAGCTGATCACCATGGCGCCCGAGCTGCCGGGGCATCTGGCACTGATCGTGGCGCTGCGCCGGCACGGCTTCGCGGTCCAGATCGGCCACTCCGCGGGCAGCTACGAGGACGGCGTGGCGGCACTCGACGCCGGGGCCAGCGGCTTCACGCACCTGTTCAACGCCATGACCGGGCTGCACCACCGCGAACCCGGCATGGCCGGCGCGGCGCTGGCGCATGCCCGGCGTGCCGAGATCATCCCCGACCTGCTGCACGTGCATCCCGGCGCGATCCGCGCCGCGTTGCGCTGCATCCCCGGTCTTTACTGCGTGACCGACGCCACCGCAGCCGCCGGCATGCCCGACGGCGACTACCGCCTCGGCCGCCACACCGTCACCAAGTGCATGGGCGGCGTGCGCCTGGCCGACGGCACGCTGGCGGGCAGCACGCTGACCATGGACCAGGCACTGCGCAACCTGGTCGCGCTGGGGCTGCCGCTGGGCGAAGCCTCGCGACGCACCTCGACCCTGGCCGCCGAACACCTGAACCTGGCCGACCGCGGCCGGCTGGAAGCGGGCGCATGGGCCGATATCGTGGTGCTCGACCGCGACCTGCAGCTCACCGGCGTGATCGTCGAAGGGGAGTCGATTGACCTCGATGATGCAGGTTGAGGCGCTGCAGGCGCCGCAGGCGGTGGCGCGGCAACTCGCCGCCGACGGCGACACCTATCGCGCGCTGGCCGCCGACCTGCAGGGCAACGAACCGCAGGCGCTGGTGACGGTGGCGCGCGGCAGCTCCGACCACGCCGCGCACTACATGGGCTACCTGGCGATGTCGCGGCTCGGCCGCCTCGTGACCTCGCTGCCGATGTCACTGGTGACCTTGTACCCCGTGCGTCTGCGTTGCGCCGGTCTGGTGTCGCTGGCCTTCTCGCAATCGGGGCAGAGCCCGGACCTGGTGGCGCCGTCGCGCTTCTTCGCCGAGGGCGGTGCGCGCACGGTGGCTTTCGTCAACGACCCGGCGTCGCCGCTGGCCCGGGCCTGCCGGTGGGTGCTGCCGCTGCACGCGGGTGCCGAGACGAGCGTCGCTGCCACCAAAAGCTTCATCGCGCAACTCGCCGCCGGCGCGCGGCTGGTGGCGACCTGGGAGGCCCAGGCAGCGGACGCCGACACTTCGCTGCTGACCGCCCTGGCGGCACTGCCGGCGGCACTCGACACGGCGGCGCGCTGCGACTGGCGGGCCGCGCTGCCCGTGCTCACCGGCGCCGACCGCCTGTTCGTCATCGGCCGCGGCCCGGGGTTGGCCGTGGCCCTGGAAGCCGCGCTCAAGTTCAAGGAAACCTGCGGCCTGCAGGCCGAGGCTTTCTCGGGAGCTGAACTGCGCCACGGCCCGATGGCGCTGGTGGACGAGGGCTATCCGATGCTGATATTCGCGCCCCGCGGGCCAGCCCAGGCCGGACTGCTGGAGCTGGCACGCGACATGCGCCAGCGTCGCGCACGCGTGCTGCTGGCTGCGCCGGCCGGCACGCCGGGCGCGGAACTGCCGCTGGCGACGACCGGACACGAGGACCTGGACCCGATCGCGGCGGTGCAATCGTTCTACCCGATGGTCGAGCAACTCGCCCGCGCCCGCGGCTACGACCCCGATGCGCCGCGCCACCTGGCCAAGGTGACCCGCACACGCTGACAGTTGCCGAGTTGCAGCGGGCTACCGGCTCAGGCTGCGCAGGAAGCTTGCCAGGTCCGCTGCCTGCTGCCGCGTGAGATCGAGCCGGCGCAGGATGCGCTCGCCGTCGGCATGCAGCCGCTCCTCGTTCAGCTCCGAATAGTGCCGAACCACGCCCTCGAGGCTTGCCAGGCTGCCATCGTGCATGTACGGCGCGGTGTGCACGAGCTGACGCAGTCCGGGTACCCTGAACTCGCCGAAGTGCCTGTGCTCCACGACGACGTGCCGCGTGGCCACGGCGCGCGGGTCGGTGGCTCTGCTGTCGTTGTACGGACCGAGCCGGTTCATGCGGCTGGCCAGCAGCTTGTGCAGCCCGCCGTGGCGGCCGGGGTCGACGCCGCCGGGAACGAAGAAGGGCACGCCGACATCGGCGAACTCGCCATTCGTGAATGCCGGCCCGGTGTGGCAGACGCTGCAGCGCGCCTCGCCGATGAACAGTCGCAGACCGCGCTGCGCGGCCACGGGGTAGCGCGCAGCGGCTTCGGCATCGCCGCGGGCCAGCGCATCGCGGAAATCGTCGAAGGGCGTGCGTGGCGACACCAGTGTCGACTGCCACGCCGCCAGCGCCTTGGCCACGTCGGTGGCCACCTCTTCGTCGTCGGAGCCCGGCGCGGCCCCGAAAGCCGCGAGATAGCCGGCCGCAAGCCGCGGATCGCGGCGCACGGTGGCGGCCAGCGTGTCGAGCCGCTGGCCCATTTCGCCGGCCTGCAGCAGCGGCGACAGGCTGGCAGCCCACAGGCTGTCGTGCGCGCCGTCCCAGCCGAACCAGCGTTGCCATGCCACGTCCAGCAGCGTCGGCGTGTTGCGGATGCCCTCGGCGCGTCCCGTGGCCACCGGCCGGCCGTCCTGGAAGGCGCGCGGCGGCAGATGGCAACTCGCACAGGAGATGTCGCCACCGGCCGACAGCCGCGGGTCGAAGAACAGCCGGGCGCCGAAGTCGATGGCCGCACGCTGGCCATCGACGCGGTTGGAAGGGTCGCGCAACGACGGCGGCGGCCAGGGGCCATGGGCCAGGATGCGGCTGCGCTCGGCGGCGCTGAAGTCCAGCAATGCCTGCGCCGTGGCGGGCCCGGCCAGCCAGGCGGCCAGCAAGGCGGTGACGATCCTCATGGCAAGGTGACGGCGTGGCGCAAGGTGTGGGTCACGCCGACGGACTCGACATCCAGCCGCAACTCCCAGCGCCCGCTCATATGCCACAGCAGGCCCTCGACCCGCCAGGCGCCGCCGCCCACCGGCTGCACGCTGGGGCGGTAGTTCATGCCGTGCCGGTGCTCGGGCATGGTCGCGTCCACGCGCAGCAGGCGCGCGTCGGCCGGACACAGCGTCACGAGCAGCGCAAAGGGGTGGCTGACGGCGATCGGCGCCGGCTCGGCGCGCCAGGCCAGTTGCACCGGGCCGCTGTCCAGGCGTTCACCGGCTTCGGGCGGCGGCGGGCAGGCGGCGAAGGCCGGCCCGGCCGCGGCCAGCAGGCATGCCGGCAACCCTTGCCGTGCCCTCACGGCGCGCGCGGCGGCAGCATGGCGCCGAACAACGCCTCGCCGTTCTTCCAGGCGATGCGCTCGGCCACGGCGGGCGGCAGGTCCGCCAACCACTGCCGCGACCAGCGCGCATGCTCGACCACGTAATGCCAACGCTCGGGCGTGAAGGTGTCGGTGCCGACCAGGAAGCGGTCGGGAAACTCCAGGAAGGCGGCGCGCCAGCCCTCGTCGACGCGGCCCATGGTGGCGTGGTCGCTGCGGAAGGCCAGGTCGCACCACAGGTTCGGGTGCTTGCGCAGCATCTCGCGCACCTTCTCCGGGCTGTCGAAACCCGAGTGCGCCCAGAGGATGCGCGCCTGCGGGTCCTGCTGGAACTGGCGCTCGATGGCATCGGCGTCACTGTGCGAATGCAGGAACAGCTTGTGCTCGCGCGCCAGCTGCACCACGCGGCGCACCACCGGCAGGTCGGCGTCGGCGCCGTAGACGTGGTATTCGCCGATGGCGACGTAGCGGTACTGTTTCAGGCGCGACTCGAGGTGCGTCACGATGCTCGGGTCCCGCACCCAGGTCCCGATCTCGCCGCGGGTGCGATAGGGGCGCAGCGACGGCAACACCAGATCGGGCGCCTCGGCATACAGCATCTGGGTGCCTTCGTCGCTGCTGCTCGACACCATGGCACGCTTCAGCCCGGCCTGGCGCAGCAGCGCCACCGCTTCCTTCGGCGGCAGGCGCTCCCAGGCATCGTGGCTGTAATGCAGGTGGGCGTCGAAGATCGGCAGCGGCGCCTGCGCCACTGCAGGTACGGCCAAGGCAGTCATCGCGGCGAGCAGCGCAGCCATACCGACGGACCGGCCTGGGTGGCGGGGCGGGGTGGACTCTGGCATGGGCGCTCCCGGTGGTTGCGACCCCGATGGTAGTGAAGCAGCCCCAGCCCCATTCGCGCTTGTGCCTTGTTCCGCTTGCTGCCCCTTGAACTGCCGCCATCGACCCCTATAATGCTCCTGCTAGCACTCGCGGATGATGAGTGCTAACAGCCGGGGATGACGCTCGTGCGTTACCGGCCGTCGCATGTGAGCAAGTACCAACTTCCGTTGATTCTTGCAGTGTGCCTATATCGAACCCCAAGGAGAACCTATGAAACTTCGTCCTTTGCACGATCGCGTGATCGTCAAGCGCCTGGAACAGGAAACCAAGACCGCCTCCGGCATCGTCATCCCCGACAACGCCGCCGAGAAGCCCGACC
>Ga0105090_10001570_pt1 | contig 12383 bp, 11 predicted proteins | sample PPLLak3March2015_FD_79110 | JGI IMG/M metagenome (GOLD analysis project Ga0105090, IMG submission 79110) | Freshwater sediment microbial communities from Prairie Pothole Lake near Jamestown, North Dakota, USA - PPLs Lake P7 Core (1) Depth... | ecosystem: Environmental > Aquatic > Freshwater >... | reverse complement strand
TAGTGTTCGCGGAACAGCGTCACGCTGGCGATGCCGCTGCGTTCCGCGTCCAGGATGCCCAGCGCGAGGTCGACCTCGCGCGACTCCAGCGCCACGCCCACCGCGCTCGCCGGCACCGGCACGTTCGACAAGCGGCTCGACGGCGCGTCGCGCCGCAGCGCATGCGCCAGCGGCGCGAGGAACATCATCTCGCCCAGGTCCGACAGCGACAAACGCCAATGACGCTCGCTGGTGCGCGGATCGAAGGGCCCGCTGTCGCATACTGCCGACTCCAGCGCCTGCAGGTAGGCGATCACCAGCGGCGCCGCACGCTCGGCCGCCTGCGTCGGCCGCATGCCCGCGGGCGTGCGCACGAACAGCTCGTCGCCGAAGAAGATGCGCAGCCGTGCCAGGGCGTTGCTGGCGGCCGGCTGCGACAGCGCCAGCTGCCGCGCGGCTGCGGTCACCGAGCCGGTGCGGTACAGGGCCGCCAGCACGCGCAGCAGATTGAGGTCGAGTTGCCGGAAATTCATCGCGGGTCCTGCGGCCGGCAGGCCGATGACTCAGGGTTGGCCCGGAAAGGGTCAGGCCGGATTATTCAGCGAGCCAATACGTCGCATTCTGAGAATCCATTGGTCCAATGGTCGCGGGCTCGCTAGATTGTGCGGCTGCCGCTGCCCGACGCCGCTGCCGGAGTGCACTTTTGGAAGTCTCGTTCCACCGCGAAATCGAATCCCTGAAGCTCGGCGCCGGCCAGGTCTTCCACGGCGAGGGCATCCTCGCGGTGACCAAGGCGCTGCTGCAGTCGGGCGTGACCTACGTCGGCGGCTACCAGGGGTCGCCGGTGTCGCACCTGCTCGACGTCATGGTGCAGGCGCGGCCCTACCTCGACGAGCTGGGCGTGCATGTCGAGGCCTGCACCAACGAGTCCGCGGCGGCGGCGATGCTGGCCGCGTCGATGGTCTACCCGGTGCGCGGTGCGGTGACCTGGAAGTCGATCGTCGGCACCAATGTCGCGGCCGATGCGCTGTCCAACCTGGCCTCGCCGGGCGTGCTGGGTGGCGCGCTCATCATCGTCGGCGAGGACTACGGCGAAGGTGCGAGCGTGATCCAGGAGCGCAGCCACGCCTACGCGATGAAATCGGCGCTGTGGCTGCTCGACCCGCGGCCCGACCTGCCCAGCCTGGTGCGCCTGGTGCAGCAGGCCTTCGAGCTGTCCGAAGCCTCCAATACGCCGGTGATGATGGAGCTGCGCATCCGCAGCTGCCACCTGCAGGGCAGCTTCGTGGCCGCCGACAATGTGGCGCCCGCCATCTCCAGCCGCCACCTGCAGGCCGAGCCCGCGGCCTTCAGCTACGACCGCCTGTCGCATCCGCCGTCCACCTTCCGCCAGGAGAAGCTCAAATACGAGGTGCGTCTGCCGGCGGCGCGGCGCTTTGTCGCCGAGCACGCCATCAACGAGGTCATCGACGGCGATGCCACCGATCTGCGCGAACTGGGTCTCATCGTGCAAGGCGGCCTGACCCACACGCTGCTGCGTGCGATGTCCGAGGCCGGGATGACCGACGCGTCGGGCCGCCCGCGCCTGGCGCTGCTGGTGCTGAACTGCGTCTACCCGCTGGTGCCGGAGCAGATCACGGCGTTCTGCAGCGGCCGCAGCGCGGTGCTGGTGCTGGAAGAGGGCCAGCCCGACTATATCGAGCAGGATATCGCGACCACGCTGCGCCGCGCCGGCGTGGCGACGCCGCTGCACGGCAAGGACATGCTGAGCATGGGCGGCGAATACCACGCCGAGTTGCTGCTCGGCGGGCTGGTGCGGCTGCTGGAACGCTACCGCCCCGCTGCCGAGGCAGCACCGGGGCGTTCGCAGCTCGCGGCGTTGGAAGCGCTGCGCCAGGCGGCGCGCAACGCGCTGGGCGGCGCGGTGCCACCGCGACCACCCAATTTCTGCATTGGCTGCCCGGAGCGGCCGGTATTCGCCGCGCTGAAGCTGGTGGAGCAGCAGATCGGCCGCGTGCACGTGTCGGCCGATATCGGCTGCCATTCGTTCGCCACCTTCGAGCCCTTCTCGTTCGGCCAGTCGATCCTGGGCTACGGCATGAGCATGGCATCGGGCGCGGCGGTGAAGAATTTCAGCGCCCGCCGGCCACTGGCCGTCATGGGCGACGGTGGCTTCTGGCACAACGGCCTGCTGTCGGGCGTTTCCTCGACGCTGCTCAACGGCGGCGACGGCGTGCTGCTGATCATGAAGAACGGCTACACCTCGGCCACCGGCACGCAGGAGACGATCTCCACGCCCGACGCCGAAGAGCGGCGCGAGGCCGAGGGCAGCAGCGCCACCGGCAACGAGTTCACGATCGAGAAGACGTTGACGGGCATGGGGGTGAAGTGGCTGCGCACGGTGCACAACTATCGCGTGGCCAGCATGCGCGATACGCTGCGCGAGGCCCTCACCTCGTCTTTCACCGGCCTGAAGGTGATCGTCGCCGAAGGCGAGTGCCAGCTCGAGCGTCAGCGCCGGCTGCGCCCGCTGCGTGCGGCACGGCTCGCGCGCGGCGAACGCGTCGTGCGCACGCGCTACGGCGTCGACGAATCCACCTGCAGCGGCGACCATTCCTGCATTCGCCTGTCCGGCTGCCCGACGCTGACGGTGAAGACCGCCAGCGACCCGCTCAAGCGCAGCCCGGTGGCACACGTGCAGAACGAATGCGTCGGCTGCGGCCTGTGCGGCGAGGTCGCGGATGCCGCCGTGCTGTGCCCCAGTTTCTACCGCGCCGAGGTCATCACCCACCCCAGCTGGTGGGACCGCCTGGCCGACCGCTTCAACCGCACCGTCATCGGCTGGCTGCAGCCGGCGTGAAACCGACGCCCATGAACGCCACCGCCCCGCCCACGCGACCGGCGCCGATCACGCGCGTGCTCATCGCCGCGCTGGGCGGCGAAGGCGGCGGTGTGCTGGCCGGCTGGCTGGTGCAGTGTGCGCGCGACGCGGCGTTGCCGGTGCAGGCGACCTCGGTGCCCGGCGTGGCGCAACGCACCGGTGCCACCAGCTATTACATCGAATGGCTGGCGGCACCGGCGGACACGCCGCCACCGGTCTTCGCGCTGCACCCCCTCGCCGGCCAGGTCGACGTGCTGATCGCCAGCGAATTGCTGGAAGCCGGCCGCATGGTCGAACGCGGTTTCGTCGCCGCGAATACGACGCTGATCACCTCGACGCACCGCGTCTATACGACGCTGGAAAAGATGGCGCCGACCGACGGCCGCTTCGACCCGCAGGCGGTATTGCGCGCGGGGCGGGCGCTGGCCCGCCGCTGCATCGCCTTCGACATGGGCGGCGCCGCGCGCGACAACGGCACCGTCGTCTCGGCGGTGATGTTCGGCGCCCTGGCTGGTGCCGGTGCCCTGCCCTGGCCGCGCGCGGCCTGCGAGGCCGTGATAACCGCCGGCGGCAGGGGCGACCCTGGCGCGCGGGCCAGCCTGGCCGGCTTCGCCGCCGGCTTCGCTGCCGCCGCCGCGGGGGGCGAGACCGGTTCGGGTGCCGATGCCGCCGGCCGTGCTGCAGCCCTGGCCGGTGCCGGCCTGCAGGCCGAGGCGCGGGCCGCACTGCAGGCCGCGCCTGCCGGCACCGACACCGCAGCGTGGCAGGCGGCCCTGGGCGCCCTGCCCGCAGCGGTACAGGCCACCGCCGTGCGTGGCCTGCTGCGCTGCCTGGACTTCCAGGGCCCGGCCTATGGCGCGCGTTTTCTGCGCGAGGTCGAGTCACTGTGCCGGGCCGCCGGCGGCAACGATGCGGCAATCACCGTTGCCGAGGACGCAGCCCGATCGCTGGCCTTGTGGATGTGCTTCGAGGACGTGATCCGCGTTGCCGACCTGAAGTCGCGGCGCGCCCGCTTCGCGCGGTTGCAGGCCGAGGTGGCCGTGCGCAGCGGCGAGGTGCTGCGCGTCACCGAGATGCTCAAGCCCGGCGTCGAAGAGGTGGCCGCCATCCTGCCGCGCCGTATCGGCGCCGCACTGATGCGCATGGCAGCGCGACGCGGCTGGATCGGGCGTGCACATGTCGGGCTGCCATTGCGTTCGACCAGCGCCTGGGGCTTCGTGCTGCTGCGACTGCTGGCGGCACTGCAGCCGCTGCGCCCGCATTCGCTGCGCCAGTCCGAGGAGGACGAGGCGATCGCCGCCTGGTGCGGAGCCTTGCGTCGGGTGTTCCCGCTGTCGACCCCCTATGCCGCCGTGCTGGCCCGCCTGCCCGATGTGCTGAAGGGCTACGGCGACACCCAGCGCCGTGGCCGCGCGCACTACGCCCGGCTGTGGGCCGGGCACGTGGCGCCGGCACTGACCGAGCTGCCGACGCTGGGCGCCCGCACTGCAGCCTTCGGCACAGCGCTGAACTCGGCGCTGTCCCTGCCGACCACCGACGCCGCGCCGGCAGCACCGGTGGCGATCACGCCGCAACCGCTGCGGTTCTTCCCCACCCGCCCCGGGGCCGCCGCGCCGCCCGGCGGGTGAGCCGCACGCCCCGTAGTTCCACCCACCCACCCAGAAGACTGGAGACAACGATGACGACACGCCGCCCCCAACCCCGCAACCGTGCCCCTGCCGTCGCCACGGCTGTCGCGCATGCCGTCGCACTCGCCGCCGCGGCCCTGCTGGCCGCTCCCGCCGCGGCACAGGACAAGCCGGTCGAGATGAAATTCGCGCATTGGCTGCCCGCCACCCACCCCTTGTTCCGCACCGGCTTCGAGCCCTGGGCCAAGTCGGTGGAGGCGGCGTCCAACGGCAGCATCAAGATCGCCTTCTTCCCGGCGCAGCAGCTCGGCAAGGCGGCCGACCACTACGACATGGCGCGCGACGGCATCGCCGACATGACCTGGGTCAATCCCGGCTACCAGGCTGGACGCTTTCCGCTGTTCGCCGCTGGCGAATTGCCCTTCCTGACCGGCAAGCCCGGCGGCGCGTCGGCGGCGCTGGACGCCTGGTACCGGCCTTATGTCGCCAAGGAGATGGCGGACGTGAAGTTCTGCTTCGCCCACCTGCACGTGGGCGCGCTGCACTCGAAGAAGCCGATCACCGAGCCCGGCCAGATCAAGGGCATGAAGATCCGCCCGGCCAACGGCACCGTGGCGCAGACCATGAGCCTGCTCGGCGCCACCAATGTCCAGGTTTCGGCGCCCGAGTCGCGCGACGCGCTGGAGAAAGGCGTGGCCGACGCCATCACCTTCCCGTGGAATTCGATCATCACCTTTGGCATCGACAAGGCGGTCAAGTTCCACACCGATTTCCGCCTCTACGCGGCCAATTTCGTCTGGGTCATCAATCCCGGCTGGTACGGCAAGCTCGCGCCGGCACAGAAGCAGGTGATCGACAGCCATTGCACCAACGACTGGGCGGCCAAGGTCGGTGCCGCCTGGGGCGACGACGAGGACAGTGGCCGCGACAAGCTGGCGCAGACCGCCGGCCACACCATCGTCAAGCTCACGCCCGAGCAGCTGGCGGCCTGGAAGACCGCCGTCGAGCCGATCTACGGCAACTGGGTCGCCGCCGCCAACAAGGTCGGCATCAACGGTGCCCAGGCGCTGGAGGCCCTGCGCAAGGAACTGGCCGCACGCGGCGGCGCGAACTGATCACCGGGCCGCGATGCACCGCTTCCTGTCGGCCGTGGAGACCACGGCCGCGGTCTTCCTGCTGCTGATCGCACTGCTCACGGCCGGCAACGTGCTGCTGCGCGACCTGTTCAGCATCCAGATCCCCGACTGGTTCGACGGCACCAAGCTGCTGCAGGGCATCGCGCTGTTCTGGGGCATCGCGCTGGCCAGCTACCGCGGCTCGCACATCTGCGTCGACGTCGTCTGGGAACATCTGCGGGCGCCCGGGCGGCGGGCGATGGACCTCTTCGCCACCGCCGTCACGCTGGCCTTCCTGGCGCCGCTGACCTGGATGGTGTGGGTGAAGGTGGCGGGCACCGGCACCCAGGCGACGATGGACCTGCGCCTGCCGATGGCGAATTTCTATGCCGTGGCGGCGGTCGGCTCCAGCGTGGCCGTGGTGCTGGTGGCATGGCGGCTGGTCGAACTCTGGCGCAACCCGGACGGCGCCGGGCGGTCGGGCTGGACGGACGCCGGCGGAGCCCCCGATGGACCGTGACCTCGTCGCCCTGCTGGGTTTCATCGCCATGTTCGCGCTGCTGGCGCTGCGCGTGCCGATCGGCGTGGCGATGGGCATCACCGGGGTCGGCGGCTTCGCGCTGCTGTCGGGCACCATGCCGGCGCTGAACCTGCTGGGCAACGTGCCGCTGTCGGTGCTGACCGACTACAACCTGGTCGTCATCCCGATGTTCATCCTGATGGGCGCCTTCGCCTCGCACTCGGGCATGAGCACCGAGCTGTTCCAGGCCGGCCGCGCCTGGCTCGGCCACCGTCGCGGCGGGCTGGCACTGGCCACCGTCATGGCCTGCGCCGGCTTCGCGGCGATCAACGGCTCGTCCGTGGCCACGGCCGCGACGATGAGCCAGGTGGCGCTGCCCGAGATGCGCCGCGCCGGCTACCACGCCGGCTTCTCCGCCGGGCTCATCGCCGCCGGCGGCACGCTGGGCATCATGATCCCGCCTTCGGTGATCTTCGTGCTCTACGGGATCATGACCGAGACCGACATCACCAAGCTCTTCGCCGCCGGCATCGTGCCCGGGTTGATGGCGGTGGCCTTCTATATCGCCGTCGTGCAGTTCGTCGGCTGGTGGCGGCCGGCCAGCATGCCGCAAGGTGAACGCCACGGCTGGACCGAACGCTGGGCCTCGGTGCGGGCGCTGTGGGCGGTGGTGACGCTGTTCGTCTTCGTGCTCGGCGGCATCTACGGCGGCCTGTTCACGGTGCAGGAAGCGGCCGGCATCGGCTCGGCCGGCACGCTGGTCATCGGCCTGCTGCGCGGCCGGCTGCGCTGGCCGCAGATCAAGGCCGCGCTGGTGGATGCGCTGCGCGTCTCGTCGGCGATCATGCTGATCGTCGTCGGCGCCTACCTGTTCGGCTACTTCCTGACCATCACGCAGTTCACGCAGAAGGCGGTCGACCTGCTGGTGCACCTGCCTGTGGGGGCCTACGGCGTGCTGGCGCTGGTGATGGTGGGCTACCTGATCCTGGGCGCGGTGATGGACGAGCTGGCGATGATCCTGCTCACGGTGCCCATCGTCTTCCCGGCCATGATGCAGCTTGGCTTCGACCCGGTGTGGTTCGGCGTCATCGTCGTCATGGCGGTCACCTTCGGCATGATCTGCCCGCCCGTGGGCATGAATGTCTTCGTCATCAATTCGATTGCGCGCGATATCTCGCTGGTCGGCATCTACCGCGGCACCATGCCCTTCATCGCGGTCGACTTGGTGCGGCTGGTCATCCTGTGCGCCTTCCCGGTGCTGGCGCTCTGGCTGCCGGGCTTCATCGACTGAGGCGGGAACATCTGAAGGCTCCATCCGGGGTTCGAGTCGCATCGCCATCGCATGGCGAGTGGCAGACAGGGTCGCCCGCGCGACGGCATGCAAGCCCGCCGGGCCAGGGCTAGACTGCGCCGCCGGACAGCCTTCCGGCGGTCACAACCCACCAGGAGATTTCCATGCAGCTTCGTTCCATGGTTGCCGCGGCCGCTTTGCTGGCCTCCAGCACCGCGTTTGCATTCCACTGCCCCGCCGACATGAAGAAGATCGACGAGGCGCTGGCCAAGAATCCCTCGCTCAGCGCCGAACAGATGGCCGATGTGAAGAAGCTTCGGGCCGAAGGAGAGGCGCTGCACAAGGCCGGCAAGCACCAGGAATCGGTCGATACGCTGGCCAAGGCGATGAAGGTGCTCGGCGTCAGCTGATCGACGGTCAGGCAAGCGCCCCCCGTGCAGGCCCGCGCGGCCCGCTCCCGCCGTCGCGCCGTGGGGCAGTTCAGCCGTGCGTTGCGGCCTGGCCGACCGCGGCATCGACGCGCGCTGCGTCGATCTTCGGCACCGCGTCGACAAACCTGGACCGGGCCTGCTCGAGCTCGAAGACCAGGCTGTCGACCTGTTCGAGAAAGGCCTCCCGGCTGGCGTGCGGCTGTTCGGTGAACATCGCTGCCGAACGGTCTGCGAGACTGCGCTCGCCGGCCCGCCGCGCCCACCGCCGGACGTCGCAGTAGGCGATCAATGCCAGCCGGCCGAGATCGCCACGCCGGCGGGCGTGCTGGAGCTCGGCGAGCAGATCATCGAGGCTCAATTGCAGGGTCATTTGCGGGTTCATGTTGCAGTGCAGCATGGAACTGCTTCCTGACGCCAAGCTGACAACGCCGGCCTCTTTACCCGCACTGTGGTTTTGCCGGCAGGTCGCACCACGGCTCGTCAGCGCGCAAGGCCCAGCGCGGCGTCGGTGGCGCTGCGCCACCAGGCCGCATCCACGTGGCCGGGCCAGTCGTTGTGGCCTGCCGCGTCGATCGTCACAAGTCGCTTCGGGCCGCCCATCGCGGCGTGCAGGCTGGAGCCGAAGCGCGGCGGGACGATGTTGTCCAGCCCGGCGACGACCACCACCACCGGGCGCTCGAACCGCGCCAGGCGGACCGAGGTGTCGTAGCGGTCGCGCAGCAGCCATTTCACCGGCAGCCAGGGGTAGTGATGCGAGGCGACATCGGCCAACCGGCCCCAGGGTGTGATCAGCAGCAGACCGGCCGTGAATTCGCGCTGCCGGTCAGCCGCGGCGGCAGCCACCGCCGCCCCGAGCGACTCGCCGAGCAGCAGCAGCGGCCCGCCGTACTGGCGGTGCGCGAGAGCGACCGTCTCGCTGGCGTCTGCGACCAGCGTCGCCTCGCCCGGCTTGCCCGGCCGCGGGCCGTAGCCGGGATATTCGGCGAGGATCACGCGGTAGCCCAGAGGCGCCAGCGCCTGCACGTAGAACGCACGGTGGCCCGCATGCCCGGCGTTGCCGTGGAAAACGATCACCGTACCGCGCACGTCGCCCGACGGTTCCGCGACCAGCCCGCGGAAATCCTCTGCCGATGGCCACGGCCGCAGCCGGTCGCCGGCCACCACCTCGGTGACCGTGGCCCGCGCGGGGAAATAGAGCAGGCGGTCCTGCAGCACGTAGACCAGGGCCAGGAAGCCCAGGCCCACCGCAGCGATCCACAGCAGGTGGCTCATGAGCTTGAACGGCGCCGCACCCTGTGTGCTCACGCCGCGCCAACCGTGGGCTTGTCCATGCATGCAATCGTAGGTGCAAGGCGCGGCCCTGTGCGGCGACGACATCCGCGCGGGGTCATGGACCTGGATCAGTGGCTGGCGTGAGCCGCCGGCGCTCGCCGCCAACGACGCCGGCGCAAGGCTGAGCGGCCGGTCACAGCCGGTTGCTACCACCCGCGCCCCGCATCACCTAACAATGTCGCCGGGCGGGTCCCGCGGGATCCGCATTGAGCTGGACCGCATTCCGGCCGACGAGTCGGTGGCGATCCGTTCGCTCGATGCGCAGGCGGTGCTGCATGCATTGCCGCAGGGTTGGGGGCGCGCGGCACGCGGCGTCGCGGCCTGACGCCGGGCGGGCGCGAGGATCGCGCCGGGAAGCCGCGACATGCCCCGCCAACCCAGGAGCGCAAGGGTCAGACCGGCATGCGCGCCTGCTGCCTCCGCTGCACGCCGACTTGAGAAGCGGGCGGTGCGGACCCAGATGGGATGGAGGAGGGTCGAACCATGCCCACAGTCCGTCCGGCCGCAGTCGCCGGGACTTTCTATCCGTCAGACAAGGTGATGTTGCAAGCCGCAGTGCAGGCCTGCCTGGGCGGCATGCCGAGCCGGGGCGCGGGGGTGCCACCCAAGATGCTGGTCGTGCCGCACGCCGGCTATGTCTATTCGGGCCCGGTGGCCGGCCACGCCTATGCGCGTCTGGCGCCCTGGGGGGCCCAGGTCCGGCGCGTCGTGCTGTTCGGCCCGGCCCACCGGGTGGCGCTGCGCGGCCTGGCGGTGCCCACCGTCGACGCCTTCGACACACCGCTCGGCCGCGTGCCGATCGCCCGCGAGGCGCGCGAGGCCCTGGCCGACCTGCCTCAGGTGGTGCTCAGCGACCGGGCGCACGCGATGGAACATTCGCTCGAGGTCCAGCTGCCCTTCCTGCAGGCCGTGCTTGGCAATGCGTTCGAGTTGCTGCCGCTGGCCGTGGGTGATGCCAGCCGCGACGAGGTGGCCGAGGTCGTCGAACGCCTCTGGGGCGGCGACGAGACGCTGATCGTCGTCAGCTCAGACCTCTCGCACTACTTGCCCTACGAAGATGCGAATGCGACCGATCGCACGACGGCGGCGCGCATCGTCGCCCTGGCGACCGACCTCGACCCCTACGAGGCCTGTGGCGCACACGCCCTCAACGGCGCGCTCGCCGCGGCGCGGCGGCACGGACTGCAGGCGGAACTGCTCGACCTGCGCAATTCCGGCGACACGGCCGGTGATCGCCGGCGTGTCGTCGGTTATGCCGCGCTGGCGCTGACGGCGCCGCTGGAGGCGACGGTCGACGACGACGAACAGCAGTTCGGGGCCACCTTGCTCAGCCGCGCCCGCAACAGCATCGCCGCGGCATTGGGCCTGGCGCGCGAGCCCGAAGCGGCGCACCCGAAGTTGGCGGCCGTCGGCGCCACCTTCGTGACGCTGCGCGATGCGCGGGGCGAACTGCGCGGCTGTATCGGCCGCCTCGAAGCGGTGGCCACGCTCGAGGAAGACGTGCGCCGCAACGCCGCCGCCGCGGCCTTCGGTGACCCCCGCTTCGACCCCCTGCAGGTGCACGAGTGGTCGGGTCTGCGCATCGAGGTCTCGTTGCTGGAACCGCCCGAGCCGCTGCCGGACGTGCGCACGCGCGACGAGGCCCTGCGCCAGTTGCGGCCCCATGTCGACGGCGTCATCGTCGACTGGCGCGGCCGCAGCGCGACCTTCCTGCCGCAGGTCTGGCAACAGTTGCCTGAGCCGGAGGTCTTCCTCGCCGCGCTGCTGCGCAAGGCCGGCCTGGCGGCCGACTTCTGGGCCGAGGACCTGCGGCTGCGCCGCTACCGCGTGCGCCATTTCGAGTCCGCGGCAGCGCTGGAGGCGGCATGACGGCCCTTGACGAAACCTTCGACACGGTGCGACCGGCATCGTGGTGGCACAAGCTCGACGACGGCCGGCTGCAGTGCGACCTGTGCCCGCGCGACTGCCGGCTGCACGAAGGCCAGCGCGGCCTGTGCTTCGTGCGTGCGCGCCAGGGCGACGAGATGGTGCTCACGACCTACGGCCGCAGTTCGGGCTTCTGCATCGACCCGATCGAGAAGAAGCCGCTGAACCACTTCTATCCGGGCAGCCGCGTCTTCTCGTTCGGCACCGCGGGCTGCAACCTGGCGTGCAAGTTCTGCCAGAACTGGGACATCTCGAAGAGCCGCGAGATGGACCGCCTGATGGACCAGGCCAGCCCCGAACGCATCGCCGAGGTGGCGGCCGAGAGCGGCTGCCGCAGCGTCGCCTTCACCTACAACGACCCGGTGATCTTCGCCGAGTATGCGATGGACACCGCCGACGCCTGCCGCGCGCGTGGCGTGCAGACGGTGGCGGTGACCGCGGGCTACATGCACGATGCCCCGCGGCGCGCCTTCTACGCCAAGATGGACGCCGCCAATGTCGACCTCAAGGGCTTCACCGAGGCCTTCTATTTCCAGCAGACCGGTGCCCACCTGGCGCCGGTGCTCGAGACGCTGGAATATGTCCACCACGAGACGGCCTGCTGGCTCGAGATCACGACGCTGCTGATCCCCGGCGCCAATGACAGCTCCGCCGAGATCGAGGCGCTGACGCGCTGGGTGGCCGAGCGGCTGGGGCCGGACGTGCCGCTGCACTTCACCGCCTTCCACCCCGACTACCGCATGACCGACGTCGAGCCGACGCCGCCTGCGACGCTGCGCCGGGCGCGCGAGATCGGCCTCGCGCAGGGCCTGCACCATGTCTACACCGGAAACGTGCACGACCGCGAGGGCGGCACCACCTTCTGCTCCGACTGCGGCGAGGCACTGATCCGCCGCGACTGGCACGACATCACGCAGTACACACTCGACACGCAGGGCGCCTGCCCGCGTTGCGGTAGCGCCGTTGCGGGCCGCTTCGGCACCGCCGCCGAGAGTTTTGGCCGGCGTCGCATCCCGGTGCGCGTGGCGATGCCGTGAGGCCGGCGCTGCCGCGCGAACGCGGCTGACGTCCACCGTGCCCGAGAATGCGGGCCTGATGGACACCCTCGCCCACCTGCCCACCCCTTGCCTGGTGCTCGACCGGCCGCGTTTGCTGCGCAATATCGAGCGCATGCACAACCGTGCAGCGGCGCTCGGCGTGATGCTGCGGCCGCACCTGAAGACGCCCAAGAGCATAGACATCGCGCGCCTGCTGCTGCAGCGACAGGCGCGCGGCATCAC
>Ga0105090_10001569_pt1 | contig 12390 bp, 8 predicted proteins | sample PPLLak3March2015_FD_79110 | JGI IMG/M metagenome (GOLD analysis project Ga0105090, IMG submission 79110) | Freshwater sediment microbial communities from Prairie Pothole Lake near Jamestown, North Dakota, USA - PPLs Lake P7 Core (1) Depth... | ecosystem: Environmental > Aquatic > Freshwater >... | reverse complement strand
GGCGTTCACCACCAAGTTCGACGAGCTGACGAAGATGTGCTCGGAGACCAAGGAGCTCGGCTACGACATGCTCTGGCAGGGCATGCCCGAGCACTCGTAGGGCGCGACGGCGCCGGAAACGGCGAAGGCTCCCCAAGGGAGCCTTCGCACGCCACTACAGTCGCGAATCACTCGCCCCCGGGGCTCTCCGGGCCCGGCGGCGTCACCACGAAGGCAGCTACTTCTTGGCGGCGCCCACCGCAGTGTAGGAGTACTTCTGGCCCTTGACGCTCGCGTCCCCCATCAGGCCACCCTTGACGACCATGAACGTGGCCATGCCCTTGTAGTACTTGCCGACGGTCTTCGCGTCATGTTGCCCGGCGCTGGCACTTGCCGAGGAGCCGGTCGTCGCCGCCGTGGCGCTGGCGCCTGCGGTGATCGCGGTCACGCTGGCCTCCGCGCCGAACTCGAAGTTGCCCTTCGAGAACTCCTTGAACGCACGGTCGTCCTCGAAGAAGATGATCTGGCTGTAAGCCTCGGCGCCCGCCAGCCAGCCAATGCTCGCCTGGGCCATCGTCGTGTCGCCGACGTGCTTGCCCTTTGCGTACACCCGCCCCTTGCCACCCGCCGCACCGACCACGAAGCCCCCTTTGCCGATGGTCGGGAACAGAGCGTATCCGTATGCGGTATTGAAGAACTTCGAGCTCTCGCCCGCCTTCTTGAACACGTTGACCGTGTCCTGGTATTCGTCCGCCCAAGCCGACGAGGCAGGTACAGCGAGGAGGACGGCAGCCAGAAGGGAAAGAAAACGTTTCAGCATCGTGAATCTCCTGTTGAGAAGTACACCAGCACCACCGCCCGCACGTCGCGAGGGCTGACCTGATCGTAACGAAACGATCAGTATACATTCGATCCGACGTGGGCTCTCTGGCGCAGTCAATGTCCCGTGCCCAGGCCTGCAGTCAGCGCGGGCTCGATGTGGCTCGCTCCGCGCCGTTCGCCGGCATCGCCCGCATCGCGGTGCTCCGCGCCACAGCCGGCCAGCAGGGGAACTGCCCGCTGCCGGGACCGGTGAATGCGACCCCCGCGGCCAGCCGGCACCCGTGTGCGAGTTCGATCAACGCATCGCTTGGCAGCACGACCGTCGGGCGCCCGCTGCCTGCGACGCCGGGCAGGGGCGTTGCTGGTCCGGGTGAGCCACGACACGCTATGCTGCTCCCGACGACGCGACAGGGGTGTCGGACTTACCATCCCTCGATGCTCGCCTTCGCGCCGAGCCGGCTGCCTGGCGGGAAGAAGCCCGCCTGACGGACCCGCGGTCGCCATGGAACCTTTCGTGAACACCGACCACCCGCCGACGTTGTTCGTCGTCTCGGACGGCCGCGGCCAGACCGGCGCCGCGGTGATGAAGGCGGCGCTCGTGCAGTTCGAGGGCCAGCGTTACACGATCGTCCGCGAGGCAAACGTGCGCACCCGCGAGCACGTCGAGACGATCGTCGAGGCTGCCGCGCGGACGCGGGGCGTCGTGCTCTACACGCTGGTCGCACCCGAGACGCGCCGGGCGATGCAGGCTGCCGCGGTGCTCCACGCCGTTCCGGTCGTCGACGTGCTGGGCCCTGCCCTCTCCGCGCTGCACGACCTGTTCCGGCACGAACCGCAGGCCCAGCCCGGACTGCTCTACGCGAGCGAGCGCGAGGAATTCGACCGCCAGGAGGCGATCGATTACACGCTGAAGCACGACGACGGCCGACGGCCCGATACGCTGGACGCCGCCGACGTCGTGCTGGTCGGCGTCTCGCGCGCCGGCAAGAGCTCGACGTGCTTCTATCTCGCCTACCACGGCGTGAAGGCCGCAAACGTCCCGCTCGTGCCCGAGCTGCCGCTGCCAGCCGAGCTCCAGGCGCTGCCACCGGAGCGCGTGATCGGGCTGTGGGTCAATCCGGGACGGTTGGTCGCGATTCGCGAGGCGCGCGCGCTCCGCCTTGGCGCTGCCAAGGAAAGCGCCTACACCGATCTCGAGGCTGTGAAGCAGGAAGTTCGCACCATCCACCGCGTCATGAGCACCCAGAGCTGGCGGGCGATCGACGCGTCGTACCTCGCCGTGGAAGAGATCGCGCGCGAGGTCATGCGCCTGCGCGGCCTCGCCGAGCGCAGCCTCGGCTAGCGCTTCCTAGGGCTTCCAGTCCACGCCGTGATCGGCGAGATAGTCGTCGACGGCTGCCCCCACGGTAGGGTGGAAGACCTCGGGGCCGAAGTGCTCGAGCAGTTCGAAGCGCTTCAGCTTGTCCTTGACCGGATCCTTCATCTCGGCAAAATGCAGTTCGATCCGGGACTCCCGGAGCGTCTGCTCCAGCCCGGCGAGCATGTCCGCCGAGCTGACGTCGATGCTGGTGACGGGCTCCGCGGCCACGATGATCCGCCGAACAGGCATCGGAGAGGCTGCAACCGCCTGCAACACCCGTTGCTCGAACAGCTCGGCATTGGCGAAGAACAGCGGCGCATCCCAGCGGAACAGCACCAGCCCCGGCACGAGTCGTGCCTCGGGATACCGCGCAATGTCGTGGTAGCCACGGATGCCGTTCACCCGGCCGAGCACGGCGAAATGCGGCCGCCATCCGTCCCAGAGGAACTCGATCACCGCGATGACGATCGCGAGGCCGATGCCGGGAATCGCGCCGAGCACCGCCACGCCGGCGAAGCACACGATCGACAGCCAGAATTCCCACCGCTGGATGCGGAAGATGCGCCGCAGGTCGGCAAACTCGAAGAGCCCGATGGCGGACGCAATCACGACGGCCGCCAGGGCGCTGTTCGGCAGGTTGTGCAGCAGGTCCGGCGCCAGCAACAGCAGCAGGGACACGGCCACTGCACCGACGACACCGGTGAGCTGTGTCCTGGCGCCGGCCGCCTCCGCAACCGGCGTGCGCGAGGAACTGCTGCTGATCGGGAAGCCCTGGAACAGCCCGGCAGCCAGGTTGGCGGCACCCAGGCCCACCATCTCCTGGTTCGGATCCACATAGCTGCGGGTCCTGGCGGCGTAGGTCCGGGAGAGGACGCTGGTGTCGGCGAAGGACACGAGCGCCACTGCACAGCCGCCAATCACCACGGTCCCGAGATCCGCGAGGCCGATCCACGGCAGCGCAAAGGCCGGCAGCCCCTGCGGCAGGGCACCCAGCACCTTCACGCCGGCGCTGGCGTCGAGGTCGAGGAGGCCAACCGCCATGGTGGCTGCCACGACCGCGATCAGGAGGCCCGGGATGCGCCGCCAGGGCTTGAGCACCAGTATCACGGCAAGCGTGCCGGCACCGATCGCAAGTGCGGACCAGTTGACTGCGCCGTCCACGATCGCCGTGCCGATCTGCCAGAGGTCGCGCAGCGGCCCATCGCCTTCGATCGAGAAGCCCAGGAGCTTCGGCAACTGGCTGACGATCACCACGAAGGCGATGCCATTCATGTAGCCGTAGCGGATCGGCTTGGACAGCAGTTCAGTGATGAATCCCAGGCGCAGGATCCCCGCCAGGATGCACACCAGGCCCGACACGACGGCCATCAGGCCGGCTACGGCGATGGCCCGCATCGGGTCGCCGCCCGAGAGCGGCAGCACGACGGCGAGAATCAGCGCAGCCAGTGAAGAGTCCGGACCCAGCACGAGGATGCGACTGGGCCCGAAGAGCGCGTAGGCCAACAGCGGCACGATGGTGGCGTACAGGCCATGGATGCCGGGGACCCCGGAGGCCACGGCGTAGGCGATGCCGACCGGCACCAGCATCGTGGTCAGCACAAGGCCGGCCACGATGTCCTCGGGAAGCCATGCAAGCTCGTAATGACGCGCCGTCTGCAGGCCAGGCAGCCAGCGGCGCCACCCGCGGACGTCCGATGCCAGCGGGCGCGCGAGGCGTCCGGGTTCTGGGGGAAATCCGTTGCCAGGCATCCGTTGACCGATCATCCGCACTGTTCGCCGGACACAGCCAGAAAGTTGACGGCGTAGGCTGTATTCACTATCCCTCGGTGGGGAGGCGCCGAGAACGGCGAATCGGCCGAACGTCCAGATTATGGGTCCTGAGGATCAGGAGGCGGGAGGGATCCAGGGTTCGAGCGCGCCTCCTCGACCGGCGGGGCCACCTCCGCCTGCTTCAGCGCAAAGGCAATCCTGCGTGATGTGAACTTGTTCCGCTTCAAGGCACAGCCCCCGTCCATGGGCCAGGATTGTGCGGGATTTGCCGATTCGGATCGGTACGAAGTCCTGGGTCAGGGTCAAGCCAGCTAGGGCGCGCCCCAGGCAGCTTCCTTCATGATGCCGGCGAGCGTCGCGTACGCCGTCGCCCAGGCGGAGCGGACCTCGTCCGTGTACTCGTCCTGCAGGATCACTGCCAGCGTGTAGAGCAGCGCCTGCCGCACGGCGTCGTAGTGCTTCGCCCTCACCCCGTAGGCGGCGTGCCGGACGCCGAGCTGCTGGACCACGGGCACGATGGTCTCGAGGTTGGAGAGACCGCCGACCGCGACCGCCAGCACCTGCATGAACTCCCTGCCCTGGCGCTGAATGTCCCCCTTGAAGAGCGAGGCCACGTCCGGTTCGACCTCGAACAGTCGCCGGTAGAAGATCTCCCCGGCGGTCGCGGACATCGGCTGCACACCGCGAAACGTCGATTGAACCAGCGCGACCTGCTCGGCAGTCATGCTCATGGCAATCGTTCCCGACATGGTTTGCGTGCCCGGACCGGCCGACGCACCGGCCACGTCCGAAGCATGCGGCGCCGCGCCTGCGCAACCGCTCTTCCCCGATCGCGGGGTGTGCACGACCCGGGGGCACGATCGGGATCGCCACGCGGTTCTACGGCCCGGGTGTGCATCGAGCATCATCCATGCCATGCCGTTACAGTGGCGCTTCGACCCGGGGACACGCGCGCTGCCGGCCCGCACCGATGCCCACATTGAGCAGCGAAGCGCGCCATGCGGGTGCGTCGGGCGGCGCAAAGCGCCAAGCTGGTGCGCGAAGCCACTCATCGCTTGCGTACCGCGGGAACGGGCAGACCATGCACCGGGATCGATCGTCGGCACGTCGGCTGTCTCGGTCGGGAGGAGCGAGCGAGAGGGTGCCGGATGCCGATGCGCTTGAAGCGCTGCCCGCGCCGGCGCAACATTGCGCGGACTTCACTGCAGTGGAATTGCCGATGACCGCCGCGACGCCGAAGAAGAGCCTGATCTGGACCGAGGTCGACTACGAGCAGGAGGGCAAGCAGGTCGGCTACCTGCATCTGCCGCACTCGGTCACGCGCTCGGCTTATGGCACGATCGCGATCCCGATCGCGGTGATCCGCAACGGCGAGGGCCCGACGGTCTTCCTGATGGCCGGCAACCACGGCGACGAGCACGAGGGCCAGATCGTGCTCACCAAGCTGATCAGGTCGCTCGAGCCCAGGCAGATCAAGGGCCGCGTCATCGTGATGCCCGCGGCCAACCTGCCGGCGGTGATGGAGGGTGCCCGCGTCTCGCCAATCGACGGCGGCAATCTCAACCGCGCCTTTCCCGGCGACCCCCACGGCACGCCGACCTTCGCCATCGCGCATTACATCGACACCACGCTCTACCCGATGGCCGACTACCATCACGACCTGCATGCGGGCGGGTCGTCGCTGGATTACATGACGTTCTGCTCGGCGCGGCTGGGACTCGACGAGGAGCTGAACCGCAAGGCGCTCGCAGCACTCCACGCCTTCGGGGCGCCGCTTGGCCTCGTCTGGGCCTATTCGCCCGACAATCGCCTCGCCGCCACCTCGGCGATCGCCAACGGCGTCGTCGCGCTGGGCGGCGAATTCGGCGGCGGCGGACGCGTGTCGATCAGCGGCCTGAAGATCGTCGAGCGCGGCGTGCGCAACCTGCTCGCCCATGCCGGCGTGCTCAAGGACTGGAAGATCCAGCATGACGGCCCGACGCGCCTCGTCGAGTTCAGGGGCCAGGACTACTACGTCTACGCACCGGAGCCCGGACTGTTCGAGCCGTTTTGCGAACTCGGCGAAACGGTGAAGAAGGGCCAGCCCTGCGGCCAGGTGGTGTTCCCCGACAACCCCGCGCGCGACCCCATCTGCTGCCACTTCAAGCGCGACGGACTGCTGGTGTGCAAACGCCACCCTGGCCGGGTCATCCGCGGCGACTGCGTCGCCCATCTCGCGACCGATCGCTGACGGATAGGAAAATCAAGCTGCCTCGTTGCCGCGCTGGTCCGTGCGCTCGGCCTTGCAGTCCCGACGCTTGCGAGGCTCCCGCACCCAGCGCTCGTCGAGCGCCGCGGCGACCCCAGGTCTCCCTAGCATCCCGTTGGTTCGGGCCGATTCGGACTTCCTGCGCCGCTCCCGGAGTGGCGTCAGCCGCATTGGATTTGCCATGCCTCCCTTGCGGCCACACGTCCGCGCGGCGTGTTAGCGTACGCGCTCCACGCTACCGCCCACCGATGACGACCCCGATCGCCGACGAGATCAACCGCTGGATCGTCCGCGCCTCGCTCGACGGGGCAGACGAGGTGTCGATTGTCGACGGCGCCTGCAAGCGGCTCGTCGCAGCGGGCGTTCCCCTGATGCGCGCCGCGCTGGTGGGCGAAATGCTCGACCCCAGTTTCGACAGCCTCGGCGTGCGCTGGACACGGGACCAGGGAGCCGTCCACGAGACCTTTCTCCGCGCCACGGATGCCGCCAGCAGCGAGGCGTGGCTCACGAGTCCGTTCCACGTGCTTGTCTCCGGCCAGGACGAGCGCCTGCGACGCCGTCTCGATGCGACGTACCGTACCGGGGAGTTCCCGGTGCTCGACGAGTTCCGGCAGCGTGGCGGGACCGACTACGTGGCGATGACTGTGCGACTGGGCAAAGCCAAGTGGCTGGTCGAGACGCGCGGCGTGGTCGCCTCGTGGCTGTCCGATGCTCCCGCGGGTTTCGACGAGGACGCGATCGATCTCCTTGCCGAGTCGCTCCCCGCGCTGTCAACGGTCTTTCTCTGGCGCTCGATGCAGCGCTCAGCGCGCACGCTGATGACCACCTACCTCGGCAGCGATGCGGCCGAGCGGGTGCTCGCGGGCAACGTCGTGCGCGGCCGGGCGGAGAGCATCCGCGCGGTCGTCTGGTACAGCGACCTGGTCGGCTTCACCCGGATCGCAGATGCGCAGCACTCGCAGGTCGTGCTGTCGATGCTCAACGACTACGCCGAGGCGCTGGTCGAGTCGATCGAGGCGCAGGGCGGCCACGTGCTCAAGTTCATCGGCGACGGCATGCTCGCGATCTTCCCCGACCGCGACGAGTCGAATGGCTGCGAGCGCGCGCTCGACGCCGCGGCCGATGCGCGGCGCCGGCTGGAGACGCTGAACGCAGCGCGCCGCGAGGCCGGCCTGCCGGTGTCCGACGCCGACATTGCCCTGCACATCGGCGAGCTCCTCTACGGCAACGTCGGCAGCCCCCGCCGGCTCGACTTCACCGTGCTCGGTGCCGCGGTCAACGAAGCCGCGCGCATCGAGGCGCTGTGCGCCTCGCTCGATCAGCGCGTGATCGTGTCGAGCGCGTTCGTGCAGGCGGGAGGCGAAGCGGTGCGCGCGCGCCTCGTGAGCCTGGGCCGATATGCGTTGAAGGGCGTCGCGCGGCCGCAGGAGCTCTACACGCTCGAGCCCGGCTGATCCTGGTCCCGCGCGCGCGCCTCCACCAGGCGGATGAACGAGCGGTAGGGGAATCCCGCCTGCTCGGAGAGCCCGATCTCGCAGGTCCGCGACGACGAGTAGCCGGCAACGCAGGTCCCGGGCAGCGACGCCTTCAGGTGACGCAGCGCGTGCTCGTTGAGCTCCGGCCGCATGAATCCCTTCTCGCCGGCGAAGCCGCAGCACTGCACTGCCTCGACCTCGACCACCTCGTCGGACACCGCACGCATCACGTCGACCAGCGCGTCGGCGAGGCCCATCTTGCGCACACTGCACACGGGGTGGACGGCCACCGGCCCGGGGATGCGCTCGATCGCGATCGCAGGCAGCACGCGCTCGCGGACGAAGGCGATGCTGTCGGTCACGTCGAGCCGACCGCCGAGGTAGCGCCGCATGCGCCAGGCACAGGGGCTCGTATCGAAGACGATCGGCAGCGCGCCTCCCTCGCTCGCATCGCACAGGGCTGCCTCGAGCTCGGCGGACTTGGCGTCGGCGGCCGTCATCAGTCCCTTCGACTCGAACGGCTGGCCGCAGCAGAACCCGTCCATCCCCGCGGGGTAGATCACCTCGAATCCCGCCTTGCCGAACAGTCGCGCGGCGACGGCCGGCAGGGGCTCGGCGGCACCGTCGTCGCCGCGCTGCGCTCCCATGTTGCGCGTGGCGCAGCTCGGGAAGTAGACGATCCGCTGCCCGCCGGAGCCTGCGCGAGCGGCGGGCGCGACGAATCGCACCGGCCGGGGGAACGCCGGCGACCACTTCGGCAGCGTGCCGCCGGAGAGCCTGCGCAGCGCGTCCAGCGATCCCTTCATCGTGCCGCTGCCCACGAGCGCGTGCATCGCGTCCGCGGCGGCAAGCCCGATCCGCACGCCCGCCGACAGCGCCCCATAGCGGCGCGCCGCGACATCGGCGACCCGGCGCGCCGTCGCCCCGGCCCGGCATCCGCGAAGCGCCTTGATCAGGATGCCCGTCTCGATGCCGACCGGGCAGGCGGTCGCACACAGCCCGCAGGCGGCGCAGGTGTCGATGCCGTGATAGTCGTACAGCGTGCGCATCGCCTGCAGCATCGGGGTCGGTGCGGCGTCGCGCTCGAGCGCCGCGATCGCGCGCCAGCCGGTGATCCGCTGCCGGGGCGAAAGCGTGAGCCCGCGCGACGGGCACTTCGGCTCGCAGAAGCCGCACTCGATGCACTTGTCGACCAGCGGGTCGGCGGCTGGCAGGGGCTTCAGGTGCCTGACGTGCGCCTCGGGATCGTCGTTGAGGATCACGCCGGGGTTGAGGAGGCCCCTTGGGTCGAACAGACGCTTGATCGCGCGCATCAGCTGCACCGCGTCGCGACCCCACTCGAGCTCGACGAACGGCGCGATGTTGCGACCCGTGCCGTGTTCGGCCTTGAGCGAGCCGTCGTACTTCTCCACCACCATCCGGCACAGCTCGTCCATGAAGCTGCGGTAGCGAAGGACTTCGGCCGCGTCGCCGAAGTCCTGCGTGAACACGAAGTGCAGGTTGCCCTCGAGCGCGTGGCCGAAGATGATCGCGCGATCGTAACCGTGGGCGCGCAGCAGACGCTGCAGGTCGAGCGTCGCCTCGGCGAGCCGCGGCACGGGGAATGCGACGTCCTCGATGACCACCGTCGTGCCGGCGTCGCGCATCGCGCCCACCGACGGGAACATGCCCTTGCGCACGGCCCAGAAGCGCGTGCATTCCGCGGCATCCTTCGAGAAGCGGACCGGCGCGGCCGTGTGCAGCCCGCCGAGGCTGCGCTCGATCGCCGCGATGTTCCGGTCGAGCGTCGCCGCGTCCGCGGCGCGCGTCTCGACGAGCAGGGCCGCCGCGTCCCCTGGCAGCGCGGCCAGTCCGTCCGGCAGGCCGGGCTTGCCTTCGACCGAGGAGAGCGCCGCGCGATCGGCGAGCTCGGCCGCGTCGACCGGTCCACCCTTGATCGCGGTCACCGCCCGGCACGCCGTCTCGAGGTCGTCGAAGAGGATCAGCGCGCTGGCCTTGTGCGCGTGTTCGGGCACCGTACGGTAGGCGATCTCCGAGATGAAGCCGAGCGTGCCTTCCGAGCCGATCATCAGGTGCACGAGGATGTCGAACGGATCGTCGAAGTCGACCAGCGCATTCAGGCTGTACCCTGTGGTGTTCTTCATCCGGAACTTGTGCCGGATGCGGCCGGCGAGCGCCACGTCGCCGCGCGTCCGGCGCGCGAGCGCGTCGAGCCCGGCGAGAAGCTCGCCATGCGACGCCGCGAAGCGGGCGCGGCTTGCCGGATCGCCGGTGTCGACGACACCGCCGTCGGCGAGCACGACGCGCATCGACTGCAGCGTGTTGTAGCTGTTCTGCACCGTGCCGCAGCACATGCCGCTCGCGTTGTTGGCGGCGATGCCACCGATCATCGCGGTGTCGATCGACGCTGGATCCGGACCGATCTTGCGGCCGAGTGCTGCGAGCCTGCGGTTCGCGGTCGCGCCGACGACACCGGGACCGAGCGTGATCGTCTCTCCCCCGGCGGCGACCTCGCAGCGCTCCCAGCCGTCTCCCAGCACCAGCAAGACCGAGTCGCTCACCGCCTGGCCGGAGAGGCTCGTGCCCGCGGCGCGGAAGGTCACCGGCGTGCCGAGCTCGGCGCACGCCGCGAGCACGCGCACCACCTCGTCCTCGCGCTCGGCGACGACGACCAGGCGGGGAACGAGCCGGTAGAAGCTCGCGTCGGTTCCCCATGCGAGCAGGCGCAGCGGATCGGTGACGAGCCGCTCGCGCGGCAATGCGGTCGCGAGCCGGCGGTGAAGCTCGTCGTAGGGCGGCGGCAGCGCGTCGCTCCGGCCGGCGGCCGCGCGCGCGCCGGTCGCGCGTGCGGAAGTCCGTTCCGGGTCGAGGCGTTGCATCGCCACGCTCCTCCGTGTCATTCGCGACCGCGGTGTGCGACGCGCCGGCCGCATACCTTACGATGCAGGGCAGGCTACGCGGTTGACCTGGATCAGCGTGCTCGCGGCTACGCCTGGCCGTTGCGAGAGGCGCGCTGTTCCGGTGCTAGTGCGCTGTCCCGCAAGTTCCGAGCATCAATCGGAGCGATGAGCGTCGGCCGTCAGGCAAAGTGCTCGGCCGACACCGTAGCCCGTCACTCAAACTTGATCCCTGCATCCTTGACAATCTTCGCGACCTTGTCGGTCTCGGTGCGGATGAGGTCGGCAAACTGCTGCGGCGTGCTGCTCTGCGCCGCGAGGCCCAGCTCGCTCAGTCGCTCGCGTACCTCGGGCAGCGCGGCAACGGCGGTCAGCTCCTGACTGAGGCGGGCGACGGCCGCGGCGGGCGCGCCCGCGGGCGCGAGGATTCCCCACCAGTTGGTGAACTCGTAGCCCTTCACCGTCTCGCCGATGCCGGGCACGTCCGGCAGCGCGGGCAGGCGCGGCCCGGTGACGGCGATCGCCTTCAGCTTGCCGCCCTTGACCTGCCCCATGGCGGAGCCGTCGATGACGATGTCGATCTGCTCGCCGAGCAGCGCGGTCGTGGCGGCCGCGCCACCCTTGAATGGCACGTGCACGATGTCGACGCCGGACATCGTGCGCAGCAACTCGAGCGCGAGGTGGCCCGGTCCCGCCTGCCCGCCGGTGCCCGCGTTCAGCTTGCCGGGATTCGCCCTGGCGCGCGCGAGCAGGTCCGCCATCGAGTTGATCCCGGACTTCGGATGGGCGGTCACCACGATCGACACCGCGCTCACGACGCTGACAGCCGCGAAGTCCTTCTGCGGGTCGTAGCCCAGGCCCGGCTTGGCGAGGGGTCCGATGACCAGCGAGCCCAGGTCGCCGATCACCAGCGTGTAGCCGTCGTTCGGCGACTTGGCCGCGATCCCCACGCCCAGCGTGCCGGCCGCGCCGCCGCGGTTGTCGATCACCACCGGCTGGCCGATGCGCTCGGAGAGCTTCTGGGCGAATACGCGCGCGACGATGTCGGTGTTGCCGCCCGGCGGATACGGCACGATCAGCTTGATCGGCTGCGACGGAAAGGTTTGCGCGACGGCGGCGGCGGCGCAGAGGCCGGCGAGCGCCGGAAGCAGCCAGCGGAGCAGCGTGCGGGTCATCGTCGTTTCCCTCGTTCAGTGGTCGGTCATGGCCGTGCGCAGTTGCGCCTCGGCGTCGGCGGGCGGCGCGTCGTCGATCTCGACGACGACACGCTCGATGCGCCCGGTGAAGCGGAACGGCGCGCGGTAATCAGGGGTGACCGGCAGTCCGCTGTCGTACCCGCAGCAGAGACCCTCGCCCGACGTCTCGATCACGTGCGGCACCGTATGCGGAATCTCGCCCTCGCCGACCAGCCGCTCGCCGACGAAGAGCGCCCCGCGCCCGCGATGCTCGCCGGTGCGCGTGAAGCGGAAGCGCAGAGTCGTCCTGCCCACCGGCACGTCCTCGGTGGAGTCGATGCGGTACTCGGCCAGGCCCAGGTGGTTGTGCACGTAGGTGAGGCGCCGCTCCTTCACGTACAGCGAGTACCCGGCGAACCAGCTGCCGTGCGCGAGCAGCACGCCCTCGGCGCCGCCGTCCGGGATCTCGACTTCGGCGGTGATCGTGTGCGTGCGGTTCTTGACGTCGACCGCCGTGTAGTGGAACTGCGGCGCGCCGGCGGGGTAATACACGTACCGGTTGCCGGACGGCGCCGTCCCCGGCTTGCGCTCGCCCATGCGCAGCTGCATCCGTGAATCCAGCGGCAGCACGTTGTACTTGCCCGCCTCGACCCACCAGCGCTCG
>Ga0105090_10001568_pt1 | contig 12390 bp, 15 predicted proteins | sample PPLLak3March2015_FD_79110 | JGI IMG/M metagenome (GOLD analysis project Ga0105090, IMG submission 79110) | Freshwater sediment microbial communities from Prairie Pothole Lake near Jamestown, North Dakota, USA - PPLs Lake P7 Core (1) Depth... | ecosystem: Environmental > Aquatic > Freshwater >... | reverse complement strand
TTCGAGCTCGAAGCGACCGGCCTGCCGCAGCAGGTGGAGATCTTCGACTACGTGCAGCGTTGCCGCGGCAACGTGCCGCCGGTGGTCGATGCGGCCGATCTGCTCGCGGCGCCCGAGTCAATGCTGCGCGCGCTGTGCGCCGCGCTCGGAATTCCCTTCACCGAGCGAATGCTGTCGTGGCCACCGGGGCGACGTGATACGGACGGCGTGTGGGCGAAGTACTGGTACGAGCGGGTGGAGCGATCCACCGGCTTCGAGCCTGCGGAGGCCGCCGAGATGCCGAAGTTGCGGGGCCGGTTGGCCGAGCTCGAGGCGCAGTGCCGTCCCTTGTACCAGCAGTTGTACGCCCACCGCCTGCTTGCCTGAACCGACCCTGAGGAGTCCCGCGTGCTGCAGAAGTTCGATCCGCGCAACCGTGACCTGATCGTGAACGTGAACGGCAAGCTGACGCACCGCGACGCAGCGGCAGTGAGCCCGTTCGACTCTGTGGTGCAAGGCGGTGACGCGGTCTGGGAAGGCCTGCGGCTCTATCAGGGGCGTATCTTCCGCCTCGAGCAGCACCTCGATCGGTTGGTGGGCTCGGCCAAGGCGCTTGCGTTCGCGCACATCCCGGCGCGCGAGGAGATCGTGACGGAGATCCGCCGCACGCTCGAGGCGAACGACATGTTCGACGGCGTGCACATCCGCTTGACGCTCACGCGCGGCGTGAAAGTCACCTCGGGCATGGATCCGCGGCTCAACCAGTCGGGTTCGACCCTGATCGTGCTCGCAGAGCACAAGCCGCCGGTGTACTCGACCGAGGGGCTCACGCTGGTGACGAGCAGCGTGCGGCGGTTTTCGCCCGATTGCCTCGACCCGAAGATCCACCACAACAACCTGATCCAGTCGATCCTCGCGAAGATCGAGGCGAACGTGGCGGCCGCCGACGACGCCCTGATGCTCGACACGCGCGGCTTCATCGCCGAGACGAATGCGACGCACGTCTTTCTCGTGGCTCGCGGGTGCGTGCTCACGCCGCGTGTGGTGGCGTGCCCCGAGGGCATCACGCGTTCGGCCGTGATCGAGCTGTGCCGTGCGAACGGTATTCCCTGCGAGGAGTGCGACCTGTCGCTGACCGAGGCCTATCGGGCGGACGAGATGTTCTGCTCGGGCACGATGGGGGAGCTCGCGGCGGTGACGCGCGTGGATGGACGCGAGATCGGCGACGGCCGGCCTGGGCCGATGACGCTCCGGTTGTCCGGGCTGTTCAGGGACCTGACGGCTCGCGAGGGGACGGTGCTGGCGGCGCGCGCCTGACCGACCGCCTCTGCGACCTGGCTGCCAGCCGGGTCGATGCCGATATTCCCGTCTCGTCTGGCAGCCGTTGCATCCGTCGTCGCAGCCGGCCCGGTTGCGTACGCTGACGTACAGACTGCAAGGAACCTCCGCGCTAATTTCCTCCTTTGAATGGTGCCAGCGGAATCGCGGCTGGCTCGGCGGTCACGCGCACCAAAGGAGAGAACCATGAGTATCAAGAGAGCATTCCTGCGCAGCTTCGCGGCGGCAGGCTTTGCGGCTGGCATTGCGGCGGTAGCGTTGCCTGCATCGGCGAGTACCGACGGACTGCCGGATGGATCGTGGCGTCAGAGCTGCGACCGGGCTTATGTCAGTAATGGCGCGCTGCACGCCACGTGCAAGCGCAACGATGGTAATTACACGCTGGCGTCGGCGCGGATCGGATCCTGCCAGGCGTTCGGCAACCGCGATGGTACGTTGTTCTGCGAGTCGTCCGACGGCACCAGCGGCAACATGGGTCAATGGAGCGGGTCGTTCCGCGACTCCTGCCGCGACATTTCCGTCGACAAGCACGGCAAGCTGAAGGCGACCTGTCGCAAGGACAACGGGACCTACAAACGCAGCAATCTGCAGGCACAGAAGTGCCCCAGCTATCGAGCCGGCAACCGCGACGGCAACCTGTTCTGCGAGTCGAATGAGACTGGCGGCAGCAGTGCCAGTCGCTGGGACGGTTCGTTCCGCAAATCCTGCCGCGACCTGTCGGTGGATTCGAATGGCACGTTGACGGCAACCTGCCGGACGGAGAATGGCAGTTGGCGACGCACGCGCCTGTCGTCGCAGCAGTGCGGCAGCTATCGCGCGGGCAACCGCGACGGCAACCTGTTCTGCGAGTCGGATGACGGCGGCAGCCATGACGTGCGCCAGTGGGACGGCTCGTTCCGCAATTCCTGCCGTGACCTGTCGGTGGATTCGAACGGCACGTTGACGGCGACCTGCCAGGCGGCGAATGGCAATTGGCGACGCTCCAGCCTGTCGTGGCGCCAGTGCAGCAGCCATCGCGCCGGTAACCGCGACGGTACGTTGGTCTGCGAGTCGGATGACGGCGGCAGCCAGGACGTGCGCCAGTGGGACGGTTCGTTCCGCAATTCCTGCCGTGACCTGTCGGTGGATTCGAACGGCACGTTGACGGCCAATTGCCAGAAGATGAACGGCACCTGGAACCGCTCCAGCCTGTCGTCGCGCCAGTGCAGCAGCCATCGCGCCGGCAACCGCGACGGTACGTTGGTCTGCGAGAGATGAGTTGTGTCAGCGCCAGCCACAGGGATGTGGCTGGGCACAGGGGACGTGGCGAGGCACAGGGGACGTGCCGGGTGGCGGGAATCTACAGCGTGGGCACCGGGATTCAGTGACGGCGCGGCCGGTACACGATGCGCCGCTGCCGCAGGTCGTGGCGCAGCGCGCGGAACGTGATCGTGAGCCCAAGGATCGTCAGCAGGCTGATCGCTGTCACTGGCCCGATGAGTGCCAACAGCCGCAACGGCCCATCGCGTTCATCCGGCAGCAACGTCGTTGCCGGCCGTCCAGAGGCGGTCATGCCGGCATCGTACGGCGTCGCCGACTGCAGTTGTGCGGCCGTGGGGTGAGTCCCGGCTGGAGCGTCAGCATCGGCCGCGACAGCCGGCAGCGCGATGAACGCCACCAGTGACGTCGCCAATACTGAATGAAGGATTTTGCACTGCACGCGGTCTCTCCCGATCTCGAACGCGAGACCCAGGAGATAGTGTTTAGACGATGGCGCCGTCCGGGTCTGTACGTTGTCGCACGGAGCGAGGCACTCGCGGGTGTCGATGGCATCAAGTGCCGCGAGCGGCCGGCAGCCCCTCGATGCGATCCGATTCTTGCTTGACGACCGAATAGCACTCGCAGCACAGCTGCTCGAGCTGCGGCCTGTCCAGCACAGTGATGCGCCCGCGGCTGTAACGGATCACCCCGAGTTTCTGCAGCTTGCCGGCGGCCTCGGTGACGCCCTCGCGGCGCACACCCAGCATGTTGGCGATGAGTTCCTGTGTCATGACCAGCTGATTCGACGCCAGGCGGTCGAGCGACAGCAGCAGCCAGCGGCACAGTTGCTGGTCCACCGAATGATGCCGGTTGCACACCGCGGTCTGTGCCATCTGCGTAATCAGGCTCTGGGTGTAGCGCAGCAGCAGCAGCTGCAGGCCCCCGCTGCGATGGAATTCCTCCTTGAGCAGCGTTCCGGGCAGCCGGTAGGCGTGGCCCGCGCTCTGCACGATGGCGCGGCTCGGAGTGGTCTCGCCGCCCATGAACAGTGCAACGCCGATCAGGCCCTCGTTGCCGACGACCGAGATTTCGGCCGACGCGCCGTTTTCCAGCACGTACAACAGCGAGACGATGCAGTCGACCGGAAAGTAGACGTACCGGAGGACGTCGCCGGACTCATACAGCACCTTGCCCAGCGGCATCGACACGAGGCGCAGGTGCGGGAAGATCCGCTCACGCTCCGCAGGCGACAATGCCGCCAGCAGGTGATTCTCGCCGGGAGAGTGGAGGTCGGAAGACACAGCAGTGGGCGGACCCATCATGCCCCTCCGCACAAGTTCGCTCCGCTCAGTGTACGCCCATCGTTCCCGCCGTGTGCTTTGCCGTACCCGTCAGACCATGAACCGCGCGTAGGTTTCCCGGTCGAGCGCGTAACAGGCGCAGGCCGCATCTTCCAGTCCGCGGCGATCCAGGATGGTGATGTCGCCGCGGCGGTAGCGGATCAGCTTGCGGCTCTGCAGCGCGCTGGCCGCCCGGGTCACGCCCGCGCGGCGAACTCCCAGGATGTAGGCCAGGAACTCATGCGTCACGTGGAAGTCGTTGGAATGCGCCCGGTCCCGGGTCATCAGCAGCCACCGGGCCAGCCGCGCCTCCACCACGTGGAAGCGGGTGCAGGCCGCTGTCTGGGCCAACTGGCACATCACGACGTAGATATAGCGCTTCAACTGTCGTTGCAGCGCGATGCTGTCGTCGAGTTCGTGGCGAAACGACTCCGCGTCCAGTTTCCAGGCCGCGCCCGCGCCGTGCACCAGGGCGAGCGTGCGGGCGAAATTCACGCCTAGCACCAGCGAACTGCCGAGCATGCCCTCGTCGCCGACCACGCCGACTTCCAGGCGTTCGTGCCCGTTGATCGGAGTGATCAGTGAAATGAAACTGGCCGTCGGGAAGTAGACGTGGCGAATGCGCTCGCCAGGCTCGTGCAGCACGCTGGCCAGGACCAGGTCGACCTGCTCGCACTGGGCAAGCAAGTGGCGGCGGTCCTGGCTGGGCAGGGCGGCCAGCAGGAGGTTCCTGGCAGGAGCCCGCGGCAGCGTCGGCATCGCAAACCTCAGTCAGTCACGGTCGGGCGGTCATACCGTGGACAAACAATGAACCGAGGCCACGGCGGCGTCTGTACGGTGGCCCACGATCGGCGAGCGAAGTGCCGGGCGCCGCGATTCGCCTGTGTCCGCCAGCGCACGGACAATGAGATCCACTTGCGTCAGGGTGCGCGCTACTGTGGCAAGCACCGGAAAACCATTGGCTCGTAGCGCACCGACCGTGCCGTTCAGCACTGCGCGTGCCGACGTCGCGGCACTGCGCGGGGCAGAGCAGCGCGCGCAGGTCATGCTCGACTCGATCGGGGACGCCGTGCTCGGCACCGATCTGGCCGGCAGGGTCACCTACATGAATCCGGTCGCCGAGCGCATGACCGGCTGGCCGGCGTCGGAGGCGGCCGGCCGGCCGCTGCAGGAAGTGATGCAGATCGTCGACGCGGACACCCGCGAGCCCGTTTGTGATCCGCTGGCATTGGCGATGCGAAGCGACTCCAACGCCGGCGTAGGCGAGAACTGCCTGCTGATCGGCCGCGATGGGCGCGAGTCCGCAATCGAAGACACTGCCGCCCCCATGCATGACCGGCATGGACGAGTGATCGGCGCGGTGATCGTGTTCCACGACGTGGGCGCGGCTCGCGCCTTGTCGCTGCGCATGTCCCACCTGGCGCAGCACGACGTCCTCACCGGCCTGCCCAACCGGCTGCTGCTGGCCGATCGGCTCGACCGGGCGATCGCCTCGGCGCGTCGCCGCGGGAGCCTGCTGGCGGTGCTGTTCGTAGACCTGGACCGCTTCAAGCAGGTCAACGATCACCGGGGCCATGCAGTTGGCGACCAGATCCTGCGGTCGGTCGCGACCCGGCTGGTGGCTGGAGTGCGCAGGTCGGATACCGTCAGCCGTTTCGGCGGCGACGAGTTCGTGGTTCTCCTGACGGAATTGGCTTGTGCCGAGGACGCGGCATTCAGCGCCGACCATCTGCTCGCGACGATCGCCGCGCCACATCGCATCGAGGGCCAGGATCTGTACGTGACGGCGAGTGTAGGGATCGGGGTGCACCCCGCCGACGGGACGGATGCCGGGACAATCCTGCGCAAGGCCGACGACGCGTTGTTGCGCGCGAAGGCTTACCGGGGACGCCCGGCGCCCCTTGCGATGGCCGCGGCAACCGCCTCCCAGGTGGCTTCAAAAGCCTCGCGCGTGAAGCCGGCGCCCGACGGCAGCCAGTTTCCGGAACCCCCGCCGGCCAATGTGTAATGTCCGACGACGTCGAGGTGGTCGGCGCGCGCAGCGTGCAGCACCCGGCCATGCACCTGGCTCAGCGTCGGAACGACGCCATCGCTGATGCCCGGGGTCACCTTGAAGCCCAGTGCCCTGTCGAGGCGCCGTTGCGTCGCCTGGCCCGGCTTCGGGTAGGGGTACCGTGGGTGCGGCCGCGCCGTCAGCGAGTGCAGCAGCCGGAACAGTGACCGCAGCGCCAGGTATTCGGGATCCATGATCTCCTTGATCCTGAATCGCTCACGTGGTCGCGGCACACCCGAGATCACGCAGCCGTAGTCGATCCCGGCACGATCCGTCACGGCAGCGTCGAACAGTTCGATGCCCTCCGGCGTCAGTTGCAGCACTGCTCCCTGGTCTTGTTCGATCTCGCCGAGGTATGTCCACACCGGATCGCGACGATCGAACCGCACCTTGCGCAAGACGCTCTCGGAAATGCGGTCCAGTGCGCCTTCGTTGCGCCCCAAGCAATCGTCGAGCCGCGCGATCATCGCGATCGCCTTCGCGGCAGCCAGGACTGCGCGACGCCCCTGGCCCGACGTCGCCAGCGCGCTCAGCACGAGCAGGAGCGTCTGGCCCTGGATGCTGATGAAGTGATTGGCGAGCGGCGTGCCGTGGTGAGGCGTGCTCACGGAAATTGCCGTGCGCGTCAACTGGGCGATGCGTTCTTCCGTGTTGCCACGGGTGATCTTGAACCCCGGCGTCAACAGCATGCGGACGTCGAGTCCCCCGGTCGAGTGGCCGATGAAATGCAGTTCGCGGGCGCGGAGGCCGCCGCTTGCGATCACCTGCCGGCGCAGCGCGTCGGCGCGCCGCGGGATCGAGGCGGTCGGCTGCGTTTCGCACCGGACGACGCGAGCCTCGACACGGCGCCGACGGAGCGCGCGCGACAGCGCCTGCTCCACGTCCTCGAAATAGCTCAGCGCGCCGATGGACGTGAAGCCGAAAAATCCCGGGACCAGGAACACGAGTCGCCTGTTCATGTGCAAATTATGCGCGCCCGGGCTCGGTGCGGCACCGCACCGACTGAACGTGACCAGACCTCTACAGTGACGCCATGGACTTTCTCTGGTCACACCAGCACAAGGAGATACCTATGAATTGGGATCGCATCGAAGGCAATTGGAAGCAGGTTACGGGTCGAGCCAAGGTGCAGTGGGGCAAGCTGACCGATGACGACCTCGACGTCGTTGCCGGTCGCCGCGACCAGCTGGCTGGCAAGATCCAGGAGCGCTACGGCATTGCGAAGGACGAGGCTGAAAAGCAGCTCTCGGCCTGGGAAAGCAAGGCCGATGACTCGTGGTTCTCGTAACACGCGAAACGGACTGATTCGCGTCTGACAAAGGCCTGAATCTTTAGCGCTCTTCGGTTCACGCAACGAACCGAGGAGCGCTATTCTTTGCGAGGCGTCCGATCCGTCGCATCCGACCAGGAGAGACTGATGATCGACCGCGCGGCAATTTTTCCGGCAGGGTACGTCGTCGTTGCACTGGCCTGCGCGCTGGCAGCGGGTTGCGCCGGCGTGAAGTGCGCGCAGAAGGAGCCAGCGCAGACGGCCCCGCCTGCTGTGTCGATTCCGGTGGCCGAGGTGCCTGAAGCGCAGGTGACGCCGGCCCCGCCACCCGTGATCGAGCCCGAGCGCCCGGCGGAACCGGCTCCGGCGGTGCGGGCTGCAGTCCCCGCGGCCGCCACCACTGTAGCGCCCGCCACCACGGTCGCGCCGCCGCAGCCAGCGCCGCCCAAGCCGGCACCGCCCAAGCCCGCACCGCCCAAGCCGGCCGCTGCAATTGCCAAGGCGCCCGCGCCCGCAGCGCAGGCGATGCCAAAGGCTGCCGCGGTTCCTGCCGCCCCGCAGCTCGCCCCGGCGCCGCTCGACTTCAAGTCGCTCGCGACGCGCCTCCGGGAGACCAAGGCCATCGGCGTACTCACCAAACTTTCGCTCAAGAACCAAGTCGACGACCTGGTGGACAGGTTCCGCGCATACCACAGGCACCAGGGCAAGGCGACGCTCGCTGATCTGCGCCGCAACTACGACATGCTGCTGCTGAAGGTGCTGTCGTTGCTCCAGGACAGCGATCCGTCGCTGGCCCGGGACATCGTCAAGTCACGCACGGCAATCTGGAGCATCCTCGAGGATCCGAGGAAGTTCACCGAATCGAATCTGATGGCAGGAGCAACACCGTGAGCGGACAGACCAGGGTGCTGACGATGTTCGGCGTCATGACGATCGGGTTCGCGAGTACGACGCTCGCCGCCGAAGATCCCCCCGGCGACGTTCCGGTCGCCAAGGACCTGACGGCAGTGATCGCACTGCAGGGCCTGCCCTGCGGGAAGGTCGTGAGTGCCACTCAACAGGGCGAGGACGACTACCTCGCTTCGTGCGAGGACGGCAATCGCTATCGGGTGTTCGTGAACGCGGACGGCCGGGTGATCGTGGAGAAGCTCGACTAGGGCTTCCGGCCGCCAAGCAGCAGCAGTGCGGCGCCGATCGCGATCGCACCCACGCCGGCCCAGACCGGAACATTGATCGTTTCTTTTTCCTTCACGGACATCTCGATCGGCCCCATCTTGATGTCGTGGGAATCCTTCGTATAACTGAAGCTGCCGTAGGCGAGGCCGAGGACCCCGGCGATGATCAGCACGATCGCTGCAATTTTCCCTGCGTTCATGTTCGCTCCCTCCGCATCACCCTGCCGGTGGTCCGGCAGGGTGATGACAGGTTCCAATCGTTACGCTCGCCGGCCCTGGATCACGTTGATCAGGACCATGATGATCGCGAGCACCAGCAGGATGTGGATGAATCCGCCCATGGTGTAGGAGCTGACGAGCCCCAACAGCCAGAGGACGGCCAGTACGACTGCGATGGTCCATAGCATTTTGTTTCTCCTTATCGACGTCACTCGGAGTATCGAGTGATCACTTGGGGTCGTTCAATCCGGCCAGGACCAGCTGGCCATTCTCGACCGGGATGGTCGCGCCCGGAGCGCGGTCCGTCCGCACGGTGCCTTCCTGGCCCGCGAGGCGATAGCGCACCTCGTAGCCGTCCGGCTGCTCGGCGGAGTCGTAGACCGTGCGACAGCGCTGCTCGACCGTCTGGGTAGTCTTGTCGTCCTGCATGTGTTTCTGGATCTTGCTCCCGGCATAGCCGCCGGCGGCAGCGCCTGCGACCGTCGCCACTGTCTGTCCAGAACCGTCGCCGATCTGGTTGCCGAGGACGCCGCCGGCCACCGCGCCGATGACGGCACCCGTGACGCGCTTCGGATCGTTCGTCGGCGCCTCGTGCGACACGACCACGTCGGAACAGACCTGGCGCGGAGTGCGGACCGTCTTGGTCAACGGCTCGACGCTGAGCACTTCCGCGGAATTGCGCGCATCCATTGCCTGATAACCGGCAAACGCGCCGGCCGCAGTGACGGCGATGCCGCCAACGACGAGGCCTGTGATCAATGACTTGTTCATCATGGAATCTCCACTCGACATCACCCGTCGCGCGGCGAATTCCCGAAAGGATCGTGTGCGGTCGATAGCTATGAGCCTACGCGACCTGGCGGCGAAGTCTGTTCGGTAGCGCACCGAGGGGATCGGCGCTGCGGCCGCTGCGGGGCCCTGCAGGCCCGGGTTGCCGCCAGAAAAGATCGGGGCCCGGGGACGTGGGTGTGTCGCCGGGCCCCTTTGCGAGCACCCGGTGGGGGACTCAAGTGCTCGGGGGCAGGTTCGTCGAAGTGGCGGACGGGGTCTGTGCGCTGCCGCACGTAAGGCGCCGGGTTCAGCCCGCGGTATGGAGCTGGCGCGCGTGCCAGCGCAGGTGTTCTGCCATGAACGTCTGGATGAAGTAATAGCCGTGATCGTAGCCCGCGTGCATGCGCAACTCGAAGGGCTGCCCTGAGCGCCGGCACGCGTCCGCGAAGATCTCCGGGTTCAGCTGCTCGGCGAGGAATTTGTCCGCTGTGCCCTGGTCGACGAGGATCGGCGAGTGGAACGCCTGCTGCGCCACGAGCGCGCTCGCGTCGTAGGCGAGCCACTGCGACTCGTCGGGGCCGAGGTAACCGCCGAACGCCTTCCGGCCCCACGGGCATTGCGTGGGCGCTGCGATCGGTGCGAAGGCCGAGAGCGAGCGATAACGATCCGGATTGCGCAGCGCGCAGACCAGCGCGCCGTGCCCGCCCATCGAATGGCCGAAGATCCCCTGCCGTGACGTGTCCGCCGGGAACTCCGCCGCAATGAGTTGCGGGAGTTCGCGGGTCACATAGCTGTACATGCGGTAGTGCGCGGACCACGGCGCCTGCGTCGCATCTACGTAGAAACCCGCAGCGAGGCCGAAATCCCAGCTTGCGTCGTCGCCCGGGATGCGCGGCTGGCGCGGGCTGGTGTCCGGAGCGACGAGCATCAGACCAAGCTCGGCGGCGAAGCGCTGCGCGCCGGCCTTGATCATGAACGTCTCTTCGGTGCAGGTGAGGCCGGCGAGGTAATAGAGCACTGGCACGCGACCGTGCTTCGCCTGCGGCGGCTCGTACACCGCGAAACGCATCTCGGTCGCGCACTCGCGCGAGTCATGGGCCAGAAAGCGTTGCGTGCCGCCGAAGCAGGCGTGTTCGGAGAGCGTCTTCATCGGGTGGGGCCGCCTGCGCCGGCCAGCGTCGCCGCCACCACCTCGATGGCGGCCTCGGCGAGCGCCGTGCGAGGCGCAGTGTCGCGAAACAGGAACGACGCCATTGGCGCTTCCTCGAGGACCGGCACCGCGATCGACCAGTGATCGGCGTTCACGTAGCCGAGGAGGTGGCTGCGCGGCGGAATCTGGTCATGCCACAGCAGCTTGCCGTCGTTGCGCGGGTCGATCTTGGCGAGCTCGTTGTAGGTCGCGCGCGTGGCCGGCGAGACGCGGTCGGGCTGCGGCGCGGCGACCAGCGTGAAGATGGGAACTCGCAGCGAATCCCCGTGATCCTGCCACCACGCGATGCGCACGTCGGGGCGCAGATCCGCGATCTCCTCGCCCGTCCCCCGCGCGCAGCCCGGCAGCGGAAACTTCGCGCCGAGGCTGCGATAGATCGCGTGCATGCGGTCGGCGAGCGGGCTGCCGTTCGAGGCGCCGGCCACGGACACCACAGCGGCAATCGGGCCGGCGAGGTCCGGGTAGCGCACCATGAACTCGAGCAGGTCCACCAGGCCCTTGGAGTAGGCGAACACGATCAGCGGGCGGTCGTCCTCCCCCAGCTCCGCGAAATGCACGGCGAGCTGCGCGGCGTTCTGCGCCACTGAGCCACGGCCGGCGACCGCGAAGTAGTCCACCGTGAAGCCGCTTGCCTCGAGGTTGGACTGCACGTCCGAGAAGGGGCGAGCGAGATCCTCGAAGCATTCATTGAACAGGCCGGGCACGAAGGCGATACGGTAGCGGCGGGCGAGGTCTTCCGTGCGTGGCAGCGTCGCCGCGGCCGGCTCGTTGGCGAGCTTCAGCAGCACCTCGTCGCAGGGCGGCCCGTCCGCAGGCAGCCGGGCGCAGGCAGCGGTGCGGAACGACCCGCGCAGGTCGCGCACGCCGGCATCGCGGACGGCGACGATGGTAGTCGGCGTGTAGTCGCCGGGCCGTAGCGCGTCCTCTGTGGCGGGCGCGGCCCGGACGGGCATCACCGCAGCCCCCAGCACCAATGCGATGGCCGCCACTGTCGATCGGATCGATGCCGTCATGGGCGATGATTCAGAACGTCACTACCGTGCGGATGGACTCGCCGCCGTGCATCAGGTCGAACGCCTCGTTGATGCGCTCGAGCGGCAGCGTGTGCGTGATGAGCGGGTCGATCTCGATCTTGCCGCGCATGTACCAGTCGACGATCTTCGGCACGTCGGTGCGGCCACGGGCGCCGCCGAACGCAGTGCCCTTCCACACGCGACCCGTCACCAGCTGGAACGGGCGCGTCTTGATCTCCTGGCCGGCGCCCGCGACGCCGATGATCACCGACACGCCCCAGCCGCGATGGCAGCATTCGAGCGCCTGGCGCATCAGGTCCACGTTGCCGACGCACTCGAAGCTGTAGTCCGCGCCGCCGTCCGTGAGCGCTACGAGATACGGCACGAGATCGCCCGCGACTTCCTTCGGATTGACGAAATGCGTCATGCCGAAACGCTCGGCCAGCGCCTTGCGCGCCGGGTTGATGTCCACGCCGATGATCTTGTCGGCGCCGGCCATGCGTGCGCCCTGGATCACGTTGAGCCCGATGCCGCCCAGGCCGAACACCACCACGTTCGCGCCCGGCTCGACCTTGGCCGTGTTGATCACGGCGCCGATGCCGGTGGTGACGCCGCAGCCGATGTAGCAGACCTTGTCGAATGGCGCGTCCTCGCGGATCTTCGCGAGCGCGATCTCGGGCAGCACCGAGTAGTTCGAGAACGTCGAGCACCCCATGTAGTGGTGGATCTTCTCGCCGCCGATCGAGAAGCGGCTGGTGCCGTCGGGCATCACGCCCTGCCCCT
>Ga0105090_10001567_pt1 | contig 12391 bp, 6 predicted proteins | sample PPLLak3March2015_FD_79110 | JGI IMG/M metagenome (GOLD analysis project Ga0105090, IMG submission 79110) | Freshwater sediment microbial communities from Prairie Pothole Lake near Jamestown, North Dakota, USA - PPLs Lake P7 Core (1) Depth... | ecosystem: Environmental > Aquatic > Freshwater >... | reverse complement strand
TTAAATGATCCACCAGCAATCCAAAGCTTACCTGTTACTTTATTGAATGTAATGGATTCACAAGCAAATCCAAAGATTGTCTTTACATATTCAAATGCAGATAAATCATCAGGTCTTTGGTAAACTAAGATGCTATCTTTGTCATATTTTGGCCAATATAATGTATTTCCATCAGCCGAACATTCCATACTTCTTGAAAAAGTACCGGTTTCAAATGGAGCAATTGCGTTACCAACAAGATTGAAATCAGCATCAAATTCCTTTATCGAAGCACCTGCATTAACAACAGGACCAACAAATATTTGACCAGTTGAACTAACTGCAGGAGCCGTAGGTGAAGTACCAATACCCAAAGCAACTTTGTTCATACCAGCACCGGTCTGGTAATTAATTCTGTACATAATTTGATTACCAAGCGTAACAAGTATATTTCCATTATGATCTCTTCTCATTCCTCTAACGTTGCTTGCTAGTGTATCATTAATTCCATTTCCAACAATTCTCCATACAGGAGAGAATGATGCTGGAGAACCATCAGGATTATACACTCTGATTAAGTTTACAGTCACAGAATCAACAGCACCTGGAGGTAGTGATCTTTCAGTACCAAAATTTCCAGCCCAAACTTTTCCTGCAGGATCAACAGCCCCACCATGCATTTGACCTCTGACGGTTGCATCCGGCCAGGCACCTTGGTTTACCCATTGAGCCATAGACATAACACTGAACAGCATAAAAAGAACCAGTGTTGTTAGTATTCCTTTTTTCATTTCGAACCCTTTCCTTTTAGTTAGTAGTAGTTTGTTACTTTAAAATTTATTGAACACTAAGTTTTTTCATATCAACTTTCCAAACATCTGTATTAATATTAAGCAACATGTTTGCAAAGTATGCGTAATTATTTGTACCCCATACAAATGAATAAATCGCTCCGCTTATTAAACCATCATAAAACTCTGCATAAGATTTATCCGGATGAACAACGTACATTGCAACGGATTGTTTGTTTGTACAGACATAAAGATCACCATCCTGATCGATTGCAATATCCGTAATATTTGCAACAGAATCTACTTTCTCTGTAAAATTGAAGAATATTTCACCAGTACCTAAACTATCCGGCGAAATAACAGGAAACTTCCAGATCATTTGATTATTATTTGTATCTCGTAAAGCTACAAAAATATTATTGTTACCTACTTTAAGTGCATTGATGGTGCCTAAACCTACGAGAGATTCAAATTTCTTAACGTTTTTGGCGAGTGTTATTCTATATACAATGCCAGTACTTCCTCCTGCCCAAAGCTGATTCTGCGAACTTACGAATTCTACATCATTAATATTATCTGCTATACCCTGGGATGAGGAAACGAATGCAACCGGTGCAGTATTTTGCGCAACTCTATAAATACCTCTTATTCCACCTCTAACAGCATAGACTGCACTATCGGAGCCATAAGTCATAGCCCTAAAAAAGGATTCAGGTCCCTTTGGAGCAAAAACAGTTAGGGAATCACCAGTAATCTTTTTTATTCCCAGCCCCTCTAATGATACATAAACAACACCTTGAGCGTCCACAGTAATTCCGTAAGGCACTTCTTTGGGTACTGCTTTGTCATTAAAATCATAATGACGTGCTACAGGTATTGGTGCAGGTGGTTCAATAACATCATAAAGACTTCCAGTTGGATCTTCAGAACAACTAATAAATGTTAAGGTTGTAAGAAGTATTAAAACTGATAATATATTATAAATTATTTTTTTCATTTTTTTTCCGAACTTAATTTAAGATTAAGTTAATAAAATTAATATGCAAAGTTCAATGATATTCTGTGCACATCGTTGAAAACACCAAATGGTGTATAAGAGTAATCTACACCTAAATCAACTCCGCCAATATCTTTTCTAAGTCCAACTCCTGCACTAAAATTTCTTTCATCATTAGGTGCAGAAAAGCCTCCCCTGAAAGATAGTAAATTCATAAATGTATATTCAACACCAATCATTATTTGCTCGGGATAATCTCTCGGATGATTTGCATCTATTGATACCAAAAATGAGTGCTCATTCTTATCAACATCCATAATATCAGCAAAATTAAATGAGGCACCAAGCTGGAAGATTAATGGCAGCTGAAAACCCTCTGATTTATATTTTACTTCCCTTGCAAAATTTCTTACACTCATACCAATGTTTAAACTTTTATATCCGGTTCTATAAAGTATACCGAAGTCAAAAGCAAATACATCAAGTTTGTTTTCTTCTGTCGTTCCGCTGATATAACCTTGAAATGGATCGGCCACAAGATCACCAACTACACTTGTACCTAGCGATTGTCTTACATATTTAACATTAGCACCAACAGAAAATTTTTCTGATAACGTTTTTGCGTAACCAAAACCAACAGCCATTGCAGTTGGACTAAATGTACCAACATCAACATATCCCTGTTCATTATTTGCTCTTACGGTTCCCAAGAAATCGCCGTAATCAACTGATGTAAAGCTAAGTCCAAACACTCCATAGCTTCCGCCTTCCGGAGCAAATGCAACAGCACCATTGTAATAATTAATATCTGCAATGAATCTTGTTGATCCAAATGTTACATCACCAATTCGTTTTAACCAAGCCATGCTGGCAGGATTATAAAACATTGCGCTGGAATTTGTTTCCAATGAAGTAACTGCATCTCCAAAAGCAGAAGATCGCGCATCAAGTGAAACATTTAAAAATTTCATACCTGTCTGCGCTAATTTTTGCTGCTGGGAAAAAACTAACTGGCTCTGTAATGAGATCATTAGAACAACCAGAGCTAAAATTGTTACGATATTTTTTAATTTTTTATTCATAAATTTTGTTTCCGTTATCTAATGATCACAAATTTTAGAATTTTCTTTTCACCGGTATCCAGATTTTCAAAGACCGCTATATAAATACCGCTAACAACTATTTGATTTGAAGATGTTACTGAATCCCAGTAATCATCTCCCGTACCATCTGTATGCTCAATGGTATTAATAAGTTCCCCAAGCTCAGAGTATATTTTTATATTACATCTGCCAGGTAGATCATAAAATGCTAATCGGTTAGACTGTTGATCTCCAAATCCAAGTTCTTTGGATGCAGATATATTGTATGGATTTGGAACTATTCTGATTCTACTCATTGGGTCATCAGGAATAACGCGTGATGTTTGTCCGACTACTAAACCTAGAGTTGAATAAGCATCATTAGCAATGGGTTGAATATCTACTTTAGAATCTGCTGTATTGATCGGAGAATAAACTCTAAGATAATTTAATTCATTTGCCGCAACATTTAAATTAAATGCAAGGTTGATTTGATTTGCCACCTGACTCGTAGTTAATGAATCAGCTTGAGGTATTAGTGTTACAATAACAGGATTATTACCGTCAATTGCAATTTGTAATTTATCATTAACTCCTGTTGTAATTCCAAATTTACCCGGGTTTGTTCCAATAATTTTTGCTGGGATTGGGGACTCTCCAGGAGGTCTTTTTAGTATTGCCGGATTATAAGTTTGAGTATAATATCTGCTGCTGCGTAATTTTCCGGCAGGAGTCAATCCACCGCCATTGTTTGAGGATTCATTTCCAACAGATACTATATAGTAATAATATGATAATCCGCGTATAGCGGAAAAATCATCATAGCTTCTTTCATTAGGACCTGCCTCGTGGATTAAATAGTATGTGCTGTCATATTTTCCAACTGCTCGATAAATTTCGAAACCGGAAAAATCAGTTCCCATATCTGAATAAGCATCCCAGGCTAAGGATATTTTATCACTCAATCCTTTAACACTAAAAGATGCTGGAGGCAGTGGGGGTTCAGGAATATTATACCCTGATTGAAAATTTGCCACGGCTCTTCTGATAGATTGAAACAAAGAATCTCTTCCCTGAAATACAATCGTATTTTTTTGCAGAGCGTTAATTTGTCCCCTTTTATACTGAATTCCAGCAGTAGTTGCTAACTCACGGCTGATTCCGGACACAACTTCTGCAAATACAATTCTAACACTATCTCCCGGAGCTAAAGTATAAGGACCATAACCATTACAGAAAGAATGTCCACCAGGAGTACCTAATGCAGGATCACCGGAAGGCGATAAGAAACCCGGTAAACCTGAAGGTTCAACCTGATTAGCATGTCTGGGTGATCTGTGTCCTTTACTCATCCAGCCGTACTCATCCGTCATTTTAGGTCCATTAAAAGCATCGTTCTGTGATGTGAGCGGATCGTCCGAACCTTCCCAGGAGGTGGTACTTGGCTGTGATGGGTCGTCATTTTTATCACTTGCTGAAACATCTGCGTGAAGAGTTACGACGCCTGCAAATTGATAAGCACCTAATCTCCCTACTGTATCACCAGCGGCAACATTTATTGCAGTGTTCCAGATCGGACCACCAATATTATCATAAGTTGTAAAGGGTGGAAATTTTCCGTGCCATACATATTGAAATCTTAAGTTATCTGGATTATCGGGATCATTCAAAACTCCATCGCCTCTTGCATCGTTCATGGTATTCATTCCCCAGCCAGTACCATTCCCAATAACATATCTTGTATTTGCGCATACGGCTAAGCGGTATTGAAAATAAAAATAAAGACCATTTATCGTAGTTGCCGGCAATTCAATATCAGCATCATCATCAACATTACCCGTATTCTTAAATATATATTCTGAAACAATGTAGTTATCGTGGTACTCCTGACTAAATTGAAAAATGCGTCTTGTAATTGAAACACCCAGCTGTGTATTTAATTTATTATCAATCAAGCGATCTGCAAATAATCCCGGATCAACCTCATCATTAGCAACATCTTTATCAATTGATGGGTCACCATCAACAGTTATAAATGGCGGGTCAAATTTGCTCGTCATATTAAAACTAAGCGGGAAAAATTCATTTGCCCCTGTTGCACGAGGACCAACATGCACAACCTTATGAGGCCAAAGTCTACCACCCTGATCTGTGAAATTTGCTGCACCCATCCAGAAACCTTTTGCAGCTTGTATATCCTGATTTTTATAAAGAGCAGGCCATTGCATTCCATATTGCTGCTGCAGTACAAATCCTTCTTCTTTTTCGCTTCCAATCTCTGAGTACCAATTGTGCAAAGAACCAACAGACATCCACTTTATTGCATACTGTGCATTTGATGTGGAAGTCAACCCAACAAGAATCAGAAGAATTAAGAGGTTTATTACTTTAAGTCTTATAATATTGTGTTTCATTTATTCCTCTAATATCTAAATTAAAAATCTACTGTAAATTTTAATCCCCAGAAAATATCTCTAGGGTTCAAGAAAGCAAAGAATTCCTGGTTTGGCATATCTATATATGATTTATTCTTTCTCCATTCATCTTTTTGACTTTCCGAAGCATTTTCATCCCAGGGAACATAAGGACCTGTTCTATAATCACCAGGTCTATCTTCGCCAGAAATATAAATATTCTGAACTGAATTTGTATATCTGAATTGTTCAAATTCACTAGGTAGATGTAAAGACTTCATATATGCGAGGTAATCATTTGCATCAACAAATCCATATTGGGTCATATATTTGTAGTTGAGTAGATTTGAGATATCTGCGAAAAATTGCAGATCAACACCCATTATATTAAATGATTTGCTGATTCTTAGATTAACGTTCCAGTAGTCATTCCATTGAACATTATTTGTTATACCTGGTACACTGCCGCCACCAACCCAGGTAAGGTAATAGCCGGATGTCCACTGACCAACGAAACTAAATCTCCAATCACCAAGCAGATAAATGTTTCCTAATTGCGGACCATAATCTGCAGGAGTGAAAAGATCTATGTTGGCATTTGCATACGGTTGTGGAATAGGTTTAGTTTGAAAATTATCTGTGGCAGTTGCTTCGTAATTTCTCTGCAATGATTGATTTTCATAATAAGTAGCCCAGCCAAAATTACCGGTGGATCTAACTTCATAGGTATAATTTAAAAATCCCTGAATCCAATCACCTCTGTTCTTGGTAAGTGTTAATTCAAAACCTCTTACATCCCGATAATTATCAGGTTCGCTTCTGGAATAATTTACCGTATTATCACGGCTTACATATGTTACTTGACGAGGTTGAAGTGAGAAATCTTTATAATAACCGGCAACTCTAACTAATAACTCATCAAAAAGATTATGTTCATATCCTAATTCATAGGCAACGGTTTTAGGTAAAGGATTATTAGGTTCAGCTAATCTTGTTACTGCATTGTTGTCAGAAAATCTTCTTAATAAGAATAAATTTTCCGGAGTTGGTAATTGTCTGAAGTGTCCATAGTTAAAATAGAGTTTACTATTAACAGTAATTGGAAAGGATATTCCAACTCTTGGACTAAAATCAATCTGTTTATCAATTGTAGCTTTTGTAAGAAGTGTATCCAAACCAAGTGAAAATTTTGAACTAAATGCTTTATCATAAGGATCATATATGTACCATTCGCCTTGCGGATCGGAATAATCCATTCTTAATCCTATGTTAGCAATCATCCCTTCAAACTCTAATTTATCCTGAATATATAAACCTGCTCTTATAGGAAAATTACTCCAGTTAGATCTCGATCTTCCGCTTGGTAAAAATACATCTACTGAAGCATAATTAACTCTGTTATCGGTGTAGTTTATTTCTATACCGGCTTTAATATTATTGTATTGATCAATTTGAGTCTGATAATCAGCCTTTAGGTTATAGACAGATACAATACTGCTGTCTCGTGAGTTGCTAAATCCAACACCCATTCTCATTCCATTAATTCCGGTAGATGGGAATTCCGCAAATCCAAAAGGAGCTTCATCCAAAAAAATACCGCCAACATTATATATTCTTGATGTATCTCTTACTCTTCCTGGATTTGTACTGTACTCTGAACGAAATGTACTAAAGGAAATTTCATATAATGAAGTAGGAGTCATCACATTTGTAAATTTTCCGCTGAAAGATGAGTAATCAATTGTACTTGGTGCCCAGTAATCAGGCGCAAAAATTCTCGCATCAATATAACTTACTCGGTGCATAACAGCCCCAATGCTTTCAGGGGATCTGAAAATTCCGGGATTGCCTGCATTGTTATCATTAGTTCCATTTACCTGACTCAATAGCCCCTGCACCATTAATTTTTTACCTTGACCTATATCTGAAGTAAGTTTGAGTTGACCTACCCAATCTTTTACACCGTCAGTCTGAAGAGGAATTAAATACATATTTTCTGTTTGTCTATAAGACCCGAAGAAACGTAAATTACCTAATTCTTTTCCGCCGGGCACCGGTCCGCCAAAACTTGCATCAACTTCATAATCGGGTTTTGCAATCTCAGTTACTTTTCTGTGCTGCCATAAGAAAATTTCATACGCTTGTTCAGGAGTAACATCATTCGTTGGGTCATCATCAGCTAATGACTTTTGAGATACTCCGATCCAGCCATCCAAAAATGGAGCATATTGATTTTGGGTATAAGCATCCCAATTACCATTGTTAGTACCAGTCCACATAACAGCAGGATCCAGATATGGTTTTATCCAATATGAATTAGGATCGTTTGGTGACATACCAAAGTGCTTTGAGCCGGTAGGTCTATATCGAGCAATTAGACTAAATGAATATTTATCTCGTTGACCTTCTTTAGTAACTACATTTACAACACCAGAACGGACATTTCCATACTCTGCATTAAATCCACCTGTCTGGATCTGAATTTGGTCGATTGAAGAGTAGCTTATTCCGGTGAATGGTGAGTTATCTCGCTCATCTCTGAGGGTAGCACCGTTAACAACGAATGCAGTTTGGTCAGAAGCACCACCTCTTATTTCAAGTCCGCTTCTCACACCAGCTTGTAAACCGATTACACCTGTTATGCTCGTAGTCGGTAAGTTTTCAATTTCTCCAATATTAAGGTTAACACGACTTGATGAGACGTCTTTTTGTACAATTGGTGTGGTTGCAATAACAACTACTTCATCGGTTTGGAAAGTATTGGAAGCTAAATTAAAATTAGCTTCTGTGGTTTGGTCGATGTTTATACGCGTACCCTGAATTATACCTGGAGCATAACCAACCATTGATGCTTTCAAATTATAAATTCCAGGTTGGATATTAAGAATCACAAAATATCCATCTACATTTGTTGCAGCACCTATTGTAGTGCCTTCTATCAATACATTCGCACCGATTAAAGCTTCACCAGTTGAAGCGTCTTTTACTGTGCCGCTTATTTTGCCAACTTGTGCAAAGATGGGTATTGAAAAAATATGTAGTGCGAATATGCTATAAAGTAGCAGTTTTCTCATATGATTTTACTCCTATATTAGTCTCTTCGATCCTTGAGGGAGTAGTTCTGATAAAGAATAAATAGATATTCCTTTTTCTCAGACAATTATTAATCAGAACAAAATTAAAATTGATTAAATTTTCTATCAAAAAACTAAATAAATTAGTTTCTAAAGTCAATTGTTTTTACTAAAAGATTTTTTTCTGTTTTATTAAACTCAATTTGTTTTTCTATTTATTTTTTTTCTTGCTAATAATTCAAAAGTTCTTATTCTGTCTTTATAAACATTGTTTGCATTTATTCTAAAAATGTCTAATTGTGCATCGGAGTTGCCCTCCCATCTGCGGCACATATATAATGAATGATATATTCTTCCAATTTTATATTGCCTGCTTATTGCTAAACCGGCAGAATAATCTTCACCATAACTTACATTTGGAATTTTTATATCGCGCAGCACAGGAGTATAAAAAGCACGGGGAGCACCAAGTCCGTTTATTCTTAAAGCATTATTAGGGCCATTATCATCACTCCACTCTTTGTGATCAATCAATCCCGGAGGAAGTTCTTTAAGATTAAAATCTGTTATCTGATAGGAACCAATGACCATTGCACATTTTTCTTTATGGAATAAATCTACAACTGTCTGCAACGTATTTTCATCTTTGTAAATATCGTCGCTATCCAATTGCACAGCAAATCTTCCGCATTTACTGTGATGAAGTCCTGCATTCCAACAGCCGCCAATGCCAAGATCATTACGATCGGGGATATAATGAATAAGTCGTTCATCTTTTTTTGCAAAGGATGCTATAACTTCACTTGTTCCGTCTGTTGAGTGATTATCAATTACAATTAAGTTGAATTTGAAATTTGTTTTTTGTTTTAGAACGGATTCAACTGCATCACCTATTGTCTTAACACGATTTCTTACCGGGATGATCACCGATGCTTCAAACTCAAAATCTTTTGTGAGGTTTAAATCTATTTCCTTAAATGGCGGATGAACATAAGCACCAATATCCATTAAATGCTGCGTTACAACTTTTTCCATTTCAATCTGTACTTCCCTGTTTTTCGGGTCAACATAACTGAAATGTTTATCTTCGGTCCCAACTTCCTCGGCGCTTTCAATTGTATAAAGGTATTCCGGAATTCTATAAAGCGGACCGAGTTGAGATAATTTTAATCTTAGATTATATAATCCCGCAAAATTTAAATTTCCATTTTCTTTTTCTGCAATTTTCTTTAGATGATCTGTTTTAACAAAAAGAATTTCGCCAAAATCAAAATCATCACGCAAACTTCCTTCCTGGTAATCAATAACCGGATGAGGGATTGATTTGCCTTTTTCTTCTTCCAAGTAATCAGAATAAACCATCGAAGCATTAGTGTTTACCGCAACCTGATAAAATCTATCAAGACAGAACTGCCCGGGCTTCACTGCTTTTTCGCTCTGAACAATTAAAGTAAAATCAGTAGAAGAATACTTAGCAATTAGCTTTACAGCTTCACTGCTTTTAAAGTTTTTACAGTTAATAACTTTTACATTTTCAAAAGATGAAAATTTTTCATCGGATGAGATTAATATAATTTCTTTAACTAATTCGGATTCATTGAATCGTTTTATAGTTTTTTGATTTTCTTTTGGATTGCCTTGCTGGAGGAATATTGTAATTGAGTTTTTCATTTTAGCGCTTAAGTTTTTTAATAATCTGCATAAAAATATAAATTCACTAAATAAGAAAATAGACTGAATATCATTATTTTTTTTTTTATTTTGTTTGAAGTGAATTGAAATTAATAAACATTATTCACATAATCCGATCGCAATATAATTTAATATAAGGTTTATACGATGAAAAAATTATTTTTATTTATATTCATTACATTTTCGCAGCTAACCTCAGCTCAGTCAAACTATCAACTTTTAATTGAAGGCACACCAGAAGAAGCAGTTATGAATGCCACTTATTCACCTGATGGATTGAAGATTGCTTATACAAAATCCGGATATCAAGGTATTTGGATTTTCAATCTACAATCAAAAACAACAAAGCAGCTAACTGATGAAGTTGCCGCGGGATTTGGATATAAGTGGTCCTCTGATTCCAAATCAATTTTATCTCGTGTTGCTAAATACGAGGATTTAAAACGATTTAACGCTGTTAAAATATTTAATGTTGAAACAGGAGAATCAAAACAACTATCCGATTATAAAACTATGATGCCTTATCTGCCGGAATGGGCTGATGGAGATTCAAAAGTGTATCTGCCTCTTAAAGGCAGTTATGAAGTTTATGTTTCAGGCATTGAGAAAAATAGCATCATCACAAATGATTTAATTACTTTCGAAAAAAATAATAAGATAACTGTGCTGGATTTCATTAGTAATACCGAGTCTAACCTCGAACCAATTAAAGATGCACAATATATTAATCTTTTATTATCTCCTGATAAAATGAAAATGGTTTTTGAAGTTATGGGTGGAAATATGTTTGTGGTTAATACTGATGGATCAAATCTGATTGACCTGGGAAAAGGCAACCGACCAAAATGGTCTTCGGACAGTAATAAAATAATTTATATGATTGCTGAAGACGATGGACATGATTACACGTCATCGGACATTTATATTATCAATGTTGATGGAACACAGAAAACAAATCTAACTAGGACAAACGATATGATTGCAATGAATCCTTGTATTGCACCTGATGCTAAATCAATTGTATTCGACTTAGTTAACGAAGGTTCAATTTATTTAATGAATATTGAGTAACGGAGTAAATGAAAATGAAAAACATAAAATCAATAAAAAATAATATTTTAATACAAAGTTTTTTCTTACTCTCAATTTTATTTTTACTTTTAAGCATACAAACTTTTCCCCAGCAAGTAACCGGCTTATCAGGATGGAATATCTATTTGGATCCCGGACACAGTCAAAATGAAAATATGGGAATCTACAACTACTCCGAAGCAAAAAAGAATTTACGTGTTGGATTAAACTTAAGACAAATGCTTCTTGACTATACCGACATTGATACAGTTTATATTTGTAGAGAAAATGATCAGCAGCAAGTTTCATTATCCCAAAGAACTGATCAGGCAAATGCTTTAGGTGCAGCACACTATCATTCTATTCATAGTGATGCATCTTCATCTCCAACACCAAATAGTAATTTGTTTATGTGGGGTCAACTAGGAATTGGCGGACCAGAAAAAACTCCTAACGGTGGAAAGAAAATGTCACAGATAATGAATGTGTTACTTACTGCAGGTATGAGAACAACTACCAGAGGTGCAATTGGTGATAGAGACTTTTATCAGGTTGCAGGTTCTACACCGTATTTATGGGTTAACCGCGAAACAAATATGGCTTCCGAATTAAGTGAAGCTGGTTTCCATACAAATCCAACTCAAAATCAATTAAACATGAATGAAAGCTGGAAAAGACTTGAGGCTAAAACAATGTTCTGGACCATCTTAAAATATCATAATGTACCCCGCCCGTTTGCTGGAACATCAGTTGGAATTGTAAAAGATTTTGAATCTGGATTAGCTATAAATGGCGCAATTGTTTCCTTAAATGGACAATCCGATACTACTGACACGTACCAATCTTTATTTTATCAGTACTCAAGCGATCCAAATTTATTAAGAAACGGATTTTATTATTTTGAAAATATCCCAGCAGGAACATATCCTTTACAAGTTAGCGCAACAGGTTATGATTTATTTAGTGTTGATATTACAATGGCAGATACATTTTTTACTTTTAAAGATGTGAATTTAGTTTCTAATGTCCCGCCAACAATTGCATCAACTTTACCTGTGCAGAATGATAGTTTGTATCCGGGAGTTGAAAGCGCAGTAATAAATTTTTCCCGTCAGATGAATAAAGCTTCAGTTGAAGCAAATCTTTCCATAATTCCGGCTGTAACTTATACGGTTGCATGGAGTAACAGCGATAAAACTCTCACCATCAACACAACCAATTTTGCTTTCACCTCACAATACGATATTACAATTGGAGGAAGTGCCGTAGGAAAATTTGGTCATCCGTTTGA
>Ga0105090_10001565_pt1 | contig 12397 bp, 9 predicted proteins | sample PPLLak3March2015_FD_79110 | JGI IMG/M metagenome (GOLD analysis project Ga0105090, IMG submission 79110) | Freshwater sediment microbial communities from Prairie Pothole Lake near Jamestown, North Dakota, USA - PPLs Lake P7 Core (1) Depth... | ecosystem: Environmental > Aquatic > Freshwater >... | reverse complement strand
CTATCCGAACTGGGCGGTCCAGAGCGCAAATGCAGCGCCAAGGATGATTCCGCTTCTGAGCTACAAATTCAAAATGGACGGCGTGCTGAATTGGGCGGCAACTCTCTTCAACGACGACAACTCATATCCGCAGGACGGCCCCCGCTGGCCCGCGCGCCCTTGGTCGATGAAGGGCTGGTATTACAAACCGGGCGAAGGTCATTTGTGTTACCCCGGAACGGGAGGGAAATTCTGGCCTTCCATCCGCTTGTCAAACTGGCGCGACGGCATGGAGGATTACGAATATCTCAAGCTGTTGGAGCAGCGGTTGCCTGCACTCCCTGCCGACAAACAGGAAATAGCCAAGGGCCTGCTTTCCCTGGGGACACTGGTCTCGGCACCGTATGACTACTCGCGAGACCCCGCCGATTTTGCCGATCTCAGACGACATATCGCTGGACTGCTTACCCAGGAAAACGGTTCAAAGGAGAACGCTGCAAAACCCTAACGGATCGGATTGAAGCCCGAAATCCAAATGCCCGCCCATTCACCTGCCGAGTCTCCTCCCCCGTCGCCTACGGAGCCACAACCCGTGTCCGGAAGATGGACGGTGGGGACGCTTTCCTATAACCGGAAGCAATTGGGTTGGCTGATCTTCTGGCTGCTGTGGGGAGATTTCACGCTCACGCTGATGGTGTCGGTCATGCCGCAGTTGCTGCCCATCAGCCTCAAAGGGATCGGCGCGAGCAATATCCTGATCGGCTTCGTGACCGCCAGTCTTCCTACCGCAATCAACGTGGTGATGAATCCTTTCATCTCCACAATCAGCGACCGTCACCGGGGGCCGCGTGGACGGCGCATTCCATTCCTGCTCTGGCCTACGCCGTTCATCACCTTGTTTTTGATCCTCATTGGCTTCTCGACTGACATCGGCGGCTGGTTGGCCGGCACCGGTTTGGTGAAGGCCATGGGCTGGGCGTCCAACGCCGTGATTCTGGTGCTGGTCTGCGTCTTCGTCGTGGCATACCAGTTCTTCAACCTCTTCGTAGGGTCGGTGTACTATTACTTGTTTGCAGACGTGGTGCCCACGCCGGTCATGGGACGGTTTCTCGGGTTGACGCGGATCGTCAGCCAGTTGGCTTTGTTTGTCTGGGGGCGGTGGATTTTCGGCCTGGCCGAAACGCACATGCGCTCGATCTATGTCGGCATCGGTCTCCTCTACCTTGTCTCCTTCCTTCTCATGTGCTGGAAAATCCGGGAAGGGCAATACGCGCCGCCTCCGAAGCGCCTGCCCGGAGGACGCATCACGGGATGGGTCAAGACCTACGTCAAGGAGTGTTTCCACTCGCCCTTCTACCTGTGGATTTTCCTGATCACGACCGTCTGCTGGTTCGCCAATTCTGCCAATACGCTGATGATCTTCTTCTCCCGAGATGACTTGGGCCTGACGCTGGATGCCATCGGAAAAATCAACGCGTGGGGCACGCTGGCAACTATCCCGCTGGCCCTCGTGTTCGGCTACTGGGTGGATAGAATCCACGGGGTGAGGATGATCGCCGTGGGGGTAATCATCATGGCCTTGGGTGGTGCGGTCGGATTTTTTGCCGTGCATGACGCCACCTCCCTCCTGGTCTTTTCACTCGTCTATCAGACAGGGTTTCTCGCCTTCACCACGGCGATGATGCCGATGTTCATCGCGCTATTCCCGTCCGACCGCTTCGGCCAGTTCAGCTCGGCCAACGCGATGATTTCAAGTGTCGGCATCGTCTTGGGCAATGCGCTGTGCGGATGGTTCATCGATATGGTCGGTGACTACCGTTGGCTGCTGGCGTGGCAGGGCGTATTCTTCACCCTGACGCTGATCCCATGGTTTTTCACATGGCGTGGTTGGCATCGATACGGCGGCCCTGCAGGCTACCAGCCGCCCACACCAGAACATGCCGCATCCGACTTGCCTTGAACAACGACCACTCCATGAAACTTATCTATAACTTTCCAATATCACGCTGGGATGAAGGCATTCCCATTGGCAACGGCTTGCTCGGCTCGATCATCTGGGGGGATACCCGCGAAATCGTCCTTTCGCTCGATCAGGCGACGCTCTGGGACGAGAGGATTCCAGATGCTTACGCCAGCAAGGATTGGAACTTCGCGGAGATGCTCAGGATGATTCGCGAAAAAAAATGGGATGCATTGAGCGAACGGTTCGAGTCCCCCGGCAACGACCCGTGGCCGACCAAGCTGCGCGCGTGCCGCCTGATTCTGAGTCTTCCGAAGAATGACGCATGGACCAAGGCCGAACTCGATATCTCGACTGGGGAAGCCGTGATCTTTTCGCGCAAAGGACAGGTTGCCGTCGTCTGCGACGAGTCCCGGCCGCTCCTTGTGATCAAGACCACCGGTCTGAAGCCGACCTATCGGTTGGACTATCCCGACTACCGGGGATGCGCCGGGGCAAACCCTGCCGCCAATAGCCTCAGTGCGCTCGATTATCCCCCCGCCGAGCATGGCACGCGCGAGAATGCTGATTACTGCATTCAACCTGTGACCGGGGGGCAAGCCACGGTCACGGCCACCCGGGTGCGCCAAGATCGGGGAAACATGGAAATCTACACCTGCGTGACCGGCCTCGGGGATCCTGAGATGATGGTCACTGAGGCCTGCGGATTGGTCGAGGCCTGCGCCGAGAAGGGATATGCCGGCATCAAGCGCGCGAGCTCCCGGTGGTGGAAGGATTACTGGTCGAAGTCACGGGTCCAAATCTCGCACAAGAATATCAACCAGCACTATCAGCTCGGGCAGTATTTTCTGGGCAGCTCTTCCCGCACCGGGACACCCCCGATGCCGCTCCAGGGTGTCTGGACAGCGGATGATGGAAATCTGCCGCCATGGCGCGGGGACTTTCACCACAACCTGAACACCCAATTCTGCTACATCTCCTACCTTTCCAACAACCGGATCGACGAGGGTTTGGTCTTCCTTGAGCACATGTGGAAGATCCTGCCGAAGCATCGTGAGTTGGCGGCGCGTTTCTTCAAGGCTCCCGGCGCGTTCATTCCATGCGCCATGTCGTTGGCGGGAGAGTTGATCAGCGGGTGGGCACCTTACAGCTTCAATCTCACCAATGGTGCGTGGGTGGCGGAGATGTTCCACCGGCATTGGAAATACACCAGCGACGAGACGTTTCTGCGCGAGCGCGCCTACCCGTTCTGTCTAGCTCAGGCGGAATTTCTGCTTCATCACCTCAAGCCCGAACCTGCCACCGGGCGTCTGTTGCTTCCGATGTCGAGTTCTGCCGAGATCTACGACAACACACCGCGTTCATATCTTCCTGCCAATACGAACTACGACCACTTCCTCATGCTAAAGCTCTTCAACGATCTTGAGGAAATGAGCATGGCGCTGGGACAAAAGTCGGAGAGCACCAAGTGGAAGCGATGTGCTGAATCATTGGGTTCGCCCGCACTGTCCCACATCCCTTCGCCCGACGGCTTGATCCGCGGTGAAGTGCTCGGCATCGCTCCCGGCATGCCGCTGGACCGCTCGCACCGCCATCATGCGCATCTGATGGGCATCTATCCGCTCAACCTGCTGCATCCGGACAATGGCGGCAGAGAGAAGGAACTCATCGCCGACAGTCTCCACCAGGTCGACCTGCTGGGGACCGGCGAATGGGTGGGCTACAGCTTCTCCTGGTATGCGGGGCTTTGCGCCCGGGTTGGCCTCGGACAGACTGCGATCTCGATGCTCGAGCGCTATCTCGACGCCTTCGTTTCGCCGAACGGCTTCCATTTGAACGGCGATTTCAAAAACCTCGGTTACTCGGTTTACAAATACCGCCCCTTCACACTCGAAGGTAATTTCGCCGCGGTTCAGGCCGTCAATGAGATGCTGCTTCAAACCATCAATGGCATCATCCATGTCGGTTATTCGCTGCCGGTGGGAATCTCCGCATCGTTCGAGCGGTTGCGCACCGAGGGAGGCTTTCTGGCTTCCGCGGAAATTTCGGAAGGAGGAACCCCTGATAGCATTGCGATCCACAGCACCGTCGGCGGCTGCTGCCGGATCGCCAATCCCTGGCCGGGAAAGGCCGTTGCAATCACGTCGTCCCGCACCGTGAAGGTGAAGGGGGCGATACTCGAGTTTGAGACCTGCGCCGGCGCGGAATACTGCCTCAAGCCCTTCCAACAGAGATTCAAAAGAATTTCCGATACCACCTGCATATCCTGAAAACGATGACAAGCCTCACCATCACTGATCAGCTCATTCCCGCCGCGGATCTGGGACCCCAAAACCCATTGCCCCAGTTAAGCCGCTCCACGGGGGAGAGCAAGCCCCTGACGGTTTACGAAAGCGTGCCCGTTGAGAGCCGCAAGTATCTCGGCTATGGCGTCAGCGCCGATGTCGCGGACCCGGCTCTGCCTTATCTGGTGCAGGACGGATACACTCGCGATCGTCAGGTCCGACCATTCAAAACCGCCATCCTCGAAAATGATTACCTCAAAGCCACCATCCTGCTGGAGCGGGGCGGGAGACTCTGGTCGCTCCTTGACAAGCGATCTGGCCGGGATCTGGTCACGGTGAATCCCGTGTTTCAGCCGGCCAATCTCGCCATCCGCAACGCCTGGTTCAGCGGCGGAGTCGAGTGGAACTGCGGCGTGCGCGGGCATACGCCCCTCGGATGCGATCCGCTCTTTGCGGCGGAACTCACGCACCCGGAGGGCTGGCCCGTGCTGCGGCTTTGGGAATTTGAACGCATCAGAGCCGTCACTTACCGGCTAGATTTTCTTCTCCCTCCCGACTCGCCATGGCTGATGGTTCGCGTCGCCATTTCCAACCCCCATGCGCATGAACTTCCGATGTATTGGTGGTCGAACATCGCCGTGCCGGTGTCGCCGGATGTGCGGGTGCTGGCACCCGCCGCGCGGGCGCTCAATAACGCATACAATGACGGGCTTCGTTGCATTCCGATCCCGCTCCACGACGGGGTCGATGTGACCTATGGGTCCCGGAGCAGGACTTCCAATGACTACTTTTTCATGGTGCCCGAAACATCCCGGCCTTGGGTGACAGCGCTGGATGCGGATGGCAGCGGGCTCATCCAAACCTCCACGCGCGCCCAGCGGGGAAGGAAGCTGTTTGTTTGGGGGGAAAGCACCGGAGGCAACCAATGGCAGAAATTCCTGACCGAGGGTGATGCCAAATACCTCGAGATTCAGGCTGGTGTTTCGCCCACGCAATACGAGTCGTTCCCCATGGCCGCCTTTTCTGAGATCGAATGGCTGGAAGCCTACGGGTTGATGGAGGCGGATTCACAGACAGTCCATGGCTGTGATTGGCAGGCGGCCACCGGCGCGGTGGCGGCCGAGTTGGAGCGGCGGCTTCCGGCGGCTGATCTGGAAAAAATGCTGGCTTCCAATCGGGAGTTCTTTTCCAAAGCTCCGGAAAGGATCATTCAAAATGGTTCGGGATGGGGGGCGCTGGAACGCTTGCGCCGTGAACGCCAGGGAGAGCCGCCGCTCGTCCGTGGCTCGGGCATCGTCTTTGATGAAGAAACCCTTTCTGAGGAGCAGTCTCCATGGATTTCGTTACTGGATAAGGGGTCGTTTCCCGAGGTTGACGAACCAGTCTCGTGGATGATCCAGGACGAATGGGTGCTCATGCTCGAAAAAAGTGCCGATGTTTCCTGGCTCGCATCATTGCATCTCGGTGTCATCCGCTATCACCGGGGGGATCTGAGCGGGGCGCAGGAAGCATGGCAGGAATCACTGCAGCAACGCCTCCATTACATCACGCTTCGCAACCTCGCCCTCCTTGCCACTCGGGAGGGGCGCTCCAGCGAGGCCGCCAGACTCTACCTCGAAGCGCGCGCGTTGAACCCCGACCTCGCGCCGCTGGCCTTCGAATGCCTGCAAAGCCTCATTGCCGACGGGCACGATGCACGCGCGCTGGATTTGTTCGAGGAGATCCCACCCGCCATCGCCGCCCTCGGGCGGTCCAGACTAATCATGTCCCGGGCCGCCGTGCGAGCGGGTCGGTTGTCCTTGGCTGAAGAACTGCTGAAGAATCTTGAGGTTGCTGACATCCAGGAGGGGGAGGTTTCGCTTTCCGACTTATGGTATGAACTCAAGGCGAAGCAGATCGCTCGGGATGAAAACAGTGAAGTGACCGATGAGATTCATCGTAAGTCCCTCCTCCTGCCGGTGCCGCCGCACCTGGATTTCCGCCAGGCCCCGCGCAATAATGCTTCTTTATCAACTCCATGATGCCGCTTACATCCATAGGGCCGGTCTTGCGGGAAGCGGGCGTGGAGAGCGCGTTGCCAACGATTCTTGGCGCGGCCCACGGTGATGCTGAATTTCATACTCCGGCGAACATGGAACCGATTTCCGCTTTTTTCGACCGCCACCTCGGGAGGACTGGTCCCAAGAGAACAGAACCGTCCCTTGCGAAAACAATGACGCACGACTCAAAACAGCCAGGGCAGATTTCTATTCGATTTTCCAACTAACCTCCACCCCATCCCATGACATCCATCGAACGAGTCAGAGCCGCCATCAACCTGCAACAGCCCGACCGGGTTCCGGTTGATCTTCACAATTTTCAACAGGCGGCCTACGCCACCGGCTTGCCAATGAGTGAGGTATTCAAGAACGGGGAATTGCTTGCCGAGGCCATGCTGGCCTCCTGGCGGGAGTTCAAGCAGGACATGATCTTGCTTGAAAACGGGACCGCCTGCAGTGCCCAGGCCTGTGGCTTGGAAGTGGTTTACCGCGACGACACGGCCCCCGTGGCAGACAAACCCCTGATCGACTCCCTGGAGGAGGTCGCCAACCTGGAAGTTCCCGATCCTTACAAAGCCTTCCCGATGTGCGAGATCCTCAAAGCCACCCGGATTCTTTCCAAGGAACTCGGCAACCGGGTCTGGATTTGTGCGCGCGCCGACCAAGGCCCTATGGATCTTGCGGCCCAGATTCGCGGAATGGATGAATTGATGATGGATATCGCCACCGGCGAAGAGGAGGAGGGTATCCATGCGCTCCTGGATTATGCGCGTCGGGTGGCCACCCGCTATGCTTTTGCCCTGATTGAATGCGGCGGTCATTCCACCTCCATTGGCGAGCCGGTTGCCGGCCCCGATTTGCTCTCGCCGCGTCACTACAAGCAATATCCTTGGAGACACGAAAAGAAGATGGTGGATGAACTCAAGGCCCACGGCATCTTCCTTCACAATCATATCTGCGGCAATACCGGCCTTATTACCGAGGATTTCATTGCCACAGGCGCTTCAGTGCTGGAAGTCGATCACAAAACCGAGCCCCGCAAAATCAAGGCGGCGGCCCGGGGCAAGACCTGTTTGCTGGGGGCGATTGATACCGGCCTGATGGCCTTTGGAAAACCCGAGGAGGTTGACGCCGCTTGCAAGGAGCTGATGGCCATTTGGAAACCGGATAGCGGATTCATCCTCGGCTCCGGTTGCGCCCTCGCACCAAATGTCCCCGCCGAGAATATCCACGCGCTGGTCGAGGCAGCGAAAAAATATGGCAATTACTGATCCGGCAAGCCCCATAAACGAATGCTTCCACATCAACCGCATGACTCGGATTTCATCCATAGGACCGGCCTTCGGAAAAATGGGAACCGTTCTTGCCATGATGTGCTGCTTCGCGTGGGGCGGCATATCGCAAACGGCCGAAAAAGCCACGAATGAAACCATGAAGATAAGAAGCATCCTGATTCTGCCCTCTCAACGGCCTGCACCCCAAAAGCAATACCCTAGCAATTAATAACTAATATTGGTTTTATGATCATCCCCGAAGAAAAAATCAAAATCGAAGAGTGGTACACCAGCGAGATCCCTCGGAGTGAATTTAAAACGTTCCTTAAGCGGGATAACTGGCACGCTTTTGTATATTTCGGCCTTTGGCTGGCCCTTTTGGTGGCCGTGGGCGCATTGGCCTGTTGGTTGTTTCCGAGCTGGTGGTCGCTCCCTGTTTTTCTGATTTACGGAGTGATCTATACCGGAAACAATCCCCGCTGGCACGAATGCAGTCACGGGACGCCGTTCAAAACCGGCTGGCTCAATGAATTCTTCTACTGGTTCTGCGGGTCCATGGAACTCCGGGACATGGTGGATTTCCGCTATAGCCACTCACGCCATCACTCATTCACCATCCAAAAGGAGGTTGACCCTGAAATCCCGGCCCAAAGGCCGCCGAACCTCTGGGCCTTTTTCCTCGACTTCTTCTATCTGTGGAACGGCCCCTTGGCGATGACGAATCTCGTCCTCCATTCCCTGGGGATCGTCAGCAAGAAGGCCGGGGCGTACGTGCCGGAAGAAGATTACCAGAGAATGTTCTGGAGCGCACGGGCGGCGTTGCTGCCCCACCTCATCGCAATCGGCTTGGCCATCGGATTAGAAAGTTGGTTGCCCGTCCTCCTCTTCGGCCTGCCCCGGTTTTACGGTGGGTTCTTGATCTGGACCTTCATCGTCCTCCAGCATGCCGGTTTGGAGGAAAACGTCTGGGATCACCGGCTTAACTGCCGCTCGTTCAAGCTGAATCCGTTCACCAGCTTCCTGCTGATGAACATGGAAAAGCATATCGAACATCACATGTATCCGCTGGTCCCCTTCCACGCTTTGCCGGCTCTCAACCAACGCATTCAGGCCCAGTTGCCCAAGCCCTATCATGGTCTGCTGGGGGCCTTGGGGGAGTTGATCGTCGTTCTTTTCAAACAGCGCAATGACTTCGGCGCGACCATCCGCCGGATTCTTCCGGAAATGGATTAAGGTGCTTTTTATGAACCAGAAAAATATGAACCAGGAAAATATGAACCAGGAAAAAAACGAATGGGTGGATGCGGGACCAGCGGCCGACGTTCCAGAGGAGGATATCCTCGAACGCGTCTTGGAGGACCGAATCGTCGCACTCTACAAGCTAAATGGCCAGATCCATGCCACCGACGGACTCTGCTCACATGAAGCAGTTCGGCTCTGTATGGGGCTGGTCGATGGCGACACCATCGAATGCCCCAAGCACAACGCCCGGTTCCATATTCCCACCGGGAAGGCTCTGCGTCGCCCGGCAAAAACCGACATTCGTGTCTATCCGGTGCGTATCGACTCTGGGCGGGTTTATCTGAGATTCAGATAGATGTGATTTCCCTGAATAGCCCGGACGAGGTCTCGCCCGCGATGTTTGAGAAATTTTCGCGTCCCTACGAGGAACGCCTCGTCAAGGAACTGGCGGCAGAAGAAATTTTCACGGCCATCCACATCTGCGGAGACACCACGCGCATCGTGGATTCGCTTGCCGGGTATGACTTCTGCGGATTTGAGTTGGACTACAAGACGGACATGGCCCTTGCCAAGAAAACTGCCGGCGCAAGACACGTGCTTTCGAGAACATTGATCCCAGCGGCGTCATCGCGCGCGGCACGGCGGGGCAAGTCCAGGAAGCGGCGGGCAATCGGATCGGCGTGTGGAAGCCCGGCGGGCATTTCATCCTGAACGCAGGCTGCGCCATTCCCGCCAGCACCCCGCCGGAAAACATTCACGCCCTCGTCCGTGCCGCGCAGGAGTTTGGACAATATGACACGCTGTAGTGTTTAGACACCTTACGTGAACTTTCAAGCGCCAACCAATAAGCACCCTTGTGGCCAAAGAGAATATAGCGCTGGACTGGATTCTCCGCCACCAACGATCAGAAAGCGCACCTGAATCAATCTGAATTGCCAAAGACCTTGCCCGTAAGGCTCGTATGCCGTGCCACCACTGGAAGGAGGCCATCGGGCAGGACGGAGTTGGTGGTGACAACTTCCTTTCGGGCAGTATTTCCACGGCGTTGCGCAACTTCTATCAGGGTCTCGTTGGCCAGGGTTTTGCTTCCCGGCGGATCGCCTCCAGCGGAATCGCCCCCCCTTGTGTTTTTTGTCATGCGCCGGGCTGGCGTTTGGCCGCATCCACAAAAGCCAGCATGTTTTCCAGAGGCACATCCCCCTCGACCGCGTGCGCTGGGGAAAAGATGTAGCCGCCGCTGCGCCCCATGGCCAGGAGCCGCCCGCTCTCCTCGCGCACTGCATCCGCGTCCTTGTAAGGGAGGGTTTGCTGGGTGGAAAGCCCGCCCCAGAATGTCAGCCTGGAATGATACCTGGCATGTATCTCCTCGACGTTCATGACCTCCGGCTGAAAGGGGTTGAAGCAATTCAGCCCGATCCCGATCAGGTCGTCAAAAAGCTCGTCCACATCCCCGCAGGAATGAATGAACTGAAACTTCCCCGCGTCGCGCACGAGGGCATACATGCGCTTGATATGAGGATATATGAACTCCCGCCACTTGTCGTAACCCATGATCAATCCCTGCTGCTGCCCCCAGTCGTCGCCGAAAATCACGGCGTCGATATCATACTTCAACGCCTCGGTGATGTGAGCGATGTTGTATTCCGCGATGCGCCCGAGCAGGTCGTGAACGAAATCCGGCTCTTCGATGATGTCGATGAGCAGATCCTCCATCGAACGCATGGTCCAGGCGCGCTCGAAGAGCGAGAATCCAAGGTCAAACAGGCGGAACCGGTCCGGGTAGCGGGCGATCTTCCGCTCAATGTCTTCAAAGACCCGCGGATCGCGCGGGTCGGGAAATCTGACCTTTTCCAGATCGCTGTATTCCTTGATCAGCTGCTCCGCGGGCATTCCGATGTCCTTGTCCATGCTGCGATCCCAGACGACCCCGAACAAATCCCGGCATTTGTCGTTGCCAAGATCGTCGAAGACCCCAATGGCGCTGTTCAGTTCGACAATGTGGCAGCCCGTATGCTCGATGAGGGACTCCTCGTCACAGCCGAAATGATTGCAGAGCAATTCCTGCGATTCCAAAGTGAACCGGTACGACCATGGAACATAGGACGGCTTTCCCCCGGAGAGGACTGTTTTGATCACATCGCGTTTGGTTGAAGCCATGGAGGGATTGTTATGCTTGCGCCGATCTTCCCGCAATGGCTATTCTGTTCCTGAAAACAGCACATTTTGCGCAGTCATGAAAACAGCGAGACAATCCCCAAAAAGACGCGTGGCAATGCTTATGGGCTGGTACAATCATGCCTCACACAGCGGCATCGCCCGGTATGCGCGCGACGCCGGCTGGATTCTGGACAACCATTCGGTCCACATCGGCCACCGTCCCTCGCTCCATTCCATCGATGGCGTCGTCTGTTGCCTGTATGGCCAACCGGAATTGACCGCCCTCGTGCGCAAGATCGACAAACCGGTCGTGGACCTGCAGTGGCAGGTCAAATCGCTCGACCTGCCGCGCGTGCTGTCGGACAACGTCACCGCCGGGCAAATGGCCGCCCGGCACCTCTTGGAACGGGGATTCAAACAGTTCGTATTTGCCGCGCCCGACGTGCGGGGACACTTCGCCAGCCGTGAGCGCCTCGACGGATTTCGCGCCACACTGGCTGCGCATGGCCATCGGATGAAGGTCTTGGATGGCAGGAACGCGGTAAAGGCCAGTCAGGCATCATCCATCTATCAATGCGCCGATTGGCTTGCGGGCCGGCTTCGGACCATACCGAAACCCTTCGCCGTGTTTTGCACCAACGACGATTTCGCGGTGGACATTCTCGATGCCTGTTCGATGGCGAACATTCTGGTGCCTGAAGAGGCGGCGGTGGTGGGCTGCGACAACGACGAATTGATCTGTCCCCTTGCCTCGGTGCCGCTGACCAGCGTGGACTTGAATCTCGAGGAAGTCGCCTATCAAGGCGCCAGGCTGCTCGATCAACTGATGGACGGCAGGAAGGCGCCCCGCCGGCCGGTGCGAGTCCCCTGCCGCGGCGTGGTCACCCGCCGCAGCAGTGACATCCTTGCCGTGGAGCATCTGGGCGTGGCCAAAGCCTTGCGTTTCATCCTCGACCACCACACCAATCCGCTCATTGGCGTCGCCGATGCCGCAGCCGCAGCCGGCATGTCGCGCCGTGGGCTGGGACTCGTCTTTCACCGTCTCGTCGGACGACACGTGAGCGAGGAAATTGCCCGTGTGCGCATGGAAAGAGCCATGGCGATGCTCGCCACGGGCGAACACAACGCCACCGATGTTGCCGCGGTCTGTGGCTATTCCGGGCTCAAGCATCTGGCCCGCGCCTTGGTCCGCGCCACCGGCCACGGCCCCCGCCAATTCGCGAAGAACCTCAAAAAGCCCATTCGCAAAAGGCAAAAAAGGGGGCAGATGACATGAAAGCCTTTTGCAGCCATGCTGGTTCCCGGTCATTTGGCATCTACCCTTTCAACAGCTTTATCACGCACCTTGAACTGGGGGCCATCTGTACCCTTTGATGCCGTGATCGGTTCCATGGGGATTTCAGCCAGGTTCTTTCCGCAGGGCTTCTCTCGGGGACATATTGGTGAATCTTCGGAAAGCCG
>Ga0105090_10001564_pt1 | contig 12403 bp, 7 predicted proteins | sample PPLLak3March2015_FD_79110 | JGI IMG/M metagenome (GOLD analysis project Ga0105090, IMG submission 79110) | Freshwater sediment microbial communities from Prairie Pothole Lake near Jamestown, North Dakota, USA - PPLs Lake P7 Core (1) Depth... | ecosystem: Environmental > Aquatic > Freshwater >... | reverse complement strand
GGCCGATACGGCCTCGGCGGCAACGATGATCCGAAGGGTGTTGTCAACGCCAGGCTTGAGCCCGATCACGGCCCGCCAGCGGCTCCGGTCGATTGCCTGGTAAGCCGCCAGGACGCCAACGGCGGTCACCGCCGGATCCAGCGTTCGCTGGATTTGCAGTACCTGACTCGGCCGCAGTGTGACCTCCTCGCGCGAAACCAGATCAGGTCCGAGGACGGACGACTCCTTGTCGAACAGGCTGTAGAAATCCGCGCCCATGAAGGTCCCTTGCTGCTTGAGTTGATAAAGGCGCAGGACAACGGGCAAAGGCTGACCGCCCGGGCCAGGATTCAGATCCCCGCTTGCCGCTATCTCGAGAATCAGTTTGAGCGGCGGTTTTTCCGGCTTCCCGGCGCAGGCCGCCTGCAGCACCACGGCGGCGGCCAGGAGCAGGGTCAGGGACAAGCGGCTGCCACAGCCACCAAACCAGGACCTATGACTGTTTTTCATATCAAAATGCTCCTCATGTACTTGCCCGACCGCCAGCCGACACCGGGCCCCGCGCTTCGGCTAGCCGTTTTATTTGCTCCCGATATGCCGCCGCGAAGGCGTCGCCGAAGAGCCGCATGAAATCCTCGGCGGCATCCGCGGCGACCTCCTGGTAGGCATCGGTGAAGAGGTCCCAGTAGCGCGATTTACGCGCCATCGGCAGCAACTGGTCGAGCGTTGAGCGACCACTCAGATGCCGTTCGAGCTCGGCCGGTTCAAAGCGCGCCAGGAGCGCGCGCAGCGCGGCTTGCAGCCCCGCAGTCATCGCCATCTCGTGCGCCCGGATGTCGTTGAAGGCCTCGCGCGCGGCGGCCACCGGCGGCAGAAACCCGGGGTTTGGCCGAAACAGCAGGCGATCCAGCACGTCACCCGGATCGACCGCGAACTTGAAGGGGTTGTTCTCCACCGGGCGAATCGTGGTGACACCGAGCCTGAGCTCACTCTTGAACTGGGCGCGTCCCATTAGGGTACGGATCAAGCCGGCCACCAGTTCCCTCATGAGGGCGCCGGCATCATGCATCAGCTCCTCGGGGTGCTCCACGGCGTCGCCATCGGCGACACCCAGACCCTCGAGAAAGGCCGCCATAACCGCTGACTCGGTCCCGCCGTCGTAGCGCGGTGCCGGTTTCAGGGCGGGGGGCGAATCGCTCCGCGCAGGCGTCTCTTTGCGACCCCTGGGCGAAGGCTGCGCCGGTGCGGGCGGAACCGGCATGGTCAGGGGCTCGGGCTCAAATGGCTCCGCGGGCGATGCGGGCGAGCCGTGCGCCGGAACAGGCATGGGCATTTCACCCGGCCCCGGCCCATTCGAGGATGGCGTGGCGATTCCGGCTCGCGGCCGTTCGCTCGGTGCGGTCCAGGCATCGCTAAAGATATCGTAGTCGTCCGGAATAGCCTGGGGTGCGGGCGGCCGGAAATAGACATGCTCCACCGGTGTCGGGGGCTGGGCAGCCTGAGGCTCGGCACCCCGTGCCGCACCGGCGAGCTTCGAGTCCAGCGCGGCCGCATCGGCAAAGGGGTCGTCGCTCAGCCGAGGGCTGGTGCCGGTCAGCCCGCTCTCCCGCAATTCACCGCCCCCGCCCAGTAGGTCCAGGATGTCGGCCGGCTGGCCGGTGGCGAAGAGACCGGGCAGTCCCTCGCCGATATCCTCGCGTGGAGCCGCATGGCCGACCGCGACGGGCGTAGCTGCCAGGCCCTCGTCGAGACTGACCCGTAGCTCAAAAGGCCCGATGATGACGCAGTCGCCCACACCGAGCGCCACGGGTTGGTGCGGCGGAAGCGGTTCAATGGACTGGTTCATATAGGTGCCGTTACGGCTGATGTCCGTTATCCACACCTCACTGCCATGGACCTCGATCAAGGCGTGCCGGCTCGAAATGACACGCTCGGGGTCGTCGAGACAGACATCGCTGTCGCGGCTACGGCCGATGGTCGCCATGCCGGTTCTAAGTGTCAGCTCACGTGGCGCGGTCGCCTCGCCGCGCACACGAGTGATGCGAATCTTCAACCCCATGTCTTGGTATTCCAACCCCGGAAATAGACCAACAGTGTGCTCCCCATGATGCTGAGACCCTGAGGGTAAAGACCCGGACCAGCGACTTGGCATCCAAACTAGACTAGAGTATAGCCGAGTTGGCCAGACCGTCATGATTGGGCCCACCTCATCAAGCACGCACGCCAGAGCATCATGGTGAAATCCGCAGATCAGGCGATTCAGCCCGGCGACACGATCGAGGAGTTCCGAGTCGTGCGGATCTTGGGCGCGGGCAATTTCGGCATCGTTTACGCGGCTGAGAACATCCACCTGGACGAGACGGTCGCCATCAAGGAATTCCTCCCCACCGAGTTGGCCCGGCGTGAGGAAGATGGCCAGATCAGACCGCTCTGCCCGGCCACCGCCGAGGCATTTCGCTGGGCCCGCGAGCGTTTTCTGCAGGAGGCGCGGACCCTCTGGGGTCTCGGACATCCCAGGCCACATCCTAGCATCGTGCGCGTCACCCGCTATCAGGAGGCGAACGGCAGCGCCTACATGTTCATGGAGTTCGAGCACGGGCAGCCGCTGTCGGAACTCCTGGATCAGCGCGGCACCCTATCCTATGCAGAGCTAAGACCCATCATCGCCTCGCTGCTGGATGGTCTGGAGCGGGTCCATTCGGCAAACATCCTGCATCGTGACATCAAACCCGCCAATATCCTGATCCGACAGGATGGCTCCCCGGTCTTCATCGACTTCGGCGCGGCCCGTAACGTCTCCCTGAGCGGCGAGACCTCGGTGTTCACCTCCTTCACCCCACGCTATGCGGCCATCGAACAACTCGATCAAAGCGGCAAGCAGGGTCCATGGACCGACATCTACGCCCTCGGCGCCACCCTCTACCGCGCCGTCACCGGCGTCACGCCTAAGTCCGCTTCCGAGCAAATGCTCGGTGAGAGGCAGGAGCCGGCGGAGAAGCTGGGGCGTGGCAGCTATCCCGACGCCTTCCTCCGCGCCATCGACGCCGCCTGTGCGCTACGGCCGGAAGATCGCCCCCAGACGGTTGAAGAATGGCATGCTCTTCTCTTCGTTGACGATGCGGTTGCGGCAGATGAGACTGTTGTGCTACCTCATGTGTCGCCTACCGATCTCACCCGCCTGACCAGGCCGGCGCCCCAAGCCGCGCCGGTTGGTCATCAGGCCCGGGCATCCGGCACTTCCGCCGTCGGCACCGGCGCCCAGCTACCGCGCCGGGCACACGCCACGCCTTGGGGCTGGATCACCCTGGCGCTGAGCTTGATCACGCTGAGTGGTGTCGCGGGCTGGCTGTGGTGGACCCAGCGTCAACCCGAGCCAGCAGCGGAGCTGACGGCCGAGCGCCCCATCAAGCCCCCGGCCGAGCCTTTGCGGCAGGGCCCGGTGGCACCGGGCGAGAGCAAGGTCATGCCGGAGGGACCACAAGACGACAGGGCGAGTGCCCGGCCCGAGCCGCCAGCCCCGACCGAATCGGAGGCCTCGGCAGTCGGCAAGCCAACCCTCAAGCCCAGGCCCAGCGAGCCCGAGACCATCGAACCGTTCAGGCCCGGTCAACGCTTTTCGGACCCTCTCAAGATCGGCGGCGCCGGCCCGGCGATGATCGCCCTCCCCCCCGGAGAGCTGATGATGGGATCACCGCCCGACGAGGTCGGCCATCACGCCGACGAACGACTGCACCCGACCCGGGTGGATGAACCTTTTGCCATGAGCCAGACCGAGATCACCATCGGCCAGTTCGCCCGGTTTTCCCAGGCGGCGGACTACCGGACCGAGGCGGACCGAGAGAGCACTTGTCTGCGTATCGATGACGCGGGAATCGAGCTGGTCCCCGACCTCAGCCTGTCCTGGGACAGGCCCGGCTATCCCGTCGACGACCTGCACCCGGTCGTCTGCGTGACCTGGAACGATGCCAAGGCCTATGCCGACTGGCTCAGCGAGCAAACCGGCCGAACCTACCGGCTACCGACCGAGCAGGAGTGGGAATACGCCGCGAGGGCGGCGACCTCGACCAGCCGTTACTGGGGAGACGATCCAAACCAAGCCTGCCGCCACGCCAATACCGCAGACGAGACGGTCCTCGACCAGACAGATGACAGGCGCCGCATTGAAGGCGCCCGCGCTGCTTGCTACGATGGCTATGTCTACAGCGCCCCGGTCGGGACCTACGCCGCGAATGCCATGGGGCTTAAAGACATGATCGGGAATGTCGCGGAGTGGACCTGCTCGGTCTATGATTCGAAGTATGGTGGCGCCCAAGCTCATTGTCGCGACAAGGCGCGACGCTCCAGCCCCGCCCCGATGGTCCTGCGAGGCGGCTCCTGGCTGAGTTCACCGGATCTGGCACGGTCGGCGTCGCGCGATGGTCTGCAGTCGAATCTGAGTCTGAACACGATAGGCTTCCGCGTCGTGGCGACCGAGCAGCCGTGGTCCAGAGAGCCGCCCGGAGACTAGGCGCCGCGGAGCCACCCTATGCGAGCCGAGAGATATCCTTGAGGTATGGACGACATGAGCCAAAATTGGTGGTTCCCGCTACAGGGGTCGCGCTCCGTGGCGACCACGCTTGCCGCCGCCATTACGCTAGTCGGCGGAGGTTGCGCCACGGAGAGACAATCGGATGATCTGGCCGGCCTCTCCGCCCGGGCGTCCGGAACGGCTGACGCCCCCGGTGCCGCCGATTATGTGATCAGCCAACTCGAGGACCTCACCGTCGTCGACTGCCTCTTGCCCGGGCGATTGCGTAAGATGGGGCAGACTATCACCTGGGTGGGCCGTCCGCGCCCGGTCAAGAAGACGATCAGTGACTGCGAAATCCTCGGCGGTCAGTACGTCCTCTTCGATCGCGCCAACTACGATACCGCGCTCGCGGTCTGGAAGGTCACCGCCGACCAGGGCGACCCGACGGCCCAGACCTATGTCGGCGAGATTTTCGAGCGCGGCCTCGGACGCGCGCCCGATTATGCAACCGCGGCTCAGTGGTATCGCAAGGCGGCGGTACAGGGATTTGCACGGGCCCAGTTCCGGCTCGGCGCCCTCTATGAGAAGGGTCTCGGGGTTCCGAAAAACCCCGTCGAGGCCCTCGACTGGTATCGTCAGGCCGCTGGCTTGCAGAAAGACAAGGTGGTTTATCTCTCGCAGGCCCTGGCCAAGGCGAAAGGACGCGACAGCTCGCCGGCACCGCGTCCAGCCGGCCCGCCACGACCAACTTCCGGCCGCACCAGAACGTCGCCCCCGGCAGTGACGCAACCGCCAGCCGCCGCGGCACCGCAGCCGCAACAACCCGACCTCGTCCAGCAGCCCCCGGCGGTCGCCGCACAGCCACCATCAGCCATCATCCAACCGGCCCGCGCCGAGGTACAGCAGATCGCCGCGGTCGCGCACACCCGCAATCAAGATCTGGCCCGCGCCGAGACCGCAAGAGACCGCGCCAAGGACGAGATCGTACTGCGCAGTCGCGAGACGCGTCTCATGGATCAGGCCAAACCGGTCATTCGCGCCGATCGGCGCCTGATCGATCAATATGTCGCGCTCACTCAGGAGGCCGAGACACAACGCATTGCCGCGGAGAGCCTGGAGAAGGTTCTCGGGGTCGCGGCGCCGGTCATGGCTCAACAATAAAACAAGACGATGCTTGGGGGTGTCGTTAATAAGGGGGACCTACAGAATGCTCGATCAGATCAAAACACGCATGGGATGGAGATCGCCTCAACCTGTGGATCATAGCCAGACACTGGATTCCGCCATCAGCACTAGAGGTCGCCCGCGCACCTGGCTGGCGATCGTCTTGCTGATGATCCTGGGTCCACTGGCCTTGTCGCAGGCCATCGCGGCCCCCTCCGTCACCATCACGGCGGATCCCGCGACCATCGAGGAAGGGGGAGACGGCGAATTCATCATTGAGGTCACCGACAACGCCTTCCCCTGTTTCGCGTTCGACAACCCAGTCGTCAACGTCTCTGTGAGCCTCAGCGGCTCCGCGACCGCCGGCGTGGACTACCAGACCCCGGGTCTGCAGGGCAACATCGTTTCAGTCCCGATCGTCTGCGCGGGTGGTGAGTTTCCGCTAAGGTCCGGAACGGCGCGGATTGCGGTCATATCGAGCCCTGACAATCTGATCGAGTCAGATGAAACCATCGTGTTGGAAAGCCTGAGTTGCCAGATTCCGCCGGGAGATGATTTCATAGGGTCCAACACACCCTGCGCGGCCTCTGACACCATGGCGATCGTCGATACGACCCGCATCGCTCGCATTGAGGCAAGTGACCCAAGCGCATCCAGGGAGACCCTCGACCCTGGCGCTTTCCTCGTCAGCCTGAACGCTCCGGCATTTGAGGGCGGTCTCACGGTCGCTTACAGCTCCAGTGGAACCGCAAGCGCCGGCAGCGACTACGCGGCACTTCCGGGCAGCGTCCAGATCCCCGCCGGCCAGACCAGCGCGATCATCACCGTGACGCCGCTAGCCGGTGACCCGGGCGATCCGGAGACGAGCCTGGTGGTCACGCTCCAGCCGAATACGGGCTATGCCGTCGGCACCCCCGCATCGGCCACGGTGACTATCGCTGGCCGCGCGCTGCCGGTGGCTAGCATAATCGCGAGTGATCCCAACGCCTCCCGAGAGACCCTGGATCCCGGCGCATTCCTGATCAACCTGGACGTACCAGCACCCTCGGGCGGCATCACCGTGGCCTATGGCACGGCTGGTAGCGCGGTCGCTGGCACCGACTACGAGCCGCTGCCTGGCAGCCTCCTGATACCGGGCGGCCAGACCAGCGCGGCCATCACCGTGACCCCGCGTACCGGCGAGGCAGATGGTCGCTCTGCCGATCTGATCGCCACCATCCTGCCCGGCACGGGCTATGATGTCGGCACCCCCGCATCGGCCACGGTCAGTCTCGGCGGACGGACACGAGCCTCGCTCTCGGTGGTCTCAGGTAACGACCAGCTCGCAACCGTGCGCCAGCCGCTGGAACCTTTCGTCGTCCGCGTTCAGAATACAACCGGCGCCGTGGCCGGGGCGGCTGTCATCTGGGAGCTCATCCAGGGCGACGGCAATCTCTCGACCACCCGCTCAACGACCAATGCATCCGGGGAGACCAGCACCACCCTGACCCCCGGCAACGAGACACAATATCGGGTGCGGGCAACCCTGGAGGCGACGGGCGACTGGGTCGAGATCACGGCCATTGCGTCGGCGCCACTGGCGGATCTGCCCGGCCTGACGCCCGGCCAGCGCTCGGTCGCCGGGGCACTCGACTCGCTCTGTCCCAAGCTCAATGCACTCGGTCAGCGGCGTGCACTCACCGCCGGCGAGCAGGATCTGCTCACCCAGTGCAAGACCCTGATCGGCGCCGCCGGCTCAAATCCCGGGGCGGTGACTCAAGGCATTGTCGCGCTCACACCCGAGCAGGCCAGCGCACCGCGCAAGCTGATCACCCAAATCTCTTCGATCCAGGTCACCAATCTGACCCAACGGCTGAATGAGCTTCGGCACGGTGCCCGCGGCATCAGTCTCGGTGGACTGCAGATTGGCGCTGGTGGCCAAACTATTTCGGGCAGCTTGCTGGAGAAGGCGATCAAAGAGGGGCTGGAAGCCGGTGGCGGGGCGAGCGCGGATGAGGACTGGCCCTTCGAACGTCTGGGTATTTTCATCACAGGCAACGTTCAATGGGGCGCAAAGGACAGGTCGACCAACGAAGACGGCTTTGACTACGACATGCTTGGCCTGACCGCGGGAGCGGATTACCGATTCTCCAATGGAGTGATCATGGGTACGGCCTTGGGCTACACCAGCACCGGCGTCGACATCGATGCCGATGGCGGCACCCTGGACGACGAGAGCTGGAGTCTATCGCTCTACGCAACCTATTACCCCACTGAGCATTTCTATCTGGAGGGGTCAGCTACCTATGGCTGGGACAGCTATGATCAGGACCGCAATATTGGCTACAGCCTGTTGGACGCCAAGCGAACAGCCAACGCGAGATTCGACGGTGACCAATACACGCTGCTTCTGGGCGCCGGCTACGACCTGATCCGCGGTGGGACCATCCTCGATATGTACGGGCGTCTGCAGTACACGAGTGCCTCGATAGACGACTACCGTGAGCAGGGTGCGAGCGGGCTCGACCTCGTCATCCAGGGCCAGGACGCCGTCTCCTTCAAGACGATCCTGGGCACGCAGGTCTCGCGCTCAATCAGCACACAGCGGGCCGTGCTGAACCTGCAGGGCTGGATCCAATGGGAGCATGAGTTCGAAAAGGGCGATGACCAAGTGAAAGGGTATTTCGCGAACGACCCGAACCGTTTTGGTTTTGCTCTGCCCACGGACGCATTGGAAACCGACCTGGTACGACTTGGCGTCGGGCGCGGCGCTCAATTCGGTCAGGGGCGTACCGCCTTCATCAGCTATCAGGCCGCTCTAGGCATGCAGGACTACACGGAGAACACCATCACGGCAGGCGTCAGCCTCGCCTTCTAATCCCCTAACCCCTGGCAACGCGTGGGCGAGGCCCAAGCAGCCTCGCCCACGCCCTTGAAGGTTGTCCAAGACCCTCTCACCAGGGTCGCTGAGGATTGGCATCCCCCTACCCTCTCACTTCTCCGGACCCAGAAGAGTGCCATCAGAAGGCCCCCTAAACTCTCCGGCCTCGCGAACAGGGCCTTAGTGTGATGTCACCTCTGCCGGTCGGAATTGCTCGATAATCCCCGGCCAGTGCTCGATCCAGCAGCAGCGATGATCGAAGCCCGCGAAGACCTTGACCGTCGCTGTGGGATTGCGGGCCAGGAAGGACGCGATGGTAGTTGGCGGTACCCGAAGATCGCGATCGCCGACCAGGTGAACCTGCCGGATGGCCGCAGCCAAGGCCGCTTGCCTGGTGGGATTGAGCGACCCCTCCAAAGGGCTATAGCCCTGTTGATCGGCCCAGGCATCGATATCCAGATTAGCGGCGATCGTGATTACCTGCTCGACGTCGTCCAGCCGAGCCGCGATCAGCGTGGCGAGGACCCCGCCACCGCTGTAACCGACCAGGGTGACCGGCGGTCGCGGGGGCTTCGGCAGGATGCTCGCGATGGCCGCCACCATGCTCGCGACCACTTCCGGGCTGTAACGCCCATGAGTCCAGAACCAGGACGCACAGCCGGCGTCACCCGCAAGCCCATGGTAGCAGGGACGCCCGACATAAATGGTGTTCTCCGGATCCAGGGCCATGAGCCGGAGTGCGAATGGATCGCGCCCGGTCGGGTCAAGGGCGACCTCATGCCGCCTCAACCAAGGCCGGCCATCGCCTTCGAGATAGATATGGGTCCGTTCAAGCCCTTCATCCCGATTCCCTACCCTGGCTCGCGAATAGATCACATGCCGGAAGCCGGCACCGGCTATTACATAACGCTCCATCCCCTGAGATTCGGCCAGCCTATCCGCCGGCTCCTGTCGGGCAGTCGCGCATCCCCCAAGTGCGACAGCCGCCCACACGAAGAGCCAAGCACGAGCGTATCCGTAACCTGACAACATCCGCCAACCCGCAATCACTCGCATGCCAAGTCGAAACAAGGCGGGCCGGTTTCCGCTCAGGGCAAAATGCAGCATCAGGGCGCCAGGGGGTTCTCGAAGTCGAATCCGAACAGCGCGGGATTCTCCCCGATCACCGCCGCCGAGAAGATGTAGAAGACATAGTCATAGGTCTCTTGTGGGATCTTGTGCTCCCGGAGCAGATTCCAGAAGTTGCGATCACGCGGATTTGCCGGCATCTGACGCAGCCGCTTGATCACATTGCCCTCGCCCCAGTTGTAGGAAGCCATGACCAAGAGACCCGATGCCTGGGCGTCGGTCCGATAGATATCCTTGAGATATTTGGCCGCGGCGAAGGTCGATTTGGTGAAATCGTGACGATCGTCCGCCGGATCATACTCGCCGAGATGCTGAAGTGGCCCAGGCAGCAGGCCGTAACGCCGGCCAGTCTCCGGGATAAACTGCCACATGCCCTTCGCACGTCCATATCGAGTAGGGGGACCCACGATCTGGGGCTGAAAATTGCTTTCCTGCATGGCCAGGTAAATGAACTGAGGCGGGAGATCCTGCTCTTTGAGAGCCCGCTGGATTGTCGGAGCATAGCCGTTCTCGTTCAGCCGACGGATTGCACGGATCAGACGGGGGGAGGATTGCCATTTGCGGATATAGCTCCTGACCTCAGCGGCGAAATCAGCCGGCACATCCACCTCGGTCTCGCCGAAGACCCGGGCCATGTGCAGGATCAGCTTCTCCTCGGTGTTCAATGGAACCGGTCGGGCCGCCTGAATCTTCTCGACAAAGACATCATAACGCTCACGCATCGCCGCGAGTCGACGCTTCGACTCGGCCACCTGGGACTTGAGTTCGGCGGAGGCCTCCGCGTCGATGGTGACCTCGAGATTGGCGATCTGCAGTTCCACCTCCTTCATGTCGTAGAAGATTTCGTTCGCGAGCCGCGCCGTCTGCTGCAATTGCTGGTACTGATAGAAGGCAAAACCGCCGACCACCGCCAGCAGCAGCACGACCAATCCAATCAGCCCACCATAGATCGAGCGCTGCCGCCGCTTGAGATCGCGAAAGACCTGGCGCACCATCATGGTGTGCTCGCCGGCACCGCTGGTATGGTCATCGTGGAAATAATGCCTGGCTACCTGCTCCCGGGAACGCGACGCCGGCTGCTCTTGTTGCGGTCTTGGCAGGACCAGTCTGATCCTCGGCCCATCCTCACCAAGTGACAGGGTGGTTGTGCCCTCGAGCGGCATTAGATCGATCCGCCGGCCATCGATCAGGGTGCCGTTACTGCTGCTCAGATCACGGACCCACCACCGTCCTTCCTCCGGAAAGATCGCCAGATGGTGACGGCTCACCCCGGAATGCATGATCCGCAGGCCGCAGTCCTCGCCGCGCCCGACCAGGACCGGCTGGCTGTAATGGGTGCGACAGGTGATGCCCCGCGCATCTTGATACTCGACCTCAATGGGATGAAGCGAAGGTCTGGGCCCTGTCCCGTGAGTAACAAGGATTGTTTGGTCGTTGGTCGGCATCTCGAGTCGTTACGAAAAGGCTGAAGCCTTTGTCATCGCGTCTGGGTACCGTCAGACTATACTTCAAAAGGTCGCCAGCGTTCCTGGCCAAAAACTATGGCGCAGGCGCCCCCCTTCGCACACCTCGCCTACAACAGAGGATCCCAAGCCATGCTAGCCACCATGTTGTCCACCTTATGCCTCGTTCTGTTTGCACTCAACGTCGCGGCAGATGCCACCATTCCGATTCATGATGTCGAGGGTTCGAAAGACCCCGGATTGCTGAAGCGCTACGAGGGATCCCTGATCGTCTCTTACGATGACAAGGCGTTCGACGAGTATCTTCTGCCGATCGCCCCGCTGCGGATGGACCCGGACCGGGATCGTCGGGATGGTCATAACAACCGTTGGTTCGCGCCGACCGAGGCCCTGGAGCTCGAGGGTCGTGTGGTCCGTCTTGTCTACCTGACCCCGGAAGGCCGGTCACCGCTCGAGGTGGTGCGCAACTATCGCGACGAGATCGAGGCACAGGGGGGACGCGCCTTGTTCGAATGCAAACGTGATGAATGCGGCGGCGATCCCGGACGCTCCAGCGGCGGCGGTGGCGGCGAGATGAGCCTGGCCATGGTGTTGCGCCCCGCCGAGCGGATCGCCGATCCGCTCTTGTCGACCGGCGCCTGCGCCCAGACCGAGCGGATCCAGGATCAGCGCTATCTTGCCGCAGCCTTGCCGGACGCACCGGCTCACCTGTCCGTTCTCGCCTTTGTCTTGAAAACCGGTCAGTCATGCAGGGCATTGAACGGACGGACCATCGCCGTCGTCGACCTGATCGAGGGCAAGGCGCGCGAACAGCGTATGGTGACCATTGACGCACCCGAGATGGCGCGCGCAATCGACGCGACCGGACGCATCGCGATTTACGGCATTCTGTTCGACTTCGACCAGGCGACAGTCAAACTGGAGTCCGCAGCAGTCCTGGCCGAGATCGCGACCCTGCTGCGCTCAGATGCGGGGCTCAAGCTGCTGGTGGTGGGCCATACCGATAACGCCGGCGGCTTCGACTACAACCGCGACCTCTCACAGCGACGCGCCGAGGCCGTGGTCACGAAACTCGTTCAAGACCATGGCGCGGATCAGGCGCGACTCTTCCCGGTTGGCGTCTCCTTCGCCGCCCCGGTCGCCTCGAACCAGACCGAGGAAGGCCGCGGCCAAAACCGGCGCGTCGAGTTGGTTCGGTACTGACATACCCGCCCAGCGGGTGCGTCGCCACATGCATCGACAACGCCTGCGATGATCGATCCAGGAGCCTCGGGGACTGTTTAGAGAGGTCGTGAAATG
>Ga0105090_10001563_pt1 | contig 12403 bp, 10 predicted proteins | sample PPLLak3March2015_FD_79110 | JGI IMG/M metagenome (GOLD analysis project Ga0105090, IMG submission 79110) | Freshwater sediment microbial communities from Prairie Pothole Lake near Jamestown, North Dakota, USA - PPLs Lake P7 Core (1) Depth... | ecosystem: Environmental > Aquatic > Freshwater >... | reverse complement strand
GCGTCGTGGCCCGGCGCGTCGCGTGCCGCGGTGTCGAGCGCCGCGTGGGCGCCCACCGCCGCCTCGCTGCGGGTGGCGATCACCGCCGGCCCGAAGCGGGCGGTGCTGCCGGTGACCACCGCCGCGTCGCCCACGGCTTCCTGCGCCGCAAGCACCATGCGCTCGGTGATGTGGACGGAGGTGTTCGGGTTGACCAGCAGCACCCGTGTCATGGCCGGACTCCGGGGCGTGCCGGCAGCAGCGATGGCGCGCCGCAGGTGAGGAAACTGCCCTGGCCGGCGCGCGGGTGGAAAGTACCGTCCCACACTACCTCGCCGCGCGCGATCGTCACGCCGGGCCAGGCGCGCAGCGTCTGACCCTCGTAAGGCGTGTAGTCGACGGCATGGTGCAGCATCGCGTTGTGCAGCACGAACTCGCGCTCGTCCCAGATCACCAGGTCGGCGTCGCTGCCGACCGCGATGGTGCCCTTGCGCGGATGCAGGCCGTAGGCCTTGGCCGGGCCGGTGGACGTCAATTCAACGAATCGGTTCAGCGTCATGCGCCCGCCGAGCACGCCCTCCGAATACAGCAGCGCCAGTCGTGTCTCAATTCCCGGGATGCCGTTCGGAATGTGGCGGAACGCCACCTCCTTGCCACCAGGCTTCTTGCCTTCGGGGGCGTCGTAGCGGAACGGTGCGTGGTCCGAGCTGAAGACGGTGAAAGTGCCATCGTTCAGGCCGTCCCAGATCACCTCCTGGTTCGCCTTGTCGCGGGGCGGGGGACTGCAAACGCAGCGCGCGCCCTGGTAGCTGTCGTCGATACCGAGATCGGCCGCGGTAAGAAACAGGTACTGCGGACAGGTCTCGGCAAAGACCTTGAGCCCATGCGCGCGCGCCCATCGGATCTGCTCGACCGCCTCGCCGCCTGAGACGTGCACGATGAGGATGGGCACGTCGACGAGTTCGGCCAATGAGATGGCGCGGTGCGTGGCCTCTCGCTCCACCAGCATCGGCCGCGCGTGCGCGTGGAAGCGCGGCGCGGTACGTCCGGCGGCCTCGAGCTTTCTCGTCAGCCATTCGATGGCATCGGCGTTCTCGGCGTGGATCATCGCCATCGCGCCGTGCTGCCGCGCGACCGCAAGCACGTCGAGGATCTGGCCGTCGTCGAGCTTCAGATCGTCGTAGGTCATGTAGATCTTGAACGACGAGTAGCCCTCGCGGATCAGCGCCGGCAGCTCCTCGTTCAGCACCTTTGGCGTGGGGTCACTGACTATCAGGTGGAAGGCGTAGTCGACATGCGCCTTGCCTTCGGCGCGCTGGTGATAGTCGGCCACCGCCGCGCGCAGCGACTGGCCCTTTTCCTGCGCTGCGAACGGAATCACAGTAGTGGTGCCGCCGCAGGCGGCGCTGCGCGTGCCGGTGTTGAAGTCGTCGGCCATGCGCGCAGGAGGCGCCATCGGCTGGTCGAGGTGGCAGTGCGCGTCGACACCGCCCGGCGTGACGATGCGGCCGCCAGCGTCGATCTCGCGCCGGCCGGCGCCGAGGCCGTGTCCAAGATTGACGATGCGGCCGGCGTCCACGCCGATGTCGGCGCCAAAGGTGTCGCTGGCGGTTGCGACGCGGGCGTTGCGCACGACCAAGTCGAAGGTGCTCATCGCGGGGCCCTGCCAGCACTGATTGGGGGCAAATCTGTCGTATTCATTGTTGACAATAGGGTTGACCGCCTCGCGGCGACACCTTTTGGTGCGTTTTGTGTGGAATGGATCTCGCCTCTATAAGCCAATGCAAGCTCCGCGCCAGTGGTGACAGAAGGTTTACAAACTGTCGACATGTTCGTCGACATACTTACTGTCGTCTTCAGTGTAAACACTAATGTCGACATTTTTCGATGAGTGCGCGATGATCAGGCCCCCAGCAGGTCGTCGACGCTGCTGCAGTTAAAGAACGAACCGGAATCCCACCATGACCTCTTCCGTCCGCCTGGGTGTACTGACGCCCTCGTCGAATACCGCGCTCGAGCCGCTGACCAGCGCGCTGGCCTCCGGTGTGCCCGGTTGCAGCGCACATTTCTCGCGATTCAAAGTGACCGAGATTTCGCTGTCGGCACAGGCGTTGGGCCAGTTCGACGACAGCAAGATCCTGGCGGCGGCCGAACTACTTGCCGATGCGCGCGTTGACGTCATCGGCTGGAGCGGCACTGCCGCCGGCTGGCTGGGCTTCGAAGCGGACCGCCGCCTGGTGCAGCGCGTCTCGGAACGCACCGGCATCCCAGCCACCACCGCTGTGCTGGCGCTGAACGAATTGCTAGCGTTGCAAGGCGTCACCCGTCTGGCGCTGGTGACGCCCTACACAGCCGACGTTCAGCAGCGCATCGTCGACAACTACCGCACGATTGGCATCGAAGTCGTTGCAGAGCGCCATCTGGGCATCAGCGTCAACCATGACTTTGCGTTGGTCGAGCCAGAGCGCTTGTTGACGCTAATGCGCGAAGTGGCGTTGGTGCGCCCGCAGGCCATCACTACCTTCTGCACCAACCTGCGCGCCGCGGCACTGGCGGAGCGTGTCGAGGCGGAACTGGACATTCCGCTGCTCGACACCGTCAGCACCACCGTCTGGGGCCAGTTGCGCGCCGTCGGCGTCGACCCGGCTCAGGTCCGCGGTTGGGGCCGGCTGTTCAACTGGCGATGAGCGCCGACTTCCTGATTCGACAGCGCGCCCATGCCTCGGACGGGCTCTCTACAATCAGCATTGAGTCGTCCGAGCGCGCTTGTCAGCACCGCGTGCGCCTCGCCACTGACCCCCTGGAACAGTTGAACCCGGACATGCCGACCGCCCGCGCGCGCAAGCCCGCCTTGCAGGCCAGACTGCAGCGCGAGAACACTCACGACGAGATCTACGAGAAGATCTACGTTGCCATCCTCGAGCATCGACTGCATCCCGGTACCAAGCTCGTGGAGGAGCGGTTGGCCGAGATCTTTGGCGTTAGTCGCGCGCGCGTGCGCGAAGTGCTGACTCGTCTGGCGCATGAGCAGATCGTAGAGTTGATTCCGCAGCGAGGCGCCTACGTCGCCAAACCCTCAATCGAGCAAGCAATAGATGTCTTCGAGGCGCGCCGCCTGATTGAACCCGCGGTGCTGCGTCGGTTGATCGAAACGCTGACGCCGGAGAAGCTGGCGCGACTGCGCCAGCACCAAGAGCTGGAACTCGATGCGCGGCGGCGCGAGGACAAGCGCGCCGTGGTGCGGCTGTCGGGTGAGTTTCATTCGCTGGCAGCCGATCTCGCAGGCAACACCGCGTTGGCGCGTAGCATGCGCGAGCTGTCGGTGATGACCTGCTTAATGATCTTTCTCTACGATTCGCCTACGGCGACGAGTTGCCGTGCCGATGAACATTCGCAGATCATCGAAGCCGTTGCGCGCCGCGACAGTGCTCGCGCAGAGCGACTGATGCTGGAACACCTGGGCCACATCGAAAGCAGCATGAAGCTCGACGCCGCCACGGAGGAAGTCGACTTGGAGGCGATCTTCAAGACCTGACAACCACTCGCAATCGACGGAACAATCATGCGGCGCGGTACGGAAGCCGAAATCGCGCGCTGACGTCACGCCTGAATGGCCAATCGCTGGCGCGGTGTTGTCGCTGACGAAGCGCGGCCACCGCGCCAATCGGTATATCGCCTGAACTGATTGTCGGCAGGATTAGCGAACGCGGGCTGCGTGCGAATTGGCGGTAGATGGGCTGAGGATGCATGCCTTGCTGTGCACCAGCTTGAGGCTTGCTGATGCCGGCTATGCTCACAGCCGATCGCTCTGGGTGGCCATTTGCCCAAGGACAGATGGCCTCCAAGCTGACGGTCGCCGCCGACCGCTCATGGCCGGGACTACCAGGTCGCGGACGCGCCAGGAAGCTACCCGCCAGTTCAGCACCTTCGTCTGGCAAGGTCAGCTTAGTGCTGGCTCAACGTACACCCGGACCCGGCCATGAGCTGTCGTAGGTGAAGGGCGGCTTCCTGGCATCTCACCCGGCCACGCTTAAGCTGGCGACGGCGTAGAGTTAGCCACCCGAAGGCCGGTACCCGAAAGCAGTAGCATGTTGTACCCATGGTGAGGTCAAGTCGGATTACAAGTGCCGCAGCATTCATGCTGCCGCTGCTGGCATTGCTGGTCATCTGGGAAGTCGTGGTTCGCGCCTTCGATGTGAGTCCCCGGGTCTTTCCCTCGATCGCACCGGTTTTTAACGCCGGCGTCGAGGCGATCCGCGACGGCACGTTGATTCGGCACATCGGAGCCAGCCTAGGCCGCATCGCACTCGGCACGCTGATCGGCATAGTCGTCGCGGTGCCACTGGGCATTGCGATGGGCACCAACCGCGCAGTCTCGACCTTCTTCACGCCGTTGCTTCGTTTCTTCTCGGTGCTGGCCGGCATTGCGTGAATCCCAATCGCCACGCTATGGTTCGGCTACGGTTTCGGCGCCATCACCTTCGTGATCTTCAACGCGGTCTTCTTCGTGGTCGCCTACAACACGCTGCTGGGCGTCACCGGCATCGCGATGCCGCTGCGACATGCTGCGGCGTCGCTCGGCGCGACGCGATGGCAACTGCTCACCGAGGTGTTGCTGCCCGGTGCACTGCCCAACATCGTGACCGGCATCCGCACAGGACTGGGTTTTGCTTGGCGCGGCCTGATCGCCGCCGAGATGATCGCCACCAACGTCGGCCTGGGCTACATGCTCTTTGTCGCGCGCGACTTCTATCGCACCGAGGTCATCGTGCTCGGCATGATCATCATCGGCTTTCTCTGGCTGCTGATCGACCGCTTGCTGCTTGCTCCGCTGGAGCGCGCGACGATCGAGCGCTGGGGCATGGTGAGGGCGGCATGAACGCCCATATCGACACCGCACACGTCTCACCCTGGCAGCGTCTCGGGGGCGCCTATGTGCGGTGGACGGCGCGTTACCCGGCGCTCGCGTCGCTGGTCCCGTTCGTGCCGGTGGTGGCTCTGTGGGCCGCGGTGGCGCAGTCAGGACTCTTTCCGCCCGTGTTCTTTCCAGGCCCGGCGGAGGTGGTCCAGAAGTTCGGCACCCTGATGGCCAACGGCATGCTGCCGGCCTACCTGGAAGATAGCGTGGTCCGCCTGGCGGCGGGCACGGCAGTGGGTCTGGCCATCGGCATTCCGCTCGGCCTTCTGGTGGGCCTGAGCGATCGCGCGCACCGGGCGCTATGGCCCGTGCTGCTGTTCTTCCAGGCCATTGGCGACATCGCTTGGCTGCCGATCCTGTTGATCTGGTTCGGCTTCGGCCTGACGACGATGACTTTCGTCATCGTCTACACCGTGCTCTTTCCGGTAGTTCTGAACACGGTGCTGGGCGTTCGCTCCGTGCCCTTGCAACTGCATCGAGCGGCGCTGTCGCTAGGTGCGTCGAAAGCCAGGGTGATCTGGGAGGTGGTGCTGCCGGGCGCGTTACCCAACATCATGACCGGGCTGCGCAATGGCCTGGGCTTCGGCTGGCGCGCGTTGATCGCTGCCGAGATCATCGTCGGCACCAGCGGCATCGGCTTCATGATGTTCGATGCACGCCGCGCCGGGTCGGTGGTGGAGATCCTGCTCGGCATGATCGTGCTGGGCGTGCTCTGGTACATCGTGGACAGCTGGGTTCTGGCGCCGATCGAGCGCGCGACCGGCGAACGCTGGGGGCTGGTCACACGATGAGAACGATGCGATGAAGAGCCTGACGATCGAGCACCTTCAGAAGACCTACTTCGACCCCTTCGCCGACAAGCAGGTGACGGCGATCCGCGAGATTTCGTTGACGGTTGAGGCCGGGGATTTTGTCTCAGTGGTCGGCCCGTCGGGCTGCGGAAAGACGACGATGCTGAACCTGATCGCCGGCTTCCTGGCGCCGACCGCGGGGCAGATCCGCGTCGACGGCCGCGCTGTCAGTGGGCCAGGGCCGGACCGCGGTGTCGTGTTCCAGTCCTTCGCGCTGTTCCCGTGGCGCACGGTGCTCGACAACGTCGCCTTCGGGCCGAAGATGCGCGGCGTGCCCAAGGCAAAGCGCCACGAGATCGCGCGCGAGTACCTGGCGCTGGCCGGCCTGTCCCACGCGGCCGAGCGATACCCGAACGAACTGTCCGGTGGCATGCAGCAACGTGTGGGCGTGGTGCGCGCGCTGGCCAACGAACCCGACGTGCTGCTGATGGACGAACCCTTTGCCAGCGTCGACGCGCAGACGCGAATGACCTTGCAGGAGGAGCTTACGCGGATCTGGGCCCAGCGCCGATCGACGGTGCTGTTCATCACCCACGACGTCAATGAAGCGGTGTTCCTGGCCAATCGTGTCATCGTGCTGTCTCACGGCGCGGTGCTCGACGACATCGCCATCGATCTGCCGCGGCCGCGAGCATGGGACGCGCTCATCGAGGACGCCGGCTTCAAGGCATTGTCGGCTCATGTGCTGCAGCAGGTGAGGGCGGCATGAAACACGGCATGAAGCGCGCCGGGGTGCCGACATGGGCATGATGCGCGACGCCGTCCGTTCGACGCGCGGGCGCATTGTGATCGGTGCGATCATTGCGCTCGTCATCTGGAAAGTCGGCCTGATGATGTTGGCCCCGAGCAAGGTGATGCCCGGTTTCACGCCGAATGCGCGCGGCCAAGTCAACGTGCTCGTGACCCTCAGGTTCCCGCCGGAACGCTTTCACGTGCTGGCCTTCCAACAGCACGGGCGTGTGTCCGGCACGCAGGATGATTCGATCGAAGTCCGTGGCGTCAGCTTCGACAAGCTGAACGCGGTGGCCCAGCCCTACTGGGTCAAACGCGTAGCGCCCTTGCCCGCAGAGTGAAGAACCACCCAAGGAGACCGTGATGAAGAGATTCAGTTTGTCTGGACCCTGGCGCATCGTGGCCACGCCATTGCTGGCGCTGGCGGCGCTGACCCTTAGCGCCACCATGCCGTTGACCGCCACGGCGCAGAACCTCGTGAAGATGAAGGCCGGCATGGTGACCGGCATCGATCAGGTCGGTTTGCCGATCGCGCTGGAACGCGGATTCTTCGAGAAGCACGGCCTGGACGTGACCGTGGCACGGCCGTATGCGACCGGCGTCGATGCGCTCAATGCGCTGCAGGCGGGAGAGAGCGACATCGTACAGGTGGGCGTGCCGATGATCGGCGCGGTGCTGCGTGGCATGGACTTAGTCGCGCTGGGCAACTACAGCGGCAGCGCCACCAAGCTCGGTTCCGACGCGACCATGGCTTTGGTTGCGCGAGAGGGCTCGGGCATCGACAAGAACAACCTGGCGACGCTGAAGGGCAAGAAGATCGCTGCGTCGTTCGGCACCATTAATCATCTGTACGCGCTGGCGCTGATCGAAAAGGCCGGCCTCACGCCAGCCGACGTGACGCTGGTCAACACGCCGCCGCCGGACATGACGGTGGCGCTGTTGTCCAAAGGCATCGACGCCTTCTCGGGGTGGGATCCGTGGCCGATCGTCGCGCAGAAGGACGTGCCGGGCGCCTATCTCGTCATCCGCGGCGGCGACGTGATCTCGTACCTCGGCTTCAACGTCGCCACGCGCGCCTGGGTCGAGAAGAACGGCGAGACGATCGAGAAGTTCCTCGCGGCAGTGTCGGAGGCCGACAAGTGGATGCGCGCTAATCCGAAGCTTGCGGCGCAGGTGGCTACACGGTGGATTCCCGGTCTGAAGCAGGATGTCGCCGAAGCCGCGATGCAGTTCAACATCCAGCAGAACGATCGACGCCTGTCGGCGAACAACTACCGGGCCCTGTGGGCGGCGCAGGATCGTCTCAACCGGCTGGGCATCCTGAAGTCGACCTTCGACGTCAACAAGCACATCGAGCCGAAATTCATACTGAAGGTGATGAAGGACAAGCCCGAACTGTTTTCGGACCTGCCGCCAATCCCCAGTGAGGTGTCAATCGGGCCCGCTTTTGTCTTCAAACCTTGACGGACTGTAGCCCGACAGGAAAGACGGAGAAGATGTCGGCGCCGGTATTCATCGCGTGGGCCGCATGCGTGCGTGGTGGAAGGACTGCTTTTGGGTGGGCATTTCGCGGTGGCGTCAGGCAGCTACGGGTCGCGAACTGACAGCAGATCCGGCGAACTCGCTGCCTTCAATCGGTCATCGAAATCGACGATACCTGACTGCTGACGAGCATCACGAAGAGCCCCGAAAGTTCAAGGCTCATAGACAGTGGAACTTGTCGCAGGCGCTGCTGGCGTACGCGGCGCTTGCGAGCAGCGCGCTACGGTGCGAGCTGACATTGCCGCCTCTGGGCTATGCGTCACTCTCGCCGGGCATACCCAGGACTGGCATTTCCTCGTCGATCCGCGCCAACCAGTACGGCATCGACATCGCCTGTGCCAGAGCGTGCGCCGCGGCAAGGTGCTGCGCAGCCAACTCATATGCCCCAGCGTTGCGCTCGAGCTGGCCCAGCGCAAGGAGAACCTTGGCCTCGAGCGGACGCATTCCGCGCTCGCGCACGATCGCAAGCGCATCTGTCAGGAAGCGCCGGGCAAGCTCGCGAGCGCCGGCGCCCGACTGCAGTTCGATCAATCCGCTGACCCAGAACGCATTCGCCAGATAGCCCGATTCATGCCGCTCGGCGGCCGTGTGCACCGCATCGGCGGCGACCCGGCGAGCGTCTTGCAGACGACCGGCCAGCAGGTAGGCTTCAGCCACAAGGCTTCCGCTGAAGGATTCCGCGGAACGCAGCCCTCGCGCATGGCAGGCCGCGATGACCTCTTCAATCAAGCGTATCCCCCGCTCAAGTTGCCCCGCGCGCACCAGCGCGCCGGCCAGCGGCCAGCCTATGCAAGCCGACCACTGCAGCACCGTGTGGTCGCGCATCCCCGGCAGCGCCATCGCTCGATCGCCGACCTCCACAGCCCGATCGAAGTCGCCGCGTGCCCAGTGCAGTTCTGTGAACGCGTGCAGCGCCGCAAGCATCAGTATCGTTTCGCCGCTGGACTGCGCGGCCACGAGCGTCTGGTTCGCAACCGCGGCCGCGTCGTCGAAGTGTCCGATTTCGCTCAGTGGCCATACCGACCAGCCGCGACTGGTCACGGCGAAGAAGCGGTCGTATCGCGATGCGCTTGCGTCGGTGCGCAAGCGATCGATGTTGTGCCCGAACGCGGCGATCGACGCTTCATGGTTTCCTCGCGTGTTCTCGATCTGCCCGAGGTAGAAGCGGCCCGCGATCGCGAGTTCCTCGCGGCCACTCACTGTGGCAAACTCGAGACTGCGTATCGCGCAGTTGTAGGCCTTGTCGTTGTCCCCGCGCGCGATCCACAGAAAGTGGGCCAGGTAGCTCTGCGCACGTGCCTGGGCTACCAAGTCTGCAGTGTCGGCTGCCAGCGTCTCGGCCTGCAAAAGTACATCATGCAGTTGCGCATACCGGCAGATCGGCAGCAGCGCGTCGTGCAGTCTGAACAGAAGACGCAGGCGGTCCGTGCGTGTGGCGGTCACGTCGCCGAGCCGAGCATTCGCCTGCAGCGCGCGATCAAAGAGCATCGCGGCCTCCTCGAACGCCGCCGCGGACGCGGCCCGCTGGCCGGCCCGCGTCAGACAATCCGCCGCCTTGTCCCAGGCCTCGGCAGCAAACCAATGCTCACCGAGGCGATCGAGATGCTCGGCGATGCGGTCAGCGTAAAGCCGCTCGATGCTTTCCGCCACCTGGGCATGGCGCAAGCCGCGCTGGCTGCGCAGCATGCTGTTGTACGCGGTGTCGCGCACCAGCGCATGCTTGAATGCGTACGCGGGCTCCCCGCTTGCGCCACGCCGGAACACCAGTTCGGCACGCACCAAGTCTTGCACGGCCTCGTCGAGCCGCTCCGGCGACGTCTGCGACAACACCGCGGCCAGCAGACGAAGGGTAAATTCGCGGCCGATCACGGCGCCGACCTGCGCCACCTCTTTGGCTGGGGCGAGCCGGTCCAGCCGCGCCATCAGAGAGTCCTGCAACGTTGACGGGATGGCCAGTGGAGGCAACGGGCCGTCCAACTCGTAGCCCGCGTCGGTCTCGCGCAGTAGCCTGGACTCTATGACAGTCTTGGTCAGCTCTTCGACGAACAGCGCGATTCCGTCGGTCTTGCGGACGATCTCGTCGACGACTGCCGCGGGCAGAGGTTTATCCTGGGCCACCGAGCGGATCAGCGCTGCGCTCTGGCGCTGGCCCAGTCGGTTCAGCGCCAGCCGCGTCAGGTGTGCGGGGTTGCCCCAACTCCGCGCGTATTCCGGCCGGCAAGTGACGAGGATCAGCACGCGGGCCTCGCGCAGCCGTTCGATCGCCTGGCCCAGCAGCTCCTCTGTTGTGGGATCGATCCAGTGCGCGTCCTCCAGAAGTAGCAGTACCGGCTGCTGGGCCGACAGGCCCGCTACGCCCTCGATCAGCGCGCTCAGCGTGGCCGCCTTCTCCTGCTGCGGCGATTGGTCCGCGGGCACCCGGCCGCCTTCGGGCAGGCCGAGCAGCTTGTGCAGGTGCCCGACCCCTTCGGGCCCCAGGCCGGTGGCCCCTAGCGCCGCCTGGAGCTTTGCCGCGCGGGTGGGTGCATCGTCGCCGGCCGCGATCTGTGCCGCGCGAACAAGTTGCTGCGCGGCTGGATGCAGCGCGGTGCTCATCGCATAAGGCGAGCATTGCCAGACCAGCACAGTGGAGGGCCCGGCAGACACCCGTTCGCGCAGCGCCTGGCCAATGCGCGACTTGCCAATGCCCGCCTCGCCGGAGAGCAACACTACCTGGCCCTCGCCGTCGCACGCCATCGCCCAGCGCTCGACCAGCAGCGCCAGCTCGCTGTCGCGACCGACGAGCTGCGTGAGCGCGTGCGCATGCTGCGCTTCAAATCGCGTGGTGACTGCCCGCTCGCCGATCACCCGCCATGCGCGCACTGTTGCGGCAAAACCCTTGAGCTTGAGGCCGTGCAGCGGCTCCAGGTCAAACGCCGAGCCGACGAGTCGCCAAGTCTCGTCGGACACCACGATCTCGCCCGGTTGCGCCATCGACTGCAGCCGCGCTGCGAGGTTTGGCGTCTCGCCGCTCGCTGAGCGCTCCGCCGCCGGCGTGCCGGCGCCGATGTCGCCGACCACCACCAGACCGGTCGCGATGCCGATGCGCGTGCGCAGTGCGGGCCGGTCTGGTGCGCCGGGGCGTGCGATCGCGTCAAGCACCGACAGGCCCGCACGCAATGCGCGTGTCGCGTCGTCCTCGTGCGCGAGTGGATAGCCGAAGTAGACCAGCACGCCGTCGCCGAGCAACTGCGCCACGTGCCCAGCGTAGGGCGCGACTGCCGAGGCCACCGCCCGGTGGTATTCGTTAACCACCTGCCGCAGGTCTTCGGGGTCGAGTTGCGTGGCCAGATGAGTCGAGCCAACGAGGTCGCAAAACATCACGGTAAGGTGGCGACGCTCTGCTGAAGCCTTCGATGCGGAGGGAGGCAGCGACGCTTCGGCTTGTGGCGTCTGTGTGCCTGCGGCGGCCGGGTCCTCGCCCGTGGCCAGTTCGGCGATCGCCTTGAGCATGCGCTTGCGATGGCCGAGCGCGACGACACCGAGTTCCCGCAGGTCGGCATCGGAGAGCTCGGCAAGCTGGTCAAACTCGACCGCCTGCGCCTCGAACCCTGCCGCGTACTGCGACAAGCCGAGGCTGGAAAGCCACTCGCCTACATCGGTCATCGGCAATCCGTGAAGTTCGGGGACTCCTCGCGTGACGGATCAATGCTACCGCTGAAGGGCTTGAATCACATCAACAAGCGGGGTGAGGCAATCGTGCCCCGGAGGGCGCTAACGGGCGAGAGAATCGAAAGATCGGCAGCCAAGGTTCGGGTCGGGGACATTTGCTAGTTGATCGAATCTCGTCGCCCTGAACCTGTCGGTCGCGGCAGCTACCCGGCATCTCGCTCCAGCAGCAGCAACAGCACCGCGATTGCCACATGCTCCGGCGGCCGCAACCTGGGCGCGCGCCGGCATGCCCCAATGATGACGGCGGTCAAGACGAACCGGCAGCAAACGCGCAGCATTCAGGTGTGGATCTCTCGCCGATTCGGTGGGGGTGTGTGGGTGGGCGAGTCAGATTGCTGCACCCCCTGGAAGGTAGGACAAACTCATGAACGACCTGCAAGCGCTTGTGTACGTCTCGACGGCAGCGCACCATCTGTCGGAAGCCGAGATAGGCCATCTTCTCGATCGCGCTTGGGAACGAAATGCGAAGGAGCAGGTTACGGGCGTGCTGCTGTACTCGCATGGCAACTTCATGCAGTACCTCGAAGGACCACGCGCCGGTGTGGCCCGCGTCTACGAGCACATCGTGGCCGACCGGCTGCACCACGGCATCATCGAGCTCGTGCGAGAGCCGATCGCAGCGCGAGAATTCTCGGACTGGACAATGGCCTTCCGTTCCATCAGCGCGTTC
>Ga0105090_10001562_pt1 | contig 12405 bp, 6 predicted proteins | sample PPLLak3March2015_FD_79110 | JGI IMG/M metagenome (GOLD analysis project Ga0105090, IMG submission 79110) | Freshwater sediment microbial communities from Prairie Pothole Lake near Jamestown, North Dakota, USA - PPLs Lake P7 Core (1) Depth... | ecosystem: Environmental > Aquatic > Freshwater >... | reverse complement strand
GAAGCGGAACTGGGGTACGCGGGTCGTCTGGAACGTTCCGATGGCGACGATGGACGGCTTCACCCGCTCGATCGTCTCTTTCGCCTGGGCGCCGGCCGGGGATGGCGCAACGGCCAGTCCGACGAGCAAGGCGATTGTTGCCCGGGCGCAACGGAGCAGCGCCCGGAAACGACGTTCCACGAGAGGGCGGGGAGTCTCTACAGCCGCCACACCCGCAGCCCTCGCGCCTGCAGCTGCTTCGGATCGGCCTGGCACTTGACGTCGACGAAGACCCCGCCGGGCCGCAATTTGTCGGCAAAGTCGTCGATCGGCCGGCGCTTGAACGCGTCGTGCGCCACGGCGGCGACGATCGCGCCGGCCTCGGGCAGTTCATCCCAGGAGCGCAGCACAACGCCGTATTCGTGCATCGCCTCGTGCGCATCGGCGAGCGGGTCGTGCACGCTGACCCGGGCACCATAGGACTCGAGTTCGCGCACGATGTCGATGACGCGCGAGTTACGCAGGTCCGGACAGTTCTCCTTGAACGTCAGTCCGAGCACGATGACTTCGGCATCCTTGACGTGCGCTCCCGACTGGATCAGTTGCTTGACGGTCTGCTCCGCTACGTACTTGCCCATGCCGTCATTGATGCGCCGGCCGGCGAGGATCACCTGCGGGTGATAGCCAAGCTTGTCGGCCTTGTGCGTCAGGTAATACGGGTCCACACCGATGCAGTGGCCGCCGACCAGCCCGGGACGGAAGGGCAGGAAATTCCACTTGGTGCCGGCGGCCTGCAGCACTTCGAGCGTATCGATGCCGATCTTGTGGAAGATCAGAGCAAGTTCGTTCATCAGCGCGATGTTCAGGTCGCGCTGTGTGTTTTCGATCACCTTCGCGGCCTCCGCCACGGCAATGCTCGACGCCCGGTGCACGCCGGCCGTGATGACGAGCTCGTAGGTCCTGGCGACGCGCTCAAGGGTCGCCGGTGTATCGCCGGACACGACCTTGACGATGCGCGTCAGCGTGTGTTCGCGGTCACCCGGGTTGATCCGCTCGGGCGAATAGCCGACGAAGAAGTCCTGCTTCCACTTCATCCCGGATTCGCGTTCCAGCAGCGGGATACAGACTTCCTCCGTCGCTCCGGGGTAGACGGTTGACTCGTAAACGACGACCGCGCCCTTCTTCAGGTTGCGCCCGACCGTGATGCTGGCACCGACCAGCGGGGAAAAGTCCGGCTGGTGCGCGTCGTCGATCGGCGTCGGCACCGCGACGATGACGACGTCTGCTTCCTTAAGGCGGCTGGCGTCGGTCGTGACCTCGAGCTGGCTCGCCGCCTTGAGGTCCTCGGTGCTTACCTCGCCGGTTGGGTCGACATGCCGACGATAGGCCTCGATCTTGGGCTGCGACAGGTCGAACCCGATTGTGCGCACCTTCTTGCCAAACTCCACGGCCAACGGCAATCCGACATAGCCGAGTCCCACCACTCCCACGACTGCTGTTTCCAATGCCTGCTCCCTTGTGCTTCTGGTTTCAATCTGTCACTGCAGCTGCTTCAGCAAGGCGGGAATCTCGGCCTTGCCGCTGAAGTCCTGAGTCACGGCCTCGAGCTGCGTCAGCTCCTTGCGCGCATGCTCGGACTTCCCGGCCTTCATCAGCGCCTTCGCGTAATTCAGCCGGATATCGTTGCGGTCGGGGGCAAGCGTCACGGCACGCGTCAGGTACTCCAGCCCCCGGTTCACATCGCCGGAGGTAACCAGCAGTACGCCAATGGTATCGAGCACCAGGGGGCTGTCCGGAGCGATCTTGATCGCGCGCTCCGCATACCCGAGCGCCTTCGGATCACCCAACTGGCCGGCGGCCCACGCCAGGTTATTCAACGCCGCGACATTGTCCGGCTGCTGCGTCACGATGGCCTGGTATTGGGTGACCGCATTCTTGAAGTCGCGCGACCGCAGCGCCTGCTCGGCGAGGTACATGCGGAAGGCCGTGTCGTTCGGATGATCGGCAATCCACTTGCGCGCCGCCGCATCGGCCTCGGCCTTCTTGCCGCTCGCCAGCAGCACGCCGTGCAACTTCAGCGCGCTCAGTTCCGACGCGGGGTCGGCCTTCAGCGCTTCCCGATACGCGCGCTCCGCCGGCGCCCACTGCTTTGTGGTCGAGTAGATGTCACCTTCGAGCAGATATCCGGTGGGCGACTTTGGTGCCGCTGCCTGCAGGGCACGCGTTTGCTTAAACGCGTCGTCGACCTTGCCGGCCATCAGGTAGCCAAGCACCAGGTCGCGGGTGATCGCCGGATCGGCCGGTGCGATTTTCTGTGCGCGCTGCAGCACTTCAATGGCCTTCTCCGGTTCCTTGCGGCTGCCATAGACCGCGGCAAGCCGGGTCAGCGGCACCGTCGAGTCCGGCTGCGCCGCCGCCAGGCGATTGAAGGTCTCGATTGCCTGATTCAGTTCGCCGGCGGCGAGCTGCGCGCGGCCGAGCGCGTCGAGGACGCGCAGATCGTCCGGCAGTGCTACCGATGCTTCCTGCGCGGCCGCCAGCGCCGCGCGCGTGTCCTTTTCCTGCAGGTGCAGCCGGATCAGCGCAAGCCGCGCGGTGGCCGACTGCGGCTTGGCCGCGACCGCGCGCTGGAGGATGGCAGCGATCTCCTTGGGCGGTGCCTGCGTGTTTGCGAGGACTTCAGCCAGGCCCAGCAGGGCCAGTTCGTTGTTGGGTTCCTTCGCGACGACAGCCTCGAATCGCGCCCGCGCGTCAGCTGGCTTTTTGTCCGCCAGGTCAAGGCGAGCGAGTCCCGCGGCCGCTGGCAGATAGGTCGGATTGAGCTCGAGCGCCCGCGCGTAGGCCGCGCGCGCCGCCGCCGACTCTTTTCGCGCGACGTGCACCGAGCCCAGGATCTGATGCACGACCGGATCCGTGGGCCGTTTTGTAGCCAGTGCCTGTGCGGCGGCAAGGGCTTTGGCGCTTTCGCCACGTCGCATGTAGCCGGCGATCAGGGCCATGTCTGCCTGGATCGGCGCGTCCTCGGCCCCGGTCGCTGCCTCGAGCTCGCGGATCCCACGGTCCGGGTCTCCGCTGAGCATGGCGATCTGGCCAAGTCGAACGCGCGCCGCGGTCGCCTGCGTCTTGGACTGTGTTGCCGCAGAGAAAAAACTGGCCGCCTGCTTGAGGTCGCCGTTGGCAAGGTACGTCTCACCCGCCAGCATCATCGTCCCCGCATGGACGCGCGTGCCCGATGCAACCAGTGGCTGGATCGCCTCGAGCGCCCGTGCTGGCTGGTTCGAGGCCATATAGACGCGCACCAACAACTCGCGGGCGCCTTCGTGCTGCGGTGCCAGCAGCACGGCCTTCTGCAGGTGGCTCTGCGCCATCGTCAGCTGCTTTTCCTGAAACTCGACCGCCCCGGCCAGCACCAGTGATGGCACATGCTCGGGCGCGCGCGTGATCAGCTGTTGCGACAGTTCACGCGCCTTGGCTATATCCTTCTTCTGGTACGCGATCAGGGCCTCGAAGTACAGCAGGCGCAGGTCCCCTCCCCGCGCCTTGCGTGCCTCGGCGACCTGCGTGCTCGCATCCGCCAGCTGGCCATCGGCAATTAGTAGCGAGATCAGCTCCATGCGCGCCTGAGCCTTCGCCGGATCGACCGCGACGGCCTGCTCGAGTGCAGCGCGCGCGCCGCTGCGGTCGCCGCGTGCGAGCCTCAAGGCCCCTTGCAGTAGCAGCGCCTCCGACGATTGGGGATTTTTCGCGACGATCTGGTCAACGGCCTCGACAGCCTCGTCGATCTTGCCCACGACGCCGGCCAGACGTACCTGGCCCAGTTGCGCCTCAACGTTGGACGGATCGCTGGCCAGCGCCGCGGAAAACGAGGCGGCCGCATCGTCGAGCTTGCGCATCCGCAGCTGCGCCTGTCCGACCGCGACACGCAATGCCGCCTCGGCCTTCGGGTCATCAAGCTTCTGCTGGCCAAACTCCGAAACCACTTTGTCGACTTCGCCGTTACCCAGCATCGCCTGCGCTATCCACGGCGCGACTGCCGAGACGGGCTGGCCATACTCCGTTGCGCGCCGGAACTCCTTCTCCGCCGTCGCAGGGTCACCAACGGCCAGGGTGGACTGGCCGAGCAGCAGCCGCGCCTCACCGTTGTCGGGCTGCTTCTGAATGGCATTCTTGAGCTGGATGATCGCGGCCGGATGATCGCCCTTGGCCTGATACTCGCGCGCTGAGCGGATCAGGTCGCCGGAGCTTTCGTTTCGGCACGCAGTCAGCGCGGCACCCAGCGCCGCGGCCAGAACGACACCACGCAGGACCCTCGACACGACAGGTCGCTTGTTGATCATGCTTGTCACCTCGGGTCACTCATGCTTGCGCAGGCCAAAACGGTTGAGCAGGTCATACAGGGTCGGCCGGCTGACGCCAAGAAGGTCGGCGGCCTTGGACAGGTTACCGTTGGCGCGCGCCAGCGCGCGTGCCACCTCGCGCCGCTCGGCGCCGTCGCGCGCCTCGCGCAGGTTCAGCGGGACATCGGCCGTCGTCGGCGTGGCCATGCCGAGATCGCGGGCCTGGATCACCGGGCCCTCGGAAAGTATCACTGCCCGCTTGATGACGTTCTCGAGTTCGCGCACGTTGCCCGGCCAGTTATGCCGTTCAATCACTTCGAGCGCCTCGTCGCTGATGCCAAGGCGGCCGCGCTTCTGCTCGTCGGCGAACCGCCGCACCAGGGCGTGCGCCAGCAGCACGGCGTCGCCCGGCCGATCGCGCAAGGGCGGTACCGTGACGACGATTTCGGCCAGGCGGTAGAACAGGTCCTCCCGGAACGAACCGGCCACGATGCGTTCGCGCAAATTCTGGTGCGTAGCGCAAACAATGCGCACGTCCACCGGGATCTCCTCGCGACCGCCAAGCCGCTCGACCGTCCGCTCCTGCAGGAAACGCAGCAGCTTCGCCTGCAGCGACGCCGGCAGGTCGCCAATTTCGTCGAGGAAGAGCGTTCCGCGGTTCGCCGTCTCAATCCGGCCCGGCGTCTGCTTGTTGGCTCCGGTGAACGCGCCGCGCTCATAGCCGAACAGTTCGCTCTCGAGTAGTGTGTCCGGGATCGCGGCGCAGTTGATGGCAACGAAGCGGTTTTTGCCGCGTACGGATGACTCGTGCAGCGCGCGCGCCAGCAACTCCTTGCCGGTGCCGGACTCGCCCAGCAGTAGCACAGTCGCATCGGTCGACGCCACCTTCTCGATCATGCGGCAGACTTCCAGCATCTCCGGCGCACCAGTGGTGAGGCCACCCACGCCGCTCGCGCGTACCGCCAGCAGTCGGCGGTTCTCGAGCTGCAGGTCGTGCATGCGAAAGGCCCGGTCAATGATCAGCGACACCACACTCGCGTCGAACGGCTTGGCAAAGAAGTCGTGCGCACCGAGCGCCACCGCACGGCGCGCATTGGCGCTGTCGTTCTGGCCGGTCACAACAATGACCTTCGTGTCGGGCGCGAGCTCGAGGATCTGCTCCAGTGTGCGGAATCCTTCGCCCACGCCGCCGGTCTCCGGTGGGAGCCCGAGATCGAGTGTGACGACGGCGGGCTCGACACGCCGCACCTGCGCGATCGCCTCCTCACGGTCGGACGCGACCGCAACTTCGTAACCATCGAACGCCCACTTCATCTGCAGCTGCAGCGCGGGGTCGTCCTCCACGACCAACAGGGGCCGTCGCTCGGCGGTCACGCTACCGCTCCCTCAGTCGCCGGCGACTCGGCAACCGCACGCAGTCTGACGCGCACTCTCGTCCCGACGGAAGGCTCGCTCTGCACGTCGATGCTGCCGCCGACCTGTTGCACATACTGCTGGCACTCGAAGGCGCCTATTCCCATGCCCGTGTCCTTCGTCGACTGGAATGGCCTGAACAATCGCTCACGCAGGAACTGCGCCGTCATTCCGGATCCACGATCACTGACCTCGATCAACACTTCATCCCCGATGCGCTCGCTACGCAATCGCACTGCCGGCTCGCGACCGGATGCGTCGAAGGCGTTCTGCACGAGGTGGGCCAGTACGCGCTCGAGCCGGTCCTCGTGAGCCCACGCGAGGATACCGTCCGCCACTTCGAGCGTCAGTCCGGCCCGGCCTGCCGCACGCAGGGCATGCACCCGTTTGGCCACAGCCGCCACATCGACCGGTTTCGGGCGGTCGCTTTCTGTGCGGTCGGGACGCAACTGCAGCATCAATTGATGCATGCGACCCACGACATGTTCGATGGTGCGCAGCATGTCGCGCTGGAAGTCCGGATTATCCCGGTGCCGCTCGACGTTGGAGAGCAGCAGTTGCAGTTGTGCGATCAGGTTCTTCAGGTCGTGCACGACGAATGTCGACAGCCGGTGAAAGGCGTCGAACTTGCGGGCTTCGAGCAGCGCCTCGGTTGCCATCGCATACGCCAGATAACTCGCCGCCTGGCGACCCGCGGTCTTCAGCAGATCCCTGACCTCCCAGTCGATCTCGATTTTGACGCGTGGACTGGTCAGCACGACATAACCAACCAGTTCGTCTGCCGTCTGCAAGGGCACGATCAGCCAGGCCTCAGGCAGGTTGGCAATGGACGCGGGTATGACGACGTTGTCGTAGCTGGCCGGCCGCGTTAGCACGTCGCTGATCTCCAGCACCCAGCCGGTGCGCCGCAGGAATGTTGGGAACGGCGCGGACTCCGTCTCGACGTCCTCGATCGTCGGAAGCGAAACTCGTGCCACCTGGCGATACTGCCCCGAGCTGTTCTTGAGCCACAGGGCGCCGCCGGGGCTCTCGACAAGGTCGCCCAGTGCCTGAATGCATGCCGCCCAGGGTTGCGCGGCCGTCATCGACGTCAAGGTGTTCGTGAACTTAAGCCACTCCTGCCGATAGTCATAGCGGTAGGTAAAGAAGTGTTTCGCGACAAGTACGCGGACTTTTGCGCGAAAGGTCGCGGACAGGCCGACCGTCACTAGCAACAGCAAGGCCGCGAAAACCAGCGCCGCCTCAAGGGCGCGCCCCCAGGAGCCGCCCGCATAGCGCAGGATGAACCCGGCACCCGCCATTAGCATCAGGTACGCGCCGGAAGCAGCCAACGCGGCCGAACCTACAAGCACGCCGCGCGAGACGGAAAGCTCGAACGACCAGTTTTGGGTACGGTCCAGCGTCAAGACGAACAGCGGAACTGTCAACGCCTGTGCGAAACCGCGCGCCGCCCACAGGTCAGCATCGAGCGCGCGGAACAGCAACGCATCCGAATACAGGACCAGGTCATAGGCCAGCAACCCACCGAAGGCGAGCAGAAGTGGCCGGACCTGCCATCGGGCTGCCGCCGGCGTGCGCCGATAGCATTGCTCGACCAGCACCAGGCCGAAGATCGCGATGGCGAGCGCTGCGGCGAATCCGACGGGATGGGAGAACCGCTCGGTTTCGATCCCTGCAGGCGGCGGTACACCGAGCAGCCACTGAATGACAATCAGCGCGACACCGATGCAGACCATCGCAATCCACCACGCGCCAGCGCGCTGGGCGCCTCTGCTGCTGTCGCGCACGCCGAGGAGTGCAAGGAGAAATCCGAGCGTGGCCGCCGATCGAAAAAGATCAAGCGTGAAGGCCGACGCCCAGGCAATCAGATTCGCCCAGATTGCAAAGGCAAAGGCCGCTGCGGCAGCCAGCGCCGTACTGAGGACGAACGCGAGCAGCATCGCCGGTTTGCCACCCGGCTGCCAGCGAACAATGAGGCGCAGCGCAAGCCCAACAAAGGCGGCCATGGCCACGCCGTAGGACCAAACGCCGGGGTTGGTGATCCAATTACTGCTCAAGCGAAGCCTTGTAGCGAAAGAGGTCCCAGCGAATCGCGGCCGGGCTCCTCAGTTGCCGAGATTTGACAACGCTGCGTCGCGTCAGGGCTCGTGAGGCGGCGGGCAGCGTAGCAGTCTGACTCGTATCTGCATCGGGCGATAAACGGAACACCGCATCAGAACCTCACTGCGCCGCAGCGGAGCACCGAGGTCTATGTCGAAGATTCTTACAGCATTTGGGTTTCGTTGCCTGCGAGGTGACAACAATCCCGCTGGATCAATGACTTGGGGTCCCCGCGGGCACATGGAACGCAGATTGCTTTCACGCTCCCATCGCCGTCCACAGGCGAATCTTCGGGGGAAAAGGATGAGAGTAGCCGTTGTAGCGCCGATCGCGTTTGTAGTCGGGGTGGGAAGCATGATGGTGGCCACGGACAGTCGGGCGGCGATCACCGTCGGCGACCCGCAGGCCTTTATCGTTTCGGGCGGTCCGCCGGATTCTCCGGCCAACCGGGTCGATCCCAATGTCCCCGCCTCGCCCTTCAACGGCGTGGTCAGCATCAACATCCGCTATATCGACGAGGATCCGACCTCAGACACCTTCGGCCAGAGACTGAGCTTCATTTGCTCCGGCGCGATGATCACCTCCAGACACGTGCTGTCGGCCGCTCACTGCGTTGATACCTTGGGCAACGGCACCGTGATCGACATTACCAAGCCCGGCAATGATGTGCGCGTGGTCCTAAATGATCAGCCCGCCTTCAGCCTCTACGTCGCCAAAAAGGTCACGATCAACCCGAACTACGACGGCTTCGGAGTCTGTGGACCCAGTGGAGGCAGTTCGGTGGTCTTTGGTCCGGATTCCTGCCTGAACGACGACATCGCGATCATCGAACTCATCAACGCGGTTCCCGACAGCGTGACCAAGTACGCGTTTTCACCTTACGCCCCGGCGGAAGGTTCGACCTTCGAAATGGTCGGCTATGGCACGAGTGGCGACGGAATCAACGGTTACAACGTCAACCCAAGTTTCTTTGTCAAGCGCCAGGGGTCGAACGTCTACGACCTATCTGACACCGACGACGAAACGAACAACGATCCAAACTCACCAGTGGAAGTCTGGTACTACGACTTCGACGGCGATGCGTTCGGGTACAACCGTGACGCCTATTGCGAGTTCTTTGGAGGCAGCCTCTGTTCGTCGCCGCAGCTGGGCAATGAAGTCGAGGGGCACCTGGGCGGTGGCGATTCGGGCGGACCGTCGTTCATGCGCGACGCCAATGGAAATTACATCCTCGTGGCGAACAACACTTTCGGCGGAAACGTCTGCGGATGGCCGGATGCCAATGGCGGCCCGACCCCATGCCGAAACGGCGACTTTGGTGACGTGGGTGGCGGAGTCCTTCTGGCCTCCTACTTCGAGTGGATTCGCACGACGGTTCCGGAACCTGGCTCGCTTGCTCTCGCCGGGTTAGCGCTGCTGGCTGTCGGCGGTGCGCGTCGCCGCCGGCGTCAGTGACCTAAGGTCAAGGCAGGGGACCAGAGGGCCCGGTTGCACCGGGCCCTTTTTCTTGGCGGACTTGGCCCTGGCACAAAGGCCAACCCGACTTCCTGTATAGTGATGGGCTGTCATCAAGTTGCCGCGGGGTGGAGCAGTCTGGCAGCTCGTCGGGCTCATAACCCGAAGGTCGAAGGTTCAAATCCTTCCCCCGCAACCAGCATGGCGAAGAGCCTCCGTTCGGAGGCTCTTTTCTTTTCTCTAGACGATGGGCGGCCTGGTTTTGCAGCGCCTGAAGCAATGGCGTGCGGATCGCGAAAAGGTTCGCACACGACTCCCGCGGACCGTCAGTGCGCGCCGCGGGCTCTTACAGCGTTTGAGTTGCCTGCCCGCCCCACGCCAACAATTTCGTCTCAGGCGACGGGCGGCGGGCAACTCGCATGGACGACGGTTGCATACGCACCCTAGAATCATCCAAAGCCAAGTTGAACGTTGGCGTCAAGGAAGGAAAGTCATGTCTCTGCGGTTCTTAGAGCAACTGAAGGGCGCCCGTGCCGCGCTGATGTTCGCGGCGGGTCTTGCGTTCAGTGCGCCGTCGAAGGCCATCATCGTTGTCGGTGCCTGGGATCCGGCGTTCGGCTCGGCGTTTCCCGAGCTCGGCTGGCGCGGTGAGGCCAAGTTCTTCGTGCCGGACGCGTGCCTCGGCGAATCAGGCTTGGTATTCAACTTCGAAAGTTGCTCCGGCGGCACGATGAAGGTGCTCAGTGCAAGTGTCGAGTTCTACAAGCTCTCCGACCCCTCGAATCCCCTCTTCCAAGAAACGCTCTCGTTTGACGACCCGACCTCACTGGTCGCGGCCATGAAGATTGAAGACGGACTGTTGGCCGGCTTGTATGCGACGTTCGATTACTTTGTGCCCTCGGCTCTTGGGATTGCCGGCGGACCGTACACAGAGTTCGTGCTGCTGTTCGAGGACAACCTGGCGCTCCTAGCTTTCATCTCGGATCCTCCGGACGGGCCAAAGACCAAGGGCATCAGCGACCGCACGACGCCGGACGGTAGCCCGTTCATTACGTTCCGCGTCGTTCCGGAGCCCAGCAGCCTGGCACTGACTCTGCTTGGCCTGCTTGCTGTCGCCATTGGAGCCCGAGTCAGATCGCGCGCTTCGCATCATTCGGTTCTGGTTCGTGCCTAGGCAACCGGCACGAAACCCTCCCTGCTCTCGAGAGCAGCGCGGATAGCGTCTTCGATCTCCCAACCGAGCCCCGCACGCCACGTCTCATCCGGACTATCGCCGGTCATGGCCCGGCGATAGTTCTCCACTAGTCTCTCCTGCGACGCCTGCTCGCGCGGAGGTCGCTTCAGGCCCAGCTTGTCGCGCGCGCGCTGCACGGCAGCCGACAGTCCTAACGATCTGGTCGCCATCCCTTCCCGCTGGCAGAGTTCGGCAAAGTCCTCGAGACAGCCGAGAAGCTCGTCCCACATCTCAAAGCGCCGGTAGGCGCCCAGTGCCTCGGTCAGCCTGGGCCTTGCGGAGTCGAGCGCGCCCGTCCGAAGCTCGAGCTTGCCCAGCCACCGCAACGCGTTGGCTTCGCCACGCTGGTCTGCCGCCTCGCGGCAAAACGTCAGCGAGCGCTTGAGCCACAGTTCAGCGTCGACGGACTCGCTTTTCGTGAATGCAACCTGTCCAAGCCGCAGTTCGCACTCTCCCTCCGCTTCCTGGTCCTTGGTCTCGCGCGCAATCGACAGCGCTTGCTCGAAGTACTGCCGCGCTCCGTCAAAATCGCCGTTGTAATCCGCAACCTGACCGAGATGGACCAACGCGATCAGCTCACCCCGCCGGTGCCCGATTTCCTGAAACATCTGGAGCGCCTCGCGTTCGCCAGCTTCCGCACCCACCGCATCTCCGGTACGGAGCCTTACCAACGACAGCGTCGACAATGCGGCCGCCGTATCGAATGGAATTGCCAGGCTACGTCGCAAGACGAGACAACGTTCCAGCATATCGCGCGCTTCGCCGTAGTCGCCTTGGCTTTCGGCCAGACCTCCGCCAACGTAGAGGGCCCAGGCATGTGCCCGCTCGGACGAGGCGATGGAAGGCACCGCCAGAGCCGCACGCATCAGCTTTCGTCCTTCGGTCGCATAACCGCGAAGGATCCAGAACTGCTGGAGGGCCACCGCCATCTTGACGGCGATGAACGGATCCGCGCTTCCTTCGAGCGCCAGCCCAATGGCAGCGCGTAAGTTATCGATCTCTGACTCGAGCCGCCTGATCCATTCGGCCTGATCCTGACCCTGCATCCCCTCGCGCGCCGCCTTGGCAAGTGCAAAGTAGTGTTCGCAGTGGCGGGCTGCCGCTTCCGCGAGGCCGCCGGCCTGTTCAAGCTTTTCACGCGCGTAGTCGCGGATGGTTTCGAGCATTCGGTAGCGCGCCGATTCGTTCTGATCGTCGAGCAGCACCAGCGACTTTTCGACCAGCGAACCCAGCAGATCGAGGATGTCCTCCTGGTTCAGCGGCTCCACGCCGCAGACCTGCTCCGCCGCCTCGAGATCGAAGCCGCCGACGAAGACGCCGAGCCTGGCCAGCAGGGTCTGTTCGGGTGGCGTCAGGAGGTCGTAGGACCAGTCGACCAGGGCACGCAGGGTCTGCTGCCGCTCCTGCAGCACTCGAGCACCGCCGGTCAGGATCTTGTAGCGGTCCTTCAGTCGCGCGTTGATGTCCGCCACCGAAAGCGATCGTACGCGCGCGGCCGCCAGTTCCAGCGCCAGCGGAATGCCTTCTAGGCGCGCCACCAGTTCAGCCACGGCCTTGGCCGAGGCGGCATCGAATGCAAACGAAGGCTTTTGTTGCCGTGCGCGCTCGACGAACAGCTGCACCGCCGGCGATTGCATCAACTGCTCCGAGCCCGCCTCGCGTGCCGGCAGCGGCAATGGGTGCAGCGGATAGCTCTGCTCGCCTGGCACATGCAGCGCCTCGCGGCTGGTCGCCAGGATCCGGACATTTGGCGCCGCGCGCAGGATTGCCTGGGCCAGCTCGGCCGAGGGCTTGACGAGGTGCTCGCAGTTGTCGAGGACTATCAGTGCCCGGCGGGATTTCAGATGCGCGCAGATCGCCTGTACCAGGGTGCGGTCGGGCTCGGCT
>Ga0105090_10001560_pt1 | contig 12410 bp, 6 predicted proteins | sample PPLLak3March2015_FD_79110 | JGI IMG/M metagenome (GOLD analysis project Ga0105090, IMG submission 79110) | Freshwater sediment microbial communities from Prairie Pothole Lake near Jamestown, North Dakota, USA - PPLs Lake P7 Core (1) Depth... | ecosystem: Environmental > Aquatic > Freshwater >... | reverse complement strand
GATCCGCGACATCGGCGTGGTGCGGCTGACGCCCGCGGGCTGGACGGCGCCGCAACTGGTACATGCCGACGGGTGGCACATGACCGGCTGTCCGGTGAACGGACCCGCAATCGACGCGCGCGGCCACGAAGTCGCGGTCGCCTGGTTCACGGCGCCAGACCGGCCGCGCGTCCGGTTGGCGTTCTCGTCCGACAGCGGCCGCACGTTCTCCGCTCCCGTCGAGGTCGCCGCCGGCGCCGTCGCCGGGCGGGTCGACGTCGTGCTGCTGGACGATGGCCGGGCAGTCGTCAGCTGGCTGGCCGACGCGCCTGGGGGCGCCGAGTTCGTCGCCCAACCCTTCGCTCGCGATGGAACCGTGGCCGGGCCACCGGTCCTCATCGCGCGCTCCAGCATCGAGCGCGCATCGGGATTTCCGCAGATGGTTCGCTCGGGCGACCGGCTGATTTTCGCCTGGACGCAGGCCGGCGAGCCGCCGTTGCTGCGCACCGCCGTCGCCCGCCTGCGCTGACGCCCCTCGCCCGCGGGTGCAAGCGTCCTTTGTGCTAGGATTCCGGCCCCTCCTCCCTGCGATTTCCGGAGCCGACCGATGCCCAACGCGGTAAAGCTCGAGGTGCCCGCCCAGGGCCAGAAGATCACGATCAGCAACGGTCGCCTGCAGGTGCCCGACCAGCCCATCGTGCCGTTCATCGAAGGCGACGGCACCGGCGCCGACATCTGGCGCGCCTCGGTACGCGTGCTCGACGCAGCGGTTGCGAAGGCCTACGGCGGCAAGCGCAAGATCCATTGGATGGAGGTCTACGCTGGGCAGAAGTCGAACGACCTGTTCAACACCTGGCTGCCCGACGAGACGGTCGCGGCCTGCCGTGAATACCTCGTCTCGATCAAGGGTCCGCTCACGACACCGATCGGCGGCGGCATCCGCTCGCTGAACGTCGCGCTGCGACAGATGCTCGATCTCTACGTCTGCCTGCGTCCCGTGCGCTGGTTCAAGGGCGTGCCCTCCCCGGTCAAGGCGCCCGGGAAGGTCGACATGGTGATCTTTCGCGAGAACACCGAGGACATCTACGCCGGCATCGAGTTCGAGGCGGGCAGCGCCGACAACCAGAAGTTCAAGGATCTGTTCAAGGAAGCGTTCCCGAAGCTCTACGGCAAGATCCGCTTCCCCGACACGTCCGGCATCGGCATCAAGGCCGTCTCGCAGGAAGGCACCGAGCGGCTGATGCGCGCGGCCGTCCAGTACGCGATCGACAACAAGCGCAAGAGCGTGACGATCGTGCACAAGGGCAACATCATGAAGTTCACGGAGGGCGCGTTCCGCAACTGGAGCTACGCGCTCGCCGAGCGCGAGTTCGCCGCGCAGACCTACACCTGGGACCAGTGGGAGCGCACGCGCGCCGACAAGGGTGAGAAGGCCGCGAACGCCGAGCAGGAGGCCGCGAAGGCGGCCGGCAAGGTCGTCATCAAGGACGCGATCGCCGACATCACGCTGCAGCAGGTGCTGACGCGCCCGGACGAGTTCGACGTGATCGCCACGATGAACCTGAACGGCGACTACCTTTCGGACGCGCTCGCGGCACAGGTGGGCGGCATCGGCATCGCGCCGGGCGGCAACATCAACTACGTGACGGGCCACGCGGTGTTCGAGGCCACGCACGGCACCGCGCCGAAGTACGCGAACCTCGACAAGGTCAACCCGGGCTCCGTGATCCTCTCCGGTGAGATGATGCTGCGTTACATGGGCTGGCTCGAGGCCGCCGACGCGATCATCACCGCCATGGACCGCACGATCGCTCAGAAGACGGTGACCTACGACTTCGCGCGCCTGATGGAAGGCGCCACCGAGGTCAAGTGCAGCGAGTTCGGCGACGCGCTGATCCGGAACCTTTAGGCTGTGGGTTGTAGGGGCGGAAGGCTGACGCCTTGAACCTGTCCGTCGCCAAGGCCGGCTCGCGGGACGAGCTCGTCCGGGACTGCGCGCAGATCCTGGTCGACCTGTTCGCGGACTACAACGCCGAGTTTCGCGAGGTCACGCAGCGCGCGCGCCAGCGCTTCGAGAAGCGCGACTGGCGCGGCAGCCAGCGCGATGCCGTCGAGCGTATCGGGCTCTACTCGAGATACGTCGACAGCGGCGTCGAGCTAATGCGGCGCCGGCTCGGCGACGAGGTGCACGAGCGGTCGATCTGGTCGAGCATCAAGCGCCGCTACGCCGAGATCATCGACCCGCTGCCCGACGCCGAGTTCAAGAAGACCTATTTCTGCTCGATCACGCGCAAGACGTTCGGCACGGTCGGCGTCGACCCGGCCGTCGAGTTCTTCGCGCTCGACCTCGACCCGCTCGGCAGCGTCACCACGCACGTCGAGACCAAGGACTACGTCAATCGCGGTTCGCTGGAGCTGCTCGTCGAGGAGCTGCTGGCGGACTTCCGCTTCCGCGCGCCGTACCGCGACTTCGAGCTGAGCGTGAAGCGGGTCTCCGACGAGCTGAAGGCGTCGCTCGAAGGTGGCGTCGAACGGCGCACCGTCGAGAAACTCGAGGTCATCAAGGAAGTCTTCTACCAGATGACGCGCGCCTATCTCGTCGGGCGCCTGGTCGGTCGCGGCTGGACGCTGCCCTTCGTCGTCGCGCTGCGCAACCACGACAGCGGCGTGGTCGTCGACGCGATCATGCTCGACGAGAGCACGGTCAGCGTGTTGTTCAGCTTCACGCGCTCGTACTTCCACGTCGATCTCGCGCACGTGGGCGAGGTCGTCAAGTTCCTGAAGGCGATCCTGCCGCGCAAGCCGGTGAGCGAACTGTTCACGGTGCTCGGCCGGGCCAAGCAAGGCAAGACCGAGCGCTATCGCGAGCTGTTCCGCCACCTGCAGCATTCGGACGACCAGTTCATGCTGGCCCCCGGCGAGAAGGGCCTGGTGATGGTGTGCTTCACGCTGCCTTCGTTCGACGTCGTCTTCAAACTGATCCGGGACAGGTTTCCCGTCCAGAAGAACATTCTGCGCGAGGACGTGCTGCAGAAGTACGACCTGGTCTTCAAGCACGACCGGGCCGGGCGGCTGGTCGACGCGCAGGAATTCAAGCTCGTCAAGTTCCCCAAGGCGCGCTTCGCGCCGGACCTGCTCGAGGAACTGCTCACCGAGACGTCCCAGACGGTACGAGACGAGGGCGACGAGCTCGTCATCGACCACATGTACATCGAGCGGCGCATGACGCCGCTCAACCTCTTCGTGCGCACGGCGACGCGCGAGCAGGCCGAAAAGGCGGTGCTCGACTACGGCCAGGCGATCCGCGACCTGGCGGTGACCAACATCTTCCCGGGTGACCTGCTGCTGAAGAATTTCGGCGTGACCCGCCACGGCCGCGTGATCTTCTACGACTACGACGAGCTCTGCCTGGTGACCGACTGCCGGTTCCGGGAGATCCCGGAATCGCGCTACGAAGAAGACGAGATGCTCGCCGAGACCTGGTACTACGTCGCGGACAACGACGTGTTCCCCGAGACGTTCATCAATTTCCTCGGCTTCGACCCGCACCTTAAGCAAGTCTTCCTGGGCGCGCACCGTGAGATCCTGACTGCGGACTGGTGGCGCGGCATCCAGGAACGGCTGCGCGAGGGCGACCTGCTCGAGGTGCTCCCGTACCACAAGCACCGCGTCCGGGTCTTCAGCAGCCTGTGATGCACGCCTCGGCTCGTCCGCCGTGGTGGCTTGTCGTCCTGCTGCTGCTCATTGCGTTTGCGTTCCAGGGTTCCCGCGCGATCTGGGAGCCGGACGAGGGCCGCTACACCGGCGCGAGCCTCAACATGCTCGCGAGCGGCGACTGGCTGTTGCCGACGGTCGACGGCGAGCATCCGCACCTGACGAAGCCGCCGATGATCTACTGGGCGGTGGCGAGCAGCTTCAGGCTGTTCGGCATCAACGAGTGGGCTGCGCGGTTGCCGGGCGCGCTGGCGTTCGTCGGTACGGGCCTGCTGGTCTTCGGGTTGGGACGGCGCCTGCTCCCGGCCAAGCCGTGGCTGCCCGCGCTGGTCTGGGCCTTGAGTTTCGGGCCGATCAGCGGCGCGAGCGTGGTCTCCACGGACTCGCTGCTGATGTTCTTCGAGACGGCCGCAATGCTGGCCTTCGTCGAGGCCTGGTCCAGAGATGGAGCATCACGCTCACGCTGGGTGCTGGCAATGTGGCTGGCGTGGGGTCTGGCGTTCATGACCAAGGGACCGCCGGCCCTGCTGCCGCTGCTGGCGATGGTCGTCATGCTCATCGCGCACGACCGGCGCGCCTTGCGGGGTTTCTTCCCCGTCGCCGGGCTCGTGCTGTTCGCCGTGGTCGCCTTGACGTGGTTCGCTCTAGTCGTGCGGCAGGATCCGGACCGGCTGGGCTATTTCCTCGGCTACGAGGTCTACGATCGCATCTTCACGGGCACGCATCAGCGCAATTCCCGCTGGTACCAGGCTTTCGAGATCTACCTGCCGATGCTGATCTTCGGTGCCCTGCCCTGGTGGCCGCTGGCGCTGATCGGCGCGGGCGGCCCGCGCGCCGCGATCGGCAAGCTGCGCATGCGGGTCGCCACACGTGATCGCGAGTGGTTGTTGCTGTTGTACTGGTTCTGCGTGCCGCTGCTGGTGTTCTTCCTGGCCAAGTCGCGGCTGCACCTCTACGTGCTGCCTCTGTTCGTGCCGCTGTCACTGATGCTGGCTCGGGCGCTGACCCACTGGCAGTGGCTCGATCGCCGCCGCCTGGTCGTCACCGCAGTCGCAACGGCCGTCGCATTGATCGGCCTCAAGGGTGTCGCCGCGTACTGGCCGGCCGACCGCGACGCGCGTGTCATGGCCAGCGCAATCCGCGAGATCATCGAGCCGCACGACATCGACGAGATCGTGTTCGTGGACATGCGCGGCTTCCACGGACTGCAACTGTACCTGGGCGTGCACATCGAGAGCGTGCGGACCGGCAATCGTCCAATGGCCCCTTCCAGGTTCGTTGCCGAGGAGGACCTCTGCGAGGAAATCGCGGAGCACAAGCACAACATCTACGCGCTCAAGGAGAGCCGCGTGCCGGAGTTCGTCGCCAGCGTGACGGATTGCGAGGCCGCGCGAGCCCATCGAATCGGGGACTTCCATGGTGACGGCAATCGCATCGCGCTGTTCGTGATCAAGCCCGTCGATGCCCCACCGACGCTCGAGGGTCCATAACGGACTTGCGCCCCGCAACGAGCTCACGCAGTCTCGCGAACAAGCTCAGAAGCGGTAGCTCACGTTGAAATAGTAACGACGCCCCAGCGCGTCGTACTGCGACGGATCGGTGTTCGCCTGCACCTGCGAGGGCAGCAGCGGCGGATCCTCATCGGTGAGGTTCTCGATGCCGGCACGAAACGTGAGGCCGTCGAGGGCGCCGGCGTCGAAGACGTAAGTCGCGAACAGATCGAAATAGTCGAAACTCGGAATCGGATAATCGAGATCCGGATTGGCGTCCCGCATCGAATCGACGTAACGCCACTGGACACCGGCCGTCATGGCGGCCCATTGGTACCGGGCCTGCAGGCTGGCCTTCCACTCGGGGAACGACCCGCCGATCAGTCCGCCGACGAGACCGACGTTCTCGTCCTCGGGCAACCCCGGCGGCGGCAGCACCTTGAACGTGTCCATCCACGAGACGAGTGCGTTGAAGCCGACGTCGCCGGGCCCCGCGGCGAAGCTCCAGTCGAACTGCAGGTCCGCGCCGGAAACCTCCCGGCCGTCGATGTTGTAGAGGATGTCGGTGAAGCCGACGATCTCCCCGGTCAGGGCGTCGCGGGAAAAGAACTCGCACCACCGATTCGACGCCTCGAAGCCCGGATTGGTGCGCGGATCAAAGCACCACGGGATGTAATCCGGTGCGATGACCTGTTCGATCGCATCCTCGACTTCGATCCGGTACCAGTCCACCGCGACCTGCATCCCGGACCACAGCGGATGCGACGAGGGTGAGGTCCACACGAAGCCGACGGTGAGCGTGTCGCCGGTTTCGGGATCGAGTTCGGGATTGCCGCCCGCGACGCCGCGGTGCTCGAAGTCCTGGTCCTCGAAATCCGGCAGGAGTTCCGCGGGCACGCCCTGCGCTGCGCACAAAGCCTCGACCTGCGTGGCATCCGGGCCGGTCCGCTGGGCACTGCTGGCCTCGCAGGGGTCCGTGATTCCGTCGAACTCGGCGCGCGCCGGGTAGCCTGCCGGGAGTCGGGGCGAGTAAAGCTCGAAGACGCTCGGGGCGCGCACAGCCCGCTGCAGCGAGGCTCGCAGGCGCAACGGCGCGACCGGCTGGTAAAGCAGCTCCGCCTTCCACGCGTCCGCACCGCCTGCCGAGTCATAGTCGGAGTACCGGTAACCGACCACGAGCTCCAGGCGTTCCGCGCCGCGCAGATCGGCCAGCAGCGGCACCAGCGCTTCGACGTACAGATCGGTGTTGTAGTCCGAGCCGTCGATGTCGTCCGACGCGTTGAAACCGACGATGTCGGGCTGGCCGTCGTCGAGGATCACGCTCGCGATCGGATCGGCGTGATAGAAGAACTCATCACGCTTGTGCATGACGCCGACGGCGAGGCGCAAATCCCCGGCCGGCAACGCCATGGCCGGCCCGGAGGCCGAAGCCTCGATCACCGTCTGCTCGTAACCCGATCGATTCGTTCCCGACGCGGCGATGTACTGCGCGCATTCCGGCGAGATGCGGCCGATCAGGAAGATGTTGAACTCGCCGCAGATCGACTGCCCGCCGTCCGGTGCGTAGGTCAGCTCGTTGATTCGCGAACGCAGCGCGTTGCCGTCCTGGGACTCCGCCTGGTCGTTGTCGCCGTACTGGACGTAGGCATCGTAAGTCCAGCGATCGGAGATCGGGCCGCTGACACCCGCGGTCAACTGGTAAACGTCGTACTGGTTCGACGCGACCCGCGCGCCCAGCTCGGAAAAGCGTTTCGAAATGCGCAGGTCCGCCGCAGGATTCGTGCGCGAATCGAGCAGGAACCGAAGGTCGTCGGAAATGTATGGGTTGCTCGCCGGGACGAAGATCTGGTTGCTTGGTGGTGGCGCCAGGGCCTGGTCGGCGGAATAGTCCGCATACAGCGCGCGTGCGTATAGCTCGTGACCGGCGTCGAGTTCGAAACTGCCGGCCGCGAAGGCCGACCAGCGCTCGAGGGGCAACTGCAGGTGATTCCAGGGTGCAAAGTTGTAGGTATAGAGCCGATCGTTGAACAGCAACGGATCGCGCTCGCCACGGAAATTGACCACGCTGCCGGGGCTGCGGTTGCCGGTCGTGAACAACGAGCCGTCCTGGTTGACGCCGAAGAACGACTGATAGGGCACCGTGCCGGCTGCGAACCCGTACGACTCGAAGAGCGCATCGAACGCCGGCCGGCTGGCGACCAGTGCGCTCGGCCTTCCTTCGAGCACGAACGTGGACCCGGACGGGAGGAATCCACCGTCGGGTCCGAAGCCGCCCGCGCCGGGTTCGAAGTAAGCGAGCGAGTAACTCGAAAAGCCGCGCTCGTCGTACGTGATGGCCTCTCGATTCGAGTACCCGGCGTACCCGAGCACCTGCCCCCGGCCACCTGCGAAATCGAAGCCGCCGGTGATCCCGGCCGAGTACTCTTCTCCGTCGCCCTGGTCCGTCACCGCCCAGCCGCCATCGAACTGCAGGCCCTCGAAATCGTCCTTGAGCTTGAAGTTCACGACACCCGCGATTGCATCCGATCCGTACACGGCCGACGCTCCCCCGGTGATGATCTCGACGCTCTCGACGAGTGCGGCCGGAATGATGTTCACGTCCACGACCCCGGTGCCGTTGGCGGGAATCAGTCGTCGGCCGTCGATCAGCACCAGCGTCGAGACCGGGCCCAGGCCGCGCAGGTTCAGGTTGCCCTGGCCGCCGTTCGCGGGATTGTTCGAGGTACTGGTGAACGTCGGGACGAGTTGCGGCATCCGGTTCAGCGTCGTCTCCACACTGGTGGATCCGGTTCGCTCGAAGGCCTCCTGAGTGATGCTGACGATCGGGCTGGCGGACTCGAAGTCCGGCCGTGCAATCCGGGAACCCGTGACGATGATTTCTTCGAGGGCGCCGTCCTGGCCGAGCGCGAGGCCCGAGAGCATGATCGTTGCAGCGAGGAACAGGGTTCGAGCCATTTCCATGGTTCACTCCCGTGCTTCTTTCTTTTGGCGACACGCCGGCGGGCCCGACCTGCCGGCAGCCCTCTCCTGCACTCGCTGACTTATATATGCCGCGGCTTCCGCTTGGCAAGACGGCATGCCCGCCGGTGGCGCGGCAGCACTCGCGCAGCGTAATCTCTCGCGTCAACGTGGCTGAAGAACGACGCACCCATTGGCTGGCACAGCTTCGCGAACGCGGCGTCGTGCGCGTGGCCATCAGCTACACGGCGATCGCCTGGTTGCTGCTGCAGGCCGCCGACGTCACGTTCGAGCCGCTCGGTCTTCCGGGCTGGGCCATGCGCGCGCTGATCGTCGCTGCCGTCCTCGGCTTCCCATTGGCCGTGGTGCTGGCCTGGCACTTCGAACTCGGCGATCACGGCCTGTCGCGCGACTCCGCCCCGGCTGATGCACCGCGGCCGCGCGTCCACGGGATACGCCGCTATGCGGATGTGCTGATCATCGGCGTGCTGCTCGTGGCCGTGGCCGTGCTGCTGGTGCGCCAGTCGGACTTTGGCAAGCCGCCCCTGCCGGAGAGACCATCGCTCGCGGTCCTGCCGTTCGAGAACCTGAGCGGCGACGAAGCGCAGGCGTACTTTTCCGACGGCCTCGCCGAGGAAGTGCTCGATCGACTCGGGCAGGTACCGGGTCTGATGGTGGTGGCTCGTTCATCATCGTTCAGCTTTCGCGACCAGGGTCTCGACGTGCGCACCATCGCCGAGCGACTCGGCGTCGCCGTCGTGCTCGAGGGCGCGGTGCGGCGCGACGGGCGGCGCCTGCGCCTCAGCGCAAAGCTGATCGATGGCAAGACCGGTTATCAGCTCTGGTCCGGAAGCTTCGATCGCGAGATGACCGACGTGTTCGCAGTGCAGGAGGAACTGGCCCGGGCCGTGATCGATGCGATCGTGCCCGTGGCCCGGGGCGACGCGAACGCAGCGGTTGACGCGGCGCCACCGACGACGAGCCTGACGGCCTATGACCTGTTCCTGCTCGGCCGTGCCGCACAGACGCTGCGCGGGCCGGCGGGCGTCGTGCACTTGAAGAAGTCCGTCGACCACTTCGAGCAGGCACTGAAACTGGACTCAGGGTTTGCCCGAGCGCAGGGCGCGCTCGCAAACTCACTGGTCCTGCTGATGCTCTACAACGAGGCGGGGACACCGGACCCGGAGGGGCTGAGACGAGCCGAGTCCGCCGTGTACAAGGCGCTCTCGCTGAACCCGGACTCGTCGGAGGCACAGGTCGCCTATGCCAACCTGTTGCGCAGCACGCAGCGCGCGGGCGCCGAGGATGCCTATCGCCGCGCGATCGAACTGAACCCGAACAACGCCGAGGCGTGGCATGGGTACGCCGTCTATCTGGCCGTGCAGCCCGGTCGCAGGGAAGAGTCGGACGCTGCGACACGACGCGCCCTCGAGCTCGATCCTCGCTCGCTGGTGACCTGGGCCAACTACCTCGGCCAGGTGGCCCGGGTGGATCGCGAACGGCTGAGCGAGGAAATGGCGCGCGTGGCCGTCGTTTTCAGGGACGTTCCGGATGCCCTGATGGGTTTCGTCGCTTCGGCCGTGATGGACGGCTTCCCTCTGGAGGCCCTGCGTTTCTCGCTGGCCGCGCGGGCGTCCGACGGGCCCGTCACCGTTTCGCCGGACCAGGCCCGTTTCAGCTCGGCCTTTCCCTGGCGCAACGTCGACGAGGATCGAGTCGTAAGCGAGGTCGAGGCCGCGCTCGCAGCGAACCCGGCGTTGCGCAAGGGTCCGATCATGTTCCTGCTGATCGATGCCTATGGGATGCTGGGCAACGAACCGCGCCTGCGCGAGTTGTTCGAGGAACTGGCGGCGAGCCGCGGCGCCGAGAACCGGGACCTGAATGCCCGGATGGCGTTCTGGTATTCGGTCTTCGGTCGCTACGACGAGGCGGCACGGGCGCTGGCACTGGCGGAGCCGATCCCGGAGGACCCGCTGTCCGGCGGGCTCGGGATTTCGATCAACGTTTTCCAGGCGATCCCCGCGAAGCTCCGCGTGTTACGCGCGACGGGCCGTGAGGCGGAGGCGAACGAACTCGCGCAGAAATATCTCGCGAAGTGGCGCGATTTGCGACCGCAGACACGGGAAACAGGTTCCTTCGACTGGGTCGATCTCGCAGCCCTGGCGGCCAGCGAAGGCCACCGCGACGACGCGGTCGACGCATTGCGCCATGCGATGGACGAATCCGACCTGCCCTACCTTTTCCGGCCGACGCTGCCGTGGTTCAGGAGCCTCGAGGGCGATCCGGGCTACGATACCCTCGTACGCGAGCGCGAGCAGCGCATTGAGAGGATCCGACCCGAGATGCTTGCCATGGAATCAGCGCAAGCAAAGGAGACGACCCCGTGAAACGCAAATGGCGCGGCCTGATCGCGGCATGCCTGCTGACCGGCGCATGCGTCGTTTCGGCGCAGGACGTCAATCTCCCGCGACCTGCCGACGAAATCGAACGGGAACTCGCGACTGCGCCGTTCGTGATCACGGCCGCCGAGATCAGCCGGCCCAAGGCCAAGGGCGACATCACGCTCAAGGCCGAAGTGTCGTTCGCCGGGGCACCGCCCTACCGCGTCAAGCTGCGTCGGTCCGAACCCGGCGCCGAGGACTTCAACAACCGCCCCCGCTACGACCTCGCGGCCTACGAGCTGCAGAAGCTGTTGGTCGATCCCGCTGAGTACGTGGTGCCGCCGACCGCGCTGCGCATGATGCCGCTGGCCGACGTCAAGCCACACTCGCCGGAGGCGAAGCCGACGTTCAAGGGCTCCGACGACGTGCTGGTCGTGCTCCAGTACTGGCTCAACGAAGTCAAGGTGATCGCCGACGTCTATAACCCCGAGCGGTTTGCCACCGACCCGAAGTACGCCCGCCACATCGGCCAGCTCAACATCCTGACGTACCTGATCGAGCACGGCGATTCCAACGTCGGCAACTTCCTGATCTCTCGCGCCGAGAGCGGCCCGCGGGTCTTCAGCATCGACAACGGCGTCGCCTTCGAATTCAACGAAAGCGACCGCGGCCAGCTCTGGATGAAGATGCGCGTCGACCGGTTGCCCGCAGATACCGTGGAACGCCTGCGCAAGATCACGCCGGAGGAGCTGCAGCAGCGCCTCGGCGTGCTGGCCCAATGGCAGCTGCAGGACGGCCACTGGGTCACGGTGCCACTCGGCGAGAACCTCGCGCCGGCGCGCGGAGTGCGCAACGAAGACGGCATCGTGCAGCTCGGACTGCGCAGGGCCGACATCGATCAGGTCGGGCGCCAGCTCGCGCGCCTGCTCAAGCAAGTCGACGGCGGCCAGATCGCGACGTTCTGAGTCGAGGAGAGGTCTCATGTGCTGGAACCAATCGAGCAGGAATGCCACGAGACGCGCACTCAGCGTAACCGTCGGGTCCGCAATGCTGGCCGTCCTGCTGGCCGGCGGAGTTCGCGCCGAGGAAACGCAGCCGGTCGCATGGCAGGGGATCGAGCGTGTCGTGGCCTTCGCGGACGTACATGGCGCGTACGCTGAGCTCACGGCCCTGCTGCGTTCCGTCGGCGTCGTGGACGAAGACCTGCGGTGGACGGGTGGCCGCACGCACCTGGTCAGCCTCGGCGACTTGCTCGACCGGGGCGACGACTCGCGCGAGGTCATGGACCTGCTGATGCGGCTGCAGGGCGAGGCCGCAACCGCAGGCGGCCGGGTCCACGTCGTGCTCGGCAACCACGAGGCGATGAACGTGCTCGGTGACCTGCGCTACGTCGCTCCGGGCGAGTACGCGGCATTTGCGGGCGAGGAACCCGGCCGCCAACGCGACGCGTTGCGTGCCGAGTGGGTGGCGCGCAATGGCGCGGATTCGGCGGCCGCGTTCGAAGCGAAGTTCCCAGCGGGTTTCTTCGGCCATCGCGCAGCCTTTTCGCCTCGAGGTCGCTACGGACAGTGGTTGCTCGGCCTGCCGGTCGCCATCGTCATCAACGACAGCGTGTTCATGCATGGCGGACCATCGAGGATCCTGGCCGGTCTTTCGGTGCAGGAGATCAACCTGCGCTACCGGGCCGCGTTGCGCGACTATCTGGTCACGCTCGAAGCGCTGGAGACAGCCCAACTGGTGCGGCCCGAGGACCCCTACTCGGAGCGGCCCGTGCTGGCGCAGCAACGCCTCGCCACCATGACCACCGCAGACGAGCTCAGCCTCGCACGCATGAAAGAAGCCGTGGCGAGATTCAGCGCTGCCGATCGCAATCCGTTCATCGAGCCCG
>Ga0105090_10001559_pt1 | contig 12411 bp, 8 predicted proteins | sample PPLLak3March2015_FD_79110 | JGI IMG/M metagenome (GOLD analysis project Ga0105090, IMG submission 79110) | Freshwater sediment microbial communities from Prairie Pothole Lake near Jamestown, North Dakota, USA - PPLs Lake P7 Core (1) Depth... | ecosystem: Environmental > Aquatic > Freshwater >... | reverse complement strand
TAGGCGGACCGCACGATGCCCGCCGCCGCGTCGTCGAGGTTGGCGCCTGCCGTCACGATGCAGGGGTTCTTGCCGCCCATCTCGGCGATGCACGGCCGAGGGTACGCGCCGCCCGCCATCTGTTGCATCAGCCGGCGCCCCACCGCGACCGATCCCGTGAACGTGATGCCGGCGGTGTGCGGATGCGCTACGAGTGCCTCGCCCACGTCTCGGCCCGAGCCCGACAGGTAGTTGAAGACTCCGGGCGGCAGACCCGCGTCGCGCACGCAGTCCGCGAGCAACCGGCCCGCCCAGGGCGTGTCCGTCGCGCCCTTCACCACTACCGTGTTGCCGGTGACGAGCGCCGCCGCGGCCGGCCCGCCCGCGAGCGCCAGCGGGAAGTTGAACGGCGCAATGACGACCCACGTGCCGTAGGGACGCATCACGCTGCGGTTGCGCGACACGACGCCCGGCAGCGGGTCGTTCGGCAGCTCGTGGTCGTAGCCGCCGTGGCTCTCGAAGTCGTCGGCGTAGTGCCGGAAGAAATCGACCGTCTCCTGCGCCTCGCCGAGCGCCTCCATGCGGTTCTTGCCGACCTCGAGCGCGAGCGCGGCCGAAATCTCGTAGACGCGGGCTTCCATGACGTCGGCAACGCGACGCAGCAGCCGAACCCGCTCCGCGGCCGGCGTACCGCGCCACGCGGGGTACGCAGCCTCCGCGGATTCCATGGCCATCGTGACGTCATGGCGGCTGGCCACCGCGAACTCGCCGAGCACGACGCGGCGGTCGATCGGCCCGCTGCACGCGGCGTACCGCGCGGCGGGCCGGTCCTCCCCGCCCACGTGCAGCAGGTGGCGCGCGCCGAGGCCCGCGCGCACCGTCGCGAGCGCGGAGTCGAAGCGTTCGTGCATCGCCTCGGGCGGATCGAACATCGTCGCGTAGGTCAGCCGGAAGCTCATGCGGTCGGTCCGTCGGACAAGCCGGGAAAGCAGCGACCGAGCAGGCGGTCGAGCAGTGCGAGCGCGTCGGCGAGGTCGCGCTCCTCAACGACGAGCGGAGGCGCGAGGAACAGCAGGTTGCCCCGCGAGCCGAACGATACGCCCTGCTCCATGGCCTCGGCGAGCAATCGGCGCAGGGCGGCCGGAGTCTCCGGCCAGGGAGCGAGCGGCTCGCGGGTCGCGCGGTCCGCGACCAGCTCGACGACGACGAACAGTCCGTGGCCGCCGCGCACGTCGCCGATCACGCGATGACGCTCCGCCAGACGCTCGACCTCGCGACGCAGGCGCGCGCCGAGTTCACGGGAGCGCTCGATCAGCCGCTCCTCCTCGTACGCGGCGAGCGCGGCGACGCCGGCGGCACACGAGAGTGGGTGCCCGCAGTAGGTGAGGCCCGTCGCGAGCACCACGTCGTCGAGGCGCGCCGCGAGCTCGCGCGAGAGCACGACGGCGCCGAGCGGCACCGCGGCGCCGGTCAGGCCTTTCGCGAGCGTCATCGCGTCGGGGCGGCCCGCCTCGCCGTAGCGCTGCCAGGCGAACCATTCGCCGCAACGCCCGAACGCACTCATGACCTCGTCGGCGATCAGCACGACCCCGTGACGAGAGGTACGGCTGCGCAGCGCGGGCCAGTACGAAGCCGCTGCAACGATGCCGTTCGATCCCGCGTTCGGCTCCATGATGACGGCTGCGACCCGGTCCGCTCCGAACCGGAGGATCCGTTCCTCGACGGCCGCGGCCGCCCGTTCGCCGCACTCCGCCTCGCTCGTGCTGCCGTAGGGACAACGGTACGCGTAGGGCGGCTCGACGTGGCTCACGCCGAGCGCGTCCGGGTCGACCTGGGCACGCGAGCGCGTATCGCCCGAGAGCGCCATCGCGAGGTAGGTGGCACCGTGGTACGAGCGGTCGCGAGCGATGACGACGCCGCGCGGCCGGCCGAGCGCCTGACGCACGATCTTGATCGCGTGCTCGTTGGCGTCGGCGCCGCCCAGCGTGAAGAACACACGGCCGCCGTGGAAACCCGACAGCTCGAGCAGGCGCGCCGCGAGTTCGGCCCGCGGCTCGGCGCCCCAGGCGTTCGTGACGAAGCACAGCCGCTCGGCCTGCGCCCGGATCGCGGCGACGAGGCGCGGATGCTGGTGACCGAGGTTGCTGCACTCGGCGAGGCTGCTCATGTCGAGGATGCTTCGTCCGTCCGCAAGGCGCAGGCGCGCGCCTTCGCCGCCGACGACCGTCGGCGCGTCCCATTGCGATTGCGTGCACCAGCTGTGCAGCACCGACTCTCGTTCGGCGATCAAGCGTCCCCCGCGGAAAACTCCGGCCTCGGCGCGCTGTGCCGGGCCGACTTCGTTGCCCACCACCCTACGAATGACTAACCTCCCCGTCAAATGGCGGGCAAAGGGGTCGCTCCGGCGAGCGGCACGGCATGAAATCGAAAGTCGCTGCGGTGTGGCTCTGCGACGGCGTACGCACGCCGTTCGGTCGGTTTCGTGGCGGACTCGCCGGCGTCCGCGCAGACGACCTGGCCGCGCTGCCCGTGCGGCGGCTGCTCGAGCGCAATACGGCACTCGATCCCGCCGCGGTCGAGGACGTCGTGCTCGGCTGCGCCAACCAGGCGGGCGAGGACAACCGCAACGTGGCCCGCATGGCGGCGCTGCTCGCCGGGCTGCCGCCGTCCGTGCCGGGCATCACCGTGAACCGGCTCTGTGCTTCGGGGCTCGAGGCCGTCGGCCAGGCCGCGCGGGCCTGCGCGGTCGGGGAGTCGCAGGTGGTCATCGCGGGCGGTGTCGAGAGCATGACCCGCGCGCCGTACGTGCTCGCCAAGGCGGAGGTGGCCCACTCGCGCGAGCAGCGGCTCGAGGACACGACGCTCGGCTGGCGGTTCGTTAACCCGCGCATGCAGGCGCTCTACGGCGTCGACTCCATGACCCAGACGGCCGAGAACCTCGCGCGCGAGCACGGCATTTCCCGCGCAGACCAGGACGCCTATGCGGCACGCTCTCAGCAGCGCGCGGCCCGGGTACTCGCCTCCGGGTGGTTGGACGCCGAGACGATGGCCGTGAGCGTCGTGGCCGGTGCACCCGAGGTCACGCGCGACGAGCAGCCGCGGCCGGATACGACGCCGGCGCGGCTCGCGGCGCTCGCACCGCTGCTCGGGCCCGGCACGACGATCACCGCCGGCAACGCCTCGGGCATCAACGACGGCGCCTGCGCTCTGCTCGTGGCGTCGGATGATGCCGCCGCCCGTCACGGCCTCACGCCGCGCGCGCGGGTGCTCGGAATGGCTGCGAGCGGCGTCGAGCCGCGGGTGATGGGCCTCGGGCCGGTCGGAGCAATCGAGCGGCTGCTCGCGCGGCTGGGGCTGGCGCTCGGCGAGTTCGACGTAATCGAGATCAACGAGGCGTTTGCAGCCCAGGTCCTGGCCGTGACGCGCACGCTCGGCCTGCCGGACGACGCGCCGCACGTGAACCCGAACGGCGGTGCGATTGCGCTGGGGCACCCGCTCGGCGCAAGCGGAGCGCGGCTCGTGCTCACGGCGCTGCGGCAGCTCGAGCACGCGGGCAGCCGCCGCGCGCTCGTCGCCCTGTGCGTCGGGGTAGGCCAGGGACTCGCGCTCGCCATCGAGCGGTGACCGGCCAGGGGCGCGACGAGCCGGCCGCCTGCGGCCGCTGCGCTACGTTGCCAACCGCGCGAGGAGCGAGGTTCCCCAACTTTCCGACGCGCGCGTGATCCGTCGCCCTGCTCCCGTGTTGGTGCAGGTCGAAACTTGGCGTTCGCCTCAAGCGAAGCGTGAACTCCAGGCCCCTTCCGGCGGTCCTCCATTCAAGCACCGGTCACGCGAGCGGACCGGGCTGGGGAATTCGTGCAACGACCAGGAGGATGGAGACATGGCCAATCAAGGGCAGCAGGGCGCCGGTTCGAACCGCGGCTTTGCAGCGATGGACGAGGAAAAACAGCGCGAGATCGCAAGCAAGGGTGGTTCCGCGTCGGGTGGCAATTTCGCCAACGATCCCGAGCGGGCCGCGGAAGCGGGCCGCAAGGGTGGCGAGGTGTCGGGTGGCAACTTCGCCAACGATCCCGGAAGGGCCGCGGAAGCGGGTCGCAAGGGCGGCCAGGCGTCGAGCGGCAATTTCGCCAATGACCCGGCGCGCGCCGCCGAGGCCGGCCGCAAGGGCGGGCAGAAGTCCGGCGGCAACTTCAAGAACGACCCCGAGCGTGCGGCGGAAGCCGGCCGCAAGGGAGGTCAGGCGTCGCACGGTGGTCGCAACCGCGGCGGTAGCAGCCAGGAGGGAGAAGAGCGCTGAAGGCGGCCTGACCGCAGTTTGGTTAAGCCCTGGACTCTGCGTAACCCGTAACGGCCAGACAAGAGGGACGCGTGGACCACGACCCCACGCGTTCCTCTACTCGGGCTTCGCGAACGGCCCAGAGTCAACTTTGTCAATCAAATCAAAACAATAAACGCGGAACTCGGTTCGCTTCGCCGGGTCTATGTTGCAATGCAGCACCCAATTCCGAAAACGTGCCCGCTACAGCCGCGCCGATGGCGCCCGGCTGCGGTCATGCTCGTCGTCGGGCTGGCGGCCGCCACACCGGGCAGTTTTCTTGACCCCGCGGAGGAACCGGTGCCAGCCTGGACCCAGCAGGGCCGGGTGTCGTGGTACGGACCGGGTTTTCACGGTCGCCAGACCGCGAACGGCGAGATCTACGACTCGAACGAGCTCACGATGGCCCACCGGTCGCTCGCGTTCGGCAGCGAAGTGCGCGTGACCAATCTCCAGAACGGGCGCAGCGTGGTCGTGCGCGTCAATGATCGCGGCCCCTACGTGGGCGGACGCATCGCGGACCTCTCGCACGCCGCGGCGGACCGGCTCGATTTCGTGTCGGACGGCGTCGCCCCGGCCCGCATCGAACTGCTCTGAGTACCGCGCCCGGGCGAGCGCGGACTACGCGCGAGGCACGAACAAGAAGTCGCCGTTCAAGTGGCCCTCGATCTGCGAGTAGCGCGGCTCCTGGCTCACGTTGTACCGGGCAGCCGACCGCCGGACCTGGTCGAACAGGGCGCCGTACAGCGCGGTTCCCTCGAGCACGCCCTCGTTCTGACGCAGCACCTGGATGAACACGCCCGCGAAGATGCTGTGGCCACCGCCACCGGCATCGAGCACCGGCTGTTCTCCTCCTGAACTCAGCACGGTGCGCGACGGCAGCTTCGCCAGCTTGACGAGGCGCTGCATTGCCGCGTCGCCGCCGCCCTTCGCCACGAAGCCGACGCCCGAGCTGCGAGTCATCGCGCCCGAGTAGCACGAGTCGGCGACGATTAGGACGCGTCGCGCCGACATCTGCGCCGTCAGGTCCGTGATGGCCTGGTCCGAGATCCACTCCGTGATGTTGTCTCGCTGTGCGTTGACGGGAAGCCAGTATCCGCGCTGGTTCGGCCGGTCGAGCTCACCGTGCCCGGCATAGTAGATGAGCAGGCTGTCGTCGCTCCTTAGCAACGATATGTATTCGGTAATCGCGTTCAGGATGTCGGCGCGGGTCGCGTCGAGAAGCACCTTCGTCTTGAAACCGTACCGGGTGCGGAGCACCTCCTCCACGGCGCGCGCATCCGCAGCGGGCGTCTCGAGGCTCGGCAGGTTCTGGTAACGATTGTTGCCGATGATCAGCGCGTAGGGCGTGCCGAGCCGGATCTCCTTCGGCAGGCTGCCCATGGGCACGCCGACGGACTTCATCGCCGCCGGCTCGGCGATGCTGCGCATGGCCACGCGCTCAATCGGCTGCGACTGCAGGCGCTGGATCTGGGCCTGGTAGGCCTTCGACTCCGCCTGCAGCGACGCGATCAGGCTCTGCTGCCTCGCGAGCGACGCCTCGCGCGCCGCGAGGTCGCGCTTGAGGCGATCGATCTCCGCCTGCTGCGAGCCGCCTGCCGAGGCGATCCGCCGGTTGAGCTCCGCCCTCTCGGTCGCGACGCTGCGACGCTCCGACTCGAGCTGTGCCGTCAGGTCCTCGACGCGTTGCTCGGTCTCCACCAGTCGCCGCTGCGCGCTCGCCAGATCCGACCGCGCGGCCGCAAGCTCCGCCTGCTGCTGCTGCTGGGTCCTCGAGCCGGCCTGTCGATCGGCGCTCGCCCTCGAAAGCTCCGCCGCGTAGGTCTTCTGCTGCTGCTCGAGGGCCGCGATGCGCGCCTGCTGCTCCGCGATCCTCTTTTCGCGGGACGCAAGTTCCGCGGCGAGCTGGTCGTGCTGGCGTTGTACGTCGGCCGAGGCGGCGGCCGTCTGTCGGGAAAGCTGGCCACGATCCGCCGCGGCACGTCCGCGCTCGGCCGCGAGGTCGGCCCGGAGCTGCGCGACCTGCTGTTCGGTCGCGGAAAGCTTGCGCTGGGTCTCGACGAGATCCGATCGCGTCGCCACGACCTGCGCCTGGGCCTGGGTCGCCGCCTGGCCGGAGACCGACTGCTGCGTGCGCAACTTCGCCAGCTCGGCCGTGTATCCGCGCTGCTGCTCGAGCAGCTTCGCTATCGTCGCCTGCTGCTCGTCGAGCTTCTGCTCCCGGGCGGACAGCTCGTCGGCCAGCTTTCGGCGCTCGGCGTCCGAGGCGGCGCCGCTCGCGCCGCGGCTCGCCATGGCCTGCCGCTCGTCCGCGATCCGCGCGCGCTCACGCGCCAGCTCGGCCCGCATCGTCGCCGCCTGCTGTTCGGTGTCGTAGAGGCGACGCTGCGTGTCGACCAGCTGCTGCTGCAGATCGCTGTGCGACTCGTTCGCCGCGGCGAGCTGCTGCCGCATCGCGAGATCCTGCTCGGCGGCCGCACGCATCTGCTCGCCGAGCCGCACGCGCTGCGCCGCCGTGTTCGCCTCGAGGCCTGCGACTGCCCGCTCTTCGGCCGCGAGCTTCTGTTCGCGGACCGCGAGCTCGGATTCGAGCTGACGAAGTTGCGCGAGCCGAACGGGGTCGGTTCCCGCCTGGGATCGCAGCGACTGCACCTGCTGCTCGAGCTCGCGCGACTCGCCCTGCGCGCGGGCCAGCGCGACGCGCTGGCTCGACAGCTGAGACTGGCTCGACTCGAGGTCGCTGCGCAGCTTGTCGACCTCGGCATTCTGCGCTTCGAGCCGGGCGGTCAGGTCGTCGATCGTCCCCTGCATCTCGTTGCGCACCTGCGCAACCTCGGATACGTACGTCAGGCTGTCGTCCTTGATTCCGGACGCCGTGCGATACAGGTTGAGCGCCTTGAGCGGATCCTTGGGCACGCCGAGCCCCTGCTCGTACAGGTACGCCAGGTTCATCTGGCCGCGTGCAAATCCCTGGGCGGCCGCCTTCTCGTACCACTGGGCAGCCTGCGCGTGATCGGCGGGCCGGCCGAGGCCTTTCTCGAAGATCTCGCCGACGTAGACCTGTGCCTGTGCATCGCCGCCCTCGGCCTGCGGCAGCCACACGGCGAGCGCGGTGGCGTAGTTCGCGCGGTCGTAGGCGACATATTCCCCGCCCCGGATCTCGCAATCGGAGGCGGTCGTCTTGATCGGCCGGCGCGGACTCAGGTAGGTCATCTGGCCGCCGAGCTTGCGCACCTGCCCCGGCAGCAGGCAGTCGACCACGAGCAGGCGGCTCGGGTCCTGGGGAACGGCGCCGGAAGACTGAGCGAACACCGCCGGGGCCGCGGCACCGGTCGCAAACGTGAAGGCGGCGGCGATGCCCGCGAGTGCGGCGCGTCGATCGATCACCCGGGAACAGGTAAACCGGAACATGTGCACCCCCTGCTGTGGCCCGCCGCGCGCGCTGGGCCGATCCTGTCGGTTCGCGAAACTATACGCCCGCGCATGCCGTCCTCAAGCCGATGTTGCGCCGTACGCCATTGACACTCCGCGCAGCGCGAGCGCAGAGTCGCCGGGCAGCGGAGAATGGACCGCATACGGTCTCGACACGCCAGCCAAGAACAATACAGGGGGGATCGGAATGCGCCCGAGCCGGTCGGCCGCCGGTCGCGGGCCTCGACACCATCACTTCGGAAGAGTTGAGTTTCGGACTGCGCTACGAGGCGTCGTTCCGTTGAGTTCGAACCTGCAGGCACCACTGGAGAAACACGACGATGAACAAGGAGACCGGGGTATCGAAGTTCGTGTGCGCCCGAGCCATCGGCGCGTGGACGGTCGCGCTGGGGATGGCGCTCTCGAGCAGCGGAGCCGCTGCACAGAGCTTGGCCGACCTGCCGGAAGCGGCGACCAACAACAACCAGCTCGCGATGGCCGGTGTGATCCAGGTCGTCTGTCCGAACCTGCGCCGGCAGTACGCAGCCATCGGCATCCTGCCGGCCGACCAGCTCCGGCTGTTCGACGCGTGCGCGGGCGTGGCGCGCGCGACGAGCGGCGACGATACCCGCAGCAACGCGCTGCAGTCGCTCACGGGTGAGGAACTGAACGCCGCGCACTCCGCGACGATCGACTTCACCGGGCTCAATACCGCCAACATCGCCGCGCGGCTCGCCACGCTGCGGCAGGTACGGGGCGGCATCGGCTTCGCGTCGGCATCCCCCGCCGACCCGGGCATCCTGCAGGCCGCGACCGGCGGCGCGGCCGGCGATGAAACGGCGCTCGACGGCCGGCTGGGACTGTTCCTCAACGGGCGCATCGGCTCCGGCACCAAGGACACCACCGAGCTCGAGGCGGGCTACGACATCGACACCACGGGATTCACGGCCGGCGTGGACTATCGCGTCGGGGAATCGGGGGTGATCGGCGCGGCTTTCGGCTACGGCACGGCGGATGCGGAGTTCGAACGCAACGACTTCGGGCTGGAGGGAGGCGCACTCGACAGCGACGGCTATGCTTTCTCCGTGTTCGGAAGCCTGTACGGCGAGCGCTATTACGTGGACGTGCTGGCCTCCTACGGCACGCTCGACCACGAGTCCGAGCGCCGCATCGTCTACTCGCTGACCATCCCGGACGACCCGAATCTCGGCTCCAACGTGACGGAGTCCTGGGACGAGACCGCGGTCGGCGAAACGAGCAGCGACAGCTTCTCGTTGAGCACGAGCTTCGGCTACGACTTCGGCTCGGGCCCGTGGCATTACGGACCGATGCTGGCGGTCAGCTACCTGAACCTGCAGGTCGACGGCTTCACGGAAAAAGGTGCCCCCGGGCTCGAACTCCGCTACGGCTCGCAGGAAGCCGACTCGCTGCAGCTCCAGGCGGGACTGAATGTCGGATACGACGTCAGCGTCGGCTTCGGCGTGCTGTCGCCCTACGCGCGCGCGACCTACGTCAGCGAGCAGGAGAACGAGAGCCAGGCGATCCGGGCCAGCTATGCGTCGGACCCGCTCGGCGCGATCTTCGTGATCCAGTCCGACGAGCCGGACACCAGTTTCTTCCGCTGGGGCGTGGGCGTCTCCGCGATATTCGCGAACAGCCTCTCCGCGTTCCTCGACTACGACTCGGTCGCCGGGCTCGACAGCGTCGACTACGGCGAGTTCACGGCCGGCGTGCGCTGGTCGTTCCGCTGACGCACCCCTCCTTCGACGGGCACTGGCCGGCCACGATGGCCGGCCAGTAGTCCGGCCATCCGGCGACGTGGCCTGCGGCCGGTATCACGATGGCACCGGCTCCGCCGAGCCGCCGGGCGCCGGCGTCCACGAGTGACGCCGGGACGACGCGATCCTTGCCACCCGCGTAGTGCCGTTGCCCCACGGATGGCGGCAGCGGGCCCAGCTCCGCCGGGTTCAGCGACGTGCCGAGGGGCGAGTAACCGTGCAGCTCGGTCCAGGCCTCCGTATCGAGGTTGGCCGAGACCGTCACGACTCGACGCACACCGCGGACGCGCGCGGCAAGCAGTACCGCGAGCGTGCCGCCGCCGCTGTGCCCGTAGAGCTCGACCTCCTCCGCGGCGCGCTCGCGCGCAAGCTGCTCGATCACCTGCTGCAGGCTCGCGACGACGCGGGGCCCGTAGCGACCGACGGTCCAGTCGACGGCCGTGCACGGCGGATCCTGCGCGAGGCCGTCGTAGCAGGGCCGGCCGACGTAAACCGCGGAGAGGTCGTCGAGGGCCATGAGACGCAGCATCACCGGTCGGCGCGGCGTGGGGTCCGCGGCGACCGTCCAGCGATCGAGATACGGCGAGCCGTCGCCCTCGAGGTACACCCGGAGGATGCGCTTCGGCTCCGCACGGTGATTGAAGTAGACGACGTGACGGTAGTCCAGGCCGGTCACGATGGCACGCTCGAAGCCGAACGCGGCCGCTTCGTCACGGACGCGCTCGCCCGGTGCCGTGCACGCAACGAGCAGCGGCGACAGGGCGAGAGCCCCGGCGGCGATGCCGGCGCACCGCGCGGTGCGCCGCCGTCGCCCGTCGTTCACTGGCTCGCGGTGCCAGCGGCCTGCTCGGCCTGCGCCTTCAGGTCGACCAGCGACTCGCGGTTGGGATGAATCTTGAGTGCGTAGCCCGCGAGCGTCGCGGCACGGGCGGCATCGCCGGCGTCCAGCGCGCTCTGCGCCTCGGCTTCGTACAGGCGGACGATCTCGACGATGCCGTCAGCAGCGACCGTACTCTGCGGATCGATCTTGAGTGCGTTCGTGTAGGCACCGTAGGCGCTCGAAACGCCCTCGGACAGCACGCCCGGATCGAACCTCGCCTTGGCGATCTGCAGGTAGTCCTTGCCCTGTTCGAGCAGGACGTCCCTGAGCTCGGGGTCGAGTGCGGTCGCTTCGTCGGTCCGCCGGGCCGTTTCCTCGGCAGCGACACGCGCCTGCTCCATGAGCTGGCGCTTGAGCTGCTCGTCCGGGTCGGCGCGGGTGAGCCACCAGGCGCCACCGGCGATCGCGGCGACGAGCACCCCCGTGACCACGGTCGAGACCAGCGACTGCCGCAGCGCGCGCCCACGCGCGCCGAGCGGACCGGCGATGTCGTCGAGGAACCTTTCGACCGTCGGCGTCCGGTCCGCCTGCTTGAATGCCAGCCCCCGCGCCAGGGCGCGGTGCTGGCGCCGCCCGAGGCCCGGCGTGCGCTTGACCGTCATGCCGTCGTGCGCGGCCTTCACGGCCGTCTGGCCGTCGAAGGGATGGCGCCCGGTCAGCAGCTCGTAAGCGACGCACGCGAGCGCGTACACGTCGTCGCGCGGGTCGGGCTTGTCGTTCAGCAGCATCTCCGGACTCGCGTAGGCGGGCGTCAGCGCCCCGAGCGAGCCGGCGTCGAAGCGCGTGCCCGCCGCCGCGTCGTCGCCGTGCCGCGTGACGGCGCGTGCGATGCCGAAGTCGAGCACCTTGACCTTGCGCTCTCCGACGAGGAACACGTTGCCGGGCTTGAAGTCGGCGTGGACGACGCCCTCCTCGTGCGCGTAGGCGAGCGCGCGCGAGCAGCCTTCGATGATCGGCCAGGCCTGTTTGAAGCGGAGCCCCTGCGGGTGCCGCTGGATATAGCGATCGAGCGGCTCGCCCTCAAGGAACTCCATCGTCATGTAGATCAGCGTGCCGTCGCGATCGAAGTCGTGCACGGTCACGACGTTCGGATGCGCGAGTGCCTGCGCGCGGCGCGTTTCGCGCTGCAGCGCCATGAATGCCTCGGGGTGCCGGCGGAACTCCGCGCTCAGGAACTTGATCGCGACGTACGGATCGCGGTCGCGCGCCTCTTCCTTGCGCAGGTCGCGCGCCTTGAAGACGACGCCCATGCCGCCTTCGCCCAGGCGCTTATCGAGCACGAAGCGGTCCTTGATCAACGTGCCGGGCTCGAGCGGCGCCTCTAGGGTCCAGGTGCGCGTCTCGGGCGACTCGTCGGCGCGGCTCACGCCTGGGCCATCGGTCCGCGGGCCCGCCGACGCACGGGTCGGGATGCCGGGCGCGGTGGCGCCCTGCGGCCGGGCCTCGAGCGTTGCGGTGCCGGGGTCGCGCACCACCGTGGCTCCCGGCATCGGCGCGGTCGGCGCCCGGAGCATCGTGCGATCGGGCGGCGGATCCGCGATGCGGCCCTGCGTGACCGCCGGCGCTGCGTGCGGTGGCGGACGCGTCGTCCGGGGCCGGACCACTGGCTGCAGCCGGTCCTTGATCCGCAGGTAGAGATCGAAGTGGATCGCGTTGCGCGCGTAGTGGTCCTCGAGCTCCCCCAGCATGGCACGGGCGTCGTCGAGCGCGATGGAGGTCTCGACGTCGAGCCTTGCGAGCAGCGCTTCGGCCACCGCCTCGCCGCGCAGCACGGCGCTCAGGTGTTCCCGCAACGGGCGCTGCGTCAACGTGTCGTGTGCCACGGGCCGATCATGCACCGACGGGTCGCGCCGCGACGACCACCGCGGTCACGTTGTCGAGGGCGTTGCCACGCAGGGCCTGGTGCAGCAGTGATTCCGCCGCGGTCCGGGCATCGCCTTCCGCGAGCCCGCCTTCGAGGCGCGCGGCGTCGAGCTCGCGGTAGAGCCCGTCGCTGCAAAGGAGATAGCGGTCGCCCGGACGAACGTCGAACGTGACCTGGTCGAGCT
>Ga0105090_10001558_pt1 | contig 12411 bp, 13 predicted proteins | sample PPLLak3March2015_FD_79110 | JGI IMG/M metagenome (GOLD analysis project Ga0105090, IMG submission 79110) | Freshwater sediment microbial communities from Prairie Pothole Lake near Jamestown, North Dakota, USA - PPLs Lake P7 Core (1) Depth... | ecosystem: Environmental > Aquatic > Freshwater >... | reverse complement strand
AGCAGCAGCGCCTCCTGCAGCGCGGCAAGACGAAGTTCCTGCTGGGCGGTCGCCTGGTTGCGGGCGATTATTGCCAGGCGGGCATTCTGCATAGCCATGTCGACCCAGGCGCGCTGCAGCACCAAGCGGGGCTCGAGCAGCGGCACCGGCCGCCCCGCCAGTTCGGCCAGCACGCCGGCAGCATCGCTCCCCTCGTCCTCGGTGGGTCGCGGCTGAACGACAATCCGCGCCGGCGCCGGATGGGCCGCGTAGTGCTGGCGCAGGAAGGCGGCGATCGCGTCGGACGGCGTCGATCCGCCGACATTGCTGGGAAACAGCGGACGGTCGCCGAGATGGCGACCGCCGCGCACCATCGCGAGGTTGACGCACAACTGTCCGGCTTCGCCGAGCGCCACGACGATATCGACGTCCTCGCCTTTGCTGCTCCAGACGAACTGCTTTTCGCGTACCTGGTGCAGCGACTGGATCTGGTCCCGATAGACCGCCGCCTGCTCGAACGCCAGGCGGCCGGACGCCTCTTCCATCGCATTCGTCAGCCGCTTGGTCACCTCCTCCTGCTTCCCGAGCAGAAACATGCTTGCCAACTGGACGTCGCCCGCGTAATCCGCTGCCGCAATGCGGCCGACGCACGGGCCGCTGCAGCGCCTGATCTGGTAAAGCAGGCAGGGCCGTGACCGGTTGGCGAACACCGTGTCCTCGCAGGTGCGCAGGCGGAACATCTTCTGCAGCAGGTGGATGCCCTCGCGCACCGCCCACGACGACGGGTAGGGGCCGAAGTAGTCGGCCTTGCGGTCGGGATTGCCGCGAAAGAAGCCGAGCCGGGGAAAATCGTCGTGCGTGACGACGATGTAGGGATAGGACTTGTCGTCGCGGAACAGGATGTTGTAGCGCGGCGCCAGCGACTTGATCAGGTTGTTCTCGAGCAGCAGCGCCTCGGCCTCGGTGCGCGTCGGGGTCGTCTCGACGGCGGCGATCTGGCTGACCATGTGGGCGATGCGCGGGCTGGCCAGGCTTTCGCGGAAATAAGAGGCAACCCGCCGCTTCAGGTTCCTCGCCTTGCCGACGTAGAGTACCGCACCGCCGGCATCGAGCATGCGATAGACGCCTGGCAGTTCGGTCAGCGTGGCGAGGAAGGCCACGGCGTCGAAGGTCGTCGCCACCGCGGCTCAGCCGAGACGGGCCCTGACCCCGGCGAAGACGGCTGCGAAGCTCTCCGGCGAGAGGCGGCCGGTGCGCCAGTTGTAGCCGCTGCAATGATAGCTGTCGACCAGCAGGCGTCCGTTCGCCAGCCAATGCTGCGCGTTGTGGCCGAAAGGATGCTCCTTCGCCCTGCCGCCGCAGGCCAGCAGTACTGCCTGATGGGCGATGGCGCCGAGGGCGACGATGGTCATCAGGCGCGGCATGGCTGCCAGTTCCGCCCGCAGGTGCAGGTTGCACTGGCGAATTTCGGCAGGCGTCGGCTTGTTGGCCGGCGGCAGGCAGCGCACCGCGTTGGTGATGCGGCAGTCGATCAATTTCAGCGCGGCGTTGGCCAGGCGTTCGCCGTCCAGCGGCTCCGCCGCGCTGGCGAATCCGAAGCGATGCAGCGTCGGGTAAAGGAGTTCGCCGGCGATGTCGCCGGTGAATGGCCGTCCAGTGCGGTTGGCACCCTTCTCGCCCGGGCCGAGGCCGACGACCAGCAGACGGGCCGAGAGCGGGCCGAAGGCGGGTACCGGTCGCGCGTGCCAGGCCGGTTCGCGGCCACGGATCGTCGCCAGATGCCCGGCCAGGCGCGGGCATGCCGTGCAGTCCTGAGGGTCGACGAACGTGGGCATGGCGGCGATGTTAGCATGGCGGCCATGCAGCCACAGTGGGACATCTTCTGCCGGGTCATCGACAATTTTGGTGACATCGGCATCTGCTGGCGCCTCGCCCGGCAACTGGCAGTCGAACACGACCTGGCGGTACGTCTGTGGGTAGACGACATGGCCAGCCTCGCGCTGCTCTGCCGGGGCGTGGATGCCGGTCAGGACTCGCAGGTCGCCGCGGGGGTCGAGATTTGCCGCTGGCGCGACGATGTTGCGGTCGACCGCCTCGGCGACGTGATTATCGAGGCGTTCGGCTGCGGTCTGCCGCCCACCTGCCTGGACAGCATGGCGGCAAGTTCGCCACCGCCCTGCTGGATCAACCTCGAATACCTGAGCGCGGAAAGCTGGGCTGAGGGCTGCCACGGCATGGCCTCACCGCACCCTTCGCTGCCGCTGGTCAAATATTTCTATTTTCCGGGCTTTTCACCGGCAAGCGGCGGCCTGCCGCGCGAGCGCGGCCTGCTGGCCGCTCGCGCTGCGGCACAGCTGGCGAGGCAGTCCGATGCGAGGCTGGAGGTCAGCCTGTTCTGCTACGAGACGGCACCGGTGGGCGAGTTGCTGGACAGTCTGGCGGCATCGCCTCGCCCTGTGACCTGCCACGTCCCGCCGGGAAAGCCGCTGGCGGCGGTCAGCGCCCATCTCGGCAGCGCCGGCCCGTGGCAGATCGGCAACCTCCGTGTCGAGCCGATCGCCTTCCTGGCGCAGGACGACTACGATCGCCTGCTCTGGCGCTGCGACATCAATTTCGTCCGCGGCGAGGATTCATTCGTCAGGGCGCAATGGGCTGGCCAGCCTTTCGTCTGGCAGCCCTACGTGCAGACGGAGGATACCCATCTGGTCAAGCTGGAGGCGTTTCTCGCACGCTACGCGGCGGGCATGGACGCTGAATCGCGGGCGGCCGTGACCGCCATGTTCCGCGCCTGGAACGGTGGCGCCGACGTTGCCGCCGCCTGGCCGGCGTTTCTCGCACGGGGGCCGCAACTGACTGAACACACCCGGGAATGGGCGGCGCGGCTGGCTGAACAGCCGGATCTCGCCTCAAGCCTCGTCAACTTCTGTGCGTCGAAGGTATAATGCAAAGTTGTCATTTTTCAGAAACTTGGACATCCAGAATGAAGACCGCACAGGAACTCCGCTCGGGCAACGTCATCATGGTCACCGGCAACCCGCTCGTCGTCCAGAAGACCGAGTACAACAAGGGCGGCCGCAACGCCGCCGTCGTCAAGATGAAGCTCAAGAGTCTGCTGTCGGGAGCCGCTTCCGAAGCGGTCTACCGGGCCGACGAGAAATTCGAGCAGGTTATCCTCGAAAAGAAGGAAGTGACCTACTCCTACTTGGCCGATCCGATGTACGTGTTCATGGACGCCGACTACAACCAGTATGAAGTCGAGGCCGAGAACATGGTCGACGCGCTCAAATATCTCGAAGACGGCCTTGCCTGCGAAGTGGTGTTCTACAACGGCAAGGCGATCTCGGTCGAACTCCCCAACAGCGTCGTGCGCGAAGTCGTCTACACCGAGCCGGCGGTCAAGGGCGACACGTCGGGCAAGGTGATGAAACCCGCCCGGCTGGCCAGCGGTTTCGAACTGCCGGTTCCCGCCTTCGTCAGCATCGGCGACAAAATCGAGATCGACACTCGCACCGACGAATACAGGAACCGCGTCAAGTAAGCGACGCTCGTTCCGGCGAGACCCGCGGGCAGCTTCGGCTGCCCGCTTCCGTTTCAGGCCGCCAGTTCTGCAAGCGTGATAAGCGCCGCCCGATACCCGGGATCATCCTGCAAGGCCGCCCAGTCCAGCGCTGCCCTTGCCGGCAGTAGCGCCGCGACGCGTGCGGAGCGTACGGGATCGATCTGCGGCCGCCAGTTTCCCAGCACCTCGCCGACCGCTTCCGGCGCGTTGCAGACCAGCAACATGTCGCAGCCGGCCTGCCACGCGGCCGCGACACGGTCCAGCATACCGCCGACGACACCGGCACCCGCCATCGACAGATCATCGGTAAAGATCACCCCGTTAAACTTTATGTCGTTTCTCAAATAATTGATCCATATATTGGAAAATACAGCCGTATTGCAGTCAACACAATCGTAGATAACGTGTGCCGCCATGACCCCGTCGAGCGGCAGACGGCGATACGGCGTGATGTCCTCCTGGAGCGCGTCGAGGGTTCGGTCATCGACCGGCAATTCGACGTGCGAATCCGGAATGACATAACCGTGGCCGGGGAAATGCTTGCCGCAAGAACCCATTCCGGCCTGCCGCAACCCATCGCCGAGGGCGCCGGCCAGTGCAACGACCACAGCCGGGTCGCGGTGGAAAGCGCGGTCGCCGATCACCCGCGAAGGGCCGTAGTCGAGGTCGAGAACCGGTGTGAAGGAATAATCGACCCCGCGCGCGCGCAACTCGGCAGCCAGCACGTAGCCGACCTGGCGCGCTGCCTGTCGGGCGCCTTCCGGGTTACGGTCCCACAGGTGGCCGAGTGTCGCCATTGGCGGCAAGCGGGTGAAGCCGTCGCGGAAGCGCTGCACCCTCCCCCCTTCGTGATCAACCGCAATCAGTAGCGCCGGATTGCGCAGGGCATGGATATCTGCGGTCAACTGCTCCAGTTGGCCCGGATTCACGTAGTTGCGCGCGAACAGGATGACGCCGCCAACAAGGGGATGGCACAGGCGTTCCCGCTCGACGTCGGTCAGTTCAATGCCGGCGACGTCGATCATCAGCGGCCCCGGGGGCACATGCTTCATGCTTGCTCCAGAATTACGAACGCCACCGCGTACGCTGCCTCGTCGCTGATCGAAACATGCGCTGTCAGCCGCCGGTTTTGGACCAATTTCGCGAGTCGACCGTGGAAGGAGAGGCTCGGCTTGCCACGGTCGTCGTGACCGACTGAGATCGCCGGCAGTACCGCCGGCGCCCGCAGGCCGGTGCCGAGTGCCTTGACAAAGGCCTCCTTGGCGGCAAAACGCTTGGCCAGAAATCGCCCCTTGTCCGCTGCTTGCGCAAATTCAGCCAGTTCCGACGGCGCCAGCAGCCGCTCAATGGCCTTGTCGCCGTGTCGTTCCCACATTGACTGTAGCCGGGCGACGGCAGAGATATCGGTACCGACACCGTAGATCATTCGCCCCGCCCGGCCGCTTCGCGCAGCAAAGCCTTCATCTCGCGTACCGCTTCGCGCAATCCGACGAAGATGGCACGACTGATGATGGCGTGGCCGATGTGCAACTCGCGGATGCCGGTCAGACGGGCAACCGGCTGCACGTTGCTGTAATTGAGCGCGTGGCCGGCGTTGAAGCGCATACCCAGACGGCGGACGGCCTGACCGGCCTTGCGAATCTTGTCCAGTTCGACGAGCACTGCCGGCGCTTCCGCGTCGCGTCCCCGATCATGGAAAGCATGGGCGTAGGGGCCGGTGTGAATTTCGCAAACCCGCGCCCCGATGCGCGCCGCCGCCTCTATCTGCGGCAGTTCGGCATCGATGAACACGCTGCTGACGATGCCGGCATCGCCCAGCCGGGCAACCACTTCGCCCAGGCGCCCTTCCTGGGCGACCACATCGAGCCCGCCTTCGGTAGTGATCTCGTGGCGCCCTTCCGGCACCAGCATCGCCATTTCCGGCTTTATGGCGCAGGCAATGGCGACCATCTCATCAGTCGCCGCCATCTCCAGATTGAGCTTGATCTGCGTCGCTTCCTTGAGCCGCCGCACGTCGGCATCCTGGATGTGGCGGCGATCCTCGCGCAGATGGACGGTGATACCGTCAGCACCACCGAGATGGGCCTCGACGGCAGCCCAGAGTGGATCCGGTTCGAAAGTTCGGCGCGCCTGGCGCAACGTGGCGACGTGGTCGATATTGACGCCGAGCTCGATCATAGTTCCTGCAGCTCCTTGAATATCTTGCGTGTTTCAAGTTCCGGGCCGGCCATGTAGTGGGCCAGAAGCGTGCGCATCAATAGCTTGGCCTCGCTGCGTGAGCGCGGCTCGGAGAAGTCTTCGGCAGCCAGATCAAGCAAGGTCTTGCCGTTGACGACTGGCGCCACCGCACCGGCGTATTCGATGCGCACTGGCCCCTGCTCCATGCGGTAAGTGTATTGGCACCCCGGCTCGATCGAATCCCCTTCGTTGTCGCGATCAAGTGTCAGGCCGTAGCCCAGCTCGCCCAGTAGCGCCTTCTCGAAACTGCGCAGTCCGGACTCGCGTTCCGGTCCCGCCGGCCTGGTGGCCAGTGTCGCCAGCATGTCGGCGTAGCGGGCGAACAACTTCTCGTGGGGATCCTCGCGTGGCAGCAGGTGCATCAGCAGTTCATTGAGGTAATAGCCACAGAACAGCGCTTCGCCGGCGAGCAGCGGCAGACCGCCCTGCCACTCGGCCCGCATCAGGGTCAGGACTTCACCCTTGCCGGCCCAGCCCACCTCGAGCGGCTGAAAGGCCATCAGCACGCCGCGGATCGCCGATCGCGGCCGCCGCGCACCGCGCGCCAGCAGCGCCATCCGCCCGAAGTCGCGGGAAAACAGTTCGACGATCAGGCTCGTTTCCCGGAACGGGTAGGTGTGCAGCACATAGGCCGGCTGGGCGTCGACTCGGCTGCGCTGGATCATTCGTAGCCGAGGCTCTTCAGCAGGCGCTCGTCGTCGGCCCAGCCCGACTTGACCTTGACCCAGACTTCCAGATAGACCTTGCCGCCGAAGAGGCGCTCCATGTCCTGGCGCGCCTCGCTGGCGATGCGCTTCAGCGACTCGCCATTCTTGCCGATGACGATCGCCTTGTGGCTGTCGCGGTCGACCACCACCGCGGCGAAGATTCGCCGCAGCTTGCCCTCGACCTCGAATTTCTCGATCTCGACCGTCGTCGAATACGGCAATTCGTCGCCGAGCAGGCGGAAAAGCTTCTCGCGAACATATTCTGCGGCGAGAAAGCGTTCGCTCTTGTCGGTCAGTTCGTCTTCGTCGAACAGCAGGCCGTCGTTCGGCAGGTGCTTGCGCGCCTCGTCGAGCAGTTCGTCGGTCTGCTTGCCCTTGGTCGCGCTGACCGGCACGACGGCGGCAAAGTCGTACACAGCCGCGACTTCGGCGAGAAACGGCAGCAACGCTTGCCGGTCGCGGAGTTGGTCGGTCTTGTTGACCACCAGGATCACCGGCCGATCGGCTGGCAGCAGTTTGAGCACGGCCTTGTCCTGGGCGTCGAAGCGCCCCGCTTCGACGACGAAGAGGACGAGGTCGACGTCGGCCAGCGTCTGCGTCACGCCGCGGTTCATCGACCGGTTGAGCGCATTGGCAAAGCGGGTCTGGAACCCTGGCGTATCGACGAAGACGAACTGGGCGCCGGCGGTGGTCAGGATCCCGGTGATCCGGTGCCGCGTCGTCTGGGCCTTGCGCGAGACGATGCTGATCTTCTCGCCGACCAGGCGGTTGAGCAGCGTCGACTTGCCGACGTTGGGTCGCCCGACGATGGCGATGTAGCCGGAACGGATCTGCTTCATGATTGGATAAGTGCCTTGAGTGCTTGCTCGGCGGCGTCCTGCTCGGCGAGACGGCGGCTGTTGCCATTTCCGGTCGTGCACAACGGTGGGTTATCGATTGCGCAGGCCACCTCGAAGCGCTGGTCGTGAGCAGCACCCGATGCCTGCAGCAGGCTGTAGCGCGGGATGGGTTTGCGGCGCCCCTGCAACCACTCCTGCAGGCGCGTCTTGGCGTCCTTCATGACCTCGCCGGGCTTCAATTCGTCGAACAGCGGCAACCACAGGCGGGCAACAACCGACTGCGCCGCAGCGAAACCGGCGTCAAGGTAGACGGCGCCGATCAGCGCTTCCAGTCCATCGGCGAGGATGGACGGCCGCTCGCTGCCACCGCTTTTCAACTCCCCCTCACCGAGCCTCAGTTGCTCGCCCAGATGCAGCGAGAGTGCCAGGCGGTGCAGTGCTTCCTGGCGTACGAGGTTGGCGCGCAAGCGGGAAAGGTCGCCTTCGGCGAGTTCGGGATAGCGCCGGAACAGCGCGATGGCGATCACGCAGTTGAGCACGCCGTCCCCGAGGAACTCAAGGCGCTCGTTGCTGGGAAAGCCGAAACTGCGGTGGGTCAGCGCGGTCTGCAGTAGGTTGCGATCGCTGAAGACATGCCCGAGCGCCGCCGCCGGCGACTTCGACTCCATACCTTGCTATTCGGCCGTCGAGCCCTTGTACCGGATCACCAGGCTGACATTGGCGAACAGCGGGATGCGCTTATCGTAGTCGAAAGAGGCGATGATCCGGCCGTTTTCCTTGGTGATCTCGAGTTGCTTGGCATCGAATTCGAGGGAGTCGATGTTGGCGAAGTTGTCGAAGGTCTTGCGCACGTCAGCCACCGTGGCCTCCGGCCCGACCTTGTTCACCGAAGCCTTGGCATCCTTGAGGATCTTGTAGTACTCGATGGTGGTCGGCACGACCTTCATGCCCAGCACGGCGGCCAACGCGATGATGATGCCCCAGAAAATGAGCTGCGAAAGAGCCAGACCACGTTGATGCTTCATCTAATTCTCCTCACCTGAACGAACCAATTCGCCCGAAATCGCTGAAGTTCAGCCAGACGAAAAACGCCTTGCCGACAATGTTCTCTTCCGGCACGAAACCCCAGAAACGACTGTCGCGACTGTTGTCGCGATTATCACCCATCACGAAGTAACTCCCCGCCGGAACCTTGCAGATCACGCCGGCCGCATTGTAGGTGCAATTGTCGCGGTTGGGAAACCGCGTCGCATCCGGAATGAAGGCCGGCGCATCGCTGTCGTTCAGGTAGCGATGCTCGACAGCATCGATTCTAGCGACATATTGCTCCGAGTAGTAGAGCCGTTCGGGATGGAGGTAGTCGGTGTCCTGCTTTGTCTCGACGGGTTTGCCGTTGATGCTGAGCTTCTTGTTCTGGTACGCGATCACGTCGCCCGGCAGCCCGACGACCCGCTTGATGTAGTCGAGCGACGGGTCTTCCGGGTAGCGGAACACCATGACATCGCCGCGCTGCGGCGAGTTGATGGCGACGATCTTCTTGTTTATCACCGGTAGGCGGATGCCGTAGGTGAACTTGTTGACCAGGATGAAGTCACCGACCTGAAGTGTCGGGATCATCGACCCCGACGGTATCTTGAAGGGCTCGAAAAGGAACGAGCGCAACACGAAAACGATCAGGATGACCGGAAAGAAGCTGGCACCCCACTCCACCCACAACGGCTCCTTGGCTCCGGCGCCGCGCAATTTGCGGAATTTGAGCACGTCGACCGCGTACAGCACCCCGGTGATCACCAACAGGATGAAAAGAATCAGTGCAAAGTTCATGGATATCTCAGTTGTCGACGCGCAGCACGGCAAGGAAGGCTTCCTGCGGGATTTCGACGCTGCCGACCTGCTTCATCCGCTTCTTGCCCGCCTTCTGTTTTTCCAGCAGCTTGCGCTTGCGCGTGATGTCGCCACCGTAGCACTTGGCCAGAACGTCCTTGCGCAGCGCCTTGACGTTCTCGCGGGCGACGATGTGCGCGCCGATCGCCGCCTGGATCGCGACGTCGTACATCTGGCGGGGAATCAGTTCACGCATCTTGGACGCCAACTCGCGCCCGCGGTATTGAGAATTGGCGCGGTGCACGATCAGCGACAGCGCATCGACCTTCTCGCCGTTGATCAGCACGTCGAGCCTGACCACGTCGGCTGACCGGTATTCCTTGAAATCGTAGTCGAGCGAGGCATAGCCTCGCGAGCAGGACTTCAGCTTGTCGAAGAAATCCATGACCACCTCGGCCATCGGGATCTCGTACACCAGTTTCACCTGGCGACCGTGGTAGTGCATGTCGACCTGATTGCCACGCTTCTGGTTGCACAGCGTCATTACCGCACCAAGGTAGTCCTGCGGCACGAAAATGGTCGCTGTGATGATCGGCTCGCGGATTTCCTCGATTTTGGCCAATTCCGGCAGCTTGGCTGGATTTTCCACCCGCAGCACGGTTCCGTCGCGCTGGACGACTTCGTAGACGACGGTCGGCGCCGTGGTGATCAGGTCCTGGTCGAATTCGCGCTCCAGGCGCTCCTGGACGATCTCCATGTGCAGCAGGCCAAGAAAGCCGCAGCGGAAGCCGAAGCCGAGCGCCTGCGAGACTTCCGGCTCGTATTGCAGCGAGGCGTCGTTGAGCTTGAGCTTCTCCAGCGACTCGCGCAGCGAGTCATATTGATTGGATTCGATCGGATACAGCCCGGCGAACACCTGTGGCTTGATCTCCTTGAAGCCAGGCAGTGCCGCAGCCGCCTTGCGGTCGGCATGAGTGATCGTGTCGCCGACCTTGGCCGCCTTCAATTCCTTGATGCCGGCGATGACGAAGCCGACCTCGCCGGCACTCAATGCGTCGCGCGCGACTGATTTCGGCGTGAAGACGCCGACCTGCTCGCACAACTGCTGCGCGCCAGTCGCCATGAAATGGAGACGGTCCTTCGGACGCATCACGCCATCGACGACGCGGACCAGCATGACGACACCGACGTAATTGTCGAACCAGGAGTCAACGATCAGCGCTTTCAGTGGCGCCTCCGGGTCGCCCTTCGGTGGCGGCACGCGGGCAATCACCGCTTCGAGGATGTCCTCGACACCGAGGCCGGTCTTGGCGGAAGCCAGCACGGCCTCGCTGGCGTCGATGCCGATCACGTCCTCGATCTCCTCGCGCGCGCTTTCCGGGTCGGCCGACGGCAGGTCGATCTTGTTCAGCACCGGCACCACCTCGACGTCGAGTTCGATCGCCGTGTAGCAGTTGGCCACCGTCTGAGCCTCGACTCCCTGCGAGGCATCGACGACGAGCAGCGCGCCTTCGCAGGCCGACAACGAACGCGAAACCTCGTAGGAGAAGTCGACGTGTCCCGGCGTATCGATCAGGTTGAGGTTGTAGACCCTGCCGTCCCGCGCCTTGTAGCTGAGCGCGGCAGTCTGCGCCTTGATCGTGATACCGCGCTCGCGCTCGATGTCCATCGAATCGAGCACCTGTGCCTCCATCTCACGGTCGGAAAGACCGCCGCACAGATGGATGATGCGGTCCGCCAGCGTTGATTTGCCGTGGTCGATGTGGGCGATGATGGAGAAATTCCGAATGTGATCCAATGTGATCCAGGCGCTAGCAAAAAAGGGCGCTCTCACGGCGCCCTTGACTGTTCAGAACAGGCTGGATTCTAGCCGATTCCAGCCAAATATTCACGGGTTTTCCCGACGTCCAGGAGGTGGTGGCAGAGTTCGGCCTCGCCATGCAGCAGTACCGGCACCAGTTCGTCGTACTTTGCCTCGAGCACCGGGTCGGCATCGACGTCGAGCACCTTCACCGTGGCGCCGAACTCCGCTGCCAGCGGCGCCAGCGCCGCCTCCATGTCGCGGCAAAGATGGCAATAGCTGCGGCTGATCAGCGTCAGCTCAATTGCCATTGAGCCCCTTGATCGTCACGAAGGTCTGCATCTCGCCACGCCGGATCAGCAAGGTGACGTTGCTGCCCTTGTCGAACTGCGCCAGGAGCTTGTTGAACTGGTCCACGGACTTGACCTCGGTCGTCGCGCCCTTGCTGATCACGGCGATGATGACGTCGCCGGGACGCAGGTCGGCGCGCGAACCCGTGCCGCGGACGTGCTCGATCACCAGGCCCGAGGCCATCTTCAGTTCGCGCTTCTGCTCGGCGGTCAGTTCGCTGACCACCAGCCCGAGCCGGTTGGCCGCCTGTTCCGGCACCTTGCCGCCCTGTCCCGGGCGGCTTCCGGCGGCCTTCTCGTCGACCATTTCGCCCACGACCACGGCGATGTCGCGGGTCGTGCCCTTGCGCCAGAGCTGTACCGTCGACCGCGTCCCCGGTCGCGTGGCGCCGACCATGCGCGGCAGGTCGGCTGAGGTATTGATCTGCTTGCCGTCGAACCTGAGGATCACGTCGCCGGGCTCGATGCCCGCCCGGTCGGCCGGACCGCCTTTTTCCACCGAGTTGACGACTGCCCCCATCGGCTTGGCGAGTCCCAGCGATTCCGCCAGATCCTTGCTGACTTCCTGGATCACCACGCCCAGCCGGCCACGGCTGACCTTGCCGGCCGCGCGCAACTGGCTCTGGACGTCCATCGCCACGTCGATCGGAATGGCGAAGGAGACGCCCATGTAGCCACCGCTGCGGCTGTAGATCTGCGAGTTGATGCCGACCACCTCGCCCCGCATGTTGAACAGGGGCCCGCCTGAATTGCCCGGGTTGATCGCGACATCGGTCTGGATGAAGGGAACGTAGTTCTCCTGCGGCAGCGAGCGGCCCTTGGCCGAGACGATGCCGGCGGTCACCGAATTGTCGAAGCCGAACGGCGAGCCGATGGCGACGACCCACTCGCCGACCTTCAGTTGCCCGGGATCGCCCAACTTGACCGCCGGCAGTCCGGCTGCGTCGATCTTGATCAGGGCGACGTCGGTCCGCTTGTCGGCGCCGACCATCCGCGCCTTGAACTCGCGCTTGTCAGTCAGGCGGACGGTGACTTCGTCGGCACCGTCGACGACATGGGCATTGGTAAGGATGTAGCCGTCGTTGCTGACAATGAAGCCCGAGCCGAGCGACTT
>Ga0105090_10001557_pt1 | contig 12414 bp, 10 predicted proteins | sample PPLLak3March2015_FD_79110 | JGI IMG/M metagenome (GOLD analysis project Ga0105090, IMG submission 79110) | Freshwater sediment microbial communities from Prairie Pothole Lake near Jamestown, North Dakota, USA - PPLs Lake P7 Core (1) Depth... | ecosystem: Environmental > Aquatic > Freshwater >... | reverse complement strand
CTTGCGGTACTTGAGTAACTGTTCGCCCTTCGTCGGTTGGCCTTGAGCCAGCGAGACGCTCGAGAAGGCGAGGGCGATCAGCACGGCGGGGACGGCAATCAGCTTGATCTGGCGCATGGGCGAGTTCACTCCGTTGGCAAGGCTGTGAGAGCGGGCGACGTTACCGCAAGCGCACCCCGCGCGTCACCCCGGCAGCCGGCGCCGGCGGCTCAGTCGAGCGGGCGCCTGGCCTGCGCTTCGATTGCGACGCGGTGGCTGCGCAGTATCTTCCAGACGTCCTGCTCGCTCGGTCGGTCCGCGAGCCGCGCGATCAGGCCCGCAATCTGCGGCCACTCGCGGCCCCAGTTCAGCATCCGCACGGCGTCGGCAACGACCAGCGCAGTGACCTTGTCCAGATTTGCGGGCGGCGCGCTTGCCTTGGCAGGCGGGGCAGCGGCTGGCTTGCGAGTCGCGCGTGGCGCGGCGCGCGTCCGTTCGGCAGTTCGGGCGGGCGCCGTGGCCGGCCGGGTCCGGTGGGGCGCGGTCTGTTCGATGGTGGGGTCCACTGCAGCAGCTTCGGGCCGCGCCTCTGCGCGCGTCCTGGCGGGGGGCGGCGATTCCGCGGCGAGCGGAATGAAGCGCTCAACGTGCTCCGAACCGACCAGGTTGGCCAGGAAACCCATCAGTTCGAGCGCCTCCGCGAAGGCCGCGTCGCCCTTCGCGATACGCTCGGCGTGCAATCGCTTCAGTTCATTGAGTCGGGTGCGCGCGAGGTCGATGACCCAGCGCGTCGGGCGCTCGTGCTTCGGCCAGGCCTGCACCTTGGCGTAGCCGGTCGCGTCGAGTTCGAGGTAGCGCGCGTGCAGCTCGACGCTCGCGAGCCATCGGTCCAGCAGCTCCGCTACGCGCTTGTCCGCTGCGCTCATGTGGTTCCCGTGTTCCGCCGCGAGCGCCAGTGTAACGAGACGCCTTTGCCAGTGCATGGGCGTCGGGCCGGATCATCGCGAGCCTGCGACCTGGATCGCGTTTGAACTCGTCGGCTGAGCCAGGCCCAGTAAGCTCTTGCAGAAAATATCCATATATGAGACAAAATATCCCATATATGGAATTATCGGTCACGAAATCGGCTCTGAACGCTTGCGAGCGATGGTTGCGTCCAATTGCTCGCTGGCTGCTGAGGTCGGGCGTGACGTGGAAGGAGTTTGCCGACCTGTCGCGCGGTGTCTTCGTCGTCACGGCCTCCGAGGAGTTCGGCATTCGCGGACGTCCGACCAACGTGTCGCGGGTGGCGCTGCTGACGGGGCAATCCAGGCGCGACGTGCGGCGGCTTCTGGCCAGCGCCCGATCCGAGGTGCCGGACGCTGCCGATGACGCCCTGAATCAGGCCAGCCGAGCGCTGTCCGGTTGGCACCTGGATGCGGACTTCCTTGAGTGCGACGGACGCCCGCGAACTCTGCCCGCCGAGGGTCCGGGCCCGTCGCTGGAACAGCTGCTGAGGCGTTATGCCGGCGACATCCCGACGACCGCGCTGGTCAAGGAGCTGCAGAAATCAGGCTCGATCGAGCGGCTTCCCGACGGCTCGTATCGGATCCTGCGCCGGTACTACATGCCGTGCCCGATGGACGGCCAGGCGATCGAGCGTGCCGGCAGCGTGCTGGCGGATCTGGCAACGACGGTCGAATACAACCTGTCGCGCGACCAGCGCGAGCCCACCCGGTTCGAAGGCCGCGCCCAGAACAGGCGCATCGATCCGCGGCAGCTGCCTGCGTTCCGCGCCTTTGTCGAGCGCGAAGCGCAGGGATTCCTCGAGCGCGTCGACGACTGGCTGAGCGCGCACGAAGCCCCGACGACAGAACCCGCCTTGCGCCTCGGCGTCGGGGTATACGCGATCCAAGACTTGATGCCCGGAGACCCACGATGAAGATGTGATTCCCGACTCGTTTACTGCTCGCCGCGCTGCCGGCCGTTCTGCTCGCTTGCGGCGGTGGAGGCGGTGGAGGCGACAGTGGCGGCAACGACGGCGACGGTCCGGTCGGCGGTATCGACCGCGGCGGCGTGACCATTTCCCAGGGGCCGATCAATGGCTTCGGCAGCGCGATCGTCAACGCAGGTTGGCCGTGCGACCTCGTTCGACGATTCGATTTCGCCACGCTCGCTCCAAGGTCTCGCGGTCGGCGACCGCATTGAAGTGAGCGGCCTCGTCAACGCCGATGGCCTGATTGCGGCAACCCGGATCGAGCGCAAGCCCCCGTCGGCGACTGTCGAGGTCAAGGGCTCGGCGAGCGACGTGGACAGCAACGCCCGGCGGCTCGACATCAATTTGCTGACGGTGGACTACTCCGCCGCGCAGCTCGGCAATTTCGCCGGGGGCACCCCGGCGAACGGCGATCTCGTCGAAGCCCACGGCAGCCTGGATGCTGCCGGCGTACTGATCGCCACGCGCCTCGAACGCCGCAGCGCGTCGCTGGAAGGCACCACGGACGATTCCGCCGATCTCGAAAGCCTGGTCACCCGTTACGTGTCGAGTCTCGACTTCGACGTCGCGGGGCGGCGGGTGACGACGACCGCGACGACCGTTTACGACGGCGGCAGCGCGGCGAACCTGGCGCTCGGGGCCAACGGCGAGGTCGAGGGCGGGTTCGCTGCGGATGCGAGCCTGGTTGCGGCGCGGATCGAGTTCAGGCGCGAGACCGACATCGAGCTTGCTGCGCCCGTCGACTCGGTGAACGTCGCGGCCGGCAGCCTGATGGTGCTCGGCGCAACGGTACGCACGAACGCGCTGACGCGCTTTGAGGAGCACAGCGATGCGGACCTGCCGAGCTTCGGACTGGCCGACCTGCGCGCGGGCGACTACGTCGAATTGCGTGCATACCAGGACGCCGGTGGTCTCGTGGCGTCGTTGCTCGAGCGCGACGACACGGACGATCGCATCGAGGTCGAAGGGCCGGCCAGCGCGGTCGCGGCGCCGGACTTCACGATCGCGGGCATCCGCATCACGACTGACGACCAGACTGAGTTCAGAAACAACGACGGTGGGTCGATCTCGGCCGCCACCTTCTTCGCCGCGGCCGCAGGTCGCGAGGTAAAGGTGCACGGCTTCGCCGGGTCGGACGGGCAGGCCCGCGCCACGCGTCTCGAGCGGACCGACGCGAACGAAATGGAAGTGGAGGTGACGGGCCTCGTCGCCGGTCTCGACACGGCCGCCCGGCGTTTCAGCGTCGGCAGCCTGCGCGTCGACTACTCGACCGCGACGCTCGAAGACTTCGGATCCACGAGTCTCGGCGAGGGTGTTCTCGTCGAGGTCAAGGGCCTCGAGATCCTGGCCGATGGCGCATTGCGTGCCACGCGCGTCGAGCGCGAGGACGGCGGCGCGATGGGTCCTGCCGGCGGTGAGGCCGAGATCGAGGGACTGGTCACGCGTTTCGGGTCCGCGTCCGACTTCGATGTCCCAGGGCGGCGCGTGAGCACGACCACCTCGACCGTGTTTGTCGGCGGCGCGGCGACCGATCTCGCGCTCGACGTCAAGGTCGAGGCTGAGGGCCGCGTTGATGCCAATGGCGTACTGGTCGCAGTCAAGGTCGCGTTCAAACGCGCGTCCTCGGTCCACGTCACGGCGCCGGTGGAGGCGGTCGACGTTGCGGCGGGAACGCTGCGCGCCCTGGGCCTGACGATCGCGGTCGACGCAAACACGCGCAAGGAGGACCATGAGAGCGACGACCAGTTCTTCAGTCTCGAGTCACTGCGCGTCGGTGACTGGGTCGAGGTGCGAGGCTACCCCGATCCGTCCGCCAGCGGTCGCGTCATCGCGACGCGGCTGGAGCGCGACGACCCCGAGGACGAAGTTGAACTGCGCGGCCGCGCCGAAGAGTTGCAATCACCCCGGTTCCGAATCCTGGGCGTCAGCATCGAAACGACGCCTGCCACCGAGTTCGAGGACGAGGATGCGCGCATCGATGCCGCGACGTTCTTCTCGCGTGCTGCTGGCGAGGTGGTCGAGGTTGACGGCGCGTGGAATGGAGCGTCGTTGCTGGCTCGCGAAGTGGAGATCGAGCGCCCGGACGACGGTGGCGCACCGCCGGTCGTGATTCCGCCGCCGGTTAGCCCGCCCCCGGTGACTCCGCCGCCGTCCGTTACGCCGCCGCCCCCGGTGACCCTCCTGATCTCGGCGGGCCGGCTCGAACTCGGGCCCGACTCCAGGCTTCACGTCGAGTCCGTTGCACGGTTGGCTGCGATTGATAATTACATGTATCGCATGCGCATCCCGCGTCTGGGGCAATGCGGATTTGATAAACTCGTGACGGGCTTTCGCGTGTTGCCCGCCGGGCCGCGGCCGAGCCCCCTGCCGAGAACAACCCGAACCCCGAGCACTCATGCTTCGCTTCGTCCTGATAGGTCTTCTTTTCCTGGGGGCCGGCTTCGGCGCGGCCTCGACAGCCCAGGAGCGACCGACCGAGCCCTTCGATCGATCTGTTCTCGAAGCCCGTGCCGCCGACCTCGCCAGGCGCAAGCACGTCCAGCCGGCGAGGCCGGAGGCGTCCGGCCTCGACCGTCTGTCCTACGATCAGTACCGTGCCATCCGCTTCAAGCGCAGCGCGTCCATCTGGGCGCGCGAGAACCGCATGTTCTCGCTCGATCTCTTCTATCCGGGCTTCATCTTCGATACGCCCGTCAACGTGAATCTCGTCGCCGGCAAGGTCGCGCGGCGAGTCCTGTTCACGAACGATGTCTTCGAGTACGGCCCCGATGTGCCGGTCATCGAGAAGCGCGATGGGCTCGGGTATTCGGGATTTCGCGTGCGTGCGCCGGTCAACAAGCCGGACTACCCGGACGAGTTCCTGGTCTTCCAGGGAGCAAGCTACTTCCGCGCGGTCGCTCGCGATCAGGTCTACGGCATTTCGGCGCGCGGGCTGGCCGTGCGCACGGCTCGTCCCGAGGGCGAGGAGTTTCCCGCCTTCACCGATTTCTGGATCGAACGGCCGGCGCTGGGTGCCGACCGGATCGTGATCCATGCCTTGCTCCAGAGCCGTTCCGTCGTCGGTGCCTACACTTTCACCGCGCGGGCCGGCGAGGAAGTCGTGATCGACGTCGACGTCACGCTGTTCCCGCGCGTGGATCTCACGGCCTTCGGCATTGCCCCGCTCACGTCGATGTTCCTGTTCGATGCCACTAATCGAGCGCGCTTCGACGACTTCCGCAACGCGGTGCACGACTCGGACGGTCTCCTGATCCTGAACGGTCGCAACGAGCGGCTGTGGCGGCCGCTCGCCAATCCGCGCACCCTGCAGGTGTCGTCGTTCCTGGACGACAGTCCCAAGGGCTTCGGGCTCGTGCAGCGCAAGCGGCGCTTCGGCGATTTCGAGGACGCGGAGGCCCTGTACGATCGCAGGCCATCGGCGTGGGTCGAGCCCATGGGCGCCTGGGGCCCTGGCCACGTGGAGCTCGTCGAGATCCCGACGGATCTCGAGATCAACGACAACATCGTGAGCTACTGGCAGCCGCGCAGGCCGCTGGCGGCAGGGCGGAAGGCGAAGTTCGCGTATCGACTTCGGTTCACGGCCGAACCGCTCGATGCGGCGCTGGCGCGCGTGGTGTCGACGCGCATCGGCCAGGCATTGCAGTCCGACAGTCAGCGCTCGTTCGTCATCGACTTCCAGGGCACGGGACCAGTGCCGCGGGATCTCGCGCTGCGCGTCTCGACTTCCACCGGCAAGGTACTCGCGCCGCGGGGGCAGTTCGTGCCGCAGAGCGGTGTGTATCGCGTGAGCTTCGAGCTCGATCCCGGGCGCGCCGCGCTGGCCGAGCTGCGGGCGGAGGTGCTCTCCAAGGGGCGGCCGTGGGGCGAGACCTGGATCTATCGGTGGACTCGATGACCGACCGCCCTGCGGCGTCGGTGCCACCTCTTGCCGAACTGGCCATGCCACCGCAGAACCTGCGGCGCTGCACGCGCGAGCGCAGCGCCGGCTGGCCGTCGCTGAAGACGCTGCTCGCGCGCCTCCTCACGTTCGGCGGTGCGCTCGCGCTTACCGTGTACGCGACGCGCGAGATGGTCGCCGTCGTCTCGGTGGGCGGCGTAGCGACCCTGCAATGGGCCATGGTCGTGCTGTTCGCCATGACGTTCGGCTGGATCTCGATCACGGCCACCGCGGCGGTCTCAGGTGTGCTCTTCGGCGGCGTGCGTCGACGCGGCCGCGAGGGGCAGGTCATCGAGCACCGGACGGCACTCGTGATGCCCGTCTACAACGAGAGTCCCGCGAGCAGCTTTGCCGCGCTCCAGGCAATGGCGGAATGCCTGCTCGAGCAGGGCGGGACGGGATTCGAACTGTTCGTTCTCTCGGATACGAAAAACCCGGACATCTGGATCAAGGAGACGGCGGCGTTCCATGCCCTGCGCGAGGCGCTCGGCGACCGCATGCGCGCATGGTATCGACGCCGCGGCGAGAACACGGGACGCAAGGTCGGCAACCTGCACGACTTCATCACCAGGTGGGGCGGCCGCTACGACTTCATGATCGTGCTCGATGCCGACAGCATCCTGTCGGCCGAGACACTGCTCGTGATGGTTCGCGAGATGGCGGCCGATCCCGGCCTCGGCCTCCTGCAGACGGTGCCGCGCCTCGCCGGCGGCAAGACCGTGTTCGCGCGGCTGCAGCAGTTCGCGGGCCGCGTCTACGGACCGGTCGTGGCGCGCGGCATCGCGTCGTGGCAGGGCGACGACGGCAACTACTGGGGTCACAACGCCATCGTGCGCGTGCGCGCATTCGCATCGAGCGCAGGACTCCCGGCCTTGCCGGGCCGCAAGCCCTTCGGAGGGGCGATACTCTCGCACGACTTCGTCGAAGCCGCGTTGCTGCGGCGGGCGGGCTGGGCCGTTCGCATGCTACCGACGGTCGGCGGGTCCTGGGAAGAAAGTCCACCGTCGTTGCTCGATTCGGCTGCGCGCGATCGGCGCTGGGCGCAGGGCAACATCCAGCATCTCGCGGTCATCGCGAGCCGCGGATTCACGATGTCGAACCGCATCCACATGGCGATCGGCGTCATGAGCTATCTCGCCTCGCCGTTGTGGTTCCTGCTCATCGCCGTCGGGCTTGCGACGGCAGCGCAGATCGCGACGGTCCAGTTCGAGTATTTCACCGACGAGATGTCGCTGTTTCCGCGCTGGCCGTTGTTCGACAGCGAGCGCATGCTCAACCTGTTCATCGTGGCGATGGTCACGCTGCTGCTGCCCAAGCTGCTTGGCGTCCTGAGCGTATTCGTCGATCGCGAGCTCCTGCGCGTCGTCAATCCGCTGCGCGTCGTGCTCGGTGCCGTGGTGGAGATCGTGCTGTCGGCATTGTATGCGCCGATCGTGATGATGATGCAGGTCCGCCAGATCTCCGAGATCCTCTGGGGGCAGGATTCCGGCTGGGCTACGCAGACTCGCAAGCGCGCACGGACGCCGTGGGTCAAGCTGTTTCGCCGCCACTGGTTGCAGACGGTCGCTGGCGTTGTCGTCTCCGTCGTGCTCGCCTACGTGTCGTTGCCGCTGTTCGCGTGGATGTTGCCGGCGCTCGCCGGGCTGGTGCTCGCCGTGCCCTTGTCGGCGGCCAGCGGCAGCGTCTCGCTCGCCAGGCTCCTCAGGTTCCTGGGCCTGCTGGCGGTGCCCGAGGAGATCGAGATTCCGAATGTCATCGCGCGGCGCGACGAGATCGAGACGCGACTCGAGCCGGTCGTCGAGGGCGCGACTATCGCGCGACTCATCGACGACGACCTCGCGCGGCAGCGCCATTTCGGCGGCGTATTGCCGCGACCGGCGGCGACGCGCGGGCATCCGGACGTCATGTTCATCACGGCCCGTGCCAAGCTCGGCGATGCGCATTCCGTCGCGGAGGCGCTGGGCTGGCTGACGCCGCCGGAGCGGCTGGCGGTGCTCGGTGACCGCGAGCTGTTCCAGGCGCTCGTGCGCCTCGCGCATCCCGATGTTCCCGGGGCGCCGGCGCTTCGGTCTGCGTGAGTACCTCGTTGGGCATGACGTCGCCGGGGAAGTCGCCGAGCGCCGTGAGCGCACGTGCGATCCTGCGTGGCAGGTCCTTGCCGACGTGCCAACGCGTCAGGTCACTGGCTGGAGATCCCCGATGCGCCTCGACTCCTCGGTCTTGACCACCGGAGCTAGCCCTGGCCTCGGGCTGGAACTCGCCCGGCAGTTCGCCGCCGACGGCTGGCGCGTCTACGCGTGTGCACGCCGGCCGGCCGGGGCAGTCGAGCTCGCGGCAATCGCTGCGGCGTCGGGAAGACGCGTCACGTTGCGCACGATGGACCTGCTCGATCCCGGCTCGATCGCGCGCGCCGCGCACGAGCTCGGGGCGGCATCCACCGATGTCCTGCTGATTGTATCCGGCACGATGGGCCGCGCCGACTTCCCCCGCCTGGGTGTCGGCGCGATGCCGTTCGGCGCCACCGACTAAGACGACTTCCTCGACACGCTGCGCGTCAACGTGCTGCCGCCGCTCAAGGTCATGGAGTGCTTCGTGCCGTAGGTGGAGCGCAGCGCGCAGAAGAAGATGGTCACGCTGTCGAGCATCGTCGGCTCGATCGCAAGCAACATCTCCGGCGGGCTGTACGCGTACCGGACGAGCAAGGCGGCCGTGAACGCGCTGATCAAGTCGCTCGCGGTCGATCTCGCCAGGCGCGGGATCATCGCGCTGCCGATGCATCCGGGCTGGGTCAGGACCGACCTGGGCGGCCCGCGCGCGCCGCTCGATGCGCCGACGAGCTGCGGCCGGCATCCGCCGTGTCATCGCGGGCATCACCCCGACCGATTCAGGCCGCTTCCTGCAGTACAACGGGCAGGAATTGCCATGGTGAGCGTAGCGCGGTGGGTGACTGGGGCGGCCGGACCCATCGGGCGTTTTCCCCGTATCCGCTGCCGTATCGGTCGGCGCGACATTCCACAGGACGGAGTCGCCGTGCCCCCAGGGACGCTGACCAAGAGCCGGTTCAAGCTCGCGCACGAGCGGGTGACGATCTTCGAGGGCACGGTCCGGCACGACAACCTGCTGGTGCGCGTGGACGTGCTGGTGAAACGCGGCCGGCAGGTCGAGCTGATCGAGGTCAAGGCGCAGTCCTTGGATCCCCGGACGGACTCGCTGGTCGGGCAGACGGCTCGATCCAATCCCATCACGCCGAAATGGGAGCCCTATGCCTGCGACTGCGGCCGAGGCTGTCCTGCGCGCGCAGACGGGCGCGCGCGAGCGAAACGGCCGCCCGCCGATCCTGTTCGAGCCGCTGGTCGAGCGGGTGGCGGGCGCGATCGCCGGCGGCGAGCGGCTTCAGGCGGCGCGGAGCAGGACCTGCAAGCACTGCGAGTTCTACTGCGACCCCATCGAGTCGACGGACGAGCGGCGCAGCGGCTGGGCGGAGTGCATGGAGGCCTATTTCCGTTGCGCGGTAGACCGGCCGCGGTCGCAGACCATCTTCGGCCTATACGACCAGGCGGACATCGACGGGCACCTCGCGGCACGTCGGCTGCGGCTTGCAGACCTCGAGGAGGCGGATCTGGGCATGACCGCGCGGTCGGGGAAGATCTCACGCAGCGAGCGGCACGTGCTGCAGTGGCGGGAAGTGCGCCATGGCGACCGCGGGATCATGATCCGCGAAGACGAAGTCCGGCGCGCGCTGCGGGAAGAAGTCCTCGATCGGGCGCCCGCCGATGCCGGCCAGCTGATCGCATTCCTCGCTGGGCTTGGGCTCGACAAGGACTCGCGACTCAGAATGCTCGATCTCGGGCGCCTGATGGCCGACCAGGTGTTCCTGCCGGGCTCGGGTGGCTCCAGCTCGATGAAACGATTCCTCCCGGCCATGCTGCGCGAATGCGCGTCCGTGCGGATGCGCTACGCCGCGCCGGTCTCCGGTACCGATACGCTGCCGAGCCTCAACTTCGAGCGCCGGCGCTGGGTCGTCGAGCACGACGGCGAGCTGCTCGACCCGTATCGCATGCTGGATCCGGTCTTCGATGATCCGGACATCAACCACGCGCTCGAGTGGATCGAGCGGAGCGAGGGCGGTGAAATCGCCAACGGCGCCGCCGCGATGATCGCCTACGCGATGCTGCAGGATCCGACGGTCGGCGCCGGCGAGCGGGCGCGGCTCGAGCGGCAGCTCAAGCGCTGCTGCGAGCTCGATACGCTCGCGATGGTGATGGTGTACGAGGCGCTGCGGGAGTGGATCCTTCCGCTAGGTGCTTGATGGAATTGGCGCTCCCAGAGGGATTCGAACCCTCGTACCAGCCTTGAGAGGGCTGTGTCCTGGGCCTCTAGACGATGGGAGCGTGCCTTGGACCGGCGGACTAACGAGTCCGCGTGAGGCCGCGTATTATACGCAGCCCTTTGCCCCGGTCCAGCGGAAGCCGATTCTTTGCATTCCCAACAATTCGAAAACCTGCCCGATCATCCGCAGCCTGTGGTCGTCCCGCGCGCCGGACACCCGATCTCGCGCGCCAACATCTCCCCGCACGCACTGAAGGTCCTCTACCGACTCAAGGACGCAGGCTACCAGGCCTTCCTCGTCGGCGGGGCGGTGCGCGACCTGTTGCTCGGCCTGCATCCCAAGGATTTCGACATCGCGACGAACGCCCACCCGGAGGAGGTCCGCAAGCTCTTCAGGAATTGCCGGCTGATCGGCCGCCGCTTCCACCTCGCGCACGTGCGCTTCGGCATGGAGATCATCGAGGTCGCCACGTTCCGCGCGGCCCACACCGAGATGGACGAGGATCACAGCGTCGACGAAGTCGGCCATCGGGTGCTCGACGAGCACGGCCGCATCCTGCGCGACAACCTCTACGGCACAATCGAAGAGGACGTCTGGCGGCGCGACTTCACGGCCAACGCGCTGTACTACAACATCGAGGACTACTCGATCTGGGATTACGTCGGCGGCGTGCCGGACGCCGAGGCCCGAGTGCTGCGGCTGATTGGCGATGCGGAGACCCGCTACCGCGAGGATCCGGTGCGTATGCTGCGCGCGGCGCGATTCGCCGGGAAACTGGGCTTCACGCTGCACCCCGACACCGAAGCGCCGCTGCACCGGCTCGCCTACATGCTCGACAGCGTGCCGCCCGCGCGATTGTTCGACGAAACGATGAAACTGCTGCTCGCGGGCAGCGCGGTCTCCTCGTTCGACATGCTGGTTAGCCTTGGCCTGCTGCCGCACCTGATGCCCGATATCGCGGCCGTGCTCGCCGAGGCGCCGGATTCGCCGGGTGCGCGCGTGCTGCGCCTCGGCCTCGAGAACACGGATCAGCGGGTGCGCGCCGACAAGTCGGTGACCCCGACGTTCCTGTTCGCCGTGCTGCTGTGGCCCGCGATCCTGCGCGCCACCGGCGCGCCGAACGGTCCGCTGCCGGAGGATCCGCAACTGCTGTCGAGCGCCTGCGACGGCGTCATGTCGCAGCAGCTGCGGCGCATCGCCGTGCCGAAGCGTTTCGGATTGCCGATGCGAGACCTGCTCCTGATGCAGCCGCGCTTCGAACGGCGTTCCGGCCGCCGGGCGCTGCGCCTGCTCGACCATCCGAAGTTCCGGGCCGCCTATGACTTCCTGTTGCTGCGCGCAGCGGCGGGCGAGGTCGATCCGGAAGTCGCCGACTGGTGGACCCGCCTGCAGGAAATGCCGGAGGAGCAGCGCATCGCCGAGGTCGAGAACCGGCCCCGCGAGGCGGCCGATGCCGCACCACGCGGACGTTCCCGGTCGCGGCGCAGGCGCCGCCGCCCTGCCGCAACCTGACGGTCCCCGGGGTCGCGACTTGGACGCCGGCTGGCTGACTCCCGCCTACGTTGCGCTGGGCAGCAACCTCGACGACCCGCGTGCGCAGGTCGAGCGCGCACTCGACGAGCTCGCGGGCGTCCGGGATTCGCGGCTGGTGCTGCGCTCGTCGCTGTATCGCTCGCGCCCCTTCGGCCCGGTCGAGCAGCCGGACTTCGTCAACGCGACGGCCGGCCTGTTGACGGCGCTCTCGCCAGCCGAGCTGCTCGCCGAGCTGCAGTCGCTCGAGACCCGCCTCGGACGGGAGCGTCCGGCCGTACGCTGGGGCCCGCGGCGGATCGATCTCGACCTGCTGGTGCAAGGCACCGACCGGAGCGACGAGCCGGGGCTGACGCTGCCGCACCCGGGCATTGCGCACCGCGCGTTCGTGCTCGTGCCGCTCGCCGAGATCGCTCCAGAGCTGATGGTGCCCGCGCTCGGCCCGGTGCGCGTGTTGCTGGCGCGCGTGGACAGCTCCGGCGTCGAGCGGATCGCGCCATGAATGCGCCGGCACGGCCGGACGAACCGGTCCAGACCCCACACCGCTTCGTCGTGGTCGAGGGCCCGATCGGCGTCGGCAAGACGAGCCTCGCGCGCCGGCTCGCGAAGAGCTTCGGCAGCGAGCTCGTGCTCGAGCAGGGCGACGAGAATCCGTTCCTCGAG
>Ga0105090_10001556_pt1 | contig 12418 bp, 10 predicted proteins | sample PPLLak3March2015_FD_79110 | JGI IMG/M metagenome (GOLD analysis project Ga0105090, IMG submission 79110) | Freshwater sediment microbial communities from Prairie Pothole Lake near Jamestown, North Dakota, USA - PPLs Lake P7 Core (1) Depth... | ecosystem: Environmental > Aquatic > Freshwater >... | reverse complement strand
CACCCGCACGGCCTCTCGGACCGCGACTTCGACACGCTCTTCACGACCGACAAGCCGATCATCTTCAACTTCCACGGCTACCCGTGGCTGGTGCACCGCCTCGCCTACCGCCGTCGCAACCACGCGAACCTGCACGTGCGCGGCTACAAGGAGAAGGGCAACATCAACACGCCGCTCGAGCTCGCGATCAACAACGAGGTGGACCGCTTCAGCCTCGCGATCGACGCGATCGACCGGGTACCGCGACTGCAGGTCGCGGGTGCACACGTCAAGGAGAAGCTCCGGAACCTGCAGATCGAGTGCCGCAACTACGCGCACGAGCACGGCATCGACCGGCCGGCCGAGCGCGACTGGAAGTGGACGCTCTGACGACCTGCCCGGAAACGCAGTCATGCCCAATCAGCTCGAGGCGCTGAAGCGCCACTCCGTGATCGTCGCCGACACCGGCGACATCGAGTCCATCGCCCGCTTCAGGCCGCAGGACGCGACGACCAACCCGAGCCTGATCTACAAGGCCGCGCAGGACCCGCGCTATCGACCGATCGTCGACGAGGCCATTGCCGCAGCACGGCACGCGACCGCCGACACCCGCTCGGACGAGATCATGGACCAGCTGTTCGTCGGCTTCGGCCGGCGCATCCTCGAGCTGGTGCCGGGGCGGGTCTCGACGGAGGTTGCCGCGCGGTTGAGCTTCGACACGGAGGCGACGGAAGCGAAGGCGCGCTCGCTGATCGATCGCTACGAAGCCGCCGGCGTGCCGCGGGAGCACGTGCTCATCAAGATCGCGAGCACCTGGGAAGGCATACGGGCCGCGGAGCGGCTCGAGCGGGACGGCATCCACTGCAACCTGACGCTGCTCTTCAGCTTCGCCCAGGCGGTGGCCTGCGCGGATGCCGGCGTCACGCTGATTTCGCCGTTCGTCGGCCGCATCTACGACTGGCACCGCAAGGCCCGTGGCGTCGAGGACATCGCGCGCGAGGAAGACCCGGGTGTCGCCTCGGTCACGCGCATCTACAACTACTACAAGAAGTTCGGCTACGAGACCCAGGTGATGGGCGCGAGCTTCCGCAAGACCACGCAGATACTCGATCTTGCGGGCTGCGACCTGCTCACGATCAGTCCCGACCTGCTCGGAAAGCTGGAGGTCGCCGAGGGCGAAGTGCCGCGCCGCCTGAACGTCGCCGACGCCGACGCGAGCGACCTCGAGCGCGTGGACCTCGACGAGAAGCGATTCCGCTGGATGCACAACGAGGACGCCATGGCGACCGAGAAGCTCGCGGAGGGAATCCGGCTCTTCGACGCGGACGCGACGAGGCTCGAGGAGGCGATTGCTGCCCTGGCGGATCCGGGCCGGACTACTTCTGCGGCGCCGGCTCCACCTTGATCCCGAACGCCTCGGTGAACGTGAGCTGGACGGTATCGCCGACGCTGACACCCTCGAGCTTCTCCGGGTGCATCACCTTGATGGTCCGGACGTTGCCCTGGGGTCCCTTGAACGTGACCGACGGGGCCTTGCGATCGATCTCGGTGATCATGACCGTCGCCGTCGTCTGCCGTGCGATGCCCGCGGCCGGACGTTCCCCGGGCTCCGCGGCGGCGCCCCCGACCACCGAGGCCGGAGCGACCATCTCGCCGCCCTTCATCACCTCGTAGGCGAGTGCTTCCGCATAGGTCGCGGTCACCACGTCGCCCGGCTTCATCTGGGCGAGGTTCTTCACGTCCTCGCTGGCGACGAAGCTCACTTCCTCGCCATCCTCGGACCTGAGCGTCACCTCGCGCGTCTCCTGGTCGACCTTCACCACCGTAGCGGTGACCGTCGCGGAGGCGATTACGGTTTCGCCTTTCGACGCGGGTACGGGCGCCTCGGCACGGGCCAAGGCCGCGAAGCACAGGGCCGCTGCCAGGCAGGCGGCCGTCATGGAGGCTCTGGAAGTCGTCATCGTCGATCTCCTTGCGAGGCCCGTGGCGCCTGACGCTCGAGTCGTGCGCCGGTTACTTGACGGTGTATCCCTTGGTCTCGAGGCAGGCTGCGAAGCCCTTGCTGACCCCGAGCGTCGCACCGATGGCCGCGCCCTCGCTGGCGTCGTCATTGGCGATCTCGCCGACGACGGCGCCCGCAGCCGCGCCGCGCGCTGCGCCGCGTACGCGCTTCTCCACCGGCCCGTCGCGACGTGAGATCGAAGCCTCGCTCGACGGGTGCGTTGCCATGCTGCCCTCCGGTGCGGCCGACTCGAGTCTGGTCTCCTTTCAGGCCCGGACGCGGGGCCGCAACAGCCCCACTATACGCTCGCGGATTGCGTGCCGATCCTCCGGACGACCCGGGGTCCGTCGCGCAAAGACGCTTATCGCCTGCGTCGTATGCCAGGCGCAGCAGCGCCTGGTCCTGGCCCAATATCAAACTCTCAGGCACGGCATCGGCCGCTACAATCGGGTCTCACGCCCGTTCAAGTGCGTTACGGGCAAAGTTCCGATCGCGCCCTCTGGCGGGCAGCGCGACATCGCCGCGAGCCGGGCACCGGCACGCACAGGAGTAAAGCATGCCCAGAGTGCCGGCCATCGCGTTCACTTGCCTGCTCTCGGCATTCGCCGGGGGTGCAGGTGCGGCGAATCCCGCCGAGTCGCAGCCAGTCACCGCAGCCGCTGCGGCCGCGCCGACCTTTCCCCAGCAACGGACCGTGGACGGCCACGCGCTTACCCTGCACGCCCCGCAGGTCCGCAGCTGGCCCGGGTTCGAGCAGTTCACGGCTTCGATCGCATTCGAGCTGACGCCCCCGGGCGAAACGTCGCCGCGGTACGGAACGGCGACGGTCACGGGCCAGACCGTCGTCGACCGCGCGAACCGGCAGATCGAAGTGCGGTCGCCCCGAGTCTCGGACGTGAAGTTCGCGACGACCGCACCGACGGAGCTCAAGACGGTCATCGAGCGCGCGGTCACCCGGACCTCGCTCAAGGTGCCGCTCGACCTGTTCCTGGCCTACGTCGCGGACGAGGTGCTCGCCGGGCCACCGCCCACCGGGTTCAACACCGCCCCGCCGCCGATCGTCGTGCGCTCGAAGCCGACCCTGCTGCTGTTCGTGAACGGCCAGCCCGTGCCCTCGCCGGTACCGAGCACGAGCCTCGAAGTGATCGTGAACGCGAACTGGCCGACGTTCCGCGACAGCTCGGGGTCCGGCTACTACCTGCTCGATCGCGACCGCTGGCTCATGTCGGGCCAGCTCGACAAGGGCTGGAAGGCGGCGACGTCACTGCCGTCGAGCTTCACGAACCTGCCCGCGGACCCTGAGTTCGCCGACGCCCGCAAGGCCGTGCCTCTGCAGAAATCCTCGCGTTCCGTGCCCCAGGTGCTGTACGCGGACCGGCCGACCGAACTCGTCGTCACCGACGGCAAGCCCGCGCTCGAGGCGATCCCGGGGGCCGGCGGCCTGCAGTGGGTGAAGAACACCGAGAGCCCGCTCTTCAAGCTCGGCTCGAACTGGTATTTCCTGGTCGCGGGACGGTGGTTCACCGCGACGAATCTCGACAGCGGTCCCTGGACCTTCGTGAAGCAGTTGCCCGAAGCGTTCGCCGCCATACCGGACGATCACGCACGCGCGGCCGTGCTCGCCTCCGTGCCCGGGACGATCGAGGCACGCATGGCGGCCCTGGAGGCGTCCCTGCCGAACAAGACCCGCGTGAAGAAGGGCAGCGCGCCGACGGTGGAAGTGACCTACGCGGGTGAGCCGAAATTCGAGCCAATCGCCGGCACGACCGTCGCGCGCGCCGTGAACACCGGTTACGACGTGCTGATGTACCAGAACCGCTACTACCTCGTGTACGCCGCGGCCTGGTACGTCGCCGATACGCCGATCGGGCCCTGGGGCGCGACTGCCGACGTGCCGGCCGCGCTCTACAGCATTCCGCCGAGTTCGCCGGCCTACGCGCTCACCGACGTCAAGGTCGCCAAGACCTCCGACGACGATGAAATCGAGTATTCGTCCACCGACGCCTACGCCGCCGGCGTCGTCGTCGCGATGGGCGTCGCCTACTACGGCACGGGCTGGTACTACCCGCCCTACTACTACGGCAGCATCTACTACCCGTACTGGGGCTCCTACGGTCACGGCAGCTGGTACAACCCGGCGACCGGCGGCTACGGCTCGCGCTCCGTGTGGTACGGACCCTATGGCGGCTACTCGTACTCGCAGGGCTACAACCCCAGGACCGGCCGCTACGGCTACGTCGAGACGGCGTGGGACGGCGACGAGTGGGCGAGTCTCGGGGAGACCTACAACCCGCGCACCGGCGTGGGCACGAAGACCGAGCGCTACTACGACGAAGACAAGAACAAGATGACGACCGACCGCAAGGTCGAGCGTGGCGACGAGTGGGTCAAGACCGAGCGCAAGACCGACTTCGACGACGGCACGCAGACGATCGAGCGGGAGACGTCGCAGGGCGGCTCGAGCGAGGTGCAACGCACCCGCGAAGGTGGATCGATCAGCAGCGAGCGGACGATCACGACCGGCGACGGCGACCAGTACACCGCGAGCGGCGAGCAGTCGCGCGGCCAGGGCTCCACCACGGTCACCGGTGACCAGGGCTCGATGACGACCGAGACGCGGCGCAACGACGGCCGCAGCGCGACCAGCATCGAGGGCAGCGGCGGCGGCCAGGGCATCTCGGTGTCGGGCCAGGGACCGGGCCGGACCACGATCGCCGAGAGCGGGAGCGGCGACCTCTACGCCGGGCACAACGGCAACGTGTACAAGAAGACCGACGACGGCTGGCAGCAGTATGAGAACGGCGGGTGGTCGGCGGCGAATCCTCAGGGCGGCCAGTACCGCGACCTGAGCAACAGCGACGCCCCGTATGGGGAAACGGGCTCCCGCAAGCGACCCACCGACGTCGGTGCACGGCCACAGCCGACGAGCAGCAGCTATCCGTCGTCGTCGCGGGACACGCGCTCCGCGTCGCAGCTCGATCGCGATTACGCCGCGCGCCAGCGCGGCAACCAGCAGTTCCAGCAGCGGGCGGGCGGTATGCAGCGAGGCGGCATGGGCCGGCGGCGCTGAACGACTGCAGGCTGCCGCCGGGCTGGGATCCGCCCGCGCGGACGGACTCCGGTCAGGAGTCCCCGCGCGGCCGGCCGATTCAGGGGGAAGCCTCGCTGTCGTCGAGCAGACGCTTGCGGAGGCCGCCCGGGCCGAGCCTGCGGCCGAGTTCCCTGGCGGCGATGAGCGGCAGGAGCACGAGCAGCATCAGCAGGATGGAAGCCAGCCGTTCGGGCAACGCCGCACCGAACAGTTCCCCGAGCGATGCCGCCGCGGGCCGGTGGTGCACCCAGCCGACGACGAGTTCCTCGAGCACCGTCAGCACGACGAGCAGCGCCCCGAAGAGCATCGTCTTGCGCACGATGGCGGCAAGCAGGGCGCCGCGCCCGAAACGGGTGCCGACCTGCAGTGCTTCCCCGATCAGGATGAACTTGCCGAGGACCAGGGCCTTCACGAGCGCCGTGCCGATCGGCGCGAAGGCAACGCCCTCCGCCTCGAGGAGCGCCGCCTTGTAGAGCAGGATTGCCGCGAAACAGACGAACAAATAGACCGTGACGACCGCGTAGTTGCGCAGTTCCTCGGCCGCCCTCGCCTTGACGCTCACGGCGCCACGACTCAGAAGCTGAACACCACGCCGAGCAGAGGACCGGAAATCAGCATGTCGTAGACGAAGCGATCCCGGCCGTCGCCGTCGTCGTAGTCGATGTCCATGTGCCGGTACGCGCCGACCACGCCGATGCTGGGCGAGACCTGCCAGAGCAGGGACGCGATGCCCTGCCAGGAGAACTCCGAGCCGACTCCGAAGCCACCGGCGTCGACACGCAGCCTCCCTGTCCACTTCTCGCTGAGCGGCAACTCATAGAGGACGCCCACGACGGGGTCCACCCAGCTCTCGCCGCCGTCGGCCACGAAGGTCTGCTGCGGCGTGCGGACTTCGAGGTCGGCGTCCACATCGACGAAGCGCGCCCCGGCGAACACGACGAGGCGCTCGTCCACGTTCCAGCCTACGTCGACTTCTGCAGCCTTCTGGCTGACGTCGGCGTGACCGCGCAAGTTGCCGCGCGGTCCCGCGGCGTCGAGGCCGAGGTCCATGTAGACGAAATCGGCCATGATCGACAGGCGGTCCCGGCGCGCGCGGTACGCGACGAGGAAAGCCATGTCGAGGTCGTCGAGGATATCGCTGAAGCTCTTGTCGACGTCGACCGTGAGATTCCCGACGCCGGACTCGCCTTCCAGCGCGATCGCCCACGCATAGGGAGCCAGTTCGTGGCTCCAGTCGGAGGCGTGGACGGCAGGCACCGCGAGCAGCAGGGCACCGGCCAGGAGGGGACGAGTCGCGTTGACGTTCATTCGAGTTGCTTCCGTGGTGTAGGGATCGTTGCGGGCACTCCCGCCGCGGATCCTACCATTGCACGACGGCGCCATCGATAGGGTGCGCGCGCGGGCTTCCGAACACCGCTAAACTGCCTCACCGCAGATCCTGGCCTTGCGAGACGCATGACTCCCATAAATCCACCGCATCGCGCGTCGTTCTGGCGCGAGCCGCTGCTGCACTTCCTGCTGATCGGCGCCGCGCTGTTCGCGCTCTACGGGCTGCTGAACCGCGGAGAATCGGACGCCCCCCGGGAGATCGTCGTCTCCGAGGCACGCGTCGCCGCGCTGGCGGAGAATTTCGCGAAGACGTGGATGCGGCCGCCGACGGCAGAGGAACTCTCGGGCCTCGTCGAAGACTACGTCCGCGAGGAGATCTACTACCGCGAGGCCCTGGCGATCGGCCTCGACCAGGACGACACGGTGATCCGCCGGCGGCTGCGCCAGAAGATGGAATTCATCTCCGAGGAACTCGCGACGACGGAACCCACCGACGCCGAGCTGCAGGCATACCTCGACGCGCACCGCGGGAAGTTCCTCGAGCCGTCCGCGACGACCTTCGAACAGGTCTACTTCAGCACCGAGCGCCGCGGCGACGAGGCGCGGCCCGCGGCCGAACGGCTGCTCGCAGCGCTGCAGTCGGGTCGTGCGGGAGCGGATCCGGCGGCGGCCGGGGACTCCACGCTGCTGCCGCCCTCGATGGAGGATGCGACGCCCCAGCAGGTCGCCGGGACCTTCGGCGAGGAATTCGTCGCCCAGCTGGACGAGGTGCCTGTCGGCCAGTGGTCCGGCCCGCTCCAGTCGCCTTACGGCCTGCACCTGGTCCGGGTCGTCGAGCGTGCCGACGGCGCGCTGCCGACGCTCGACCGGATCCGGCCCGTCGTGCTGCGCGAGTGGCAGGTCGAGCAGGCCCGCCGCGTGAGCGACGAGTTCTACGAGGCGCTACGTGGGCGGTATGACGTGCGCGTCGCGGGCGCGGGGGCGGCGCGGCCGTGATGCGCGCCATCGTCGCCCTCTTCTTCTGCGCCGCGATCGTGGCGTGGCAGGCGCCCGCGCTCGCTCACGAGGTCCGGCCGGGCTATCTCGAGATCCGTGCCGCCGCGGACGAAGCCTACGATTTCGTCTGGAAGGTGCCGGCGCGGGGCGAGTACCGGCTCGGCATCTACGTGCGCCTGCCGGACAACTGCGTCGGCGCCCCGACCTCCGGAGACTTCGTCGGCGGCGCGTTCGTGCAGCGCTGGAGCGCCCGCTGCGAGGGCGGCCTCACGGGCCGGTCGATCACGATCGACGGTCTCAGCGCCATGCGCACCGACGTGCTGGTCCGGCTGCAGCGCGCGGACGGCACGACGCAGACCGAGCGCCTCACGCCGGACCGGGACTCGTTCGAGGTGGTCGCCGCGCCGGACGCGATGCAGGTCGCGGCCACCTACTTCGGTCTGGGGGTCGAGCACATCCTCGGCGGCATCGACCACCTGCTGTTCGTGCTGATCCTGCTGTTCCTGGTCGGCGACTGGCGGGTGCTCGTGGTCACCGTCACTTCCTTCACGGTGGCGCACAGCATCACGCTCGCGGCCGCGACGCTCGGCTGGGTGCACGTCCCGCAGGCGCCCGTCGAGGCGACGATCGCGCTGAGCGTGATGTTCGTCGCGTCGGAAGTGCTGCACGGCGCGCAGGGACGCCCCGGGCTCGCGGCACGCTCGCCTTGGATCGTCGCGTTCGTCTTCGGCCTGCTGCACGGGTTCGGCTTCGCCGGCGCACTGCGCGAAGTCGGGCTGCCCGAGAAGGACATCCCGCTCGCCCTGCTCTTCTTTAACGTCGGCGTCGAGGCGGGCCAGCTGCTCTTCATCGCCGCGGTGGTCGTCGTGTTCTCGCTCGTCGCGCGCCTGCTGCCGGGCGGCGGCGGCGAGCGGCGCGGTCCGTGGTTCACCGAGCGGCTGATCCGCACGCCGGTCGCGTACGCGGTCGGCTCCATGGCGGCATTCTGGGTGGTGCAGCGCGTCGTCGCGTTCTGGGCCTGAGGCGACGGTCGCAGACGCTCACTCGGCGGGCGCGGTGCTGCGGGAGGAACCGGCGGGAGCGACGGCCGGAGCGGCGTACCACTGGTCGCGCGGAACCACCTTCGGCACCGCCGGATCGCCCTCGTACGCGGGCGTCATGATCTGCACGCCGTATTCGTTGAACACGTCGAGCACGTTGCGGTTGAGCGCCGCGAGCGTCGTCATGCGCGTCCCCGGATCCTCGATCGGGGCGTACAGGTCGTAGCTCACACAGAAGTCGCCGAGCTGCGTGACGAGCACGAACGACTTCGGCTCTCGACGCACCCCGGTGGTGCGCTCGGCGGCGAGCAGCAGCATGGACTCGACCTGGCGCCACGGCGTCTCGTAGCCGATCCCGACGGTCGTGGTGATCATCAGGCCCTCGGAACGGCCCAGCGACGTGTAGTTGATCACCGTGCTGCCCAGGATCTCCGAGTTCGGCACGATGATTTCCTCGTTCCGCATGTTGCGCAGGTGGGTGACCTGCAGCCGCATGTTCGTCACGAAGCCGATGGCCTCGCCGACCCGCACGAGGTCGCCGCGGCGGAACGCGCGCCGGTAGGTCATCGTGTAGCCCGCGATCATGTTGGAGATGATCGACGAGGAGCCCAGTGAGAACATCACGCCGAGCAGCAGCGAGATGCCCTTGAAGGCTTCCGAGCCGGAGCCCGGCACGTACGGGTAGGCTACGACGAGGGCGAGGACGACGACGAGCAGCCGGACGATCTTGTAGGTCGGCTCTGCCCAGTCCGGATCGAATTCCTCGAAGCGCACGCTGCCGCTCTGCACTGCGCTGAACGCCATGCGCAGGAAACGCAGCAGGGCCCGGGTGATGGCGTAGAGCACAACGAGGAACGCGAGACCGGGCAGCGCAGCGACGACGTCCCGGCCGAACGCGGCGAGCGGTGCCGTGAACAACGCCACCATCCGCACACCGGTCGGACGGGTCCACGGAAAGAGTTCCAGCACGAAGCCGAGCCAGGCGAGTATGCCGGCGACCACCAGCAGCATCGCGAGCGCGCTCACGCTCCAACGCAGCACCGAGGCGATCCATTGCGCCCGCACCAGGCTCTTCGACCGACCCTCGAATTCCGCGAGGACACGACCGTATCGCGCCTCGACCCGGTGCTCGAACCAGCGGTCGAGCCGCCGGACGCCGAACACGAAGCCGGCGAGCAGCAACGTCCCGATCACGGCGTAGACGGCATGGCGCAGCAGGTACGCCGGCGCGCGGTCGGCGCGATACCGCTCGACCGCTTCCTTCATCCGGGCCAGGTTGACCTCGGCGAGCGTGTTGCGGTCGATGTGCTCGAGTGACGCATCGGCGTCGAGCACGGTCGCGATGCGTTCCGTCCCGGCAAGGATCAGCGTGGCATTGGCCTGGCTGACGAGGCGTAGTTCGTCCACGGACCGGGCCTTGTGCCGGGCGAACGCGCGCAGGCGCTCCTCGATCGCGCGTGCCCTCTCGTCGGCGGGAAACGCCGAGACGCCCCGGACCCTGAAGATCGCGTGACCGTCGAGCGACACCAGGGCAGTCGGCGTGTCCTCCTCGAGGAGGCGCAGGTCGGGCGGTGACTGTGTCTGGACGGCCGCCGGCGTCGCTCCGCCGGCCGGGCACGGGGTCGAAAACAGCAGGCTGGCCGCAGCGAACGATGCCCAGAGCACAGCAAGCACGACGCGCACCGGGACGGGACCTCATCGATCGGGCGGATCAATCGATGACGATACTAGCTGGGTCGACGAAAGGGAATCGGTCCACCGCCGCGCCCGCCCGGCGAACCGCGGTCCCTCGCAGACGGCGGCGCGATGGACCTCTCCGCATGCGAAGTGCCGCGGTAAAATGCCTGAGAAAGTCCCCACCGCAACCCCCGGTTTCGCTGCAGAGGAGTCCACACGATGCGCGCCAAAGTGCTGTTTTCGCTGATTCTGGGAGCGGTTCTCGGCACCGCGATGGCCGACGACTCCGCGGTTTCCTGGGACGGGCTGGTGCAGGTCAAACCCAAGCAGATGGATGCGGTCTTCCTGCTGCCGGGCGCCGACTTCCGCACCTATACCAAGGTGATGCTCGATCCGACCGAAGTGGCATTCAAGAAGGACTGGATGAAGGATTTGAACCGCCAACGCTCTCCCGGTGCGCGCGTGTCCCAGGAAGACGCCGACAAGATCCTGTCCGCCGCACGCCAGAATTTCGACGACATCTTCCGGGAAGCCTTCGAGAAGGCAGGGTATCCCGTCGTGACGTCGCCGGGCCCGGACGTCCTGCGCGTGCGCACCGGCGTCATGAACCTGGACGTCAACGCTCCCGATACGCAGTCGGCCGGCATGTCGCGCACCTACACGGCGAATGCGGGCGCGGCGACGCTCGTCGTCGAGATGCGGGATTCGACCAGCGGCGCGCTGCTCGGCCGCGTGCTCGACTCGCGTGAGACGCGCGAGACAGCCTCGATGCAGCGGGCCACGAGCGTGTCGAACCTGGCCGACTTCCGGGCGCTCTTCGGCAACTGGGCGCGGATCAGCACCAAGGGTCTCGAGGAACTGAAGGCCCATTCTCCCGTGCCCGAGGACCTGAAGCCGAAGCAGAAGCTGGACTGACGGCCAGCGGTCCCGGCGGCAGCGACCCTCGGGGTGCGGGTGCAGGTAAACTGCGGCGATGACCCTGCGAGACCCGGCTACCCACGAACCCGGGGGCGAGACGCCCCGGGCTCGCCCGTTGATCCTGCGAGCCACGCCCTGGCTGGTCGCGGGACTGCTCGCGTCCCTTGCCGCAGCGGCGTGGTACGTTTCGACGCACGATCCCGCGCCCGCGAGCCCGGGCCCGACGGCTGCGGCGGACGTCGACGCCGCGAACGTCGCGGCGAGTTACGTCGGGACCGCCTCCTGCGCCGCCTGTCACGCCGACGAGCACGCGCGATGGCAGTCCTCGCAGCACGCCGTCGCGATGCAGCACGCGACCGGCGAGACGGTGCTCGGCGACTTCTCCGGCGTCCGCCAGAAACATGCAGGGGTGACGTCGGAGTTCTTCCGTCGCGACGACCGGTACGTCGTCCGCACCGACGGCCCGGACGGACGCCTCGCGGAGTTCGAGGTGCGATATACGTTCGGCGTCTACCCGCTGCAGCAGTACCTCGTCGAGCTGCCGCGAGGGCACGTGCAGGCGCTGCCGTACGCATGGGACGTGCGGCCGAAGGCCGAGGGCGGACAGCGCTGGTTCCACCTGTACCCCGGCGAGCGCATCGACCACGAGGACGAGCTGCACTGGACGCGGCGCCAGCAGAACTGGAACTACATGTGCGCCGACTGCCACTCGACGGCCGTGCGCAAGAACTACGATGCGGCCTCCGACGCCTACGCCACCACGTATGAGGAGATCAGCGTCGGGTGCGAGGCCTGCCACGGCCCGGGCGGCCGCCACGTGGCACTCGCGCAGGCGGCGGCCGAACGCGGGGCGACGCTGCAGCAGAGCGGCTTCGCGGTGACGTTCGACGAGCGACGCGGCGTCGGCTGGGTCATCGACCCGGCCACGGGCAATGCGAAGCGCACGACCCCGCGCACGACCGAGAAGGAACTCGACGTCTGCGGCCAGTGTCACGCGCGGCGCAGCCAGTTCTCGGACGACTACCGGCCGGGCGATCCGCTGCTCGACCACTACCGCGGATCGATACTCTCCGCCGGCCTCTACCACGTCGATGGCCAGCAGCGCGACGAGGTGTTCAACTGGGGCTCGTTCCTCTCGAGCCGCATGTACGCGCAGGGCGTGACGTGCAGCGATTGCCACGACCCGCACGACGGCAAGCTGCGCGCGCCCGGCAACGCGACGTGCGCGCAGTGTCACGACGCGGCGAAGTACGACTCGCCGGACCATCACTTCCACGCGGCGGGTTCCGCCGGTGCGGCGTGCGCCGCGTGCCACATGAAGCCCGAGACCTACATGGTCATCGACGGCCGGCACGACCACAGCTTCCGCATCCCGCGGCCGGACCT
>Ga0105090_10001554_pt1 | contig 12423 bp, 10 predicted proteins | sample PPLLak3March2015_FD_79110 | JGI IMG/M metagenome (GOLD analysis project Ga0105090, IMG submission 79110) | Freshwater sediment microbial communities from Prairie Pothole Lake near Jamestown, North Dakota, USA - PPLs Lake P7 Core (1) Depth... | ecosystem: Environmental > Aquatic > Freshwater >... | reverse complement strand
CTTGCGCCACGGCGTGCCGGTCGGTCTGGCCACCGGACTGGGCGCCGCGGTGGCCGACGCCCTCTACGGTGCGGTGGGGGCCTTTGGCGTCGCCGGTCTGATCGCCTGGCTTCAGGGCGCGCGCGTGCCTCTGGCCCTGGCGGGCGGCGCGTTCCTGCTGCTGCTGGCCTGGCGCACCTGGTCTGCCGAGCCGGCGACGGCACGCCGCGGCGCAGCACCTGCGCCGGGCCTGGCGGCCACATTTGCTGGCGCCGTGGCCCTGACGCTGTCCAACCCGGCCACCATCCTTTCGTTCATCGCCATCTTCGGCGCCCTGGCCGGGGCCGGAGCGTCGGCGTCGCCAGGCTCGATGGTGGCCGGCGTGCTGGCCGGATCGGCGCTGTGGTGGTTGCTGCTGTGTGCCGCGGTGGGCGTGATGCGCGGGCGTTTCGATGCCTTCTGGCAGCGCCGCGTGGCGCGTGTGTCGGCGCTGATGCTGGCGGCCTTTGCCTTGTGGCAGTGGGGGTCGTTGCTGGCGCGTTAGCCGTCGTCCCGAGTGGTGCCGGAAACGACGAAACCCTGCCGCGGCAGGGCCTGTCGATGGCGGTCTGCCAGCGCCGCTGCTGGCGTCGGGTCCGTGTCGTTCAGGTGTTGGACGGGCGCACCGTCTCGGTGACCACCACCTGAGCCGGCGCGGCCTGGCGGGCCATCTGCACGTCGGCGGCGGGCTGCGTGGCGAGCAGGTCGGCTCCGGCCAGGATGGACAAGGTCACGACGGCGGCAAAGCCGAAGGCGGTGACGCGGGCGGCGAAGGCGTTGCGGCTGTTCATGTGAGGCTCCGGGTGGGTGGGACGGTTGTCGATGAAGTGGACTCTAGGCAGCCGCGCCCTGCGCCGCCACACCCTTGCGACGAAGCGCCGCGGTGCGGGAACGAATCGCCGCAGACGGAGATGAACGGCAGCCGCTCAGCCGCCGTTGGCGTCGGCCCGGCCGCGCCAGGCGGCCAGCAAGGCCGCTTCGCGCCCGGCGTCCAGGCCCACCGTGGGGCGCGCCGGGCCTTCGGCCATGCCTGCCGTCGCGGCCTCGGCCGCCCAGGCCGCGGTGTCGGCCAATGTGGCCTGCAGCTGCCGGCACTGCAGGCCGCTGTCCAGCGCGCGGGCGATGCTGACCTGATCCAGGCCCCACTGGCCTTGCGGCAGCCACAAGGGCAGTTCGGTCCAGGGCGCCACGCCCTGCGCCAGCAGGAACGCTTCGTCCACCCACTCCAGACGTGCCTGGGGCGCCAGCAGCCGGCGCGCGGCTTCCAGCAGGCCACCCATCGTCAGCGGCTCGGCCGGGCCGGTCAGATTGAAGACGCCGGTGCTGCCACGCTCGGCCTGCAACAGCATCCAGGCGGCGGCGTCGCGCGCGTCGATGAACTGCACCGGCGCCGCCGGGTCGCCCGGCGCCAGCACCTCGCCGCCGCGCGCCATGCGCTGCAGCCACCAGGTGAAGCGCCCGGTGGGGTCGTGCGGTCCCACCAGCAGCCCCGGTCGCGAGACCAGGCAACGCGTGCCGAAACCCTTCTGCGCGGCGGCCTCGCACAAGGCTTTCAGGCCACCGTAGGTTTCGCCGGTGACGGCTTCGGTGGTGGGGTCGTCCAGCGCCTGCACGGCGGCGGTTTCGTCCAGGCCGGGTGTGTCGAACGCCGTGTAGACGCTGATGCTCGACACCAACTGGTACTGCCCCACGCGCCCGGCCAGCCGCTCGGCCATCGCGCGCACTTGGCGCGGCACATAGGCGCTGGTGTCGATGGCGGCGTCCCAACGGCCGCCGTCCAGCGCCGAGACGTCGCCGTCGCGGTCGGCGATGCGGTGTTGGGCCTGCGGGAACAAGTCCGGCCCGCTGCGGCCGCGGTGCAGCAGCGTCACGCGGTGGCCGCGGGCCAGCGCCTGTTCGGCCAGGTGGCGGCCCAGGAAGCGCGTGCCGCCCAGGATGAGCAGTCTCATGCGGCGCATCGTAGCGCCGCCTGTGCAAGATCAGGCGCAGCGCTCGCGTGTCAGGCGGCCCAGCCCGGCGAGACCGGCCAAGCCGAATGCCATCAAGGCCCAGGATGCGGGTTCGGGCACCACGGTCACGAAGGCGCGGATCTCGCCGCCGCCAAAGCTTGTGGAATGAATATTGAAGTAGGCGTTGCCGGAAGTGAGGTTGGCCATCAGTCGGCTCTCGGCGCCCGCGGCCGTGCCGCCGCTGGAGGTGACGAAAGCGGCGTTGTAGTTGCCAGTCTGCGAGAGGTCGATCAACCGGACGTAGTTGCCCGACTGCACGCCGAGCGGAAATCCCGGCAGCATGCCGCCGGTGGCCAGCGCCACGCCGGCCGTGCCGGCGTTCGGCGCCGCCGTGCAGCAATGGATGTGGGCGTTCGTGGTGTTGCCCGACAGGCCCTGGAACGTGGCGTCGATAGACAGCGTGTGTGCGCCCTCGTCGTACTCCAGGAGCAGGGTGCCGCCGCCCGTGGCACCCGGGGCTTCCGGGGCAAAGGTTCCCGTGAACCGCGTGAGCTGAGCCTGCGCGGCCGCCGAGCACAGCAACAGGGCGGTCGTGGCGATGAATGTTTTCAAGCGAGGCTCCTGGGCGATGTTGGGAGCCGTCATGCTGGGTGGCAGCCTCAGTGCCGTCAATCCCCGAACCGAATGCAAGCCGTCACAGGGGACACCCGACGACCCGCGCCCGCCGCGGGGGGGCGAGTCACCGTGCGAAGACCTTCGCATGCTGCTCGCGCAGCACGTTCTTCTGCACCTTGCCCATGCTGTTGCGTGGCAATTCCGGCACCACGAACACCTGTTTGGGCAGCTTGAAATTGGCAATCTGCTTGCGCAGCAAGGCCGCGATCGCCGTGCCGTCCACCGTGGCGCCGGGCTTGGGCACCACCACCGCCACCACGGCTTCGCCGAAGTCGGGGTGCGGCACGCCGATCACCGCCGATTCGGCCACGCCCGGCAGTTCGTTGATGACGCCTTCGATCTCGGCCGGGTAGACGTTGTAGCCGCCGCTGATGATGAGGTCCTTGCTGCGGCCGACGATGGTGACATAACCGTCGGCGTCGATGCGGCCGACGTCGCCGGTCTTGAACCAGAGGTCGGTGGTGAATTCGTCGGCCGTCTTCTCGGGCATGCGCCAGTAACCCTTGAAGACGCTGGGGCCCTTGACCTGGATATTGCCGATCTCGCCAGCCGGCAGCGGGCTGCCCTTGTCGTCTTGCACGCGCACGCCCACGCCAGGCAGCGGCAGCCCCACGGTGCCGCCGCGGCGCGCGCTCTCGGGGCGGTAGGGGTTGCTGGTGAGCATCACCGTCTCGCTCATGCCGTAGCGTTCGAGAATGGTGTGGCCGGTGCGTTCGCGCCAGGCGTTGAAGGTCTCCACGAGCAGTGGCGCCGATCCGCTGATGAACAGCCGCATGGACTTGCAGGCCTCGCGCGTGAGGCCGGGTTCGGCGAGCAAACGCACATACAGCGTGGGCACGCCCATGAAGACGGTGGCCTCGGGCAGCCGCGCCACCACGGCGCGGGCATCGAAGCGGCCGAACCAGATCATGCGGCTGCCGTTGAGAAGCGCACCGTGCGAGGCCACGAACAGGCCGTGCACGTGGAAGATGGGCAGCGCATGGATGAGCACGTCGCCCCCTTGTGCCGCGTTCCTCCAACCCCAGTACTCCTTCAGCACCACGGCGTTGGACAGCAGGTTGCCGTGCGTGAGCATGGCGCCCTTGCTGCGCCCGGTGGTGCCGCTGGTGTAGAGGATGGCCGCCAGGTCGCCCGCCGCGCGCGCCACCGGCTCGTGCACATCGGGCTGGAAGGCGGCGCGGTCGAGCAGGGTGCCGGTACGGTCGTCATTGAGCGTATAGACGTGCTTCGTGCCGGCCAGGAAGGCGATGCGGCTGACCCAGCCGAAATTCGCTCCCGAGCACACCACCGCCGCCGGTTCGGCGTTGCCGATGAAATATTCGATCTCGGCCGCCTGGTAGGCGCTGTTCAGCGGCAGATAGACATGGCCCGCGCGCAGCACCGCCAGGTAGAGCATGAGCGCTTCCACGCTCTTGTCCACCTGCACCGCGATGCGCGAATCAGGCGGCAGGCCCAGTGAGCCGATCAGGTTGGCCAGCATCGCCGTGCCGCGCTCCAGGTCGCGCCACGTGTAGTGCAGTGGTTCTGGCGTGTCGGCTGTCTCGATGGCCGTGCCGTCCAGGTCGGCCGGAAAGGCAGCGCGCAGCGCGCTGAAGAGGTTCTGTGAGCTCATGGGGGTTTCGTTTGCATGCGGGCGGCGCCGGCTTTCAGAGCCAGGCCGCGATCTGCCGGGAGTGCGCCACCGTGCCTTGCACGAACTGCTCGTGGTGCGCCTCCGCCTTGTCCAGATCGTAGAGGTAGTTGACCATCATGCCGAACGACTGCCGCAGACCCTTGGCTGAGAGGTCGCCCAGCGGATTCAACCGCTCCAGCCGCGCGCCGTTGTCCAGGTGGAAGCGGGCCACCGGGTCACCGCCGGCACCGGTGCTCGCGTGCACCAGGTACAGCGCGGCCAGGCGCTGCAGCGCCTGTGCGGCGCTGGGCGTCAGCGCGTGCAAGGCCTCGGCGCTGGCCAGGGTGTCGAGCTCGCCGCCGCAGGCTTCCAGCAGGGCTTGCCGAGCCAGCGCCAGGCGCTGCGCGCGCTGGCGCGGCAGGCCCTCGCAGAGCGCGCCCGCGCGCAGCCAGCGCGCCAGCCCGGGCACGGGCGAGAGCGTGCAGAAGCCCCGCAGCCTGGGCAGTTCGCGCTGCAGTTCGCCGGCCACGCGCTTGATGAGGAAATTGCCCAGCGAAACGCCGCGCAGCCCGGGTTGGCAGTTGCTGATGGAATAGAAGGCCGCCACCTTGTAGCTGGCCGGCGGCTGCGGCTCCGAGGCCTTGTCGATGAGCGGCGCGATGGCCGCCGGCATGTCCGGCAGCAGCGCCACTTCCACGAAGATGAGCGGCTCGTCGGGAAGCTGCGGGTGGAAGAAGGCGAAGCAGCGGCGGTCGGGCTGCAGGCGGCGGCGCAGGTCTTCCCAGCCATCGACGGCGTGCACGGCTTCGTGGCGGATGAGCTGTTCCAGCAGTTGCGCCGGCGAATGCCAGTCCACGCGCTGCAGGCGCAGGAAGCCCGGGTTGAACCAGCTGCCCAGCAGGTGCAGGAAGTCGGCCTCCACCGCGGCCAGTTCGGGTTGCGTGGCCAGCCGCGGCAGCAGCGCACGCCGCATGGCCACGATGTGCGCGGTGCCGCCCGGCAGCCGGTTGATGCGGCGCAGCAACTCCTGGCGTGGCGGCTCGGCGTCGCGCGTGAGCTGCATCAGGTGCTCTGCCGTGGGCTCGCGCGCATAGGCCTGCGCGCTGGCCACCACGGCCTGGGGGTCGGGGTCGAAGTCCCGTGCCAGGTGCTCGAAGAAGCTGGCACGCGCGTCTTCTTCCAGCGCCGCGAAGCCCGCCACCAATTGGCGCGCGATGGCCACGCTGTTGGCTTCGCCGCGCTCGGACAGCAACCGCCGGCAGAGCAGCAGCAGCGCGCGCACGCGGCGGTCGGCGCCTGCGCGCGCGGTGGCGCGCTTGAGGTCTTCGAACATGTCGGCGCTTCAGCCCTTCAGCCCATCATGGCCTTCGGCAGCCAGGTCGCCAGCTCCGGAAAGATGCACAGCAGCACGATGGCCACCACCATGCAGCCCATGAACGGCAGTGCGCCCTTCAGGATGGTGGGCAGCCGCACGTCGGGCGTGATGCCGTTGATGACGAACAGGTTCAGCCCCACCGGCGGCGTGATCAGGCCGAGTTCCATGTTGATGGTGAGGATGACGCCGAACCAGATGGGGTCGAAGCCCGCAGCCAGGATCACCGGCATGAGGATGGGTGTGGTCATCAGGATGATGGCCGCCGGCGGCAGGAACATGCCGGCCACCAGCAGCATCAGGTTGATGGCAGCCAGGATGACCCACTTGTTCACCTGCATCTGGCCAATGCTCTCGGCCACCGACTGCGTGACCTGCAGCGAAGACATCATGTAGCCGAACAGGATGGAGCTGCCGATGATGAGCATGAGCATGCCCGACTCGCGCAGCCCGTCGCGGAAGATCAGCCACAGCTTGGCCGGCTGCCACACGCGGTAGATCAGCACCACCATCACCAGGCACAGCATGGCGCCGACGCCGGCGGCTTCGGAGGGCGTGGCGATGCCGCCGTACATGGCGTAGACCACGCCCGCGATGACCACGATGAAGGGCAGCAGCCGCGGCAGCAGTTCCAGCTTCTCCCTCATGGAATAGATGCGGTCGGCGTCCACCAGCCGCGTGCCCCGCTTCCAGCTGAGGAACAGCGCCCAGGCCATGAACAGCCCGGTGAGCAGCAGCCCCGGAATGATGCCGGCGATGAACAGCCGGCCGATCGAGGTCTCGCTGGCGATGCCGTACAGGATCATGGTGATGCTGGGCGGGATCAGGATGCCCAGGGTGCCGCCGGCGGCGATGGCGCCGGTTGCGAGATCCGCGTCGTAGCCACGCTTGCGCATCTCGGGGATGCCCATCTTGCCGATGGCCGCACAGGTGGCGGGCGAGGAACCCGTGAGCGCCGAGAACAGCGCGCAGGCGCCGATATTGCTGATGACCAGCGAGCCCGGCACACGGTGCAGCCAGCGCGCCAGCGCCTCGTACAGGTCGCTGCCGGCGCGCGAAGACGCCACCGCCGCGCCCATGATGATGAACATGGGCAGCGAAACCAGCGTGAAGTCGTTGAGCCCGGCGAAGATGGTCTCGGGCACGTAGGCGATGCTGCCCAGGCCGTCGAAGGCCACCATGAAGGCCAGCGCCGCGGTGCCCAGCGCGAAGGCAATGGGCATGCCGGTGGCCAGCAGCGCCACCGTCACCGCGAAGATGAGCAGGCCGATGGACAGCGGACTCATAGCCGCTCGTCGGGCGAAAGCCCGAACGGGTGCTGGCGGCGCGTGGCCACGAGCCAGATCTCGGCCAGGAACTGCAGGCACAGCAGGGTCAGCCCCACCGGCACGGCCAGCGTGGGAATCCACAGCCGGGCGCGCCAGATGGAAGCGGTGGTCTGCCCGCTTTCGAAGGTTTCCCACCACCAGGGCACGGCGGCGTAAAGGAAGATGGCGCAGAAGCCCAGTGCGATGAGGCTGCCCAGCAGGTGCAGCCGGCGGCGCATGGGTTGCGCGGCCATCAGCGGCAGCACGTCCACCGCCACGTGGCCGCGCGTGAGCAGGATGTAGGGCGCGCCGATGAAGGCCGAGGCCACCAGTGCGAAGGTCACGAATTCGGTCTGCCAGATGGAAGAGTGGCCCAGCACCGCGCGCACGAACACCATGTGGCAGATGACGCCGATGGACACCAGGATCAGCCCCGCCGCCGCCACCCCCAGCGTGCGCGACGCCACGTGAACCGCCGCCACCCAGCCGGGCAGCGGCGGGCCGGCTTCACTTGACACTCAGCGCCTTCTCGATGAGTTCCTTGCCGCCGGGCACCTGCTCGGCGAAGGACTTGTACGAAGTGCGCTGCGCCACCTCGCGCCAGGCCTGGGCCTGGGCGTCGGTGAGCGTCACCACCTCCACGCCGGCCTTCTTGTAGGCGGCCACCATCTTGTCGTCCAGGCCCTTGGATTCGGCCGCGAAATAGTCCTCGGCCTTCTTCGACGCCGCCGTCAGCGCCGCCTGCTGCGCGGCGTTCAGCTTGTTCCAGCTCTTCAGGCTGATGAGCACCGGCTCGTACATGAACCACAGCGCGTTGTCGCCGGGCGCCGTGAGGCACTTGAGCTGTTCGTACAGGCGGAACGAGACGAAGCTGCCCGAAGAGGTATCGGTGCCCTCGGCCACGCCCTGCTGCAGCGCGCTGTAGACCTCGTTGGACGGGATGGAGACGATGGACGCGCCCGCGCCGGCCCACATCTGCGCGAAGGTGGCGCCGGCCGAGCGCACCTTCAGCCCTGCGGCGTCGGCGGGCACGCGGATGCACTTGTTCTTGCCACCGAAGCCGCCGGCCAGCCAGGCGTCGGCCAACACCTTGGCGCCGCCTTGCTCGATGATGGCCTTGATGTCCTGCATGAAGGGGCTGGTGTTGATGCGCCGCGCATGCTCGTGGCCCTTCACCAGCCCCGGCATCAGGGTGGCGCCGAATTGCGGGTGAAACCCCGATGCATAGTCCAGCGGGAACGAGGTCATGTCGATCTGGCCGGTCTGCATGGCCTTCCACTGCTCCTGCGCCTTGACCAGGCTGCTGCCGGGAAAGACCTTGATCTCGAGCCCCACGTTGGCCGCGGCCACGTCGCGCGCGATCATCTGCACCATTTCGTCGCGCACGTCGCCCTTGCCGCCGGGAAACTGGTGCGAGGCTTTCAGGGTGACGTTCTGCGCCATGGCGGGTGCCAGCGGCAGTGCGGCGAGCAGCAGGCTCGAAAGGGCGCAAAGAAGCGGAAGTGGGCGGCGGTTCATGGCGGTGTCTCCGATATGGTTGTTCGAAAGGGCGCGCGGCGGCAAGGCGCCAGGCTGGGTGTGCAACACTCTAAAGAAAGAAACCCGCGCGCCTGCTAGTGGATACCACCGTGTCCGCGGCCGGCGGCCAAAAGGGCCCAGGTGACGATGCACGACCGCCAACGCGAGCCCACCGAAGAGCATGCTGCCGGCGCGCGGCCGGCGCCGCGCAATGCGCTAGACGAAGCCGTGCAAGCCTGCCAGGCGGCCCACGGCGACCCCCACGCCCTGCTGGCGCTCACCGGCCAGGCCATGTTCGAGGCCTTTGCGCGCGACGCCATGGGCACCCTGGTGGTGGACCGCGAACACCGCGTGGTGTGGATCAGCGAAGGCTACCTGCGCTTCCTGCCCGGGCTGGGCTTTACCGAGCCGGCGCAGTTCGTGGGCCAGCGCGTGGAAGACGTGGTGCCCAACACGCTGATGGCGCACGTGATCGAAACCGGCCGGCCCATCCTGGTGGACCTGCTGACCAACCAGGCCGGCAGCTTCCTGGTCAGCCGGCTGCCGCTGCGCGACGAAGCCGGCGGCGTGATCGGCGCCGTGGGCTTCGTGCTGCTGGACCACCCCGAAACCAAGCTGCAGCCGCTGGTGGCCAAGTTCAACCGCCTGCAGGCCGAACTGGACACCGCACGGCGGCAACTGGCCGAGCAGCGGCGGCCGAAATACACCATCGCCAGCTTCATCGGCGCCAGCCCGGCGGCGCTGGAAGTGAAGCGACAAGCGCGGCGCGTGGCGCAGATCGGCAGCACCGTGCTGCTGCTGGGCGAAACCGGCACCGGCAAGGAACTGCTGGCGCAGGGCATCCACGCCGCCAGCGCGCGCGCCGGCAAGCGCTTCGTTGGGCTGAACATCGCGGCCATTCCCGAAAGCCTGCTCGAGGCCGAATTCTTCGGCGTGGCCCCCGGCGCCTACACCGGCGCCGACCGCCGTGGCCGCGAAGGCAAGTTCAAGCACGCCGACGGCGGCACGCTGTTCCTGGACGAGATCGGCGACATGCCGCTGGCGCTGCAGAGCAAGCTGCTGCGCGCGCTGCAGGAGCAGGAGATCGAACCCCTGGGCAGCAACCGCGTGGAGCGGGTGGACGTGCGCATCATTGCCGCCACCAGCCGCGAGTTGGCGGCGATGGTGGCCGACGGGACTTTTCGCGCCGACCTGTACTACCGGCTGAACGTGCTGCCCATTCGCCTGCCGGCGCTGCGCGAGCGGCTGGCCGACCTGGAGGCGCTGGTGGAGTCGCTCAGCGAAGACATCGCGCGCCGCAGCGGGCTGCCGGCGCGCAGCGTGTCGCCCGAGGCGCTGGCGCTGCTGGCGCGGCGCGCCTGGCCGGGCAATATCCGCGAGCTGCGCAACGTGCTGGAGCAGGCGGCGCTGATGACCGACGACCTGGTGCTGGAGCCGCGGCATTTCGGCGGGGCGAACGATGCAGAGTCCACGCCGCCGACCGCGCCGACTGCGCCGGCCGCTCCGCGCGGGCCTGCGCCTCAGGCCCGGCGACCGGAACTGCCGACGCCGCGGTCGCTGGCCGAGCAGGTGGCCGAACTCGAACGCAGCGCCATTGCCGAAGCCCTGGTGGCGAGCGGCGGCAACCGCGCCGCAGCCGCCAAGCGGTTGGGCCTGCCGCGGTCGGTACTCTACGAACGCCTGAATCGCTGGCCGGAGTTGCTGGCTCGATGAAGGGCCACCTTCCTGTTGCACGCCACCGGACCTGCGCGCCCGCGGGTGTCTGTCGGCTGTAGCGGACCCCCGCCTGACCGACGACCGCGCACAGGCGCATCCGGTGGCGCTGCTCAGGGAACGGCGACGATGAAGGGCACCTCGATGGTGTTCTGCCCGACCTTCACCTGCACGCGGCCGACAAGCGTATTGCCGGAGGTGAGGCCGGCCTGAGACTCGAACTGCACCGTCCAGCGCAGCCGGTAGGTCGGCATGCTCAGGCTCAGCAGCTTGTTGATGCTGCCGTACAGCGTCAGCGCCTGCTCGGCGTTGTCGGCGTACAGGAAGGCACCGCCGGTCCCGTTGGCGAGTTCACCCAGGGCCTGGGCATTCACACGGCCTGACAAACCGATCGTGACGATGCGCAGCCCGTCCGCCTGTGCGGCCTGGATCGTGGCGTCGCGCCGCGTGCGGCAGGCATTCGGGTCGCCGCAGTCGGTGGCGTCGCCGTCGGTGAAGACGACGAGGGTCTTCGCGATGCCGGCCGGCAGCGAAGGGTCGCCGACGACCTGCGCACGAGCGCGATCGATCGCGCCATACAGCGGCGTGGAGCCACCGACCAGTGTGGCCAGCGAATCGACGGTGGCAAAGTACGACGGCTCGGCAGACAACGTCGTGGCGTCCCGGAAGGGCGGGTATGCCGTCAGCGGCGGGCTCGGAATCCTCGCGTCGCCGTCTGCGAACGCGGCCAGCAGCACGCGGTCGCTCGGCCCGAGATCGAGCAAGAAGGACTTGGCCGCGAACAGCCGGGCGCCGGTTGGGTCGGAGGCCTGAATGCTGCCGCTCTGGTCCATCAGCAAGGCGGTGGCAAAGGGCTGTGCAGCCAGGCCCGGCACCACCATGACCGATTCGGGGGTGGCGGCCAGCGGACTGTAGGCGGCGTCGAAGCCAGCGTCCGCCCCGCGCACGCAGTCGGCGCCGACGGTGTCCGCTCTGGGTGCGCAGGCGCGCAGGCTGAAATCAGCCGCGCTCAGGTTCTGCAGCGGCTTGGAGTCGCTGTCGACCACCACCAGCTCGGTCTCGAAGGTCAGGCTCAGCGGGCCCGCGCCCCCTGCCACCGGTTGGGAGTCGCCTCCTGCTTTTAGTGAACCGCCGGCGGCCGACTGGGCGCGCTCCAGAGTGATGGCCAGTTCGGTCACCGATCCGCCCGGGACCGCGGGGAAGACGGTGTTCGCGACGAACGACGCGCGTGAGATGGTGACGCGGCCTTCCCCTGTGGCGCCGCTCAAGCCCAGCAGCGCCACGCCTTGCGCGTTTGTGCTGCCGCTGGCGCTCACGCCGCCCACGTCCGCCTGCACGAAGGCGCCATCGACCTTGGCCCCGAAGGTGTCGGAGACCGTGACCAGGAGTGCTGTCCGCTGGTTGGCGTCGGCCCCGCCCGGCTGGCCGCCGCAGGCAGCGAGGCCCAGGCAAAGGGCGCCGATCGTCAGCCACCGCGACGCGCCCGGCGGCTGACCGTCCGCGGCGTCGCCCGGCGGCGAGCGGTCGTTTGCGCCATGGGGGGCGAGTGTGATGGCAGTCGGGGTTGGGTACACAGCGGGCTCGCGATGGGCTGAGGCGGAGTGATCGAGATTGGGCCCCCGCGCGGCCAGCGCGTCTGTGCGCTGGCGAACGCAAGTCGAGCCCGAGATCGAGCCCGGCGTAAGCCTCCGTGAGCGATGCACGCGAAATGGCCTCGAGCCGCATCCCTGGTGCTCTCGGGATTGCTTGGCAAATTGCCTTGAATCGAAACACACCAGCGTTCTGATTTCGAACATGAGCTGCAAAAGAGCGTCTGAAATTCGATCCTACCAAGCGTGGATTGCACCAATAACCTAGGGTTTGCACCTGTATGGTGCGCGTGGTACGCGAATTGCATAGGCATGCGTACCCATTCCGACCGGAGACCTGCCAATGAAGCGCCGCCAGACCATCGCCTTAGCCGCTACGGCCGCCGCCTTGCTTGCCTTGCCGCTGGCTGCCCTTGCGCAGACCAAGGGCGACATCAAGATCGCCATCATCGCCAGCAAGACCGGGCCGTTGGAGGCCTACGCCAAGCAGACGATCACCGGCTTCCAGATGGGTCTGGACTACGCCACCGGGGGCACCATGACGGTGGCCGGCCGCAAGCTGGTGGTGATCGAGAAAGACGACCAGGGCAAGCCCGACGTGGGCAGGGCGCAGCTGGCCGCGGCCTATGCCGACGACAAGGTCGACCTCGCCGTGGGCCCCACCGCTTCG
>Ga0105090_10001553_pt1 | contig 12423 bp, 4 predicted proteins | sample PPLLak3March2015_FD_79110 | JGI IMG/M metagenome (GOLD analysis project Ga0105090, IMG submission 79110) | Freshwater sediment microbial communities from Prairie Pothole Lake near Jamestown, North Dakota, USA - PPLs Lake P7 Core (1) Depth... | ecosystem: Environmental > Aquatic > Freshwater >... | reverse complement strand
GTGGTGGAGACGCCTGATTCCGCCTTCGTCAGCGGCTATGACTTCCTGGCCGAAGCTGCGGAAGCCGTCCAGGCCGAACTGGAGGCCGGCATCGGCCAGCCAGCAAGCACCCTCATCGCCCCGCGCGATCAGGCGCCGCAGGATCCCAACGCCTGGACGGGCACGCAACTCATCGCGGGGTTCCTGGGCCAGCGCCACGATCTGAACTTCCTGGCCGGCCACTTCAGCGCCAGCAGCGCGCTGGCGGCCGATTTTCAGACGCGCATGACCACCGGAGACCTGATGACCTCACCGGTGGACCTGACCAATTCGATCATCTTCAGCCCTGGCTGCCATTCCGGCTACAATATCGTCAACCAACACGGCGTTCCGCTGGTGACGGTCGAGCCCGACTGGGCGCAGGCGTTCGCCATGAAGGGCGCAACCTTCATCGGCGGCACCGGCTACCAGTACGGCCACACCGACTTCATTGCCTATAGCGAGCAGATCTATCTGAACTTCAGCAAGCAGTTGCGCTACGGCGCCGGGCCTGTCTCCCTTGGCAAGGCGCTGGTAGCTGCCAAGCAGACCTACCTGGCCGACACGCCGATCCTGCGCGGCATCGACGAGAAGTCGCTGTTACAGACGACGCTGTTCGGCCTGCCCATGTTGGCCATCGATCTGCCCACAGGGCGCATCGAGCCGCCCAACGACCCACCCGTCGTTGGCGCTACCAACCCGTATGGCGTCGATCCAGGCCTGACCCTTGGCCTGCGCTACGCCGATCTGTCGGTCAGCCCGACCTTGACGCCGGTGACGCGCGTGCTGTCCAACACCAATGACCTGTCGCAGACCATCATCGCCACCTATCTGGAAGGCGGGGACTCGCTGCTGCTCAACCCCACCGAACCTGTGTTGCCGGTTCTAAAACGCAACGTAAGCGTTCCTGGAACGGTGCTGCGCGGTGTGGGCTTCCGCAATGGTACCTACAGCGACCTGTTCGACATCGTCGCGCTCACCAGCGCCGCAGCCACCGAAGTGCGCGGCATCCAGTTCCCCTTCCGGTCGCAGGCCTTCTATCCCACCCGCGCCTGGAACACCAACTTCTTCGATCTGTTGGCTAACGGGCCGGTGGAGGGCGTCACCCGGCTGATGGTGATCCCAGCGCAATTCCGCAGCGATGGGCTGACCGAGATCGATGGCACGTTGCGTCAATACAGCGCGATGGACTTCCGACTCTTCTACAGCGACAACGTCACCACGTATCCCCGGGCGGACGCGGCGCCAACCGTCAACACACCGGCGTTGGCCGCGCCGCCGGCCATCGTTCAGGTGACGTCGATCACGTCCACCACCAGCATCGCCTTCAATGTACCCGTCACCAGTGACCCGTCCGTTGGCGTGCAGGAAGTCTGGGTGACATACACCGGCGCAGCCGGACCCTTCTATGGCAGTTGGCAGTCGCTGGATCTGGTTCAGGACCCCAGCGACTCAACCTTGTGGAGCGGTGTACTGGCGCTGCCGGACGGTCAGGACTGGCAGGACGTGCGTTTCATCGCCCAGGCAGTCAACGGCGTGGGTCTGGTCACCATGGTCACCAACTTTGGCGACTACTTCATCCCTGGGATCGACCCTGGGCAGACCGCTGGCGGCGCGCAGCCGACCAGCCTCGCCTTGCTCACCCCTACTGCCAGCGGACCGTACGGCACGCCGGCCACCTTCAGCGCGCAGTTGACTGAGACGGTCAACCGCTCAGGGCAGGGCGCCGGCATTGCCGGCCAGGCCCTTGAGTTCGGCCTCGGCTCCCAGAGACGCCAGGCCCTCACCGACGATCAGGGCATCGCGACCGTCCAGTTCCCCCTGGTGGGCTTGGTGCAGGAAGATCTGCTGCGGGTCAGCTTTGCCGGCAGCGGCCAGTACCAGCAGACTTCGGTGCAGGCGCCGTTCACGATCGTCAAACAGACCACCGCGCTGACGGTCGAACCCACACCGGCCGCCGGCCAATACAGCGACAACACCAACCTGCGGGCCACCTTGATCGCCGGCGTTGACCGGCCCATGTCGCAGCGCTCGGTCTTCTTCGTCGCCGGCGCGCTGGCCGAAACGCTCTCAGCCACGTCCAGCGTCATCACCGATTACGCCGGCCGCGCGCCGGCCGGGCCGGTCAACCTGCCTGCTGGCAACTATCCGGTGACCGTCTACTTCCTGGGCGTGATCCCGGTGGGCGGCGGCCAGACGGTAATCCTGGAGGACAGCCGCTTCGAGGCGTCCACCGGCGTGGGTGCACTGCTGCAGACGGCTGAGAATGCCGAGGTCGCCTACACCGGCGATGTGACCTTCCCCAGCAGCCAGCCGCTGCCCCTGACGGCCTTCGTCGTCCAGGAGGATGACGGCATGCCTGGCGATCTGACTCTGGCCCAGGTGCGCTACCTGCTGTTGGACAGCAACAATCAGGTGGCGGCCGACGTCACGGGCGCAGTCATGGCGGACGGCATCTCAACAGCCGATGCGCCCAGCCTGCCGGAAGGCCAGTATCAACTTTCGGTGCAGGTCGTGGGCGGATTCTTCGCCTCGCTGGAAAGCGATCCGGTCAGCATCGTGGTTGAGACACCCACGGCTGTTACTTTGGCCGACTTCAGCGCCCAGCAAATGGGCAGCGCCATGGTGATCACCTGGGAAACTGTGAGTGAGCTACACAACCTCGGCTTCAACCTGTACCGCGGTGTGCTGCCCACTGCGCCCGACCGGCAGTTGAACACCAGCCTGATCCCATCGCAGGGGCCGGGCGGAATCGGCGGCTTCGTCTACACCTGGCAAGATCAGGCCGACCTGGTAGACAGCACGACCTATTACTACTGGCTCGAGGACCTGGATGTCCACGGCCGAACGACATTACATGGGCCGGTGAGCGCCTTATACATCCCGCCAACCGCCGTACGCCTCAGCAGCCTCAACGCGAGCTTCGCACCCAATACCGCAGTGCCGGTGTCTGGAGTCGCGCTGAGCGGGCTGCTGGCGCTGCTCGCCGCGGCCGGTGCGCGACGGCGCAGCGCACGACAAGTAAAGAACTGACTCATAGCCGGGTTGGGCGCGTCCGATGGGACGCGCCCAACCGACCGGCATGGACATGCCCTCGTCACAACTCATGGAATCACCAAGCGTTTACATCCCGATGGACCGGCGCCAGGCGCTGGCGCACGGCAAGAGCTTGCCCGGCCGCGTCCAGGGCACAGCGCTGTTCGCCGACATTCGCGGCTTCACGCCGCTGACCGAGGCCCTGGCGCGCGAGTTGGGACCGCAGCGAGGCAGCGAGGAGATCACGCGCCACCTGAACCTGGTCTACGACGCGGTCATTGACGAGGTGCATGGCCACGGCGGCAGCGTGCTGGGCTTCAGCGGCGACGCCATCACCTGTTGGTTCGACCAGGACAACGGCCTGCGCGCCACGGCCTGCGCCCTGGCCATGCAGGAGGCCATGGCGCGCTTTGCCCACGTCACGCTGCCCTCGGGCCAGGCGGCGCCGCTGGTGCTGAAAGCTTCCATTGCCTGCGGGCCGGCGCAACGTTTCCTGGTGGGCGACCCGGAACAGTCGCTGATCGAGGTGCTGGCCGGCCAGACGCTGGACCGGCTGGCGCAGGTGGACCACCACACCGAAGGCGGCGAGGTCTTGCTGGACATGGCCTCGGCCCACGCCCTGGGCGGCCAGGTGCAGGTGGCGCTGTGGCGGGAGGACGAACGAGGTGAGCGCGCCTACGCGGTGGTGCAGGGGCTCAAGCGGCCTGCGCCTGCTGCAGCTTGGCCTCCGCTAGCCAGCGACGCCATTGACAGTGCGATTGCGCGACCGTGGCTCCTGCCCCCTGTCCATGAACGCCTGCGCAGCGGCTTGGGCGAGTTCCTGGCCGAGCTGCGGCCGGCTGTGGCGCTCTTTATGGGCTTCAAAGGCATCGACTACGACAACGACCTGGAGGCCGAGGGCAAGCTGGATCACTTCATCCGCCAGGTGCAGGCGATCCTGGCCCAATACGAAGGCAACCTGATCCAGCTCACCTTTGGCGACAAGGGCAGCTATCTCTACGCTGCCTTCGGCGCGCCGGTGGCCCATGAAGACGATACACTGCGCGCCGCGTACACAGCGCTGGCCCTGCGCGATCTGGCGGCCCGGCTGCCCTACATCAGCGAGACCGGCTTCGGCATCACTCAGGGCCGCATGCGTACCGGCGCCTACGGCAGCAGCACGATGCGTACCTACGGCGTGTTGGGCAACGCCACCAACCTGTCGGCCCGGCTGATGCAGGCCGCAGCTCCCAATCAGATTCTGGCCAGTGATGCTGTCTACCAGGCGATCGGCGGCGCGCTGGAGTGGGAGACCCTGCCGCCGATCCGCGTCAAAGGGCGCAGCGATCCGGTGGCCATCCATAGCCTGGTGGGGGCGCGCCAGCAGCGCACGCTGCGTTCCCTGTTTGAGGCACAAAACGAGCTTCCCTTAATCGGCCGCGAGCAGGAATTTGCGCTGCTCACCGAGAAGATGGATCAAGCGGCCGGCGGCCACGGCCAGATCGTCGGCTTTACCGGAGAGGCCGGCATGGGCAAGTCTCGTCTGGTGGCAGAAGCCGCCCGGCTGGCCGATACGCGCGGCTGGCTGCGCTACGGATGCGAGTGCTCATCCTACGGCGTCAACACCAGCTACCACGCGTGGTTTGCCATCTGGTGGCACTTTTTCGAGTTGGAGCCAACGTGGCCCCTACCCATGCAGATCGATGCATTGACGCACCAGTTGAACGAGATCGATCCGGCGTTGACACCTCGTCTGCCGCTGCTGGGCGCAGCCCTCAACCTGCCGATCCCGGACAACGAGCTGACCGCTTCCTTCGACGCCAAACTGCGCAAGACGTCGCTGGAGTCGTTGCTGGTAGACTGCCTGCGAGCGCGCAGCCAGCAGGCGCCCACTCTGCTGATCTCCGAGAACTGCCAGTGGCTCGATCCCCTTTCCTACGATCTGCTGGACGTGGTAGCCCGCGCGATCGTTAACATGCCGGTGCTGCTGTTGTTGGCCTATCGGCCTCCTGAGCTAGCCTACCTGCAAGAGCCCCGCATCAGTGGACTGTCCCATTATAGCGACCGGGAGCTGGCGCCGTTCACGCCCCAAGAAGCTACAAGCCTGATCGCCTACAAGCTGAGCCGGGCCTATGGCGCGGAAGCGGCGATCCCACCGGAGCTGATTGCGCGCATCACCGATCGGTCCGGGGGCAACCCGTTCTTCATCGACGAATTGCTCACCTACCTGCAAACGCAAGGGGTCAATCCCCAAGATCGCCAAGCGCTGGCCAAGCTAGATCTGCCAACCAGCCTGCAAAGCCTGATACTCAGCCGTTTGGATCAACTGGCCGATAGCCCGCGCATAACCTGCAAGGTAGCCAGCGTCATCGGCCGCTCCTTCGAGGCCGCGACAGTCTGGGGGTACTATCCGCAACTGGGCGAGGAGAAGCTGGTCACCGAACATCTGCGCAGCCTGGAGCGCGCCGACCTAACCATCCAGGAGACGGCCGAACCTGAGCTGACCTACGCTTTTCGCCAGATCCTGACCCAAGAGGTCTCCTACGAAAGCTTGCCTTTTGCGACGCGGGCTGCGTTGCATGAGCAACTGGGCCAATTCATCGAGCGCACCTACGCGGAGCAGCTAGACCAGCATCTGGACCGACTGGCTTATCATTACGGCGCCAGCCAAAACGACGCCAAGAAGCGGGAGTATGGGCTCAGGGCCGGCCGCCGCGCCCAACAAGCGTACGCCAATACGGCGGCCATCGACTATTATCAGCGAGTGCTGCCTCTGCTCACCGACCAAGAGAAACCTGAGGTGCTGTTAGACCTGGGCCGGGTGCTGGAACTGGTGGGCCGTTGGCAGGAGGCGCTGGAGAGCTATGTGCAGGCCCGCAATCTGGCCGAAGCTGTCGGCCAGCCTAGCCTCGTCGTTGCGTCAGAAGCGGCCTTGGGTGATCTGGCTCGCAAGCAGGGTGACTATTCCGCGTCTGCTATGTGGCTGGCGCAGGCGCGCGCCGGCTGCGAAGCGCTTAACGATCAAGCAGGCGTGGCGCAGACCCAGCAATACCTCGGTACACTGCTCGCGCGCCAGGGCGACTACGACGGCGCGCTGCAAGCGTATGAGGAAAGCCTGACGATCCGACAGCAGTTGAGCGACTCTTTCAATATTGCCAACTTGCTCAACAACATGGCAATCATCGCACGCTTCCGTAAGGAGTTTTCGCGCGCGCGGTCGCTCAACGAGGAGGCTTTGGCCATTCGGAGGCAGATTGGCAACCGCTGGGCCATCGCCATGTCTCTCAACAACCTGGGCAATCTGGCTCTTAGCCTGAGCGACCTGACCGAGGCACGTAGTCGCATGGAACAGGCCCTGGAACTATGGCGCCAGATTGGCGATCGCTGGGCGATCGCCAACACACTGACTGGCTTAGGCGATGTGGCCTCAGAGCAAGGCAATCTCGAAGCCGCGCGCTACTTTTTTAGCGAAAGCCTGACGATCAACCGGGAAATCGATGATCGCCTGGCCTTAGCCTACCTATTTGAAGCGCTTGGTGGACTGGCTGCCAACTACAATGCGCCCAAGCGAGCACTACGGCTCGTAGGTGCTGCCTCGCAGTTGCGCGAAGCCATCGGCGCGCCGCTGGCGCCGGCCGAAGCGACCCGGCTGCAGGAGAAACTCGCACCTGCCCGCCAGCAACTCAGCCCCGCAGAACAGCAGGCTGCGGAAACCGCCGGCCAGGCGCTGTCCTTCGAACAAACCATCGATCTGGCCATACACTGGACGGAGAACTGACACGGATGAACGCCAGGGCCGGGTTGACGTCTGAGTCGCTTGCCAGCTATCTGCCGGCGGACCGCCTGCGCGCGCTGGCGGCGGGCGCAACGCTGCCCGACAAAACACAGGGCGCGGCGCTCTTTGCCGATGTCTCCGGCTTCACATCGCTGACTACCGCCCTGACCAGCGAGATGGGTCCAAGGCGCAGCAGCGAGAAGATCACCCGCCTGCTGAAGGACGTCTTCGACGCAATCACGGACAGAATCCATCACTATGGCGGCAGCGTGATCAGCTTCAGTGGCGACGCCATCACCTGCTGGTTCGACGGCGACAGCGGGCTGCACGCTGCGGCCGCCGGTCTGCAAGTTCAACAGGCCATGGCGCCTTTCGCCTCGCTGGGCCTGGCTGTCAAGGTAGCCGTGGCAGCCGGCCCAGCGCGCAGGCTGGTGGTTGGCGATCCACAACACCAAATCATTGATGTGCTGGCGGGCGTCACCCTGGATCGTCTGGCACGCGCCGAGAAGCATGCTTTGGCCGGCGAGGTGGTCCTGGACAGCGCCACGGCGGCAGCTTTGAACGGCGCCTTGTCATTGGGCGGCTGGCGTGAGGACCAGCAGACGGGCGATCGCTACGGCGTCGTTTCCGGCCTCGCCGCAACGCTGGCCAGCGCGCCCTGGCCAGCGCTCCCCGACACAGCGCTGGATCCAGAGATGATACGCCCCTGGCTGCTGCCGGCGATCTACACACGGCTGCGCAACGGGCAGGGCGAGTTCCTGGCTGAGCTGCGTCCGGTAGTGGTGATGTTTGCGCACTTCACAGGCATCGACTACGACGCCGACGATCTGGCCGGCGTGAAACTGGATACCTTCGTCCGGCGCGCCCAAACGATCCTTGCCCAACACGACGGAGCGCTGCTCCAGTTGATGTTCGGCGACAAGGGCAGCACGTTGTACGCAGCGTTTGGCGCGCCTGTGGCCCACGAGGACGACGTCGAGCGCTGTGCTGCGGCCGCGCTGAAGTTGGTCGCGCTGCCCGAAGCCCTGGATTTCATCGATTGCATCCGCGTCGGCGTCAGCCAGGGCGTTGCCCACGCAGGCGCCTATGGCGGCAAGGCGCGGCGCACCTACGGCGTGCTGGGCGACGCAGTCAACCTGTCAGCCCGGCTGATGCAAGCTGCGGCGCCGGGGCAAATCCTGGCAAGCCAGGAGGTCTATCAGCCCCTGGCTTGCACGTTTGCCTGGCAACCGCTGCCCGACCTGCAGCTCAAAGGCGCGCAGAAGCCTGTTGCCGCCTATGCGCTGCTCAGGGAACAGCCGCGGCCAAGGCGGACGGTGATTACGTCGCAGGGCGCGCCGCCGCTGATCGGACGGCAGCGCGAGCTGGCGCTGATCGAAGATCGCCTTGGCTGGGCCGGGCAAGGGCGGGGTCAGATCATTGGCATCATCGCCGAGGCTGGCTTGGGCAAGTCTCACCTGGCCGCCGCGGCCGTTCGGCAGGCAGAGCAACGCGGTTGGCGCTGCTACACGGGTGAGTGTTCGGCTTCGCACACCTTGTCCGGCTACTATGCCTGGCACCCCATCTGGCAGCAGTTCTTCGGGATCGACCCATCCTGGCAGCCGACCGCTCAAATCCAGGCGCTGGAAGCGCAGTTAGCATTTATCGATCCCGGCTTGACGGCTCGCTTGCCCTTGGTGGGCACGGCCATCGACGTGGCCATGGCGGATAATGCCTTGACTGCCTCCTTCGACGCCCGCTTGCGCAAAACCTCGTTCGAGGCAGTGTTGGTCGACTGCCTGCGCGCCAGAAGCCGTCAGCGCCCCATTCTGATCCTGCTGGAGGACTGCCACTGGCTGGACCCCTTGTCCCACGATCTGCTCGACGCCATCGCCCAAGCCATCGTCGATTTGCCGGTGCTGATCCTGATCACCTATCGGCCGCCCCAGTTGGAACACCTGCGCGAGCCGCGCGTCACGTTGGCGCCGCACTTCAGCGCTGTCGAGTTGCCGGCGTTTTCGCCCGACGAAGCGCAGCGTCTGATTGGGCTGAGGTTGACGCGTACCTACGGCCTTGCTGCCTCTACATCGGCTGGATTGGCGCAAAGCATCATGCAGCGCGCCGAAGGCAATCCATTGTTTATAGAGGCGTTGGTCGACTTCGTGACCGCGCGCGGGATCGATCCCCAGGACACAGAGACGCTGGCGAAGCTCGACCTACCCACCAGCCTGCAAAGCCTGGTTCTCAGCCGCATCGACCGCCTGGCTGAGAGCCAACGCATCACCCTGAAAGTCGCCAGCATCATCGGTCGCGTGTTCGAGTTGCCGACACTGTGGGGCTATTACCCGCAACTCGGAGCCGAGTCCAGCATAAGGTTGGACCTGGCGACCCTCGGCGCGGCCCGCCTGACCCAACAGGTTGCCGACGAGCCCGTGCTGGCTTTCGCATTTCGCCATGCACTGATCCAGGAAGTGGTGTATGAGAGCCTGCCTTTTGCTCAACGAGCGGCTTTGCATCAGCAGATGGGCCAGTTCATCGAGCGCACCTTCGCCGAACAGATCGAGCAGCACCTGGACCAACTGGCCTTCCACTACTGCGCTAGCCAGGACGAGGCCAAGAAACGGGAGTATCTGCTTAAGGCGGGCCGCCACGCCCAGCAACTCTACGCCAACGCAGCCGCCATCGACTATTACCACCGCGTGCTGCCGCTGTTGGCTGAGCAAGACCAGTTAGAGGTGCTGCTGGACCTAGGCAGGGTGTTGGAGTTGGTCGGCCGCTGGCACGAGGCCACGGCCACCTATAAACGGGCGTTGGAGTTGGCCACTCGCCAGGGCAGCCTGCAGCCGGCCGGCTCCTGCGAACTTGCCTTGGGACAACTGCTGCGCAAGCAGGGGGAGTTCGCAGACGCGACGGCCTGCCTGGTCAGGGCCAAATCATGGTACAGTCAAAGGGACGACAGCGCGGGCATTGCTCAGGTTTTGCATCACCAGGGTACGCTGGCTGCCCAGCAAGGCGACCTTGACGCAGCCAAGCAACTCTATGAGAAGGGCTTGGACATTTACCTTCAAGGAGATGACAAGGCCAGTGTGGCCGGTCTCTACAGTAATCTTGGCATCATTGCCCGACGCATCGGTGATCACACCCTGGCTCAGAAGTATTACAGGGAAAGCCTGCGAATTCGCCGTGACATAGGCGATCGCTGGGGAATTGGCGTGTCCCTAAACAACCTCGGCAACTTGTACTCCGCGCAGGAGGACGCTGCCAACGCTCGTCATAATCTCGAAGAGGCGCTATCGATCTTCAGCCAGGTCGGTGACCGGTGGGCCATCGCCAACACCCTCACCGGCCTGGGCGAGGTGGCCGTGGAGGAACGAGCGTACGACACAGCCTGCTGCTACTTCACTGAAAGCATTGCGATCAACCGGGAGTTGGGCGATCGCCTGGCGTTGGCGTATCTGCTTGAGGCCCTGGGCTGCCTGGCGGTAATCCAAGAAAGGCCGGAGCACGGGCTGCACTTGGTGGGCGCCGCGACCTCGCTGCGTTCAGCCATTGGCGCGCCGCTGTCGCCGTCTGAAGCGTCACGGCTACGCGAGCGACTGGCGCCAGCCCGCACGCAACTGGGCCAGGAGGCTGCCCGGGCAGCCGAGACCACAGGCAGCGCGCTTTCACTGGACGAAGCTATCTATCTGGCAATCGGCCAGGAAACAAGAGGACTATGAGCCAACCACGAGACGCTCTCGACAACTCCGATCCGGTTGAACTGGTGGACAAGATCAGCATCTTGCAAGCCATCAGCATCTTCGCCAACACCCCGCGCGCGATCCTCGCCGAGGTGGCCGACATGCTGGAGGAGGTCGCGTTCAAGACAGGCGACCTGATCTTCGCCAAGGGCGACCTGGGCACCTCCATGTACGTGGTCGTTACCGGCTCAGTCTGGGTGCATGACGGCGACATGGGCATCGCCACCCTCTACGCGCGCGACGTGTTTGGCGAGATGGCAGCGCTGGATCCGGAACCCCGCAGCGCTTCGGTGACTGCCGTTGAAAACACTCAGCTGTTTCAACTCGAGCAGAGAGATTTGCACCAGATCATGATGCGCTCTCCCGCCATCACCGAAGGCATTATCCAAATCCTCTGCCAACGCGTGCGCGCTCGGGTGTCCGACATGAAGGAAGATTACCTCTACCTGCAGCAGTTCGCCAAGGTCACTGCCGCAGCCGCGGCCGTCGAAGCCGGCGTCTACGTCCCCGAGGCGCTGGACGACGTGGCGCTGCGCACCGATGCCCTGGGCCAACTGGCGCGCGTCTTTCAGCGCATGGTGCGCGAGGTCTATGCCCGCGAGGAAAGCTTGAAACGGCAGGTAGCCGAGTTGCGCATCGAAATCGATGAGGCCAAAAAGACTCAACAGGTGGCGGAAATCATCGATACGGACTACTTCCAGCAGCTGCGGCAGAAGGCTCTCGACTTTCGCAAGCGCGCCGCTGACGTTTGAGCGCTGCGCGTCGTCCCTGAGGGGATGCTGACAACGACGCATTCCAATGACGGAAGGAATGAGCACCCTTGGATAATCACCCAGACTTCGACCAAGCCAGGCGCTATGTTGTAACACGCCTGGAGCAGGAACTGCCGCCGCAGCGAGTCTACCACAACGTGGCTCACACGCGCGACGAGGTGGCGCCGGCGGCCGAGCGCCTGGCAGCCGCCGAAGGAATCGAGGGCGAGGCGCTGCTGCTGGTACGCACGGCGGCCTGGTTCCATGATATCGGCTTCATCCAGCAGGGCCCGGATCACGAAGTCATCGGCGCACAGATCGCCGCGCAGGTGCTGCCGCGCTTCGGCTACAGTTCGGACCAGATCGCCGCGATCCGCGGCATGATCATGGCTACGCGGCTGCCACAGTCGCCCTGCAACCTGTTGGAGCAGATCATAGCCGACGCCGACCTGGACCTGCTAGGTTGCGATGATTTCATCGCGCGCAACTACGACCTGCGCGCCGAGATGGCGACCTACGGCCAGGCCATGACCGACGAGGAGTGGTACATCAGCCAACTGGAGTTCTTGCAAGGACACCGCTACTTCACGGCGGCGGCATATGCGCAGCGCGCGGCTGGCAAAGTAACTAACGCGCAATGGCTGCATCAGCAGCTGGCCAAGCTGGGCGTTGGAAACCTGTAGACAGAAGGAGGATTTATGGCGAGTAAGCGATGGCTTCCCCCTCGTTTACACACGGCTCACGAAGGGGAGCATGAGCGCAAGGTCACGTGGCTGGAGCTGTTTTACGACCTGGTTTATGTGGCCGCTATCATCCAATTGGGCAATACCCTGAGCAATGACGTCTCATGGGGCGGCTTCATCCGTTTCGTCGCGCTTTTCATACCTATCTGGTGGTCGTGGACCGGAATCACGTTTTATGTCAATCGTTTTGTGGTGGAGGACGTACTGCATCGCCTGCTGATCTTCACGCAGATCGGCTTCATTGCCATCCTGGCCATGAGCACGCAGGACGCGTTCGGCGAGCTGGGCCGGCAATTCACCCTGGCCTACGTGGGCATCCGAGCGATCCTGATCGTGCTCTACGTGCGCGCCTATCGCCATTTGCCTGAGGCGCGGCCGTTGACCCGCCGCTATGCCATCGG
>Ga0105090_10001552_pt1 | contig 12432 bp, 11 predicted proteins | sample PPLLak3March2015_FD_79110 | JGI IMG/M metagenome (GOLD analysis project Ga0105090, IMG submission 79110) | Freshwater sediment microbial communities from Prairie Pothole Lake near Jamestown, North Dakota, USA - PPLs Lake P7 Core (1) Depth... | ecosystem: Environmental > Aquatic > Freshwater >... | reverse complement strand
GATGGTTTCGTGGTGATGTCGAAAAGTGTGCTTGATGACCTTGATACTTTTAACAAGAGGAAACCAAAGATATTCTGTCCCCATCCACTCTACGATCACTTTGGAGACATTCAGGCCAAAGCTTTGGCCAGAAAAGCCCTTGTTTTAGATGAACATGGGAAATATATCCTTTTCTTTGGGTTCATAAGGGATTACAAAGGACTTGACTTGCTGTTAAATGCGATGGCAGAAGAAAGGATAAAGAATTTAAAAATAAAACTGCTTGTCGCCGGCGAATTCTATACGAACTCCAAACCTTACTTTGATATTATCAGGGAGAAAAATCTCGAAGAATGCGTGATCATGTCGAATGATTTTATTCCTGACAGTTTCGTGGCAAAATACTTCAGCGCCTGCGATATCGTTGTCCAACCATACAAAAATGCAACGCAGAGCGGCGTCACACAGATCGCATTTCATTTCAACAAACCTATGATCACCACAAATGTCGGTGGGCTGGCAGAAATTGTTCCTGATGGAAAGGTTGGCTATGTGATCAATCCCGATAGCAGAGAAATTGCCGATGCCATTGAAAAATTTTATAAAGAGGGTAAAGAATCTGAGTTTTCAGCCAATGTTAAGATCGAAAAAGAAAAATATTCGTGGGAACGGATGACCGAAACCATTGATAGTCTACTTTTGGAAACAAAAAAGAAAAACACATGATCATTAGAAGCAAGGCGCCATTAAGGCTTGGACTGGCAGGCGGCGGAACCGATGTGGCTCCCTATTCCGATATATACGGAGGCGCCATCCTCAATGCGACCATCAGCATGTATGCGTATGCCACCATTCAGCCGAGGAGTGACAAGAAGATCATCCTGAATTCAGTTGATAAAGGGACAAGAAAGGAATTTAAATCCGCTCTTCACCTCGAAATTGATGAACAATTTAACCTGGCAACCGGAATTTACAACCGCATCATGAAAGACTTTATCAAAAAACCTCTTTCTTTTGAACTGACAACGTTTGTGGATGCACCTGCCGGTTCTGGGTTGGGTACTTCCTCTACACTCGTGGTTGCCATCCTTGGTGCATTTGTCGAATGGCTTCAGATTCCGCTGGGTGAATACGACCTTGCTCACCTTGCCTATGAAATTGAACGTCTCGACCTGGAAATGGCCGGCGGAAAGCAGGACCAGTATGCTGCAACCTTTGGTGGCGTAAATTTCATGGAGTTTTACAAAGACGATAAAGTAATTGTAAACCCCTTACGCATTAAACCTGTGTACCTGAATGAGCTGGCATTTAACCTGGTTTTGTACAACACTGCAACCAGCCGTTTGTCTTCGAAGATCATAGAGAACCAGACAAGAAATATCATTAACAAAAACGAGGTAACTCTTGAAGCAACGCATAAACTGAAGCAGCAGGCATTGATGATGAAAGAAGCGATCCTGAAAGGTGAATTGAAAAAAATAGGGGAAATCCTCGACTATGGCTGGCAGAATAAAAAACTGATGGCAAAAGGCATTACCAATCCTTTGATAGATGAGATCTATCAGACAGCCATGGATAATGGGGCTTCAGGTGGAAAAATATCCGGCGCCGGCGGAGGTGGATTCATCTTTTTCTATTGTCCGGATAATACCCGCTCAAAGGTAATAGAAGCGTTGAAAAAATTTGGTGGCGAAGCAAAGCGCTATGAATTTACGACCCAGGGATTGACAACCTGGACGATATAATTTATTTATTCTTACTGAAAACCTATTCCATCCATGAATTTTTTAGAACTTGCAAAGAGCCGTTTCTCCGTCCGCAAATACAAACCCGATCCGGTGCCGGATGAAGACCTCAACTATGTGCTGGAAGCCGGTCGGATTGCACCATCAGCCGTAAATTACCAGCCGTGTAAATTCCTGGTTCTCAGGGACAAAGAATCACTTGAGAAAATCCATCAAACTTATTCCCGTGATTGGTTCAGGGAAGCGCCGGTGGTAATTGTTTTGCTTGGAGATCACAAGCAAGGGTGGAAGCGAGCTGATGGTAAAGACCATACCGACATTGATGTCGCCATCGCCGCTGATCACATGACCCTTGCCGTTACTGACAGGGGACTTGGAACCTGCTGGGTCTGCAATTTCGATAAAAAGAAAACGATTGAATTGTTTAACTTGCCGGAACATCTGGAGCCAATTGTTTTGCTGCCCCTGGGTTATCCTGACGTTCAAACTGATCCGGAAAGACATAATGAAAAAAGAAAACCGCAAAGTGACATTGTAAGTTTTGATAATTTGAATACTTAGCCAAAAGGTTCACCAAGGGCACGATGAATAAAAATAAATCTTTCAAGGAAAAGCCTCCTTGTGGTCCTGGTGTAAAAACTTAGTGCTCATTGTGGTTTAATCATTTTGTTAAAACAATTACTGAAATTCATTTACTTTTGTTTCTTCATTTTTCACAATCAGAATGAGAATTAAAGAAGCAATTCAACAATCGATAGATGTCAAAAAGCAATTGCTGGATGACCATCAAATCCTGGAAACCATTGAAAAAGTTACCGATCTTTGTATAGCCTCTTTTAGGAGCGGAGGAAAAGTCCTTTTTTGCGGAAATGGAGGCAGCGCTGCCGATGCACAGCACCTTGCAGCTGAACTTTCCGGCCGGTTCTATTTCGACCGTGAACCATTGGATTCGGAAGCGCTGCATGTAAACACTTCCTACCTGACTGCAGTAGCCAACGACTATTCGTTTGATGAAGTTTTTTCAAGGCTGTTGAAAGCCAAAGGCCGTAAAGGAGATGTACTGATAGGCTTATCAACCTCGGGAAATTCCCCCAATGTATTAAGAGCCTTTGAAACAGCTAATAAACTTGGAATCGATACTGTAGGGTTAACCGGTGAAACCGGTGGAAAAATGAAAGATGTTGCCACTTTCCTTTTAAGTGTTCCATCGAAAGACACACCTCGTATTCAGGAAAGTCACATTCTGATCGGTCATATTATTTGTGAGTTGATTGAAAGTAGAATTTTTGGTTCAGAAAGGGACAAAGGAATAAAACACTAACAATTTATCTATTAGCAATTTAACAATAAACCATTGTTCGTCCAGGAAGCTATCATACTTGCGGGTGGTTTAGGAACACGGCTAAAAGCGGTGGTAGGTGATTTGCCTAAACCTATGGCACTTGTCAATGGCAGGCCTTTCCTTGAATATTTGTTTGATTACCTCAACCATTATGAAATCGAACATGTGATCCTTTCAGTTGGATATAAACATGAAGTGATCGAAAATCACTTCGGTAAAAAATACAAAGAAATTGAGATTGATTACTGTATTGAAGATGAACCCTTAGGCACTGGCGGGGCAATTAAAAAGGCATTTGGATTAACTTTCAGCAAAAAAGCACTGGTATTTAACGGGGACACATTGCTCAAAATGGACTTGTTGCGTTTAATGGATTTTCATTCTTACAAGCAATCTGATTTTTCGGTTGTTCTGCGTCAGGTGGAAGATGTTAGCCGTTATGGCTCAGTTGACCGAGATGAAGATTACCGGATTACCAGTTTTAATGAAAAAGGCGTCAGGGTAGGCAGAGGCATGATCAACGGAGGCATTTATCTGATCAATAAAAAGTTTTTTGAAAAAATGGAGTTCCCTGAAAAATTCTCTATCGAGAAGGACTGCCTTGAAAAAATGGTTGGCTCTTATCCATTTTACGGCACTATCTGTAAGCAATATTTTATCGATATCGGAATACCTGAAGATTACCAAAAAGCACAAGATGACTTTAAAGAGTTTGAATATTGATTCCACCTGGTCATTGTTTCTGGACAGGGATGGTGTGATCAATAAAAGGATTGTAGGTGGTTATGTGAAAAAATGGAAGGAGTTTGAATTTCTTCCGGGAGTAATGGAGGCCATGCCTGTTTTTTCAGAAATTTTTGGTAAAATATTCGTGGTAACCAACCAGCAGGGGATTGGAAAGGGATATATGACGGAAGCTGTCCTGGAAATCATCCACGATGAAATGATGATGGAAATAAAAAACAACGGAGGAAGGATCAATAAAATTTATCACTCACCCTATCGTGAAGAAGAGCACAGCGTATTCAGGAAACCCAATATCGGCCTGGCAAGAAAAGCGAAGATTGACTTTCCGCAAATACAATTTGAAAAATCAATAATGGCAGGCGATTCCAGGACCGATATGCAGTTTGGAAGAAACGCCGGAATGGTTACAGCCCTGATCTCAGAGGATAAATTCATCAGAAAGGAAAATCCGGACCTGATTGATTTTTCATTTCCCAATTTGTTAAGCTTTGCTGAATCACTCATTCATAAACCCTAAAACCAATTCTATCCTGTGACCCCTACCCTGCTTTTCATTACTTTTCTATCTTATACAGCCTTACTTTTTTATGTAACCTGGTTAACTGCCCGCAGGGCCGACAGCCGTACTTTTTTCATTGGTAATAAGGCATCACCGTGGTTTGTAGTTGCCTATGGAATGATTGGTGCTTCGCTTTCCGGAGTCACCTTTATGTCGGTGCCGGGCTGGGTGAAAGATACCGGTTTTTCATATATGGTGATGGTACTGGGTTACCTGGCAGGTTATATGGTCATTGCCACCGTGCTACTACCGTTGTATTATCGCCTTAACCTGACTTCAATTTACACTTACCTCGAAAAACGTTATGGATTCTGGTCTTACAAAACAGGTTCGTTCTTTTTCCTTTTATCCCGAACTATCGGTGCATCGTTCCGGATTTTTCTTGTGGTGAGCGTGCTCCAGGTTTTTGTATTTGATAGCTGGGGAATTCCATTCTGGCTGACCAGCCTGATCTTCATCACCCTCATTGTGCTTTATACATTCAAAGGCGGAATTCGTACCATCGTTTGGACCGATACCCTTCAGACGACTTTCATGCTGCTTTCTGTAATTTTTTCAATTATTATCATCCTCCGGCAGCTTGATATTCCATTTATAAAAATGGTGAAATCGGTTTCGGAAACCGACATGTCAAAAATGTTTTTCACTGACTGGCGGGACAGCAGATTTTTTCTGAAGCAATTTCTGAGCGGTGTCTTTATTTGTATTGCAATGACGGGACTTGACCAGGAAATGATGCAGAAAAATCTCAGTTGCCGGACGCTCCGCGATGCCCAGAAGAACATGATTACCTTTAGTTTTATCCTGGTTTTTGTTAATCTCATGTTCCTGTTTTTGGGAGCGGTATTGTATTACTATGCCGATATTCAGAAGATCACCCATCCGGGAACATCCGATAATCTCTATCCTTTTATTGCTTTCCGCTATTTGGGGGCGATACCGGCACTGATTTTTATCGTGGGATTAATTTCTGCTGCTTATCCAAGCGCAGACGGAGCTCTTACTTCTCTGACCACTGCTTTTTCAATAGACTTTATTGGCATCAATAAAAGGACCGATTGGGATGAGAAAAAAAAACGACAACTCCGCTACCTGATCCATATTGGATTTGCTATTATCCTGTTGACTATTATTGTTATTTATAATTCAATAAATAATTCGGCGATCGTCGAAAAGCTCTTTGCCATTGCCGGATACACATACGGACCCTTATTGGGACTGTTTGCTTTTGGTTTGTTTACCAAATGGGATGTAAAGGATAAATGGGTCCCAATTGTTGCTATAATCTCCCCGGTTATTTGCTATCTGATCAGTATAAATTCCACACAATGGTTAAACGGATATAAGTTTGGATTTGAATTGCTACTTTTAAATGGAATACTTACCTACGCCGGTTTATATCTAATTAAAAAAATAACAAAAATTTAACATTATTTTTAAGGGTAGTTTCTATCTTTGCCGTTTTTCAAAATTTTAAGCAATTAATCCCCCTGAAATTATGACAAACATTCGATTTAAAGCGCTTGAAGTAACATTATCACGAAAGCGGAGAACCCTTGACCTTCCAAAAGAGAAAGTTTCAACTTACTATGGTGAACTTACTTTCAACCGGGCCGCCATGCAGGAATTTCTTACCCGTGAGGCTTACCAGAAACTGATCGATGTTATCGAAAAAGGCGATACCATTGAACGCAAGGTTGCCGACCAGATTGCTGCCGGAATGAAGTCGTGGGCCATGAGCAAAGGAGCTACCCATTACACGCATTGGTTTCATCCACTTACCGGAACCACTGCCGAAAAACATGATGCTTTTATCATCCCGGTCGAAAGCGGGAAAGCCATAGAGAATTTCCAGGGAGAACAATTGATTCAACAGGAGCCCGATGCTTCCAGCTTCCCAAGCGGTGGTATTCGGAATACATTTGAGGCACGTGGCTACACTGCCTGGGATCCGACCTCGATGGCGTTTATTATGGAAAGGACGTTGTGTGTGCCCACCATCTTTGTTTCTTACACCGGTGAGGCCTTAGACTATAAAACTCCATTGCTTAAATCGTTGACTGCTCTTGATAGGGCTTCAACTGAAGTGTGCAGATATTTCGATAAAAATGTAAACAAGGTTTATGCGACCCTTGGATGGGAACAGGAGTATTTCCTTGTGGATGCAGCGCTTTACAAAGCACGGCCTGATCTGACCCTGACGGGCAGGACAGTTTTCGGTCATGCCTCGGCGAAAGATCAGCAACTTTCGGATCATTATTTTGGAACCATTCATGAACGGGTTTTAGATTTTATGGCTGAGATGGAATATGAGGCCCACCGCCTGGGAATACCAATCAGGACGCGCCATAATGAAGTTGCCCCCAACCAGTTTGAGTGCGCTCCGGTTTACGAAGAGACAAACATTTCTGTCGACCATAACCAGTTGCTCATGCACCTGATGGAAAAGGTAGCAAGGAAGCATGATTTCCAGGTTCTGCTGCACGAAAAACCCTATAAAGGTGTAAATGGCTCCGGGAAGCACAATAACTGGTCAATTGCCACTGACTCCGGAATCAACCTGCTATCTCCGGGCAAAACTCCGATTTCCAATTTCAGGTTTTTAACTTTTATGGTTATTGTCCTTAAAGCTGTTGATCGTTATGCAGATGTGTTACGAGCGCATATCGCTTCCGCTGGAAACGATCACAGGTTGGGAGCCCATGAAGCACCACCGGCGATTATCTCTGTCTTCATTGGTTCACAAATGTCAAAAACGATGGACGAGATCGAGATGCAGGCAAAGAAAGGAAAAGTGAATGCCAATGGTTTTAATCTGAATATCAATATTCCAAAAATTCCTGAAATTCTGCTTGATAATACCGACAGAAACCGGACATCGCCTTTCGCATTTACAGGCAACAAGTTTGAATTCAGGGCTGTCGGGTCATCGGCCAACTGCGCCCAGCCAATGCTTGCATTGAATACCATTGTTGCCGAACAATTGAAGCAGTTTAAAATTGATGTGGATAAACTTTTAAAGAAAAACGTCAGGAAGGATGAAGCCATCTTCCAGGTAGTGAAGCAATACATTAAGGATTCGAAAAAGATACGGTTTGAAGGAAATAATTACAGCGAAGAATGGCAGAAAGAGGCAGCCAAACGTGGATTACCGAACATCAAATCCACTCCTCAGGCGCTTAAAGCCCTGATTGCAGACCATACCATAAAACTTTTTGAAGACAATAAAGTTTTGCTGAAAAGAGAACTTTTGGCACGCTACGAGATCCAACTGGAAAATTACACAAAAAAAATCCAGATCGAATCGCGAGTGATGGGCGACCTTGCCAAAAATCATATCATCCCTATTGCCATCAGGTATCAGAATACCCTTATCGAAAATGTTAAAGGGTTAAAGGATGTGCTTGACTCGAAAACATTTGTCAAACTTTCGCGCAACCAGATGCAGACCATAAAAGAGATTTCGGAGCATGTGGAAGAGATCAAAGAAAAGGTAGCACAAATGCTTGATGAAAGAAAGAAAGCAAACAAAATCGAAGATTTTGCCAAACAGGCTTTAGCCTATAATCAGAAAGTGATGCCTTATCTGCAGTTGATCCGCACCCATGTGGATGAACTGGAACTGATGGTAGACGACGAACTTTGGCCACTGCCGAAATACAGGGAACTGCTGTTTATAAAATAGAATTGTTTTTACAAGGTTGAGTTAAGGTCACTTGCCTAAAATGGTTGGTGACCTTTTATTTATCGCTTTTAAATAAGGTTGGTTTAACTGTGATCATTGCCCATACCCAGTAGGCTTCTCCATTTCCGCCATTTTCAAATCCCTGTAATTTTTTCATGGTCGAAGTAGGGAGCATGTAAGAGACTCCGCCAGAAATTACGAGTTCCGGGATAATGGTAAGGTCATAAGTAAAATCGATCTCGGGCCCAAGAGGTTTATCCATCACATTTTCATCATTAAACGGATCTTTTACCCTGCTTTGCAGGCTGAAATAATGTAAATCGAGCATGAGCTGGAATTTTTCTTTAATAATGGCTCCAAACCCGGTATAAGCGTCGAAAAGTCCGCCGTTGTCGGAGGCTTTACTAAGGTTCTCGAACAGATCCATATAGCCATAATACCGGTGGCGAACACCATAAAACAAATCAAAGAAATGATCGGTTGACTGGTAGTTCTCATTCCCTTTCGCCTGGTCATGCCCCGAATGGTAATCGGTGCCGGCTGTAATAATAAACGGTTTCGGGCGCATTTCGCCCTTTAAATGGGCAAAATAGGCACTAACTTTTTTTCCTGAACTATTTTTTCCGTTCTGGTAAAACCCGTTGGCCTTAGCAGCCCAGATGCCCTGCTTGTAATTTAAATAAAGGCCGTAAGTGCCTTTAATATAAATTGTACTTTTGGTTGATGGTTTTTGAAATCCCGTGGCAAAAGCCTGGAAAGAGACATTGAAATTGTCGTTGATTTTTTTCGAGAGATAAATAAAATTCTGTGATTTGATCTTTAAGGCCTGCAACTCCTTTTTGGTAATAATGGTGTCGTTTGCGGTGTCAAAAACCAAAAAATTGTTGTAGACAAGATAATCGTTCCCGACAAGATTATCAGAGCTATTGTTGAGTGAAAGTCCGAGGTGGAATTTCATTTTTTCTTTTTCAAATTTGTAGAGCAAACCATCGTATTTAATTGTACTTTGATTCCAGTTACGGCGAGAAAGCAGGCGTTCATCCTCATAAACCCAATATTGTCTCCCGATTCTGAACGAATTGTACGGGCCTGCAATGATCTCGAGCCAGCCTTCATTTAAATCCAGACTCGACTGATCACCAAATACACCAGTGGAAGTAAACAACATTTCATCGCCCCAAACCCTTACATCCTGAATGCCTATGCCAATTTTAAATTTTGAATGAGAATAATAAAAATTAAGTCTTGTTCGCTGACTGACGAAAGTGGCAGCGTCCGCATCCTCTTTCGGAATGGCTTTATAACCATGCCTCACCTCAGCTCTCGGGCGTAGTTCAGCGTTAATTTCTAATTGTCCGAAACCAATGGTGGACAAAAGGCATAAACCTAAAATTAAAAATGAATTTTTCATGAGAAAACTAATTGAATGCTCCTTTAATAAATTGTTTTGTTTTTTCTTCATGGGGGTCATTAAAAAATTGCTCTGCGGTACCATGCTCAATGACTTCTCCAAGGTACATAAAAATCACATGATCGGCGATTCTCCTGGCTTGTCTCAGAATATGGGTAACCATAATAATGGTATACCTTGATTTTAATTCTGCAAATTTTTTCTCGATGGCTTCGCTCGAAATGGGATCGAGGGCTGAAGTGGGTTCGTCTGCGAGAATGATTGCAGGGTCAACGGCAAGGCCGCGGGCGAGGCACAAGCGCTGCTGCTGTCCGATTGAAAGGCTTGTAGCTGGTTCCCGAAGCCTGTCCTTAACCTCTTCCCAAAGATTTACCATCCGGAGGTAATGTTCAACGCGTTTATCAAGATATTTCTTTTTTCGACGGCCGCTGATCCTCAATCCATAGCTGACATTCTTGTATATATTCATCGGAAGAGGATAAGGTCGTTGCGACAGCAAGCCCATCTGTTTCCTGATATCATTCACATTCTCCTTTGTATGCAAAATATCATCATCACCAATAAAAATATTGCCGTCTACTGATGCATCAGGATAAAGATCAGTAAGCCTGTTGAGGCATTTCAGCAAAGTAGTCTTGCCACATCCTGATGGCCCGATAATCACAGTTAATTTATTGGCAGGTATTTCCAGATTAATATTTTTCAGGATCGGTTTATTTCCGATCGACATGTTAAGGTTCACGATCCTGATTTTCGCCTCCTGTAGTTTCATATCAATCTGAAATTTTATGTTGCTGAAATCGTTTTGTAAAATACCTGACAGCTATACTGATAACCAAAACAATTACCGTCAATACAACTGCCGAAGCATAAGCTCTTGCTTTCACTTCATCAATAGGTGATGACAACTGGAAAAAGATAGACAAAGGAAGGGTTGCTGTCGGCTGGGAAAGAGATGTGGGCAAATAATCTGTATATCCGGTTGTGAAAAGAACAGAAGCCGCATCACCTATGGCCCTGCCAAATGATAGCAAGATAGCCGTCATGATACCGGGAATACATTGCCTGAAAAATACTGTATATGCCACTTCTGATTTGGTTGAACCCAGCGACATCGCAGATTCGTAAAGACCTTTTGGAACAGTTTTAAAAACCTCATCCATCCCCCGCACCATGATTGGGATAATAAATAAGGTTACTGTAATAATCCCTGCCAGAAGTGATGTACGCAAGCCAAGGTAAATCATCAAAGTAAAGCCGAAAGCGCCGTAAACAATGGAGGGCACTCCCCACAATAAATCGAGGAAAAATCGAATTGCATTTACAAACTTTCTCCTGTTTACAAGATGAATATTAATAAACAGGGCCACCGGCAAGCTGATGATAAATGCCAGAAATGTTGCTCCAATTGAAAGGTAAAGCGATCCGAGGATAGCATTTAAGATACCACCTTCTTTACCGAAATAATACCCTCCTTTGGGTGTTTGACTGATCATTTCCCATGAAATGGCTGGTAAGCCTTTTACAAGAATACTGGCTATCAGGAGCAGCAATGAAACAGCGATCAGCAGGGTCGATAGAAACATGAAAATCCTGAACAGGAGTTCTTCTGCTTTCATGATTGCATTTCGGTCCGGTAATCTACGATGCCTTTTCATATCTCATGATTACAGTTCGTGAAGCAAAATTGAATACCAAAACCACCACAAACAATATCAGCGCGGCTAACATCAGGGCAGAATCATACTGAGGGATGGAAAGCATCTCACCATAATTATTGGCGATCAAAGCAGGCAAAGGGTACCCGGGTTGAAATGTTCCTGTCGGCATTTTTGCAACATTCCCGACCACCATCAAAACTGCGATAGTTTCACCGAAAGCACGCGAAATGCCCAAACCGAAAGCTGAGATAATTCCCGGTAAAGCTCTTTTCAGCATCACAAATTTTATGGTCTGCCATTTGGTTGCCCCAACAGAAAGTGAAGCTTCAGTAAGCTCCAATGGAATTGTCCTGAAAATTTCAATGAGAATATTCAGCACAAATGGGATGATCATGATGGATAGAACCACTGCACCGGCCAGAATGCTGTAACCCGATACTTCCTTTCCGAGCCAGGGACCCAGGTAATTCCCGACAAAGGGAACCACGATCAAAATTCCCCAGACACCAAAAATGACCGATGGAATTCCGGCCAGGATATCGATTACCGGGTGCATGATCCGGAGAACATAATTCTTGGCATATTGGGTAAGATGAATGGAAGTTAGCAAGCATACCGGGCCAGCAATTAACATGGATAAAACGGTAACCCAGATGGAACTTATTATAAATGGCAGAAAACCGAATTCACCCTTCATGGGTCGCCAGCTGCTTGAAAACAATAAATCAACCAGGGAATGACTGCCCAAAATCATGGTTGATTTATACAGGAGTCCAAAAAATAAAATGAATGGTAAGGTCATGATCACCACCAGGCAGATGGTCATCCAGCTAAAATGAAATCTGTCTCTAAGTCCCCGGCTAATATCGAAAAACCGCATGGATCAGGGTGCTAATTTTTCCAATTCCTGGTTGATTTTTTCTTCTGACAAGTTTACATAGCCAGCTTCTTCGACAAATTTTTGCCCATCGGTCAGAACCCATTTTAAAAACTCAATGACAACAGCGCTTCCAGGTTTACCTTTTGAAACAAAATAAAGGTCACGTGCAGGTGGCGAAGGATATTTACCCGATTTTGTTGCAATGGTTACATCATCAATTGTAGAATAAAAATCCTCATCAGTACTGATCATTCCATCACTATTTAAGTCAATGGGAATGACTCCCATCTTATCATAACATTTCCTGGTTTTTAAATCATATACATAGATCACATTATTAAATCCCAGGCTGTAAATATCATTTTTCACAGCATCTGCCATCCCTGGGTCTCCAAATACACCAACCCCATTCAAACTCTCCTG
>Ga0105090_10001551_pt1 | contig 12432 bp, 9 predicted proteins | sample PPLLak3March2015_FD_79110 | JGI IMG/M metagenome (GOLD analysis project Ga0105090, IMG submission 79110) | Freshwater sediment microbial communities from Prairie Pothole Lake near Jamestown, North Dakota, USA - PPLs Lake P7 Core (1) Depth... | ecosystem: Environmental > Aquatic > Freshwater >... | reverse complement strand
GCGCGGCGAAGAGTATGCGTCCCAGCATGACATCATCCGAATGCAGAGTGAGGAGCGGTTCCACCGACTTCGCGGCCGATTGTGGCCCACATCGTCCGCGTGAGTCAAGAGGAATGCGGAGCCACAGAGGTCACGAAGACCACGGAGGGGGTTTGGAAGAATTTGTTTCCACCAAGGCTGACTCGATCACGAACCAAGTTGCCATGTTGGGCGGACGACATCTCCCCCCCCACAGGCGATCCAAGAGGTCTTGCATGCTCTGAGTCCTTCGTGAGCTCTGTGGCAAGAAATCTTCCGGTAACTCCACGCTTGGCCCTCATCGCGACAATTCACCGAGCCTGCTCGTCAATGCCTCAACGGCTGCTGAGTCAAGTCGGCCGGCGGCGAAAGCGCGGTGAAACTGAACGTCGCGTTTGTCGGAATAGACGACGACGACACTCGCCTCTGCCGCGATTCCATACGACGAAGCTCCGATTGCGATGGCGAGATCCAGCTTCTCGAACTTCTGCTCCTTCGCCCAGTCGCTCAGCTTGCGCTTCAGCGCCTCGTCGAACTGCTTTCCCTCCAGCAGGACCACGTAGCCGCGGAGTTCCTGGTTTTCCTGGAGAAGGTCGTCTAGCTTCTTCAGAACCGAGTTCAACTGAGGCTCGTCGATCGCCCGCACGTACACGCTGAACGCGCGGTGCTGCCGATACTTGCCCGCCAGACAGGTGTTGCGATCGTTCGGCTCGCCCACCACGCACCGCATGCTGGAAATCGGTACGCGTTTCCCCATGGCGAGCCCCTCTTGAGAGTCCTCGCCATGCCCGATCGCAGCGACGCCGATCACGAAAAGAAATGCGAATGGCCAAAACGCTCGAGTCCATCGATTGGCAACCATGAGTAGCGCTCCTTGCTGGATCAACATACCCGAAGCGTGCCGAGTCACGCCACGCATTTCCGTCCGTAGCACGGTCCCTCGCCGGTAGGAGCACACCAGGGGAATAGAACAAACCACCGGCGCGGACCGTGTCAACAAGCGACCGTGTCACCCACGCGCTCCCTACGCCCCCACCGAGCGGCCCAGCACGGCCCACGTGCGACCGGCGAACTCGGTCAGCAAGACCACGCCCGACTCATCCCCCGCACACGCCATGTCTCGCGCCAAGCGAGCCAGATCCGCGGCCACTCCACGACTCTTCCACACCACCGTTCTCCAGCGTCGCGCGCGAAGAACGGCCTTCAATCGTCGCCGATCGAATGGCAGCACCTCCAGCACCTCGAACTGCTGCCAGGCTGCGTCGTCCCGTGGTTCGTCGCAGGTCAGATAGCCATGTTCGACACCCAGCGAGGCCGCCTCGAGTTCCCGCGCCAGGGTCGCCGTCAGCCCCGCGGCGTAAATCGCGGGACGCGGCTCGCCAATGTATTTCCGCGGCCGATCCACGACGAAGGGTTCGACGACCTCGGCCGACTCGACGACCACGCGAGGCGCGTCACCGCGATCGACAATCGTCGCGGAGCGGCGACCCGGAGCGAGCGCCAGCTGGCCGAACCAGAGCAACTGCTGACGGCACTCGCCACGCGTCTCGACCCACTCGCGCTGCGACTCGCTCGCCAGGTCGTCGGGGACCTGCGTGGCCGGCGCAAGCTTGACGGCACCCGACGAACTCCATGTTCGCCAGCGTTCAATCGACTCGGGACCGGGCTGACAGTGGGCCAGATTCGTGGTGCGAGTGCCCGTGGCGCGACGATCCGGATCGAGATGCCAGGCACGCGGGCCGCCCGCGCGGAATTCGTGCGCCCCGTCGTCAAGCACTCGGTCGACATCCGCGACGACCACTTGCAGGCCCGTCTTGCCCAGCGAGCGACCGTTCGCGTCAAGTAGCCACGCCACGCACGGATCGCGCTCGACGGCCAGCACTCGACCTCGACCGGCCAGCGCCAGTGCGTCCCCTCCAATTCCCGCGCACAAGTCCGCCACGCAGGCGTCCGGCAAGAATCGCAGGGCCTTCCATTCGGCCAGCCGCTCGTCGGTCGCCTGTTCGAGCGTCTGACGAGTGAAGAACATGCGATCGGCCTGGGAGAACTTCACTCGAGCACGCCGGCGCAGTTCGACTTGTTCGAGGACGAGGTGAGTGCGCGTCGCCGTCAGGTCGCGTCGTAGTCGCACGGCCAGGCGTTCGACGGGCTCGGCGTCCGCGGCCACGAGCGCGAGCCAGCGCGCGGCCTCGTCGCCAGTCAACCAGACGTAATCGTCACGTTCCACATCGGCCACGCTGTACTATGCTCCGCCTTGATTTGACCGCATCGTACCCACCGACCGCAAATTCCGACAGAACGCTGCCGCTGGTCGCATCATTGTATTCGTCATCAGCCGTGAATTGGGCTTCGTCCGAGCGATCGCACCTTCATGGAAATCTGTGGAACGTCGCTGAGCCGACGCCGATGTTCAATCAGAGAGGGGACTGTGCGCTCGAACGAGCGCCAACGCCAGGAATCGATCATGCGCAAACTGATTTTCCTCGTGTTGCTGGCGGCCGCGGGCTTCGTGCCGTACGCCGTGACTCACAAGGAATGGCAAACGCAGCTCTCCACCAGCTGGAACAACCTGTCGAATCCGCCCCCCGGAACGCCCGCCGACTCGGGCATCTTCGCTCGCATGTCGGGCGCCACGAAAGCGCTATTCGTGAGCAAGCCCGCCAATCCACTGGCCAGCGGATCGCTCGTGCCGAACATGCCGGTGCCGCCGGTGATCGGCGAGCCAGTCACGGATCTCGGCGAGATCATTCGCTTCGACGTCACTCCAGAATGGGTCATGGGGCGCTGGGGACGAGTTTCAACCGTGTTTTCCGAACCAGGCCTGGAGGGCTTTCGCGTCGCCGTAGTCACCGGTTCGCAAGTGGACGATCTGGCAGGTTCGCTTACCTATTACTTTGATTCCAAGCGGGTCGTCCAGCGAGTGACCTTCCGGGGCACAACCGGCGATAGCCGACGCTTGGTCGAGTTGGCGCAACGCACCTACAACTTCAAGCAAGACCCGTGGGTGGCGTCGCAGTTGTATACCGTCAAATGGAGCGGCAAGATCAACAGCGTGCTGCGACTCAGCAATCCTCCGGTGGTGCGAGCGGGCCAGCCGCTGTCGCGGATTGAGGCGATGCTGGAAATCAATCGCCCCAACAACGCGTTCGGTTTGAGTCCCGAAATGCAGAAAACACTCACCGCCGACTCCAGCTACGCACACCGGTAGTGCGGAGTTCGCCGGGAAGGCGCTAGGGCGAGTCCGCTTTCGGTTTCGGCGGTGCGTCGTTCGCGGGAGCTTCCAGCTTGGGCTCGCCGAGTCGCAGCTTCGGTTCACCGGCGGGCTGGGGTCGATCCGCTTCATTCAGTTTGGGACGATCGTCGTCGGGATCGTCCGCGTCCAGGTCTCCAGGCCGCGGCTTGCGGGATTCCAGGCGGCGTTCGAGTTCCGCGAGCCGACGTCGCACGATGACCAGCTCCGCTCGCAATTCCGCCACTTCGGCGCGCAGATCGTCGTCGGCGGCGACGAGTGGCGTATCGGCTTCCGGAGAATCGGGGGCCGGAACGGGAGGCTTGGCAAAACCTTCGATCACTCGTTCGAGACGCTTGAGCGCCGGACCGCGCTCGGGAGCGGCCACGCCGCGCTCGGGATTGGCTACGCCGCGTTCGGGAGTGGCTACGCCACGCGTGGGAGGAAGCGGTTCGGCCGCTTCCGCGGCCGGCGCTCCGTCGCTCGTGCCCACGCGTACTCGCTTGCGGCGGAGCTGCTCCGTTTCGTAATAGGTGAGTTCGATTTCCTGGCCCACGCGCAGGCCGCGCACCAATTCGCTGAGATCCTGCGGCGAATCAATGCGGCGGCCATCGACGGCCACAATCACGGCGCCGAGCGTGATGCCGGCCTTCTCCACACTGCCTCCGGGACTCACTTCCGCGACCAGGGCGCCACGTTTCGTGGTGAGTCCGTACTCGCGTCGCGCGTCCTCGGTCACCGGCCCCACGCGAGCGCCAATCGTCGGCCGCTCGACGAGAAAAGCAGCCGCTGGTCGCACACGCGGCTCGGCTCCTCGCACTGGCAATCGTGCGGCGGGCGGCGGCGCGTCGGCGGGCAGCACCTCGTTCAGACGCTGTTCGAGCCGATTGAGCAGCGTTTGGGCGACACCGTCCCGCGAGGCGGCGATCGTCACAAGCAGCCAGGCCACCAATCCGAAACATAATCCGCGTCTCATCTACGTCACTCCTCAACGGTGGCCTGCCCGTGTCCGTGAGCCGTATCGTATCAAGTTCAGCGTCGTTCGACACACATCGGGCGCGGCGGGATCACGAATTCAAGTTCGGGCTCCTTGCGCGGTAACAGCTTGTGACATGCGACGCGCCTCGCCATGTCGCGACGGGCGACAAGTTTTCCACGACGAACTTTTCGGCCCTCGATAAATCCCGCACCGTCGCTCTTCCCGGAATCGCGGAGAATTCACGGAGTTTTCGCAATCCGCGCCGCGACAGCGCGCCGGATCGACCCGCCCGGCGCGCCGGACCGTTTGACAGCGGAAAGTGCTAGCTTAAAATCGCCGCCGCGTTCGACACCTCCCCGAGGCGTTGAACCGACCGTGCGATCGGAAGCGCGTGCCGGTGCCGTCCTCACGAGGACTTGCCGAGCCTAGTTGCTGATCGCTGGACAGGATCCGTTTGCGACATGGACCGTTGGGGAAACCCACCGCGTGGGGCGGAAGCCGGACGCGAAGAGGAAGCGCTAGAAGTGACCATGGACGATAAGGAGATCATGTCGGCGTTGCGCGCGGCGCTCGTCGACAGGGTCGGAACCGAAGTCTACGAATTGTGGTTCGGACGCGTGGACTTTCAGGCCCATCTCGATGGCTTGGAAGTGCGGGTGCCCGACCCCTTCACGCTGGAACGGCTGCGTCATAAACTGCGGGGAGAAATTGCCGAGGCGTGTCAGGCCGTCTGGGGCCATCAAGTCGAATTGCGCTTCATCCAGGCGAAAGCCCCGACGAGCGAGCCGGGCACGGCAGCGAGTGCGTTTCAGTCCAGCGCCGGGATGGCGAGTACCGCAGAGGAACCGATGCCATCGACGTCGCGAGCGCCTGTTCGCCCAGCCCTCGCCACCCCGGCGATCGGTGTCGTCCGCGCGCCGGAACCGCCGGTGGACGAGTTGCCTCGGCGTCGCCCCGCCACGTTCGACACGTTCATCGCGGGCCCCTCGAACCAGCTCGCGCTGGCCGCCGCCAGATCGGCCATCTCGCGGCTCGGCTCGGCCTCGCCCTTGTTACTGTACGGTCCCCATGGCAGCGGCAAGACTCACTTGTTGGAGGGGATCGTCAGCGAGGCGCGCCGCCATCGTCGCGTGCGGCGTTCGCTACATCTGTCGGCCGAACAATTCACCACGCAGTTTCTGGAAGCCTTGCAGGGGAGCGGATTGCCGAGCTTCCGTCGCAAGTATCGCGATCTCGACCTGCTCGCCATCGATGACATTCAATTCCTGGCTGGCAAGAAAGCGACGCTGGTCGAATTGCAGCACACGCTGGACGGGTTGCAACGCGCGGGACGCCAAGTGGTCCTGTCCGCCGATCGGCCTCCCAGCGAACTCCAAACGCTCGGCTCCGACATCGTGGTGCGTCTGAGCGGTGGACTGGTCTGCGGCGTGGAGCCCGCCGACGAATCGATGCGCCGCGCGATCGTCCTGCAGGCGGCGCAGCGGCTGGAACTCGCCTTGCCCGCCAGCGTGCTCGACTATATCGCCGCGGCGATCCCCGGCGACGCTCGCCAACTCTTCGGCGCCCTGAATCGCCTCGACGCGATCGCGCGCTCCACCGGCGAGTCGCTCACGCTAGGAAGCGCTCAACAAGCCTTGGCCGATCTGGTGCGCGGCGGACAGCGGATGATCCGGCTGCCAGACATCGAACGGGCGGTCTGCCAGGTGTTTGGACTCGACACGCGCACGCTGCAGTCCGACACGAAGTCGCGCGCGGTGAGCCAACCGCGCATGCTGGCGATGTGGCTAGCGAGAAAATACACGCGCGCGGGGCTGTCCGAGATCGGCGAGTTTTTCGGTCGTCGCAGTCACACCACCGTCATCGCCGCGCAGCGCAAGATGAACGTCTTGATGAGCGAACGCGCGTCGATCCACGTCGACAGCGGCGAGTGCTCGATTCTGGACGCGATTCGCCGAGTGGAAAACCGCCTGCGCACCGGCTGAGCCGACGCAGGCTCCCCTCGCCCCGCCGCACCATCCATTTTGCCGCCGTCCCCCATCGCCCAAGCGGCGGGGAGAGGGGCAGGGGGTGAGGGGCCGCAGCGGATCGAGGCAAATCGTAACGGCCGCGGCAAGAAGTAATCCTTACGTCCCGCCCCTCGCCGCTCACTCGGTTCGCACGCGACGCCCTTCCACGCGAACCTGCCCCGCCGCGTAGCGCCGCAGCGCTTCAGGATAAACGACGCATTCCGCCTCGAAGACGCGGGCCGCCAGCGTTTCGGGAGTATCATCGTCGAGCACGGGGACCACTTGCTGCAAGATGATCGGCCCGTGATCGTATTCGTTGTCGACGAAGTGCACGGTGCAACCGCTGATCTTGGCGCCGTACTCGAGGACGGCTTCATGGACGTGATGTCCATACATGCCCTGGCCGCAAAACGCGGGGATCAATCCCGGGTGAATGTTCATCACGCGATGTTCGAAATCCGCGGGGATGGGGACGAACTTGAGAAAACCCGCCATGACGACCAGCTCCGCCCGAGCCGCTCGCGCCGCCGCGAAAATGGCCTCACCATAGACCTCGTCGCTGGCCACGTCGGAGCGGCGTAATACCTGTAGCGGAATGCCCGCTTGCCGAGCGTACTCGAGCCCTCGCGCATCGGCCCGACTCGAAATCACGAGCTCGACTCGCGCCGCCAATTCGCCCCGTTCGATCACGGCCAGCAGATTCCGCAAGGTGGTGCCACCGCCGGAAATCAACACCACCAGCCGCAACGGGTTCTCGCGATCAGCTTGACGCGGCGTGGAAGTCATGGCGATGCAATCGTCGGGCCGGGTTGGCTACACAATTCGACGCACGTACAGTTGAACAGCCGTGTCGGCTAGTTCGGTCAGGACCGGCTCGACGTCCGGCAGCGGCGCGGCGCCGATCGTCGCGGCCAGAGTTTCGGCCGCCAGATGCTCGCGGTTCTCGCGAACGGCCGCTTGCACGTCGGCCGACTCGGACACGATGGCCACGTCGATGCGATCGACGTAGGCCAGATCCAGATCCTTGCGCCGTTCCTGAATCAGACGCACCAGATCGTTGGCATAACCTTCGCGCACCAGAGCCGGTGTGAGCTCGGTCGACAAGATGACCACTCGACCGGGCCCCTGGGCGGCCGCCCAGCCCGGCTTGGCTTCCAGCCGCACCTGAATGTCCTCGCCGTCCAGCCGCACCGACTGCCCATCCACCTCGAAGGTCACGGAGCCCGACGCGTTGAGCTGATCGAGCAGGACTCCGCCGTCGGCGCGACCGAGGTATTGCTTGACCGCCGGGAGCAGTCGGCCGATGCGGGGACCGAGCCGCTTGAAGTTGGGCTGCACGAGATAGGTGATGTAACGCGTCGCGTCTTTCGCGTAGTCGATCGCCTTGACGTTCAGTTCATCGCGAAGCAACGCGTCGTGTTCCTCGAGCCAGGGCTGGTGCGTGTTGTCCGACAACACGACCTCGACCTTGGCCAGCGGCTGACGCACCTTGAGCTTGTTGTCCATGCGAGCGGAACGCCCCAGCGAGGCGATGTCGCGCAACAACTCCATACGTTGCGAAAGCTGCTGATCGACGACGCTGCCGTCCGCCGTCGGATAGTCGCACAGGTGGACACTTTCAACGGCCCGGGAACCGAAGACGCCCGCCAGATTCCGCCACAGGGTCTCCGCCACGAACGGCGTGAACGGGGCGATCAAACGAGCGGTCGTCAAGAGACATTCGTACAACGTCCAGTAGGCGTCCAGCTTGTCGGGGGACTGCTTGTCGTTGGACCAGAAGCGCTCGCGACTGCGACGCACGAACCAATTGCTGAGCGCGTCGACCAGCGCGCTGATCCGCTGGCAGGCGACGAAGTTGTCGTACGCGTCCATTCGCTCGACGACGGCGGCGGTCGTCCGATGGAGTTCGCTAAGCATCCAGCGATCGAGCTCCGCGCGCTCGGCGATCGGGCGATAACCGCGGCCCCGCGCCAGTTGCTCGGGACCAAGCTGCCCGACTTCCCCCGCGAGACGTGCGGCCGGATCGAACCCGTCGATGTTGGCGTAGATCACAAAGAAGCTGAAGCAATTCCACAGCCGTAGCAGAAACTCGGGCATGCTCTCCTTGATCGTCTGCTCGCGGTAGCGGATCGACGTCCAGGGAGCTTGATTCGCGAAAAAGTACCAGCGCAAGGCGTCGGCGCCGTAGCGGTCGAAGATCTCCGACGGCTCGCGGTAGTTCCGCTTGCTCTTGGACATCTTCTCGCCATCCTCGCCCAGCATCAGCCCGAGCACGATGCAGTTGCGGAACGGGTGAGGAAACGGAATCGCCGCCGACGTCGTCGCGGCGGTTGTGGAGCGGCCGGCCGTGCCCGTCTCGCCCCCCGCCTCGGCAGCCGGCTCGGGTCCGAACAGCATGGTGCTGATCGCCAACTGGCTGTAGAACCAGCCGCGAGTTTGATCGAGCGCTTCGCTGATGAAGTCGGCCGGAAACTGCTCGGCGAACTTCTCGCGCTGACGCAGCGGATAGCCCCACTGGGCAAACGGCATGGCGCCGCTGTCGTACCAGCAGTCGATCACTTCCGTGACCCGCCGCATCCGCCCGCCGGGAGTGAACGGCGAATCGTACGTGATGGCGTCGATGTACGGCTTGTGGACCTTGAGATCCTCGGCCAGGTCGGGGCGCGCCTGCTTGGCGGCGGCCCAGACTTCGGTGCCGCGGACGCCGGGCTTGGCGAGCAGTTCGTCGTAGCTGCCCATCGCTTCCATCCGCCCGCTTTGGTCGCACACCCAGATCGGCAACGGCGTTCCCCAGTAGCGCTCGCGCGAAAGAGCCCAATCGACGTTGGATTCCAGGAAGTTGCCAAAACGTCCGTCCCGAATGTGCTCGGGAAGCCAATTGATGCGCTGATTGTTTTCGAGCATCCGGTCGCGATACTTGGTCGTCCGGATGAACCAGCTCTTCCGCGGATACTGAATCAGCGGGTCCTGGTCGGCGCGCCAGCAAAACGGGTACGAGTGCAAGTACTGTTCGAGATGCACCAGCAGACCACGCTGCCGCAATTCGCGGGAAATGTCCTTGTCGCAATCCTTGACCCAGCGCCCTTGATACGCGGGGACCTCGGCCGTGAACTTCCCATCGGGGCCGACGGCGCAGATCAGCTGCGGACCTTGTCCAGCCACGAACCGCTGTTGTTCGGCACGGAGGATGTCGAAGTCGATCTCGCCAAACGCGGGGGCCTGGTGCACGACACCGGTCCCGCTGTCGGTCGTGACAAACGGCGCCGCCACGACGCGCCACGCCACATGCTGCTGGCCGCCGGCGAGCAACGTGCCTTGGGTCTCGCCGAGCTCTCGGTAATACGAATCGTAGGGAGGAATGTAGCGCTTCCCGACCAGATCGCTACCAAGACAGGTGGCCTCGACGGTCAACGGACGCTTCAGCTTTTCGGCGAGCGACTCGACCAGCGATTCGGCCAGGATCAAGCGCTGCCCCGTTTGGGCGTCGGACACCGTGGCGTAGCGCACTTCGGGGTGCACGGCGGCAAACTGATTGCTGGGCAGGGTCCAAGGAGTCGTGGTCCAGACGAGCAGCGCGACGGCCGGATCGTCCGCGAGCGGGAATCGCACGAACACGCTCGGGTCCGCCACGTCGCGATACCCTTGCGTGACCTCGCCACTGGATAGCGCCGTGCCCCCTTGCGCCCACCACCAGACGACTTTGTGTCCCTGATACAGCAGGCCGCGATCGAAGAGCTGCTTCAGCGACCACCAGACACTCTCGACGTACGACTGATGGTAAGTGACGTACGCTTCGTCCATGTGCAGCCAGAAGCCCAACCGTTCGGTCAGCCGCTCCCACTGCTTCATGTAACGCCACACGCTCTCCTGGCACTTGTGAATAAAGGGCTCGATGCCGAACGCCTCGATTTCGTCCTTCGAGTGAATGCCGAGTTCCTTGCAGACCTCGACCTCGACCGGCAACCCATGCGTGTCCCAGCCCGCCTTGCGCTCGCAAAGCTGCCCGCGCATGGTGCGGTAGCGAGGGAAAAGATCCTTGATCGACCGCGTCAGGCAGTGTCCGGGATGCGGCATCCCGTTGGCGGTCGGCGGACCCTCGTAGAAGACAAACCGCGGAGCACCGGCGCGCTGCGCCAGCGACTTCTCGTAAATTTGGCGTTCTTTCCAAAATGCCAGAACTTCAACTTCGAGCTGCGGAAACGAGGCACTGCTGGGAACGGGCTGAAACATGGGCTCCTCGAAGGAGTTCTATTCTTCGTCGTCGAAATCGTCGTCGGCGTCGTCCGTTTCCGTCACGCCGTTATCGTCGTCATCTCCCAAATCGTCTTCGTCCAGTTCTTCCTCGAAGTCGTCATCGAAGTCGTCGTCGAAATCGGCTTCGTCAAACTCCTCGATCTCGGCGGGGGCAAAGCCGCCGTCGAATCCTAAATCGTCGTCCTCGAAGCCCGTATCTTCGTCTTCCCCCTCCGACTCCTCGGAACTTTCGGCGGTTTTACCGTTCCCTGCGTCGTCATCCCCAGCGGCCTCCAAGGTGAAGGCGGGGCGCGGCGGAATCAGGACGAGGGGCAGCCCGGAAAGTTCTCGGACCAGATTCGACGGTGGAGCAATTGTCGTAAGCGTCATCCTGAATCCTCTCGGGGCGGGAAAGCTCGCGACGAAGACCTAGTCTTGTCAGCGGGTTAGGGGAGTCTTGTGCAAGCAAGCGACGACGTCAAGCCCCCGCGACTCCCGCGGAGACCTCGCAGGGGAAAGGCGTGGCTGAACTGACCGGGCACTTCTGCCAATCCAAGCCCAGCATGATGCAATTGATGCCCGACCCGATCCCCAGCAGCGCGACCGTATTGCCGGCCGCCAAGAGTCCGCGTTGGGCGCCGATGGCCAGCGTCAAGGGCAGGGCCACCGAACCGGTGTTGCCAAGCCACGGAAACGTGACCTCGTCGCGACGCGCGTCCAGCCCCAAGGATTCGAGCATCAGCCGCCGATGGGCCGAGCCGACCTGGTGGCAGATACTGCGGTCGATGCCGTCGGCGCGCCACCCGGTCGCCGCCAGGAAGTCGCCGAACGTCGCGACGCCGGTGGCAATGCCCTCCTGCAACAGACGTTCAGAATCGGTGGCCATCAGGGGCCGCATGTCGTCCCCCGCCGCCTCGTCGCGCCCGCTCTGGCAAAGCGTGTGCTGCGACGTGTGCGCCCGCACGGCGCCCCCTCGCAGGCGATTCTGCGTGCGACTGAGCTCGCGGTGCGTGAGCAGGATCGCGCAACTTCCCGACCCGATGGTCAACGAGGCCATCGCCAGTTTCATTTCCTCGCGCGTGAGCGACTCGCGACGATTCAACGTCGCAATCGTCGTTTCGACCAGCGCTCGACTCGACTCGGTTCCCACCACCAAACCCGCTTCGATCTGCCCCAATTCGATCAGATTGGCGATCTGCAAGAGTCCATTGAGCAATCCCAGGCAGGCGTTCGAGACGTCGTAGACCTGGCACTCGGGCCGCAGTCCCAATCGATGATGGACGCCGCAAGCCGTGGCCGGTTCCAGATGATCGCGGCACACCGAAGCATGAATCAGCGCCCCGACCCGCGAACGCTCGATGCCGGACACCTGCAACGCCTGCTCGCCACTGACGACGCTCGGCTCGCTGGGGAGCGTTCCTGGCGCCCAGAAGCGACGTTCGCGAATTCCCGACATCAACTCCAAACGCCCCGCCGGCAAGCGCAAACGCTCGTAGGCCGGCGTCAATTGACGCTCGAGTTCGTCGGAGGTCACCACTTCTTCCGGCAGCGTATAACCAATCGCTTCCAGGCAGACATGTGCATAGCGCATCGGCGGGGAACGCATATTGTTGATCAAGATTAAGAGGAAAAAGCCCTGTCGCGACCCGCTCCAGGCAGTGCTAGCACAACATAGTGTGCTAGCACTCTATATCTAACCAAAATGATGTGGAGCTATTCCCATCGCGACGACTCACGATAGATTAACCCGCCTCAAGGTTGTCAGCACGGAGTTTGACAACCGTTTAGACCCAGGGCCAAGGAGGCAAGTCTCTCGGCAATTCGCACTCGCGAACGTCTGACCTGGGAGTATCGCAGGGGATGTCCGCGGTTGCCAGTGGCCGAGCGGTCTGCGCTCTGGCAGCCAATTTGGCCAACAAGGGATTTGTTGTCCCGTCATCTGTTCTGCTAAAGGGAGTTACCTGGAT
>Ga0105090_10001550_pt1 | contig 12433 bp, 14 predicted proteins | sample PPLLak3March2015_FD_79110 | JGI IMG/M metagenome (GOLD analysis project Ga0105090, IMG submission 79110) | Freshwater sediment microbial communities from Prairie Pothole Lake near Jamestown, North Dakota, USA - PPLs Lake P7 Core (1) Depth... | ecosystem: Environmental > Aquatic > Freshwater >... | reverse complement strand
TTGGAGTTTCCAGGCCGCGACCTGTTCACGCAGTTCGGCGATGGTCCTGAACACGTCCATCAGGCGTATCCGTGCTCAGGGGCCGGGAATTCACCGGATTTCACTTCGCGGATGTATTGCGCGAAAGCGGCGTCGATGGAACCGTTGCCGGCCAGGAAATCCTTGACGAATCGCGGCCGGCGGTGGCCCGAGTTGATGCCGAGCGCATCGTAGCAGACCAGTATCTGGCCATCGCAGTCCGGCCCGGCGCCGATGCCGATGGTCGGGATGCCGACGGCTTCGCTGATGGTTTTCGCCAGGCTGGATGGCAGGCACTCCAGGACCAGCAGCTGCGCGCCGGCCTGCTCGACCTGTCTGGCCTGTTCGATGATGGCGAGAGCGGCCTGCTCATCGCGGCCCTGCACTTTGAAGCCGCCCAGTTTCAGCACCGACTGCGGGGTCAGGCCCAGATGCGCGCAGACCGGAATATCGCGTTCGGACAGGAAGGAAATGGCATCCAGCACAAAACCGGCGCCTTCCAGTTTCACCATGCTGGCCATGCCTTCCGACAGCAGCGCCGAGGCGGAATCCAGGGCGCGCTCCGGCGTGGCATAGCTCTGGAACGGCATATCGGCGATCAGCAAGGCGCTTTGCAGGCCCTGCGCCACGCAGCGGCTGTGGTAGACCATGTCATCGATGCTGACCGATACGGTATTGGCGCCGCCCTTGATGACCATGCCGAGCGAATCACCGACCAGCACGGCGTCGATTCCGGCGTGGTCCATGGCGCGCGCGAAACTGGCGTCGTAGGCGGTCAAGGTCGCGATGCGCTCCTTGTTGCGTTTCATCTGCAGCAGCATGGGCACGGTGACTGCACCGCGGGCTGATTGAGGCGCTGGACTGGTGTACATGATGACTACCTTTCTGCGATGAGATGGATGGGTTGCGGGGCAAGACTTTCGAGCAGTGCGCGCACCGAGCCCTGGCCGGGGACGGTCAAATTGCCGTCGAGTTCGGCCAAGGGCACCAGCACGAACGCGCGCTGGGTCATGCGAGGATGCGGAATCGTCAGCGCCCCGCCGGCAAGCACGCGGTCACCATTCAGCAGGATATCGCAATCCAGCGTGCGCGGACCCCAAAGCAATCCGCCATTCCGGTCGCGGCCATGCAGGCGCTCGACATCCAGCAACCGAGCCAGCAGTTCCTGCGGCTCAAGCACAGTGTCCAGTTCGAGAACGGCATTGATGAAATCGGGCTGCTCGACGCCGCCCCACGGCGGAGTCCGGTAAAAGCCGGAATGCGCGACATAGGCAACGCCGGGCAATGCCGAAATCCTGGCAATAGCATGCTTCAATGTGGATGGCACATCGCCTAGATTGCCGCCCAGTCCGATGAAGACGCGCTCAGGCATGCCTGATCACTCGGCGGCGGATTTGGGTTTGCCGCGCCGGCGTTTGCGTTTTGGCGGCTCGGCGGATCCCGGCACGCCGCTGACGGCGCTGTGCGCCGGAATCATCTGCGCCAGCGCCTCAGGCGATGCGAGCTGCGCCTCACGCCAGAACGCCAGTTCCTCCAGCAGCTCGGGGGCGCCGAACGCGCGCAGTTCCAGAAAATCGTACGCCGCCCTGAAGCGCGGGTGCGCCAGCATGCGGAACACCCGTTTGCGGGTGCGCTGGCTGAAGCGCGTCTGCAGCTGCCAGATTTCATGCATCGGCAGCGAAAAGCGCCTGGGCAATGCGATGCGCTCGATCTGCCGGATGGTCACCCGGTCGGATGCCCGCTGCTGCGCCACGCTCAGCTCGCAGCCGGAGTTCTGCAGCACGGCCAGTTCCCGGCAATAAGCCGGCCACATCAGGCAGGCGAACAGAAACCCCGGCGCCACCGATTTGCCGGCGGCGATGCGTTCATCGGTATTGCGCATGGCCTGCAGCACCATCGCCCGAAGTGCACCGGAACGGTTGGTCTGCAAAGCACGGGCGGTATCCGGAAACAGCACGTCGAGCAGGCCGTACTGCTCGAGCTGCAGGAAGCTCTTTTCAGCGCTGCCGGCCAGGAATATTTTAAGGATTTCATCGAACAGGCGCGCCGACGAGGAACTGCCCAGCAAAGCGGCCATGCGCGGAATCGGCTCTGCGGCGCTCGGATGGATGCTGAAATCGAGCTTGGCCGACAGCCGCACGGCGCGCAGCATGCGCACCGGATCTTCGCGGTACCGGGTTTCCGGATCGCCGATCAGCCTGAGGATTCTGTCCTGCACGTCCCGGTAGCCGCCGACGAAATCACGGACGCTGAAATCCTCTACGGTGTAATACAGGGCGTTGGCGGTGAAATCGCGGCGGACCGCGTCTTCCTCCAAGGTGCCGTAGATGTTATCCCGGATCAGATGGCCTTCTTCGTGGGTTTCCCGGTCGCCTTGGCTGTCGTCGCCCTGCGCGCGGAAGGTGGCGACTTCGATGATTTCGGAGCCGTACATGATATGCGCCAGACGGAAGCGCCTGCCGATCAGCCGGCAGTTGCGGAAATTGGCCTTGACCTGCTCGGGCGTCGCGTCGGTGGCGACGTCGAAATCCTTGGGGTGGCCGCCGAGCAGCAGGTCACGCACCGCGCCGCCGACGATATAGGCCTGGAACCCGGCCTCCCGAAGCTTGTACAGGACACGCAGCGCGTTGGGACTGATGTCCTTGCGCGAAATGCAGTGATCGGCGCGGGCGATGACGGCTTCGTCGCCTGCTCCTTGGGAAACAGTCATAACACTCCTAAATGCAGTAAAATAACCGCGCTTGACAGCCCGATTGCCTGTTTGTGCATTTTAAGGGTTTTTCTCCACTCGTAGGTGATTTATGCCATTTGTCGTCGTTGAAAACTGCATCCGCTGCAAATATACCGACTGCGTGGAAGTCTGCCCGGTGGATTGCTTCCATGAGGGCCCGAACTTCCTGGTCATCGATCCGGTCGAGTGCATCGACTGCACCCTGTGCGAACCAGAGTGTCCGGCCAAGGCGATTTTTCCGGAAGACGACGTACCGGCCGGCCAGGAACATTTCGTGGCATTGAACGCTGAACTGGCCGCGCAATGGCCGGTCATCACAGTCCGCGGCGAGCCTATGCCGGAAGCTGCCGAATGGGATGGCAAACCGGACAAGCTGCAATACCTTCAGAAATGAGAAAGAGCGCATAAGCGCTCCTTTTCAATGCCCGCCACAGTTACTTCAGCAGAACTTTCAACTGGGCCAAGAGCTTGGTGGAGGCGCCGCCCTGCTGCACCGTACCGTCAACGCCGATGGCAACGACACGGGTCTGGGAGCCTGAAGGCTGCGCCGTGATCAGGAACGTCTCGCTGCCATAGCGCACTTCATAACTCTTGATGCTTTCCGCCGCATTCAGCACCTGCACGCCTTCGATTTTCGGCAAAACATCGCCCATGCGCTTCCAGACGCTGTCGGGACCGTCGGCAAGGATGATGTTGACGGCCGCTTCGGGAGCCCTGGCATTGGCACCGACCAAGGTCTTGGGTGGAATGCGCAAAGCCTCCTGACCTTTCGGAACGCTCAGATCGGCAGGCACCTGAAGCGGTTTCGCGACGTCCACACCCTCGTATTCAGGCCGTTCCCGGAACCAGCTGCAGCCGGGCAGGAAAACGGAAAGGACCAGCATGACGGCGGCCAGACGGAATACGGCGTGGGAAAAACGGTGCATAGAAATCCTTGAGATCACATCGATTGTTCGATAGTTTTGCATAAATCCGCCATTTCATCCGCTTTGCCGGTGTAATCGTCAGACAGCGGCAGCAGCGGAAGGCGCAGCCCGTGGCCGAAGCCCAGGATCTTCATGATGGCCTTGATGGGCACCGGGTTGGGTTCGACGCCGAGAAAAGCGTAAAGTTCCTGAAGCCTGCCGTCCAGAGCCTGCGCCGCATCGAAGTTCTGCTCGGAAATATACCGGCAGATGCGCGCGAAAGTCGCCGGAACGGCATTGGATGCCACAGATATGACACCGTGCGCACCACCCGCCATGCTGCTTACGAAAGTCTGGTCGTCCCCGCTGAGCAGCGAAAAGTGCGGCGAAGCCAAGGGGTACAGCGCCTGCCAGCGGCTTTCATCGGCGACCGCTTCCTTCAAGCCGATGATGTTTTCGTGCGAAGACAGCACGGCCACGGTATCAGGCAGAAGGTCGCAGCCTGTGCGGCCGGGCACGTTGTAGAGCACCACGGGTATTTCCGAGGCCTCGGCGACAGCCCGGTAATGTGCGATCAGGCCGGCCTGGGTGGGACGCACGTACGGGGGCGTGACCACCAAGGCCGCGTGCGCTCCGGTGCGTTTGGCCAGTTTGTTCTGCCGGATGGTCTTGGCCGTCGACGAAAGCCCGGTGCCAGCCAGGATCAGCGCCCGGTTACCGACCCGAATGGATGCCAATTCAATGAGTTGGCAGTATTCCTCGTCACTCAGATTGGCCGCTTCGCCGGTCGAGCCGGCGACCACAACCCCGGATGAGCCGGCATTGAGCTGCACGTCGATCTGCGCGCGCCAGGCATTGAGGTCGATAAGACCTGATTCAGCGAACGGGGTTGTCAATGCGGTTATGCTGCCTTTTAACTGCAATTTGGGACTCCTGGAAAAATAGTTTCAAATCTACTTGCCGGCCGGGCGGCAAGACTCTATTCTGTGAATAACATTTTGACACAGTTTTCCGTGTCGCAGGAACGCATCTTGAACGAAAATGCACAGCCACAGACCAGCACCGGCAACCATTTGCTCATCAGTGCCTATGGCACATATCCCAACTCCCCGTTACTGATCGTATCGCGCCGGATTTCGGAAGCCGGCTGCAACCTGCTGGACACCCGCGTCTCGACCGTGGGCCGCGACGTGTCCCTGGTGGCGCTGGCCGCCGGCAGCTGGGACGGCATCGTCAAGCTTGAATCGCTGCTGGGCCGAATCGAACGCGAAAACCAGTTCAAGATCGCCTACTACCGCACCGGCCCGAAACCGATGCAGTCGAACATGTTGCCATACCTGGTCGAAGTGGTCGCCGCCGACAAGCCCGGCATCCTTTTCCAGCTGGCCGACTTCTTCGACCGACAGGGCATCACCATCGAGAACCTGCAGAGCAACGGCTACCAGGCCATGCATACCGGCGCCTCGATGTTCACCGCGCAGCTGACCATCGGCATTCCCGCCACGATGCACATCGCGGCACTGCGCGATGATTTCATGGAGTTCTGCGACCACCTGAACCTTGACGCGATAATGGATCCGATGAAGTACTGATCTCCCCACCAAGGAAACCGATGATGACTCGAAGCAAGCGCATTTATGTCCTAGATACCAATATCCTGATGCATGATCCGACCGCGCTGTTTAAATTCGAAGAACACGATGTATTCATACCGATGATGGTCCTTGAGGAACTGGACAACGGCAAGAAAGGCCACTCGGAATCCTCCCGCAACGCCCGCCAGGTAAGCCGTTTCCTCAACGAGCTGGTCGAATCGCACGGCAGCAACGACATATCCGAGGGCATCGCCCTCATCCAGCCGAAAGGCCTCAATCTGCGCGGTGCCGACACCGTCGGCAGGCTGCACTTCCAGTTGAGGCAGACCGAACCCGGCAAGCGTTTCGGCACCGTACTGCCGGACAACCTCATACTCGGCTCGATCCTGCAGCTCAAGGAAGACAACCCCGGCGTGCCGGTGGTGCTGGTTTCCAAGGACATCAACCTGCGCATCAAGGCCTCGATCTGCGGCGTCGCCGCCGAGGATTACGAGAACGACCGGGCCATCGACGATTTCAACCTGCTGTTCACCGGCGTCAGACAGCTCGAAGAGGATTTCTGGGAACGCCATCAAGGCAACCTGCGCTCCTGGACCGACAAAGGCCGTACCTACTACGAAATCCAGCGTTCGCGCGACGATGACTGGTACATGAACCAGTTCCTGTACATGCCCGGCGATGACGACGTGGAAATGAAGGTCAGCAGGATCGACGGCGACCGGGTCGTGCTGCAGATCGTCGATGACTTCCGCGCCACCCAGCATCAGGTCTGGGGCATCAACGCCCGCAACCGCGAGCAGAATTTCGCCTTGAACGCACTGATGGATCCCGAAATAGACCTGGTCACCCTGCTCGGCACCGCCGGCACCGGCAAGACCCTTCTGGCGCTGGCCGCCGGCCTGACCCAGACCATGGATATCCAGCGCTACCGCGAGATCATCATGACCCGCGCCACCGTTTCGGTCGGCGAGGACATCGGCTTCCTGCCCGGCACCGAGGAAGAGAAGATGACACCGTGGATGGGCGCCCTGACCGATAACCTGGAAGTGCTCACCAACACCCAGGAACAGAACTCCTGGGGCCGCGGCGCCACCAACGACCTGCTCGCCTCGCGCATCAAGATCCGAGCCATGAACTTCATGCGCGGACGGACCTTCCTGAGCCGATGGGTGATCGTCGACGAGGCGCAGAACCTGACCCCGAAGCAGATGAAGACCCTGATCACCCGCGCCGGCCCGGGCACCAAGATCATCTGCATGGGCAACGTCGAGCAGATCGACACGCCCTACCTGACCGAAACCACCTCTGGCCTGACCTACGCCGTGGACCGCTTCAAGATGTGGGCGCACTCGGCGCACATCACCCTTCGCCGCGGCGAGCGTTCGCGCATGGCCGATTACGCGTCTGAAGTGCTGTAGGCCATGGCGAAAAAAGCGTCCGTACTCACCATCGCCGGATCCGATTCCGGCGGCGGTGCCGGCATCCAGGCCGACCTGAAGACCTTCGCGGCGCATGGCCTGCACGGACTGTCCGCCATCGCCGCGCTGACCGCGCAGAACACCCGGGGCGTGCAGGCCATCCATGTGCCGCCGCCGGCCTTCCTGAAAGCGCAGCTTGATTCGGTATTCAGCGATTTCGACATCCGCGCGGTCAAGATCGGCATGCTGGCCAACGCCAGGGTCATCGACGTGGTGGCCGACGCACTGGACAGATACCGGCCGAAACACATCGTGCTCGATCCGGTGATGGTATCCAGCTCCGGCCACACCCTGCTGGAAACCGGTGCCATCCGGCGCCTGGTGGAACGCCTGATGCCGATGGCGAGCGTCATCACCCCCAACATCGACGAGGCCGTCCTGCTGCTCGAGCACAGCATCGCCAGCGACGAGGAAGCCGAAGGCGCCCTGGTGGAACTACTGGCCATGGGCGCGAGGGCGGTATTGCTGAAAGGCGGCCACCTGCAGGGCAAAAACGTCATCGACCGGCTCGATACCGGCAAGGGACTTTATGAATTCGAGCATAAACGCCTGAAAGTATCCGGCCATGGCACCGGCTGCACCCTCGCTTCCGCCATCGCCGCCAATCTGGCCTTGAAGAAATCCCTGCCGGATGCCTGTGCAGCGGCCGCGGATTATGTATTCAAGGCCTTGAAGGGTGCGTATACTCCCGGCAAGAGCGGCCTTTCGGTCCTAAATCATTTTTAACAGAACCCTGCATGTCCAACAAAACGCATTATGAAACCCTTAAAGTAGCCAGGGGCGCGCCGAGCGACGCCATCCGCGCCGCGTACAGGTCGCTCATCCAGAAAGCCGACGCCGATCAAAACCCGGGCACCGACGCATTCCGGCAGATGAAAGCGATCCATGATGCCTATGCCGTGCTGTCCAATCCGGTGCAACGGGCCGAATACGACCGATGGCTTCTTGAACGGGAATCCGCGCTGGTCGGAAAAGGCAATAGCGAAAGCATGGACGCTCACAAAAACACCTCCAGCCGCTGGCTGCCCTATGCGGTGGCCGGCGCAGCCCTGCTGGCGGTCGTTGCCTGGTTTGGATTCTCGAACGGGGCCGTTGAAAGCAGAACCGCCGGCACGCCGCAGACAGACGGCTCGACAACCCAAGCGGGCATATCCCGTCAAACGGCATCGGCGCGGAATGTATCCGTCGCCGGCATTCCGGGCGAACCCGCCGATTCGCCCATGGTGGTCGCCAACAGCATTCCGGAACATGATGAAGTCGCGCTTGCTGCGTTCATCGGAGCCTGGAAAGGCGTCAACGGCGGCCCGGACGGACGGCAAACCTTGGATATTTTATCGAAATCGGAGCACAGTTTCGTTTTCCGTCTGGATGCCAAAGCCGGACAAGGCATCGGCGGCGTGTACGGCATCGCCGAATTCGACAACAGTTTCGGGCACTTCTTCAACAAGGAGTACGACTGCAGCATTTTATTCACCATCAAATCCGGCGTCCTGCAGCTGAACACCGACAGCTGCCAGGAATACCATGAAACGGGCGTTTCATTCGACGGCACCTATGTGAAACCTGAACCGGCTGGAGCCATAGGCAAGCCTCCTCCTGCGAAACCCAAAACCACCAAACCGAAAAGCACATCCGTCAGTGAACCCACCCCCCAGCAGACCAGCCCCGTTCCTGCCGCAGCGATGAATGCCCCGAAACTTCGGAAATTCAGCGCCACGGTCAAGGATTCGGACGGCAACGTGAATACCTTTGAACTGATCGCAAAGGACAAGAATGCCGCCAGAGCCATCATCCGCGACTTCCGGGGAAATCCCAGGGTCATGAAGCTTAAAGAACTTAAGTAGCCTTATTACGGCCGCGGTGAAGTCCAAAGCCAACGAAAAAAGCATGCCGAGGCATGCTTTTTTTGGTTGGGGGTGAAGCGGAGCTTACGCCTTGATGTGCTTGATGATGGCCGCGGCGAAGGTCTGCGTGCTGCCGGTGCCGCCCAGATCGGGAGTCAGGTGGTCTTTGTCGGTCATGGTATCGATGATGGCCTGTTTCAGGCGCTTGGCGGCATCGACCTGGCCGATGTGCTCCAGCATCTGCACGGCGCCCAGCAGCAGCGCGCATGGGTTGGCGATGCCTTTGCCGGCGATGTCCGGAGCCGAGCCGTGCACCGCTTCGAATATGGCGCAGTCCTTGCCGATGTTGGCGCCCGGAGCCAGCCCCAGGCCGCCGACCAGGCCGGCGCACAGATCGGAGATGATGTCGCCGAACAGGTTGGTGGTCACGATCACGTCGAACTGCTCGGGGCGCATCACCAATTGCATGCAGGTGTTATCCACGATCATCTCGTTGCACTCGATGTCCGGGTATTGGGCGGCCACTTCGCGGGCCACTTTCAGGAACAGGCCGGAGGTCGACTTCAGGATGTTGGCCTTGTGCACCACGGTGATTTTCCGGCGGCCGATGGCGCGGGCCATCTCGAACGCGTAGCGCACGATGCGCTCGGAACCCTTGCGGGTGATCTTCTGGGTCAGCAGCGCGGTTTCGCCGTCTTCCGACAGGCTCTGGCCTTCGCCGATATAGGCGCCTTCGGTGTTCTCGCGCACGGTGATCAGGTCGATGTTTTCGTAGCGCGACTTGGTGTTCGGGAAGCTGATGGCCGGACGCACGTTGGCGTACAGGTCGAAGGTGCGGCGCAGGGCCACGTTGATCGAGGAGAAGCCCTCGCCGACCGGCGTGGTCAGCGGACTTTTCAGGGCCACTTTGTATTTGGCGATGGCGTCCAAGGTGGCCGCCGGCAGCAGCTCGCCGGTCTTTTCATAGGCGCTCAGACCGGCATCGACGAATTCGTACTGCAACCCGACGTTCAGGGCGTCCAGGACCGCCAGGGTGGCGTCCATGATTTCCGGACCGATTCCATCACCCTTGATGACGGCGATTGTCTGCGACATAGTATTTTTTCCGAAAGATTGCTAAGCCCGCTATTATAGCGTATCAGCAACATTCAGAGCCGAATCCCGGCTAAACAGGCGCCAACTGCCGGCATTCCAGCGGTTCCGGCATCAGTCATGTTTGTGCTCGGGAACCTCGGCATGGACTCCCTGGCCTTCCAGCCGGTCAAGGAAGTCGACGCCGCGGCGCAGATGCGGGATGACGATCGAGCCGCCGACCACCAAAGCCACCGAAAACGCCTCGAAGAACTCCGCGCGGGTCACGCCGGCTTCCTTGCATTGGGCGATGTGGTAGCTGATGCAGTCATCGCAGCGCAGCACCATCGACGCCACCAGGCCCAGCAGTTCCTTGGTCTGCAATGACAAGGCGCCGGGCCTGTAGGTCTGGGTGTCGAGCGCGAAGAAACGCCGGACGACCTGGTTTTCCTCGGACAGGATGCGCTCGTTCATGCGCAGGCGGAAATCGGTGAATTCCTTGATGCGGTCGGTCTCGCTCACGGCGCCTGCTCCAGCAACGGGCTGAAGTTTCCGGCGCGGTCCATGGCCACCATGTCGTCGAAGCCGCCGACGTGGACGCCGTTCACGAAGATCTGCGGCACCGAGGTGCGCTTGGCCTTGTCCATCATCTCCCTGCGGGCGACGGCATCGATGTCGATGCGGACTTCGCGGTAGTCCAGCCCCTTGGATCTGAGGAAATTCTTGGCCGCCACGCAATACGGGCAGATGGCGGAGGTGTACATCAGGATATCGGCCATTCAGGCGTCCTTGGGTGTTTGGAGGGAACTATGCGCTAGTATGTAAGTCCTAGTGTAAGGAAATTCAAACGACAGCGCATGAAATCGACGTCAATACCCGGGACACTCCTGTTTACCGCCCTGCTGGCCTGTCTGCCGGCCGCGTTTTCCGTGTCCCAGGCGCAGGAAACCGTCCTGCCGCAGCTCGGCTCATCGGCCGGCGAATTGATCACCCCGGCCCAGGAACAGCAGCACGGCGCCTACACCCTTCACCAGCTCCGGCAGATGGACTACGTGATCGACGACCCCCTGATCGACACCTGGCTGCAGACCATGGGCCACCGCTTGGGTGCGTCCTCCGACAACCCGAAACAGCCGTATACCTTTTTCATGATGCGCGACCGGCAGATCAACGCTTTCGCCACCTTGGGCGGCTATATAGGGATGAACGCCGGCCTGGTGCTCACCGCCAGGACCGAAGACGAGGTGGCCGGGGTTGTCGGCCACGAAATCGCCCACGTCACCCAGAAACATGTGCTGCGTTCGGTTGAACGGGCCAAGAAGGACCAGATCCCGATCATGCTGGCGGCCATCGGCATGATCGTCGCCGCCCAGTCCGCCAGCAGCGGCAATTCCGCCGATAACGCCAGCATGGCGGCCATGGTCGGTTCGCAGGCGCTGATGATGCAGAGGCAGATCGATTACACCCGCTCCAACGAGTCCGAAGCCGACCGCATCGGCATCCAGACCCTGTACCGGTCGGGCTACAGCCCCGACGCCTTGGCCGATTTCTTCGTGCGCATGGAAAGCACCCGGCGCGGCAATTCCGGCGGCTACAAAGCCCCGGATTACCTGAGTTCGCACCCGGTGACCACGATCCGGATCAGCGAAGCACGCGACCGCGCCTATAAAATCAAGCAGAACCAGACCGATCTGGGCCTGGAAAACGCGGCCGGCAACAACCCCCTGCTTCCTGACTTTGCACAGCCCGGCAAGGCGGACCGAAATTCCGGCAAGTTAGGCGATGACTTTCCCTGGGCAAAGGAGCGCCTGCGCGTGCTTTCGGCAGCTACGCCGTCGATCGCGCTCTCGGAATACCGCAAAGGAATCGACGGCTACGAGCGCAACCTGAGCGACGCGCAGAAATACGGCATGGCCTTGGCCTACCTGGAAAACAATCAGGCCGGCAGTGCGGAATCCCTGCTCAGCGGCCTGGCCAAGTCGCGGCCGGATAACCTATGGATAGGCATCGCGCACGCTGAATCGGCCCATGCGCTCAAGGCCAACGAACTGGCCCAGGCCCGTTTTGAGCAGCTGCTGACCCGGTTTCCCAACAACCGCGCGGTCATCCTGGCCTACGCCGAAAGCCTGCTCAAGCAGAACGATAAAACGGCGGCCCTGCGTGCCCAGGAAATCCTGCGCACATTGAGCAGCGACAGCGCCGAAGACGTGGTGTTCCAGCGCAGTTTCGCGCGCGCCTTCGAACTGTCGGGCAATACCCTGCGCGCGGCTGAGAGTTACGCTGAAGTCGCCTACCTGAACGGACGCGTCGATGATGCCATCAACCAGTTGACCGTTTTGATGAAAAACGATGACCTGGATTACTACCAAAGGGCGCGTATCGAAGCGCGCATCGCCGAACTCAGGCCTATTTCGCTCGAGCTGGAGCGTCAAGGCATCCGTGCGGAGGAACAGGGCCGATAGGCCTGATGACACTCTGTCATATAAACGTCATAATAATCCGATTAAATGCCTTGACACCGCCGCCTAAGGTTTTAACGTGCAAGCACATATCCTGATTGTTGAAGACGAACCGGCCATCCGTGACATGGTCGCCTTCGCATTGCGTACGCAATCCTACCAGCCGATCTGCGCATCGGACGCCAAAGAGGCATTCGAAGCCATCGCCGACAAAATCCCCGATCTCATCCTGCTCGACTGGATGTTGCCGGGCATCAGCGGCATCGAGCTGGTCAAGCGTTTCCGCAAGGAACCCAACACCAAAGACATCCCCATCATCATGCTGACCGCCA
>Ga0105090_10001549_pt1 | contig 12436 bp, 11 predicted proteins | sample PPLLak3March2015_FD_79110 | JGI IMG/M metagenome (GOLD analysis project Ga0105090, IMG submission 79110) | Freshwater sediment microbial communities from Prairie Pothole Lake near Jamestown, North Dakota, USA - PPLs Lake P7 Core (1) Depth... | ecosystem: Environmental > Aquatic > Freshwater >... | reverse complement strand
GCTCAACATGCTCGCCAAGCTCCTCAAGGAGCACGACCCGCCGCGCATCGGCGTGGTCTTCGACGCGCCCGGCAAGACCTTCCGCGACGAGCTGTTCGCCGAGTACAAGGCCCACCGCCCGCCGATGCCCGACGAGCTGCGCGCCCAGGTCGAGCCGCTGATCGCGGCAGTCGAGGCGCTCGGCCTGCCGCTGCTGCGCGTGCCGGGCGTCGAGGCCGACGATGTGATCGGCACGCTGGCGCGCCGCGCCGCAGAGCACGGCCACCGGGTCGTGATCTCCACGGGCGACAAGGACATGGCCCAGCTGGTGGACGGGCACGTCACGCTCGTGAATACCATGACGGACTCGTCGCTCGACCGGGAAGGCGTGAAGCGCAAGTTCGACGTCTTCCCCGAGCAGATCGTGGACTACCTCGCGCTCGTGGGCGACAGCTCCGACAACATCCCCGGCGTCCCGAAGGTGGGTCCCAAGACCGCCGCGAAATGGCTCAGCCAGTACGGGACGCTCGACGAGCTGCTGGCCCACCAGGACGAGATCGAGGGCAAGGTGGGCGAGAGCCTGCGCGCCCATACGAAGGAACTGGCGCTGTCGCGTCGCCTCGCGACCATCGATTGCGAGCTCGAGCTGCCGCAGCAGCCGGACGACCTCGCCCGCCGGGCGCCCGACGTCGAGCAGCTTCGCAGCCTGTATTCGCGGCTCGAGCTGCGGTCGCTGCTCAAGCAGCTGCCGGGTGGGCCGCCGACTGATCTGCCCGCGGCGGACCCCTCACCCGGCCTTCGGCCACCCTCTCCCGCGTCCGCGGGAGAGGGCTGGGGTGAGGGCACCCGCAACTACGAGACCGTCCTCACGGAGGTGCAGCTCGATGCCTGGATCGAGCGCCTGCAGGCGGCCGAGCTCTTCGCCTTCGACACCGAGACGACCTCGCTCGACTACATGCAGGCCCAGATCGTCGGCGTGTCGTTCTGCGTCGAAGCGGGCCACGCCGCCTACGTGCCGCTCGCGCATGCGTATCCCGGCGCGCCCGAACAGCTCGACCGGACAGCGGTGCTCGCCCGCCTTCGGCCGCTGCTCGAGGATCCCGGGCTCGGCAAGCTTGGCCACCACCTCAAGTACGACGCGCACGTGCTGCGCAACCACGGCATCGAGATGCACGGCATGCGCTACGACTCGATGCTGGAGTCCTACGTGCTCAACAGCACGGCGACGCGCCACGACCTCGACTCGGTGGCGCGACACTATCTCGGCGTCGAGACCATCCACTACGAGGACGTCGCCGGCAAGGGCGCCAGGCAGATTCCGTTCGACCAGGTGCCGGTAGAACGCGCCGCCGAGTACTCGGCCGAGGATTCCGACGTCTCGCTGAGGCTGCATCGCACGCTCTGGGCGCAGATCGAGCGACTGCCGCGAGTCCGCAAGCTCTACGAGGAGATCGAGCAGCCGCTGGTGCCGGTGCTGCTCGACATGGAGCACCTCGGGGTGCTGATCGACACCGCGATGCTGCGCAAGCAGGGTAACGAGATCTCGAAGAGCCTGCTCGAGCTCGAGCGGTCGGTACACACGATCGCAGGGGTGAGCTTCAACCTCGATTCGCCGAAGCAACTGCAGGAGGTGCTGTTCGGCAAGCTCGGGCTGCCGGTGAAGCGCAAGACTGCCACCGGGCAGCCCTCCACCGCCGAGGACGTGCTCGAGGAGCTGGCGGCCGACTTCGAGCTGCCGCGACTCATCCTGGACTACCGGGGCCTCGCGAAGCTCAAGTCGACCTACACGGACAAGCTGCCCGGCCAGGTGGACCCTCGCACCGGGCGCGTGCACACCTCCTATCACCAGGCCGTGGCTGCGACCGGCCGGCTCTCGTCCACCGATCCGAACCTGCAGAACATCCCGGTTCGCACACCGGAGGGCCGACGCATCCGGCAGGCGTTCATCGCCCCGCCCGGCCACGTGCTGATGGCGGCCGACTACTCGCAGATCGAGCTGCGAATCATGGCGCACCTGTCGGGAGATGAGAGCCTGCTGCGGGCGTTCGCCGAGGACCGTGACATCCACCAGGCGACCGCCGCCGAGGTGTTCGGCCTCGAGCCCGCGGACGTCACGCCCGACCAGCGCCGGGCCGCCAAGGCCATCAACTTCGGGCTGATCTACGGCATGTCGGCCTTCGGCCTGGCGCGCCAGCTCGGCATCGAGCGCGGCGCCGCGCAGCAGTACGTGGACCTCTATTTCGAGCGCTACCCCGGCGTGAAGCGCTACATGGACGACACGCGCGCCATGGCCCGGGAGCAGGGGTACGTCGAGACGGTGTTCGGCCGGCGCCTCTACCTGCCCGACATCCGCTCGCGAAACCAGGCGCTCAGGCAGTACGCCGAGCGCAGCGCGATCAATGCCCCCATGCAGGGCACGGCCGCCGACATCATCAAGCGCGCCATGATCGAGGTGCACGCCTGGCTCGCGGGCGGCGGCACCGGAGCCCGACTGGTCATGCAGGTGCACGACGAACTCGTGCTGGAAGTCGCCGAGGAGGCCGTCGACCCGGTCGAGCGAGGCCTGCGCGAGCGCATGTCGGGCGCGGCCGAACTCAAGGTTCCGCTCAGGGTGGACGTCGGCCGCGGCCCGCACTGGGATGCCGCGCACTGACCCGCGAGATCTGTCTCTTTTCAGCAACGTTTTTCGGCTAGGCGCTTTTCCTGATGCGCTGCAGCAGAAAGTGAATGTAGTATTTTCACCAATGGAGAGGCTCAGCCGGCACGTCGGCCAACGGATTTCCCGCCCCGATGCGCAGCCGGTTTCTCCGGTGGAGGAAGACATCATGAGATTCGTGTTTGCAGCACTCGCGGCGGCCACCCTCGCCTTCTCGCCGGTCGTCTCGGCGGACAGCGGCCCGTACCTCGGTGCCGGTATCGGCTACTTCGGCCTCGACGCCGACGGCTTCGACGGCAGTGACACCGCCTTCAAGGTGTTCGGCGGCTATCGGATGAACCAGTACTTCGCCGCCGAGCTGGAGTACATCGACGGCGGCAAGCCGGACGACAGCGGCCTCGAGATCGACATCTCAGGCTTCAACCTGTCGGTGCTCGGCAGCTGGCCGGTCACGGAGCAGTTCGACGTCTTCGCCAAGCTCGGCATGCTGTTCTGGGACGCCGATGCGCGGGGCTTCGGAGACGAGAGCGGCGAGGACTTCTCCTACGGCATCGGCGCCGACTTCAAGTTCGGCGAAAACTGGGCGATCCGCGGCGAATACCAGCGCTTCGAGATCGAGGACACCGATACGGCGGACCTCCTCTCGCTCGGCGTGTTCTTCCGCTTCTGACCCTATCCGGGTGGCGTCTGCCACCCCTGGGAGCCCGCCGTGAGGCGGGCTCCGTCGCATCGGAGGGACCGCCACGACCGTTGGCGTAGTATCCAGCCCTGACACTCACTTGGGAGCGTTACACACATGAAAATCCAGATCGTCGCGTCCACTGCCCTGCTGCTGGGACTCGCGAGCTTCTCGAGCCAGGCCGTGGACAACGGCATCTACCTCGGCGCCGGCATCGGCCAGGGCGGCGTCCAGTTCGAAGACCGGATCGAGGGCGAGAATTTCGATTTCGACGCCAGCGATACCGCCTACAAGCTCATCGCCGGCTGGCGATTCCTGGACTGGCTCGCGGTCGAAGCCAACTACGTGGACCTCGGCACGGCCGACGACCGGATCGAGGGCGTCAACATCGAGGCGGACGTCAGCGGTTTCTCGCTCGCAGCCGTGGGCTTCCTGCCGATCGGCCCGGTGGACGTGTTCGCGAAGCTCGGCGCGGTCAACTGGGACGCCGATCTGTCGGCTCCGGGCACCGGCCTCAGCGCCAGCGACGACGGCACGGACTTCATGTACGGGGCGGGCGTGCAGTTCCGCGTGTGGAGCCTGAGCATCCGTGGCGAATACGAGATCTTCGACGTCGCGGAGGCCGACACCGTCGACATGATCTCGCTCGGGGTGACCTGGACGTTCCTCTGAGGCCGAATCGACGACAGCTTCCGGCGAGGGCTGCCTCGCATCCTTCGCCGGAAGCGACCTTGACCCGCCCGAGGGGCCGGCAGCTTCCGCGACGACCCGATCGGCCCGTCAATCGTAAGTTTTTTTGACAAGACGGTCGCAAGCCACGAGTGCGCCGGCGATCCCACGAGCCTCGTCAGGCGGACACTATCAACGGGTTGCATCAAGCGAAAATTGACCTGACCTAACGGCGGACCCGCCTGAGCATCGCTTCATCAACTAATTATAGATGCTCTCCAGCCGCGGAGCCCGCTGCAGCGGGCAGCGATCCACGCCTCGAAACAGGCCACGGAACTTTGCCGCGGAGCCTGACTCAAATTCCTTGAGCGCCTTACGGCGTTCGGCGCAGGCCTACCTCCCTGGGCCCGCGTCTACCCGGTCATCCCCCAACGCCGGGTTTGCCTTCCCCGGTTGGATCCGCTGGTCCAACCGGGGTTTCTTTTTCCGGGTTCCGGCGCAGCATCCGCTCGAGCGCACCCCGCGCTTCGGACAGCCCCTCCCCGGACAGCGCCGAGAAGGCCTGCACGGTGACGTCCTGACCCGCCTCGCGGCGCACGGCCGCGCAACTCGCGGCCCGGGCACCGCGCCCCAGCTTGTCCGCTTTCGTCAGCAGCAGGTGCACGGGAACGGACCGCGACTGCGCGAGGCGCAGCATGTCCCAGTCCTGGTCCTTGAGCGGGTGGCGGATGTCCATCACGACGATCACGCCGCGCAGGCTGTTGCGCTTGCGGAAGTAACCCTCGATGAGCGTACCCCAGTGCTGCCGCATGGTTCCGGAGACGGCCGCAAAGCCGTAGCCGGGCAGGTCCACCAGCCTGCGGTCGGGCTCGAGCTCGAAGAAGTTGATGAGTCGCGTGGCACCCGGCGTCTTGCTGGTCCGCGCAAGTCCCTTGCGATGGGTGATGGCGTTGATCGCGCTCGACTTGCCGGCATTTGAGCGCCCGGCCACGGCGACCTCGACCCCCACGTCGGGCGGAAGTTGCTTCACCTCGTTGGCGCTGGTGAGGAATCTGACGTTCGGGTAGGCAGACATTGGACGGGCGGCGCGGCAGAGACCCCAGGGCCGTTAGTGTACAATTTGCCGCTTACCCGCCCCTGTTCTTCGGAGTGGTTCAATGACCGCGAAGCTCGTCGCCACCCTGTCTCTGGTGGCCGTCCTCGGCTGGAGCGCCCCGACGCTCGCCGCGGGCTCCAAGGAAGCCGGCCAGGCCAAGTCGGTCACATGCATGGCCTGCCACGGCGCCGACGGCAACAGCCTCAATCCCGAGTGGCCGAACCTCGCCGGTCAGCACGCGGGCTATATCGAGCAGCAGCTCAGGCTGTTCCGCGCCGGCGAGCGCCAGAACGCCCTGATGTCGCCAATGGCCATGATCCTCTCGGACGAGGACATCGCCGACCTGGCGGCGTACTTCTCGTCGCAGACCGCAAAAGGCGGCGAGGCCGAGCCGTCCAAGGTCGCCGCGGGGCAGCGGATCTACCGCGGAGGCAACCTCAACACCGGCCTGATGGCCTGCGCGGCCTGCCACGGGCCGAACGGCAGGGGCAACCCGCTGGCGAACTACCCGTCCATCCAGGGGCAGCACGCGGTGTACGTGGCGGCCCAGTTGCGCGCCTACCGGGCGGGCGAGCGCGGAACCGACGCCAACCAGATGATGCGTAACGTCGCGGCGCTGCTCTCCGACGAGGAGATCGACGCCGTGGCGTCGTTCATCCAGGGCCTGCGCTGAACCCTCGCGCGTCGTCCGGGTCATAGCTCTCCATGAAAGCACCAACCTTCCGACTCTATGGCCCGCTCGCCGCGGCCCTGATGCTGCTCACCGGTCAGCTGGCACTCGCTGCAGACCCGGTCGAGGGCGTGAACTACAAGCTGCTGAAGCCCGCAGTGCCCACCAACGTCGCCCCCGGCAAGGTCGAGGTCGTCGAGGTGTTCTGGTACGCGTGTGGGCACTGCTACATGCTCGAGCCGAAGATCGAGGCCTGGGAGCGCAAGGGCAAGCCGGCAAACGTCGAGGTGATCCGGATGCCCGCCGTGTGGAACGAGCTGCTCAAGACGCACGCGCGCCTGTTCTACACCATCGAGGTCCTCGGCAAGCCCGAGCTGAACGCCGAGGCGTTCCGCGAGATCAACGTGCGCGGCAACCGGCTCGATACGCCCGAGAAGATCGAGGCGTTCTTCACCTCGCGCGGCGTGAGCAAGGCGGACTTCCAGAAGACGTTCTCCGGCTTCGCGGTCGAGTCGAAGCTGGCGCGCGCGGCAGACCTCAACAAGCGCTACCGCATCGCGAGCACGCCGACCGTGGTCATCAACGGCAAGTACGTCACTGACGTCGGCATGGCGGGCGGCGAGGAGAAGCTCTTCGAGCTGATCAACACCCTGGCGGCGAGGGAAAAGCCGGCCGGCTGAGCCGGTCCGCATCGAATCGGGAAGCCCCGCAATGCGGGGCTTCTTTTTGCCTGCCATCACCTGCGCCGGGAAGGGGCGCTGTGCTAAAAGGGCGGGCAGTCCGCAGGGTCCACCCACATGCTCCGTCTCCTCATACCCACCGGCAGCGGCTACACGTGGATCGAGCACGTGCCGCCGGCGCAGTTTCCGGACGAGTTCCTCTGGGCCGACCTCTACGAGCCCACGGCCGAGGAGGAGAAAGCCGTCGAGTCGCTGCTGACGGTGGACGTGCCGACGCGCGACGAGATGAAGGAGATCGAGACCTCGAACCGCCTCTACGAGGAAGGCGGCGCCGTCTACATGACCGCCACGGTGGGCAGCCGGCTCGATTCCGAGAAGCCCGAGAGCAGCGCCATCACCTTCATCCTGGCCAACAACCGGCTCATCACCAACCGCTACGTGGACCCGACGCCGGTGCGGCGCTTCATGACCCACGTGGAGCGCTCGCCTGCCGCGTGCACGTCCTCCGCGACGCTGCTCGCCGGGCTGCTCGAAGCGTTCACCGAGCGGATCGCCGACCTGCTCGAGCGCGTGCAGATGGAGCTCGATGCGGTGTCGCTGACGATCTTTCCGCGCAGCGACGGCGCGGCGGCCAGCAATCGCGACCTGCATGCCATGATCCAGAAGATCGGCATGAACGGCGACCTGATCTCGAAGGCACGCGAGAGCCTCGTGAGCTTCCAGCGCCTGCTGATGTACGTGCAGCAGGCGACCAACGTCTCGCTGTCCCAAGACCAGCGCGGGCGCTTCAAGTCCACGCTGCGCGACGTGCAGTCGCTCTCCGACCACGCGAGTTTCCTCGGCAACAAGGTGCAGTTCCTGCTCGACGCGGTGCTCGGGCTCATTAACCTCGAGCAGAACAACATCATCAAGATCTTTTCGGTGGCCGCGGTGATGTTCCTGCCGCCGACGCTGGTCGCGAGCATCTACGGCATGAACTTCCACTTCATGCCGGAGCTGGACAAGCACTGGGGTTACCCGATGGCCCTGCTCGCGATGATCGTCTCCGCCGTCGTCCCGTACCTGTACTTTCGCCGCAAGGGCTGGCTGTAGACGCCAGGACGCCCGTGCTCGCCGCCACGACGGCCGTTCCAGCCCGGTGATACGATTCGCCCATGGCAAAGCCCACGATCACAAACATCGCCGTGTTCTGCGACTTCGAGAACGTGGCCCTCGGCGTCCGCGACGCCAAGTACGCCCGGTTCGACATCGGCAAGGTGCTCGAGAAGCTGCTGCTCAAGGGCAGCATCGTCGTCAAGAAGGCCTACTGCGACTGGGAGCGCTACAAGGAGTTCAAGGGGCCGATGCACGAAGCCTCCTTCGAGCTCATAGAGATCCCGCACGTGCGCATGTCCGGCAAGAACTCCGCCGACATCCGCATGGTCGTGGACGCGCTCGACCTCTGCTACACGAAGTCGCACGTGGACACCTTCGTGATCGTGAGCGGCGATTCCGACTTCTCCCCGCTCGTCAGCAAGCTGCGCGAGAACAACAAGCTCGTGATCGGCGTGGGCGTGAAGAGCTCGACCTCGGACCTCCTGATCGCAAACTGCGACGAGTTCATCTACTACGACGACCTCGTGCGCAAGGACGAGCAACGACGCGGTCGCCGCAAGGCGCCGGCCAAGCAACCGGCGCAGGCGGCCGCCAGGCAGGCGTCCCCTGCGGCCGGCACGCAACCGCCGTCGGCCGCGGCGGCGGCCCCTCCCGAGACGGCAGCCGTCGAGTTCGCGCCTCCGCCCGTCCCGGCCGAAACGCCGAAGACCGAGGACGAGAAGAAGCAGGAGGCGTTCGACCTCGTGCTCGCCACCATCGAGGCGCTCGCGGAGGACCGCGAGGAAGACGAGAAGATCTGGGGCTCGATGATCAAGCAGGCGCTGAAGCGCCAGCGCCCCGGCTTCAACGAGACCTACCACGGCTTCCGCAGCTTCAGCCAGCTGCTCGAGGAAGCCCAGGCACGCCGGCTGATCGATATCGAGAAGGACGAGAAATCCGGCGGCTACGTCGTCAAGCCCGTCTCGGGCTGACTGCGATGGCCGGAGCCTGCTGGTGAACCGGCCCTGGGAACCCGATGCACCGGTTCCGTTGCGAGCGCTGGTCGCCCCCTACGCGCGGCCCGACCGGCGCAAGGCCCTGTGGCAGCTCGCCAACACGCTGCCACCCTTCGTGGGGCTGTGGGTGCTCACCGCGCTGACGCTCGAATGGAGCCGCGGCTGGTCGCTGCTGCTCCTGCTGCCGACCGCGGGTTTCTACGTGCGATTGTTCATCATCCAGCACGACTGCGGACACGGCTCCTTCTTCTCGAACGCCCAGTGGAACCACCGGACCGGCGCGGTGCTCGGCCTGATCACGTTCTTCCCGTTCGCTTACTGGCGCAAGACGCATGCGATCCACCACGGGACCTCCGGCAACCTCGACCGGCGCGGACTCGGCGACATCCAGACGCTGACCGTGCGGGAGTATCAGGCCCTGCCGTGGGCGCGGCGGCTCGCCTACCGGCTGTATCGCAGCATGCCGGTGCTGCTCGGCATCGGGCCTATGTACCAGTTCGTGATCAAGCACCGCGTTCCCTTCGACCTGCCGCTGTCCTGGCGCAAGGAGTGGGCCAGCGCGCTGTGGAACAACCTCGCACTCGCGATCGCAGGCTCAGTGCTCGTCTGGATCTTCGGCTGGCACACCGTGCTCGCGGTACACCTGCCGCTGATGCTCGTTGCGGGCGCGGCTGGCGTATGGCTCTTTTACGTCCAGCACCAGTTCGAGCGGGCCTACTGGGCCCGGCAGCAGGGCTGGAGCGCGGAATCCGCGGCGATGGAAGGCAGCTCGTTCTACGACCTGCCGCGCGCGGCGCACTGGTTCACCGGCAACATCGGCTACCACCACATCCACCATCTCTCGAGCCGCGTGCCGAACTACCGGCTCCGGGAGTGCTTCGAGTCCGATCCGCGCCTGCAGGCGGCCCCGCGGTTGACGTTGTGGAGCAGCCTGCGTTGCGCCCGGCTGAAGCTTTGGGACGAGGACGCACAGAGAATGGTCGGCTACCCGGGCCGGCTGGCCTGACCGCGACGGCACGGGCCAGCCGTGATGCGGTGGGTGCAGCCGCCGAGGAGGCCCCCTAGTCCCCGGGCGTCGCCGCCTGCAACGTGCGCACTACGCCCGGCAGGCGCTGGGCGTAGTTCGCCGGAAACCGCCAGAACGCCAGCTCGATCTCGTTGGTGTCGGGGCTCAGGCCCCGCGCCGGCGGGGAGGCGTGGAAGCGCAGCTTGAGCAGGATGTCGCTGCTCACCCATGGGTGGTCGTACCAGAAAGCGTGGGAGGTCGCCGGTAGCCCGGGCAGGTCCTCGGGCCTGATCGACAGCACGTCCAGTTCCTCGCGCCCGGACGCATCCACCAGCCAGCGAGTCTCCTCCGGGCCGATTTCCGCCAGGTTGGGCCGGCCGGCCCGGGACACGCGGTGCCTCCATTCGGCGAAGGACAGCGCCCGGTCGCCGAGGTTCACCGCCACCGTCACCCGTCGCACCTGGTCCTGATAGCGCGGCAGGTTCTCCACGAACACCGGGAAGTCGATGTCCGGCGCGGCATAATAGATCTCCCCAAGCCGCTGGCGGCCGGGCTCGCCCTCGGCGGCGGCATCGCCCGCGGCGCGGGCCAGTCCGGGGCTGGCAATCATGGCGCCGGCGCTGTAGGCCAGCACGTTGAGGTGCGCAGCACGGGTGTGGCGCGACAGGTGCTCCAGGAGTCGGGCGAAGGTGGGCTCGCTGCGGCGTGCGGTGGCCACGTCCCGCCCGTAGCGCAGCAGCGAGCCGGCAGAGGGCCAGGCAAACACCATCACCACGGCGTCCGGCCCCATGAAATGCTGGAACTGCGCGGCCTGGGCGGCGGCGCGATCGAAGTTGGTGCGGGCCCCGTGCATGTAGATGAGCGCGTCCCGGTCGCCGCTTCGGGCCAACAGATCGTCCATCTGGGCAAAGAAGGCCTGGGCTTCCGGGCCGTCGGCCGGAGCACCCGGCTGCAGCACCGCCATCTCCCGCGTGGCGATCAGCGATATCTCCGGCCGCTCGCCCTCTACCGCGCTGGTGGACAGGGCCTGCAGCGATTCCCAGGTCTTGGTGCCATCGCCCACCTGCAGCGTCGCCACGCCCAGCCGCAACTCATCGCTGCGCGTGCGGGAGTAATTGCGCTTGTCCGGCGGCCCCACCGGCAGCCGGTTGGTCGCATAGAGGACCTGGATGGTGGTGCTCCGGGCGTTAACCGACCCGGTATCGAACGGGGTTGTCTCACCCAGGGTGAGCAACGTAGGCGTGGGCATCAGCCGCACGTTGGGATTGCTGCAGGCGCTCAACAGCCCCACCACCACCAGCAGCGTCACCCTCGACATCACCGGCCCCCCCCTCACGGCACGTGGCAGCCCGGCATCAGGCCCGCGCCGGCCGCCGCCAGCGAGCCGCGATGGCTCGGCGGGCCGGCATTCGCATTGACGGGCGCCATTGACGACGGGGCGATTTCAACACACTCGTTACGCCGGGTACCGACGACGATGGCTACTACGTGGGCACATGCCGGGCACATCGCCCGATCTACGCGTCGCCGGGCGCAAGTTACGCGCAACGGACATGAAATGATTGGCGCGCCCGACAGGATTCGAACCTGTGACCCCTGCCTTCGGAGGGCAGTACTCTATCCAACTGAGCTACGGGCGCTTGCGCTGGCCCCCCTGAAAAGGGGCGGGAATCATAGCCCCGGGGCCGCGCCGCGTCCATTTCCACAGGGGCGCGGCGACGCGGCGGCCACGATATACTTCGCGGCCTGTTCGCGCCTGACCCCGAGGATCCTTCGTGAGCGCTTCGCACGATCGCACTTTCTTCGACACCTTCATGCTGGTGCTGGGCATCCTGCTCGGCATCACCATCGGCCTGATCATCCTCGCGCGCGTCATCGCGGGACACACCACCAGCGCCAACCGCGCCGCCGACGAAGTGTTCCAGCGGGAACTTGCGGCGCGGATCGCCCCGGTCGGGCGCGTTGCGGTGGCCGGCGAGGACAATTCCGCGCTGGCGCGGCCAACCGCCGAGCCCGTCGTTGCCGCGGAGGACCTGCCGGGCGAGACCGTCTACAACCAGGCGTGCGTGGCCTGCCACGGCGCGGGCATCGCCGGCGCGCCGATGTTCGGCGACAAGGCCGCCTGGGCGCCTCGCATCGCGCAGGGCATGGACACGCTGCACGCTCATTCGATCCAGGGCTACCAGGGCAAGGCCGGCTACATGCCGCCGAAGGGCGGGCGCACCGACCTGTCCGACCAGTCGGTCATCAACGCGGTCGACTACATGGTCGCCGCCTCGAAGTAGCCATGAATCGCGGGCGCCGGAATCTCATCGGGATCCTGGCGCTGCTCGCCACCGTGCTCGCGTCGGGCTGCGCCTCGTCGCCGCCGCAGCCGGAGTCCATGCGCGATCCCGGTGCCGACTTCTCGGCCTACCGTACCTTCTACTGGGCGCCGGCGCCCGGTCTCAACGACGCCGACGCGCCGCTGCGCCTGCTCGACCAGTCCATACGGACCGCAATCGCCGCCGAGATGAAGCGCCGCGGCTACGTCGAGTCCGCCGAGAATCCCGACCTGCGCATCGCCTACGACACGGCGAGCCAGGATAAGGTCGAGAGCAACCCTGTCCGGGTCGGCATCGGCATGGGCAGCTGGGGCGGCAACTTCGGCGGCTCGGTCAACGTCGGCAGCCCGAGCGTGCGCAACTATCAGGAAGGCACGCTCGTCATTCACGCCATCGATGCCGGGCGCAAAGCCGAGGTCTGGCAGGGCCGCGTGTCCAGCCGCATCGGCAAGGGAAGCCTCGAGCCCGCGGCCGTCACCGCCGCCGTGTCCGCGGCGATGCGCGACTTCCCGTCGCGACCGGCGCCCTGATCAATCCTCCGACTGGCGGAAGTCCACCCCGAGCGAGCGCAGCTTGCGGTACAGGTG
>Ga0105090_10001547_pt1 | contig 12443 bp, 12 predicted proteins | sample PPLLak3March2015_FD_79110 | JGI IMG/M metagenome (GOLD analysis project Ga0105090, IMG submission 79110) | Freshwater sediment microbial communities from Prairie Pothole Lake near Jamestown, North Dakota, USA - PPLs Lake P7 Core (1) Depth... | ecosystem: Environmental > Aquatic > Freshwater >... | reverse complement strand
GCCGATGCCGGCGCGCTCGCAGCCCTGACCGGCCATCGGCACAGCGCAGTCTGGGACGTCGCCGGCGTCGAGCGGCTGCCGGCGCTGATCGCGGGCAGCGAGTTCGCGGAAGAAGCGCCCGGCCTGCCCGCCCCGACCGAAGGCGAGGACGTCGTCGCCGACTACCGACGTCTGGGCCTCACGCTCGGCCGCCATCCGCTCGCACTGCTGCGCGAAGGGCTCGCGAAGCGCCGGCTTGCTACTGCCGCAGAGGTGCGCTCGATGCCGCACGGACGCCTCGCCCGCACCGCCGGCATCGTCATCGGGCGGCAGCGGCCCGACACGTCGAGCGGCGTGGTGTTCGTCACGCTGGAGGACGAGAGCGGCACGACGAACGTGATCGTCTGGCGCGACCTCTCCGACCGCCAGCGCCGCGAGCTGCTCGGCTCGCGCCTGCTCGCCGTCTACGGCAAGGTCGAGCGCGAGGGCGAGGTGGTGCACCTCATCGCCGGCAGGCTCGTCGACCTCACACCGCTGCTGGGGCAGCTGCAGACGCGGTCGCGGGACTTCCACTGATCGTGCCGCCGACACGCGCCGTTCCGGGATCACCTCGCGGCCAAAACCCGGCGCCGCTCATGGCGGACGAACTTCTCGAGGAGACTCGTAGTCGAACTTTCGCTCTCCTTCATCGGCGGCCGAGCCTCGGGGGCAGGTGCCGCTTGCCCGTTCGGCTGCGGTCATTGAGTGCCTCGCGGCGGGTGCGCAGCAGGCAGCCGACGCCGCCCAGAGCCACCAAGGCATCGGCCTGCTTCACCACTTCCACGGGACACTCACGCTGGCCGGCCAGGCGCAGCAGGGCCTCTTTGACATCGAGTGGTCGCACGGATGCCTGGTCGCATCGCGGGCACACCGGCGTCTCGGACACGTCGGTACTCATGGCTTTGCAGGCAGCGCAGATCCAGCCGGGGTCAGGCTGATAGCCTTGGGCCATCACCAGCGTATCCACGTTGCCGCTCCGGAGCGCGTCCAAGACGGCGGCTGAACCCGCGACTGCCAGATCCTGGCCGCGCAATTCCTTGAACAAGCGCTCGGCAACGGCTTGGGATTCCTGTTCCTCATGCTCGATGAACGAAGACAGGGTCGCCAACACCACGTCTGCCTGTCTATCCCGGGCGGACGTCAGGATCGTGTCCACCAGCTTGTCCGCCAGGTCCTTGGGTAGAGCGTGGCGAACGCGCGCGGTGATCTCGGGATCGCCGGCCAGGATCAGGTGAGCATGGCCGCCCGCGTGCATCAGCCCTTCCAGGACGGCAAGCTTCTCCTCCAGAAATCGCTCACCGCGGTTCGCCCGATGAACCTGGTAGTGGGACCGACTCCAGCCCTCACCCACCAGTTCGCGCAGTTCCGGCCGGTCCATCCAGGCCTGAACGGTGGCCGCGCCAAGGTTCACATCCAGGATACGCGCGCGCTCCGCCGTGGCAAGCAGCACGACATAGCGATGGTAGGTGTCCTTGAGTTCCACCAGATGATAGATGTTCGGCGTCGGATAAACGGCGATCCAGTTCGGCACCGGAACCGCGAACTGCATCGGCAACTGAAACGCCCCGCCGCGGCGGTCGCGAACGAAGATCGCGAGCCCTTTCGCCTCGGGCAGGATCTCGGCGGCGAGATAGGCATTGATATTGCAAAGCGCCCGCTCCAGATCGGCGAGGTCGCTGCCCTTCACGATGTGCCGCAACACGCTGGCGCGTTGAGCGAGCGCCGCCCTCGCGCCTCCCCCGCCGTCTTCGAGGTTCAGGTAACAGCTGACGAAAAGCGCATCAGACTCCTCCACGCTGGCCAGCAGCGTGATGTGCTGTTTGAGTTCATCAAGCGCGGTCAGATGCGTCACGTCGGCCCCTCAGTCGGATTCACCTTGAGACTGAAGGCCCCACGCATCAACTCTTGTCGCCCGCCCGCGTAGCAGCGCTTCGCGATCGAGCGCCACCTTGTGGGGACTGCAGCGTCCTCCGCCGCGGGCGGCTACCGGACATCGTGTGCTTCGAAAGCGCGGCACGGCCCCAGGATCGTCGCGATCACGATTGCATTCTGCACTTCGCGCTTGCTTCCCATCAGCGCTCTCCTGGAAAAGCGAGGTCGCGAAAGCGGCGGGGAAGAGTGCGGTGCCTCGGATCGACCGAAGCGGAAGTCGGCTGCGGTCGATAGCAGAGACGGCTCCGGAGTCGTCTCCTCCTGCTCTGGAGATTCCTGAACAGGCTCATCGTGCGGAAACCGCGGCTGCCGTGACAGTCCGAACCGCTTCATCAGGTACTGGACGAGCAGTACCACGCCGAAGAGCACGACATAGATCAGTTCCTGCGGAAGGTCCTTCATGGTCGTCCGCCCTACTTCCTTGGAGTGGCGGAAGGTTCATCTCCGGCGCTGGCGATCTCTTCGCGCATGACCGTGTCGGCCTGCAAGTTCTTCATCCGGTAATAGTCCATGATGCCCATGTTGCCTTGGCGGAAGGCTTCGGCCATGGCTCTTGGCACTTCGGCCTCGGCTTCCACGACCCGCGCCTGCATCTCCTGTTCCAGGGCAACGGCCATGGCGCGGCGCTCCTCGGCTTTCGCCTGGGCAATCTGCTTGTCGGCGTTGGCCTGATCGATCTGCAGCTTGGCGCCGATATTCTCACCCACGGTCACGTCCGCGACGTCGATGGACAGGATCTCGTAGGCGGTCCCCGCGTCCAGGCCCTTGCTAAGGACATGCTTGGAAATGTGATCCGGACTCTCGAGCACGCTCTTGTGGCTCGCGGAAGAACCGATGGTACTCACCATGCCTTCGCCAACGCGCGCGATGATCGTCTCCTCGCCGGCGCCCCCCACCAGCCGATCGATGTTGGTCCGGACCGTGACCAGGCAAACGGCAATGAGCTGGATGCCATCCTTGGCGACGGCCGCGATTTTAGGCGTCTGGATCACCTTGGGGAGCACCGACATCTGCACCGCTTCCAGTACATTGCGTCCGGCCAGATCGATGGCCGCGGCACGCTTGAAGGGCAGAGGAATGGCGGCCTTGTCGGCCGAAATCATGGCGTTGACGACCCTCACGACGTTGCCGCCCGCGAGATAGTGGGCTTCCAGGTCGTTGATGGAGATGTCGAGGCCGGCCTTCACCGCGCTGATCCGCGCCGTGACCACCGTGGTGGGAGGAACGCGGCGCAGGCGCATGCCGATCAGGGTGACCAGTCCCACGTAGGCCCCTGAGGCCCATGCCGCTATCCAAAGTGGAATGGGCACCAGATACAAGATGACGGCCAGCCCCGCCACTACCAGTACGAGCAATCCCAAGCCGCCCGTCATGCCAGCCACGATTTCGTTCATTTGCTACTCCTCCGTTGTGATGTGCGGTACTCGCCGCACTACGATTCGGTTGCCATCCACGCGCGTCACTTCGACGAGTTGGCCGGCATCGATCAGTTCCCCGTCGGACACGACATCCACGCGTTCGCCTTCGATCTCGACAATGCCTGCCGGTCGAAGCGAAGTCGACGCCCGTCCCCTCTTTCCGAGCCAACGCCGGTCGCTGTCGGGTGCCGAGCCGTACCCTTGCAACGTGGGAAGTCCGGCCTCCAGGATCAGTCGCCGTCCAAACGGCAGGCGTGGCAGGAAGCGCAGCATCACCAGACTCGCCACCAGTGCGATCAGCAGAGAAGAAACGACGCGCCCCGTGGCCGTGAGGACGACCTCCGACGTGTCTCCGGCTCCGACCAGGCTGAAGATGAGCGCTCCGAGGATGGCGAGGATGCCGAGGACCCCGGCAACGCCGAAGCCCGGGAGGACAAAGATCTCCACGAACAGGAGAGTGACTCCGCTTGCCGCGAGCAGCAGTTCCTCCCAGCCGGCCAGCTGGACCAGCCAGTGGCCCCAGAAGAAGAGCGCCAGACTCGCGATTCCGACTCCGCCGGCGACTCCCAAGTCCCCCGTCCGCAGTCCAACGATGATCCCCAGCATGCCGATGGTGATGAGCATGGAACTGAGCACCGGATGGGTCAGGAAGCGAACCAGACTCTCCGCCCAGTTGGGTGCCGCCCGCCGGATCTCCGCGCCCCCAAGTCCCAACTGCTCCAGCACGCTCTCCATGGTGTCGGCGCGAGAATCGGCGAGCTTGTGCTTCAGGGCTTCCTCGGTCGTCAGCGTGAGCAGCTTGCCTTTCCCAATGACACCCGGGATCTCCACGTCCGCGTCGACCATCGCCTCGGCAAGGAGGGGCGGGCGTTGGCGGCTCTCGGCGGTGGCGCGAAATTCTGTCCTGACGTAGGACACCGTTTTCTCCGCCACGGGCTGCGCGGCCGCGCCGGGCTGTCCCACCTGCACCGGTGTCGCCGCCCCGATGGTTCCTCCCCCGGCCATGATGAGGTTCTCGGCGGCGAGACTGATCAGCGCGCCGGCGGAGATGGCACGCTTGTTCACGAAGGCGACGGTGCGTACCTTCGAATTCAACAGCGCGTCGCGGATCTGCACCGCGGCATCCACGCGCCCGCCGAAGGTGTTGATTTCGAGGACTACGGCCGCCGCACCCGCCTCCGCCGCTTCGTCGAGAACGCGCTGTACGAAGGGCGCGAGTCCGAGGTCGATGACGCCTTCGATGGGCGCTACATAAACGACAGGCCGCTTCTCCTGAGCGAAGGCTGAAGCGCACGTCACCAGGAACCCGAAAGCAATCAGGGACAGGCCGCCGACCCATCTCCTCACGATCCTCCGCGCCATCACGCTCCGCCCGGCCCACACTTCGAGCGCGCATGCACTGTCACGCGCTCCCGGTGACACGTTTCCGCATGGCCTCAGCTTCTGACAGGACCTCCTCCAGACGCAGATTGAGGCCATCATGCACGCTCACCATGCCGACCAGTTTCCCGTCCGTCACCACAGGCAGATGTCGCACATGTCTGGAAACCATGAGCGCCATAATGCACATCGCTCCTGATACTGCGATAGTCGAGGTCCTGCGCTCCTCTGAATTCGAGACACTGGCGCCTTGGCAGTGAGCGGCGACGGCAGAACGGTGGAGGGCGTTCTGCCGGTGGCAAAGGCATTGACCTCGGCGGCGTCAGCACGATGCGTTTCGTGGTCAGTCTTGCTCAGGTTTGTTCGACGGATCCGATCCTTCACCCCAGAGCCAGCGCGGCGGCTGCGGCCTAGCCGGCCAAACGTCTTCGTGCCGTCGGTCAAGGCAGTTGGCGACGTTGTGGCCGGCGCGCCCTGCCGCTCGGTCGATCACCGCGTACAGATCGGCGCCGGCGTCCTCGATCAAGGCGGGCGGCGCATGCTCCAGAATCCTGCAGAACTTGCCCTCGCCACCGCGCGGACCGTTGCAATCGCCCAACCGAACCACCACTCGTTTGATCCGGGTGCTGATTCGGCCAAGAGCGAAGCGCAGCCGCCGCTTGGTGTGGTCCAGAAGCGAGGCGGTGAGCGGGAATCCCAAGCCCTGGATTCCGATGCGCACGCTCGCCTTGTCCTTGTCGGTTGATCATTGTTCCAGAGAGTGTGCGGGTGCCGCGATTTCGTGTCGCGTCGATTTATGATGTGCGATCATTCGAATAATACGAATGATTGGCGCGACGCACTTCAAGCGCAGGAGGTTGAAACCGAGGTCAACAACCGGCGTGCCGGCATCCGAGTTGCACGCTGGAGTACGTGACGGTCGCCGCGGTGACGGCAAGGAGCGCGAGGCCGAGGAGCAGCGGTTCGCCTGTCGCGCCGATCTTCGCCAGCCAGCCGGCAGCCTCCGCGAGCCCGGGCAGCCCCGTTGCTTCGCCGAGCACCGCCTGGCCGGCGGGGTACGCGGCCAAGAGGATGGCTGGTGTCGTCAGAGGGTTCGAGACGAACGGCGCGAGCACCGCCGCCCGCAGGTTGGCGAGCAGCCCGATCGCCACGGAGTTAGAGTCGCCATGATTTCGTGTACAGCTCGAACTATGTAGAACGATTATTCGAATAATGTGAAGGACTGCCGCAATGAACTTCAAGCACCTGCACTACTTCTGGTGGGTCGCCAAGGCAGGCGGTGTGGGGCGCGCGAGCGAACAGTTGCACCTGACGCCGCAGACCATCAGCGGGCAGATCGGGCTGCTGGAGGAAGACTTGGGAGTGCCTCTATTCGCCAAGCGTGGCCGCAACGTCGAACTGACGGACGCGGGGCGGCTCGCTCTTGGCTATGCGCACAACATCTTCACTCTCGGCTCCGAACTGGAGGAGTCACTGCGGAACTACCCGGCTGGCAGCCGTCCGGTTGACTTCCGGGTCGGCATTGTCGACGCCGTCTCGAAGGCGCTTGCCTATCGGCTGATCGAACCGGCAATCCGCATGAAGGAGCCTGTGCGCATCATATGCCGCGAATCGAAGCTCGACAGCCTGCTCGCGGAACTCGCCGCGCATCGGCTCGACCTGGTGATTGCTGGTGCACCGATCCCGCCCTCGGTGAGCGTGCGCGCATACAACCACCGGCTCGGCGGATCAGGGGTGAGTTTTTTCGCATCCGCCCAGCTCCTCAAGAGCCTCAAGGGGAGGTTTCCCGCCTGCCTGACCGGCGCGCCGCTGCTCGTTCCTGGTGTGGATACGGCAGTGAGATCGCGCCTGGATCGGTGGTGCGAGGGGAATGGACTCCGCCCCCGGATCGTCGGAGAGTTCGACGACAGTGCGCTCATGAAGGTGTTCGGCCAGCACGGCATGGGAGTGTTCATCGGACCGGAGGTGCTCGCATCCGAGATCGAAGCACAGTACGGCGTGAAAGCACTTGGCCGAACGCAGGAGATTTTCGAGGAGTTCTTCGCGATCTCGGTCCAGCGGCGCGTAACCCACCCCTGCGTCGCAGCCATCACCGAGGGGGCAAGAAGTCGGCTGTTTGTCTCGGGTCGTACCGCCTGATGCGGACGCCGCGGGAAGGCGGAACGATCCGCGTGGATGCCTCAAGGCGTGTCTGGTCCCGGCCGTGCCCTTGGCGTGGGGCGTGGCGAGGGCGGTGCAGCATTCGACCCGAGTCGCTGCTTCCTGGTGGTCCAGAGGCTGAACGCGAACCGAGCGTCGTCGCCATTCGACGCGGCGGCGCAGCCGCCCGCGATGTCGGCGAGCGTAGCTCAGTAACGCAGCAGATGGGATAACGTCCATGCAGCCTGCCGTGCGCCAGGGCCGCGCTCGCATCGCCGCGCCCCGGCGTGCTAGGCTCCGCGATACCGCCCGTCGCGGCGTTGGATGCCAAGTTGTCCGATCAGGAGGAAGTCTCATCGTGAAGCAAATCCTCGTCGCGGCACTCCTCGCCGCCGCCCCGCTCGTCGCATGGCCCCAGTCCGACTGGCCCGCCAGGCCCGTCCGCATCGTCGTGCCGTTCGCGGCGGGCGGCACCACCGACATCACCGCGCGCATCGTCGCCGCCGAGCTCACGAAGACGCTCGGCCAGACGTTCGTCGTCGAGAACAAGGGCGGCGCCGGCGGCAACCTCGGCGCGGCCGACGTCGCGAAGAGCGCGCCCGACGGCTACTCGTTCCTGATGGGCACGCCCGGCACGCAGGCGATCAACCAGTTCCTCTACGCGAAGATGCCCTACGACACGCAGAAGGATTTCGCCCCCGTGTCGTTCGTCGTCAAGGTGCCCAACGTGCTGGTCGTCAATCCCGCGCTCGGCGTCAAGTCGGTGCAGGAGCTCATCGACCTCGGCAAGGCGAAGCCGGGCACGATCAACTACGGCACGCCGGGCAGCGGCACCACCGGGCACCTGTCGACCGAACTGCTCAAGACGCTCACGAAGTCCGACTTCACGCACGTCCCGTACAAGGGCAGCGGACCCATGCTTCAGGATCTTCTCGCCGGCCAGGTGCAGATGGCCATCGACAACCTGCCTTCGTCGATGCCGCACATCAAGGCGGGCAAGCTGGTCGCGCTCGCGGTCACCTCCCCCGCCCCGTCGCCCGAATTGCCCGGCGTGCCGGCGCTCGGCAGCGTCGTGCCGGGCTACGTCGCCGAGTCGTGGTTCGTGCTGATGGCGCCCTCCGGCACGCCGCCGGCGATCGTCGACAAGCTGTCGTCCGAAGTCGACAGGATCGTGCGCCGGCCCGAAATCGTCGAGCGCTTCAAGGCGCTGGGCGCGGAGCCGGTAGGCGGCACGCCGAAGTCGCTCGGCGACTTCATCGCTGCCGAGACCGTGAAGTGGCGCGACGTCGTGAAGACGTCGGGCGCTCGCGTCGACTGACTCTGCCCCTCACCCCCGCCCCTCTCCTCGCTGGCGCGGGGCGAGGGGAGAAGGTGTGCGTCGCGAAGAACGCGGGGTCGTTCGCCACGGCCGCGCGCGAGGTGACGATCGCCCGCACGCCGTCCACGTCCAGCGCGGCGCCATCCCCCAGGTCGACCGCGAGCCCTCGCTCCATCGGCCCCTCGTTGACGAAGTGCGAGCGGCACGTGCGTGCGACGCGACGCCACTGCCGAACGCCGCGCTGCGCTTGCCCCCAGCGTGACGGCGATCCTGGCGCCGATCCCCGCGGAAGCGCTCGGCGACCGGCCAGCGTGTAAGCTTTGCCGCTTACCTCCGACTCAACCCGATTGCCTTCGCAACCATGCCTCCCGACTTTGACCTCGCAGTGATCGGCGCCGGCGCCGGCGGCCTCGTCGTCGCGGCCGGCGGAGCTGCGCTCGGCGCGAAGGTCGCGCTCGTCGAGAAGCACAAGCTGGGAGGCGATTGCCTCTGGTACGGTTGCGTTCCTTCCAAGACGCTGATCAAGTCGGCCCGCGTCGCCCACCAGATGCGCCACGCCGACCGCTGGGCGATCGCGCCGGTCGCGCCGCAGGTCGACCTCGCGGCGGTGATGGAGCGCGTGGCAGGCGTGATCCGCGGCATCGAGCCGAACGACAGCCCGGAGCGCTTCCGCGGCCTGGGCGTGGACGTGATCCTGGGCGAGGGACGCTTCACCGGCCCGGACGGCTTCGAGGTCGGCGGCCGGCGCATCACCGCGAAGCACTACGTCATCGCGACCGGATCTCGCCCGGCCGCGCCGCCGGTCCCCGGTCTCGATGGCGTGCCTTACCTGACCAACGAGACGTTGTTCGGCTTGCGCGAGAGCGTGCCGCATTTGCTGGTGATCGGCGCGGGCCCGATCGGATGCGAGATGGCTCAGGCGTTCCGCCGCCTGGGCAGCGAGGTGACGGTCGTCGACGTCGCGGCCAGCATCCTTGCGCGCGAGGACCTCGACCTCGCCGACGTCGTGCACCGCGCCATGGAAGCCGAAGGCGTGCGGTTCCGCCTCGGCGCGACGATTGCGAGCGCTGCCGGTCGCGCGGGCGATTTGCGGCTCGTGCTCAAGGCTCGCGACGGAACCGTCGAGACGGTTGCGGGCTCGCACCTGCTCGTTGCCGCCGGGCGCAAGGCGAACGTCGAAGGTCTCGGGCTCGAGGCAGCCGGCGTCGAAGTCGACCATGGGCGCATCGTCAATGCCGACCTCGTCACGACGAACCCGCGGATCCTCGTGATCGGCGACGCCGCCGGAGGCCACCAGTTCACGCACGTCGCCGAGCACCATGCGGGCGTCGTGCTGCGGCGGACGCTGTTCCGCATGGGATGGACGAAGCCGTCGGCCGTCGTTCCGTGGTGCACCTACACCGATCCCGAGCTCGCGCGGGTCGGCCTGTCCGAGACCGAAGCGAAGCAGCGCGGCGTGGCCCACAGCGTCTACCGCTTTCCATTCGAGGACATCGATCGCGCCCGCACCGAGGGCGAGACCGAGGGTTGCGCGAAGCTCGTCACCGATCCGCGGGGCCGCATCCTCGGCGCGGCGATCGTCGGTGCGCACGCGGGCGAGCTGATCGCCGAGGCTGTGCTCGCGATGAACCAGCGGCTCAAGGCTTCTGCCCTTTCGGCGTCGATCCACGTGTACCCGACGCTGGCGCAGGTCAACCGCCGCGCCGCCGACCAGCGCCTGAAGGAGGGCCTCACGCCCTCGTCGAAGGCGTGGATCAGGCGCCTCTTCCGGCTGCGCGGGTCGTGAGCGGCCCGCGTCCCGTGCCTTGGGCCAAGTTGGCGATCGTCGCGGCGTTCGTCGCTGCCGTGGTCACGTTCTTCGCGTTCGACGGCCCGCGTTTCCTTTCACTCGACACCGTCAAGGGGAACCGCGACGCGCTGCTCGCGTTCGCGCAGCGCCACTTCGCCGCCGCGCTGGCGCTCGCGTTTCTCGTCTACGCCGGCGCGACCGCGCTCTCGCTGCCGGGCGGGCTCGTGCTGTCGCTGACCATGGGCTTCGTCTTCGGGCGCTGGGTCGGGACGGCGCTGGTCGTCGTCGCGGCCACGGTGGGCGCGACGCTCGTCTTCCTCGCCGCGCGCTACCTGTTCGCCGACGCGGCGCGCAGGCGGCTCGGCGCGCTCGGCGAGAGGATCAACGCCGGCTTCACCGAAAACGCGTTCTCGTGGCTTCTGTTCCTGCGGCTGGTGCCCCTGTTCCCGTTCTTCCTCGTCAACCTCGCGCCTGCGTTCACCTCGGTCCCGTTGCGCACCTACGTGCTGGCAACCGCTATCGGCATCATCCCCGGCACGTTCGTCTACGTGAACCTCGGCCAGGCGCTCGGGCGCATCGACTCGCTGGCGGGGCTGCTGTCGCGCGAGACCCTTCTCGCATTCGGGTTGCTCGGTGCATTCGCGCTGCTCCCCATAGCATGGAAGAAGTGGAAGGGCCGCGCTGTTGGGAGTGCAGGACGTCCGTGATGCCCGAGCCCACCGTTCTCCCCACCCGCCTGACGTCCGGGGCCGGGGCACCTACTACGACGCGCCGCACTGCGCACCAGTAAAGGAACCGGATGCACGCCACGCTGCCACTGCTCAAGGCGACTGACTTCCCGCCGCTCGCGCGCGGGAAGCTCGACACGCTGCAGGTCAACCTCGGCTATCGCTGCAACCAGGCGTGCCTGCACTGCCACGTCAATGCGAGTCCGGACCGCAAGGAGATGATGAGCGGAGAGAGCGTCGACCTCGTGCTCTCCGTCCTGCGCGCACGGCGCATTGCCGCGCTCGACCTGACCGGCGGCGCGCCCGAGCTCAATGCGCACTTCCGCCGTCTGGTGACGCAGGCGCGCGCGCTAGGCGTGCGCGTGATCGACCGCTGCAACCTGACCATCCTCAACGAGCCCGGGTTCGAGGACCTCGCTGAGTTCCTCGCGGGAGAGCGGGTCGAGGTCACCGCGTCGCTGCCCTGCTACACACGCGACAACGTCGACCGCCAGCGCGGCGAGGCCGTGTTCGAGTCGTCGATTCTCGGGCTGCGCAAGCTCAATGCGCTGGGCTACGGCCGCGGCGGCGAACTCGTGCTGAACCTCGTCTACAACCCGCTGGGACCCTATCTGCCGCCGGCGCAGGCGAAGCTCGAGGCCGACTACAAGCGGGAGCTGGGCGAGCGCTTCGGCATCACGTTCGACCGCCTCTACACGCTCGCCAACATGCCGATCGCGCGCTTCGGCTCCACACTCGTCTCGCACGGCAAGTTCGCGCCCTACATGGCGCTGCTCAAGAGCGCGCACAACGCGGCGAACCTCGACGGCGTGATGTGCCGCACACTCGTGTCGGTCGACTGGCGCGGCTGCCTCTACGACTGCGACTTCAACCAGATGCTCGGCATCCCGCTCGTCGTGCATGGCAAGCCGCGCAGGCACCTCTCCGACCTGCTGCAGGAGGACGTCGACGGTACCCCCATCGCGGTGGCGGACCACTGCTACGGCTGCACCGCCGGGCAGGGCTCGTCCTGCGGGGGCGCGCTGGTCTGACGTGAGGCTTGGCATTGTCGTCCCGGCACTCGACGAGGCGGCGCGCATCGCCGCCGCGCTCGACGCGCTCGCGCCGCTACGCGCGGCCGGGCACCACGTCGTTGTGGTCGATGGAGGCAGTCGCGACGAAACGGTCGAGCAGGCGCGTCCGCGCGCCGACCGCGTACTCGTCGCGCCCCGCGGCCGCGCGGTGCAGATGAACGTCGGCGCGTACGCGATGCGCGGCGACACCTTGCTGTTCCTCCACGCCGACGCGAGCCTGCCCGATGGCGCCGCAGCGGCGATCGAGCGCGCTGTGGCGAGTGGGGCGCAGTGGGGCCGCTTCGACGTGACACTGGAGGGACGCTCGCGCTGGCTGCCGCTCGTGGCCGCCGGCATGAACACGCGCTCGGCTGCCACCGGCATCTGCACCGGCGACCAGGCATTGTTCGTGGGGCGCGACGCCTTCGAGGCAGTGGGCGGCTTCCCGGCGATCGCGCTGATGGAAGACATCGCTCTGTCGGCGCGGCTGAAGGCGCGCTTCGGTCCGCCCGCGCGGCTGCGCGAGCGTGTCGTCGCCTCCGGCCGGCGCTGGGAGAGGCACGGCGCGTTGCGCACCATCGCATCGATGTGGCGATTGCGCCATGCGTACTGGCGCGGCGCCGATCCCGACGACCTCGCGCGGCGTTACTACGGCATCTCGCCGGCGTC
>Ga0105090_10001546_pt1 | contig 12444 bp, 10 predicted proteins | sample PPLLak3March2015_FD_79110 | JGI IMG/M metagenome (GOLD analysis project Ga0105090, IMG submission 79110) | Freshwater sediment microbial communities from Prairie Pothole Lake near Jamestown, North Dakota, USA - PPLs Lake P7 Core (1) Depth... | ecosystem: Environmental > Aquatic > Freshwater >... | reverse complement strand
GAGGGGGATCTCGGCCCGGCTCACTGCGTGGCCCCGGGGCCGGACCCCGCGCCCAGCGTCCACCGGTCGATGACGAGCTTGACCCGGACGTCGCCACGAGTCGCCGTGAGACGTCGAGGCAGGGCATAACCGGAGGCGCTGGTGTAGGCGTCGTAGCCGACGCGCCAGCCCTCCTGCTCGATGACCCGCCAGGGGACGGTCTGCGCGTCGCTCACCGTGGCCGGCGCGCCCGGCGCCGGCAGCCCGAGCATCCAGTAGCCGAGGCTCGACCAGGGCAGGTCGGCACCGAGGCGCTGTGTGAGCTCGGCGCGGGCCGCGGCCGCGGGCACCTCGCGCCCGGAACCGTCGGTCATCGAGAGCGACTCGGGCGTCGCCACGATCTGCAGGGCGCCGACGCCGAGGGGGCCACGCACGTCGAGGCGCGACGTGGCGCCATCCTGCTGCCATACGAACGCTCCGCTGCCGCCCTCGCCCGCGCCGGCGATCGCGAGTCGGCCGCTCGCCGCCCACTGCTGCATCAGCGTGGCATCGGGCCGTGGACCGGGACCCTCGGCGGGCGGCGGCTGGACGGCACACCCGGCGAGCAGCATGCCCGCCAGCGCAGCCACGGCAAGCAGCCTCACGGGCCTGCCCGCTCGAGCCGCTCCCTCAGTCGCTGGTCGTCCGGCGACGCCTCGAGCGCCGAGCTCCAGGTCCTGCGCGCGCCCGTGCGGTCGCCGAGCGCCCACTGCACCTCGCCGAGGTGGAGCTGTATCTCGGCCTGGTCGTCGAGCGCCGCGGCCCGTTCGAGGTACTTGATGGCTTCCTCCAGGCGACCCTGGCGGTAGAGCACCCAGCCCTTGCTGTCGAGCACGGCGGCGCTGTCGGGCGTCTGCGCGAGCGCCGCGTCGATGAGCGTGGCGGCCTCCGCAAGCTGGCGGTTGCGGTCGGCAAGCGTGTAGCCGAGCGCGTTCTGCACGATCGAGTCGCCCGGGCGCTCCTCGAGCAGCCTCCGCAGGTCGCGGATTGCATCGTCGACCCGCCCCGCTTTCTCGTAGGCGAACACGCGCGCCATGCGCAGGTCCATCGAATCGGGGTAGCGTTCGAGCCCGGCGCCGAGGATCTCGATCGCGCGGCGCGCGTCACCCTGGGCCGATGCGAGCCCGGCCCGCATCGCGACGACGTCAGGCCCACGCTGCGGTTCGCTGCGTGCGAACGCGTCGAGGTGCGCGAGCCCCGCATCGAGCCCGTCCCGCTCGGCCTTGATGCGCGCCACGCGGCCCTGGGCCGGCAGTGCGTAGTCGCCGCCGGTCACGCGCGAGTAGTAACGCAGCGCCTGTTCTGGATCCTTGCGTCGGTCGGCGACGTTGCCCAGGAAATAGAGCGCCTCGTAGGACTGCGATCCGGTCGAGAGCAGGTTCTCGAAGTGCCGGGCGGCAGCATCGAAGTCGTCCGCCTGCAGGTCGAGCATGCCGAGCATGCGCACGGCGCCCGGGACGACGGTCTCGCCGGTCGCGTAGGGCGTCAGCATCGCACGCGCTTCGTCCTCCCGCCCGGCGTTCGCGAGGAGCAGCGCGTACTCGAGGTGGGTCGCGATGTCGGCATCGGGCGCGGTGACGAGGTCCTTCGCGATCGCGAGTCCCGCCTCCTCCTCCCCCGAGGCGATCAGCGTGCGCGCCTGCAGCATGCGGGCCGGCACCCAGTACGGCGCGAGCTCGGCTGCGCGCTGTGCGCTCGCCTGCGCGGCGGCGAAATTCTCGGCGGCGAGCGCCAGGGTGCCGTGGGCATAGTGACCCTCGGCCACCTTGGGGTGGCGCGCCGACAGCCGCCGGAAGAGCTCCATCGCGTCCGGGGTCGTGCCGTGGTCGGAAACGACCGGCAGCAGGGCGAGGAAGCCGGCGGCGGGGCTGATGTACGAGGTCGAGATGAGTTCGCCGAAGTGCGCTTCCGCGGCGTCCAGCCGGTGCAGTTCGAGGGCGGCGACGCCCGCGTAGCGGCGTGCCTGTTCGCTGGTCGGGTTGAGGGCCAGCCAGCGGTCCGCCGCAAGCGCGGTCTCCCGCAGCTGCGACTGCTCGAACGCGAAGCGCGTCGCCTGCTCGGCGACCCGCTCGTCGTCCGACGCCGCGGCCGCCAGGCGAAAGGCACGGGCAGCCTCGGGCAGTTCGCCCCGGCCAACAGCGGCCTCGCCGTAGGCCACGAGCGACTCCGGATCGGACGGCAGCGCGGGCTCGGTGGGCTTCCCGGCCGGCGTGGCTGCACAACCGGCGAACAGCACGAACAGTACGCCGCACGCAGCACGGGACACGAACGAAATGGGATGAGACATGGCGGGCCCACTATAACGGATGCCCCAGTCGGCTTGTGTTGCCGGACGCCATCACCCAGAATTCCGCGGTTTTCCCGAAGCCGGTAGCCGGATGTCCCTCGTCGTCGTCGGGATCAATCACCGCACCGCGCCCGTCGACGTCCGCGAGCGGGTCGTATTCGAACCGGCCCGGGTCCCCGATGCGCTGCGCGAGCTCGCGTCGCTGCCCGCGGTGCAGGAGACGATCATCGTCTCCACCTGCAACCGCACCGAGATCTATTGCGTCTCGGACGACCCGGAGCCCGACCTCGGGCAATGGCTGCAGAACTACCACCAGCTCGGCTCGACGCTGCATCACTGCCTCTACCGCCTCGACGAAAGGCGCGCGGTCTCGCACGTCTTCTCGGTCGCTTCCGGCCTCGACTCGATGGTGCTCGGCGAGCCGCAGATCCTGGGCCAGCTCAAGGACGCCTACCGCGCGGCGCAGGAGCACGGCACGACGGGCCCGCAGCTGAACCGCCTGTTCCAGGCCGCGTTCTCGGTGGCCAAGCGGGTGCGCACCGAGACGCAGATCGGCGCGAACGCGGTGTCGGTGGCCTCGGCCGCGGTCGCGATGGCGCACACCGTCTTCTCGAGCTTCGAGAACCGCACGGCGCTCATGGTCGGCGCCGGCGAGACGATCGCGCTCGCGGCGCGCCACCTGCACGCCGACGGGCTGCGCCGCATGATCGTCGCGAACCGCAGCATCGACCGCGCGCGCGAGCTCGCGGCCGAGTTCCAGGGCTTCGCGATCAGCCTCGACGACATCCCGGCACATCTGCGCGAGGCCGACATCGTGGTCGCCTCGACCGCGAGCCCGAACGCGATCATCACGCGCGAGATGGCGGCCCGCGCCCTCAAGGCGCGCAAGCGCCGCCCGATCTTCATGGTCGACATCGCGGTCCCGCGCGACATCGAGCCCGAGGTCGCCGAGCTCGAGGACGTCTACCTCTTCACCGTCGACGACCTGCAGTCCGTCGTCAACGAGAACATGGAGTCGCGGCGCAGGGCGGCGCGCGAGGCCGACCAGCTCATCGCCTCGGAGGTCGACCGCTACGAGCTGCAGGCACGCACGCGCGGCGCGGCTCCGACGATCCGCCGGCTGCGCGAGGAAGCCGAGCGCACGCGCCAGCACACGCTCGAGCAGGCGCGCCGCATGCTCGCGACCGGCCGCAGCGTCGACGAAGTGCTCGACTTCCTGTCGGCGACGCTCACGAACCGGCTGATCCACGCCCCGAGCCAGCGTCTGCGCGACGCGGCCGAGACCGGCGACGCCGAGATCATCGGCACGATCGCCGAGATCTACCACCTAGACCGCGACGGATGAAGGACTCCATCCGGCGGCGTCTCGAGCAGGTCGTCGAGCGATTCGAGGAAGTGGGCGCACTGCTCGCGGATCCGCAGGTCATCGGCGGCTCCGGGCAGTTCCGCGATCTCTCGGTCGAGTACGCGCGACTCGAGCCCGTCGCGACGCGTTACCGAGACTTCAGGCAGCTCGAGGCGGAACGCGCGGCGACGCAGGAAATGGCGCAGGGCGCCGACGCCGAGATGCGCGAACTCGCTGCCGAGGAGCTGCGCGCGATCGACGCCCGCCTCGAGCGGGACGGCGCGGAGCTCACGAGCCTCCTGGTCCCGAAGGACCCGCGCGACGACAGCAACATATTCCTCGAGGTCCGCGCCGGCACCGGAGGCGACGAGGCTGCGCTCTTCGCGGGGGACCTCTACCGCATGTACGCGCGCTACGCCGAGCGCCAGGGCTGGAAGGTCGAGGTCCTGAGCGAGAGCCCCGGCGAGCACGGCGGCTACAAGGAGATCATCAGCCGGGTCGTCGGCCGCGGCGCGTACTCGCGCCTCAAGTTCGAGTCCGGCACGCACCGCGTGCAGCGGGTGCCGGCCACGGAGGCGCAGGGCCGCATCCACACGTCGGCCTGTACCGTGGCGATCCTTCCGGAGCTCGACGAGATCGACGAGATCGCGCTCAATCCGGCCGACCTGCGCGTCGACACCTATCGCGCGTCGGGGGCCGGAGGCCAGCACGTCAACAAGACCGACTCCGCGATCCGCATCACTCACCTGCCCACCGGCATCGTCGTCGAGTGCCAGGACGAGCGCTCCCAGCACAAGAACCGCTCGCGTGCCCTCTCGCTGCTGCGGGCGCGACTGCTCGAGGCCGAGCAGCAGAAACAGGCGGCCCTGCAGGCGCAGGAGCGGCGCCTGCAGGTGGGGACGGGGGACCGCTCGGAGCGCATCCGCACCTACAACTTCCCCCAGGGCCGCGTGACCGACCACCGCATCAACCTGACGCTCTATCAGCTCCCCGCGATCGTGGACGGCGCGCTCGACGAGGTGATCGGCCCGCTGCAGCAGGAGTGGCAGGCCGAGCAGCTCGCGACGCTGGAGTGAGGCGCGTGGCGACCGAGATCCGCGCACTGCTCGACGAAGGCGAGGCGCGGCTCGGCCGCGTCTCGGACGAGGCGCGCCGCGAAGCCGAGATCCTGCTCGGCGCGGCGCTCGGGAAGTCGCGCTCGTTCCTGCTCGCCCACGCCGACGAACGCATCCTCGACTGCGAGGCCACCGACCGCTACGAGGCCTTCGTGACGCGCCGCAGGCTCGGCGAGCCCATCGCCTACATCCTCGGCGAGCGGGAGTTCTGGTCGATGCCGCTCGTGGTACGGCCGGGCGTGCTGGTGCCGCGGCCCGAGACCGAACTCGTGGTCGAGCGGGCGCTCGCGCACCTGCCCGCGGACGGCGGCGGCCATGTGCTCGACCTCGCGACGGGCAGCGGGGCGATCGCACTCGCCATCGCTGCGGAGCGTCCTGCCGTGCGGGTGCTCGCCGTCGACTGCGCAGCGGAGGCGGTCGAGCTCGCGCGGGAAAACGCCGTGCGGCTCGGCCTCGCGGGTCGCGTCGAGGTCCGGCAGGGCTCGTGGTTCGAGCCCTCGAGCGGACTGCGCTTCGGCCTGATCGCCAGCAATCCGCCCTACGTGGCCGAAGGCGATCCGCGTCTCGCCGCGTCCGTGCGCCGTCACGAGCCCCGCCAGGCGTTGTACTCGGGGCCCGGCGGTCTCGAGGCCCTCACGGCCATCGTCGCGGACGCGCCGGGGCAGCTCGAGCCCGACGGCTGGCTGGTGCTCGAGCACGGCAACGACCAGGCCGCCGCGGTCCGTGCACTCCTCGCTGCGCGCGGATACGCCGATGTTGCGACGTTCCGCGACCTCGCGGGCCACGAACGCTGTACCGAAGGCCGGTATCCCGGCGGCAGCTGAGCGCCGGCAGCCCTGCGCTGCGGCACGTGACATCGCGCGGCGCTGCGTTCACTATTTCGCCCCCACTCCAGCTTCACTTCCCACGGACGCGCCATGATCCGATTCGAGACCAGCCTCGGCAGCTTCACCATCGAGCTCTTCGAAAAGGACGCCCCCGTCACGGCCCGCAACTTCCTCGACTACGTGGATGCCGGCCACTTCGACGGCACCGTCTTTCATCGAGTGATACCGGGATTCGTGATCCAGGGTGGCGGGCTCACTGCCGACATGAAACAGAAGCCCACCCGCGCGCCGATCCGCAACGAGGCGGACAACGGCCTCAAGAACCGGCGCGGCACGCTGTCGATGGCCCGCACGAACGATCCGCACAGCGCGACCTCGCAATTCTTCGTGAACCTCGTCGACAACGCGTTCCTCGACCCCGGCCGCGGCGGCGCGGGCTACGCGGTGTTCGGCCACGTCGTCGAGGGCATGGACGTCGTCGACAAGATCGCCGCCGTGAAGACCGGCAGCCGGGCCGGCCACCAGGACGTCCCTGTGACGCCCGTCGAGGTGCGGGGCGCGCGCCGGGTCGAGCCCGCGGGCTGAGCCCGCCCGGGCGGACATGGCGCGACGACGCCGGGGTCGCCTCGGACGCTGGATCCGGGGCCTAGCGATCGCGGTCGCGGCAGTGGCGGCGCTGCTCGTCGCGAGCGTCGTCGCGATGCGCTGGATCGACCCGCCGTTCACGGCCTTCATGGCGCAGGACCGCGTCGGCGCGGTGGTGCGCCGCGAGGCCGGCTACGAGTTCCGCCACGAGTGGCGCGACCTGCGCGACATCTCGCCGCACATGAGGCTCGCGGTCGTGGCCGCCGAGGACCAGCGGTTCCCGCAGCACCGCGGCTTCGACTTCAAGCAGATCGACAAGGCGCTCGCTGACCGCGAGCGAGGTCGCCGCGTGCGCGGCGCGAGCACGATCTCGCAGCAGGTCGCGAAGAACCTGTTCCTCTGGCCCGGCCAGAGCTGGGTGCGCAAGGGCATCGAGGCGGGCCTGACCGTGCTGATCGAGCTCGCCTGGCCGAAGCCGCGGATCCTCGAGGTCTATCTCAACGTCGCGGAGTTCGGGCGCGGCACCTGGGGCGTGCAGGCGGCCAGCCGGCGCTACTTCCGCAAGGACGCCTCGCGGCTCACGCGGTCCGAGGCCGCGCTGCTCGCGGCGGTGCTGCCGGCGCCCCGGAAATACCGCGTCGACGCGCCGTCGAAGTACGTCCGGCATCGCCAGGCCTGGATCGAGCGCCAGATGCGCTCCCTCGGCGGCAATGGCTACCTCGCGAACTTGCAATGAGACGCCGAACGGAGGCACCGTCCGCGCCATGACGACCAGCACCCGCATCGCGATCATCGGCGCAGGCCACGCCGGCCTGTGCATGGGCATGCTGCTCAAGCGCGCCGGCCTGCACGACTTCGTGATCCTCGAGCAGGCCGCCACTCTCGGCGGCACGTGGCGAGACAACACGTACCCGGGCGCCTCGTGCGACGCCCCCTCGTTCCTCTACAGCTACTCGTTCGCGCAGAAGACGGACTGGAGCCGCCGCTTCGCGTGGCAGGCGGAACTGCTCGGCTACTCGGTCGAGTGCGCGATACGCTCCGGCGTCGACGCACACATCCGCTACGGCGCGCAGGTGACCTCGGCGACGTTCGACGACGCGCGTTCCGCGTGGCGCCTCGAGCTCGTGAACGGCGAGACGGTCGAGTCGCAGTTCGTCGTGACCGGCGTCGGGCAGCTGCATCGGCCCGCGTTCCCGTCGCTGCAGGGCCGCGAGGATTTCGCGGGCCCGCAGTTCCACTCGGCGCGCTGGAACCATGAGGTCGAACTCGCGGGCAGGCGCATCGCGGTGATCGGCAACGCCGCGAGCGCCGTGCAGTTCGTGCCGCAGATCGCGCCGCTCGCGCGGCAGCTCGTGATCTTCCAGCGCTCGGCGAACTGGCTGCTGCCCCGCAAGGACAGGCTGTACACGCCGCGCACGCAGCGCGTGATGACGCGCTGGCCGTGGCTCGCACGGTTGCGGCACCAGGCCCAGTGGTTCTTCTTCGGCGAGCTGCAGCTCACGCCGCTGATGAAGCAGGTGCGCATCGTGCAGTGGCTCGCGACGCGCAAGGCGCTCGCTCACCTGCGGCGCCAGGTGCGGGATCCCGCGCTGCGCGCGAAGCTCGTGCCGGACTACCCGATCGGAGCGAAGCGCGTGCTCTTCAACGACGACTACTACCCCGCCCTCTCGCGGCCGAACGTGCGGCTCGTGACGGACGGCGTCGAGCGCATCGAGGCAGGCGGGGTCCGCACGAAGGGCGGCGAGCGGATCGAGGCCGACGTGATCATCTACGCGACGGGCTTCAAGGCCACCGAGTTCCTCGCGCCGATGCGAGTCACGGGCAGCGCGGGTCGATCGCTCGACGACGAATGGAAGTCGGGCGCGCACGCCTACCTGGGCGTGACCGTGAGCGGGTTCCCGAACCTGTTCATGCTCTACGGCCCGAACACCAACCTCGGGCACAACAGCATCCTCGTGATGATCGAGGCCCAGGCGCAGTACGTGATCGACGCGGTCCGGCAGCTCGACGCCCGGGGCTCGAGGCGGATCGACGTGCGGCGTCCCGTGATGGAGGAATACAACCGCAGCCTGCAGCAGGACCTCGCCAAGTCCGTGTGGGCCGCCGAGAAACAGAGCTGGTACAAGCTCGCCGACGGCACGATCACCAACAACTGGCCGCACAGCACGATCCGCTACCGGCGGCTGCTGCGGCGCGCCGACCTGGCCGAGTACGAAACCGGCTGAGGCTTTCTCGCGGTTGGACTGGGTCAATTTCGCCACGGGCGAGCCGCTGCGGCAAGCCGCAAGCCGTCGCTTGCTGCACTGCAATACAATGGTGGCCAAGCGTGGCCGGAGACACCCGAGGCCGCGGCTACCTATAAACCAGGAGCATCCATCATGCGCAAAAGCCTTGCCGTCGCCGCGGCCGTCGCGGCGTTGCTGCCGTTCGCCTCACAGGCCGAGGGCCTCAACTACAGCTACGTGGAGGCCGGCTACCTCAACACTGACCTCGACGAGTTCAGCGAGACCGTCGGCGGCTGGGCCCTCAAGGCGGGGTTTGAGATCACCGACAACATCTTCGTCTACGGCCGTTATGCGGACCAGAAGGCCAACATCAGGGGCGGCGAGGAAATCAAGTTCCAGCCGTGGGACCTCGGCATCGGCTACGCGTGGCCGCTCGCCGAACAGACCGACATCTACGGGACGGTGGGCTACGCCAGCATCGACCTCGACGTACCGCGCTCCATCGACTTCCCCAACACGTCGGACGACGGCTACACGCTCGGCGCCGGCATCCGCACCCGCCTCGCCGACCAGTTCGAGGTCGAGGGCACGGCGCGCTACGCGAACCTGTCGGACTACGGCGACGAATTCGACTTCGGCATCTTCGGGCGCTGGTACGTGATCGAGCGGCTCGCGCTCGGCGTCGGCTACAACGCCGGCGACGAGACCAGCACGTTCAGCGGCAGCGTCCGCTGGGAGTTCTGACGCCGATCGCCGCACGTACGCGACGGTGGAGGCCCGGGGCGCAGGTCGCGCCCCGGGCGTCATCAGGTCTCGTGCCAGATGATCGCGCGGCGCTCGACGACCCAGCGCTCGTAGTACTGCGCGTAGACGTCCTCCACGCGGTTGCGCCGCACCTTGAAGGTGGGCGTGATGAGCCCGCTCTCGACCGTCCACGGCTGGCTCACGACCACCAGGCAGTCGAGGCGCTCGTGCGGGTCGAGCAGCGCGTTCACCGATTCCATGTGCGCCGCGAGCGACTGCTCGATCTCGGCGCGCGCAGCGGCATCGACCGCACGCTTCGCCGCCTCTAGGTTGAGCATCACGATGCCGAGAGGCTGGCCCAGGTTGGCGCCGGTGACACAGCACGCCTCCACCGCGGTGTGCATGACGAGCTTGTCCTCGATCGGCGCGGGCGTGACGTACTTCCCCTTGCTGGTCTTGAAGAGGTCCTTCACGCGCCCGCTGATCCTGAGGCCGCCTTCCGCGTCGAGCACGCCCTTGTCGCCGGTGCGCAGCCAGCCGTCCGGCGTCATCGCGTCGCGCGTCTGCTCGGGTGCCTTGTAGTAGCCGAGCATCGTGCCCGGGCTGCGCACCTGGATCTCCTGCGTCGCAGGATCGATGCGGCTCTCGACGCCATCGTACGGGTAGCCGACCGTTCCCGGCCGCTGCTTGCCGGGCACCGTCGCGTGGGACACGCCGCAGTTCTCGGTCATGCCGTAGACCTCGACGACCTCGAGGCCGAGTCGCGCGTACCAGCGCAGCAGCTCGGGCGGCATCGGCGCGGCGCCACCCGCGGCGACCTCGCACGCTTCGAGGCCGAGCCCCGCGAGCACCTTGCGGCGCACCATGCCGCCCACGATGGGAATGCGCAGCAGGCGGTCGAGTTTCTGTGCCGGCATCTTCGCGAGCACGCCCTGCTGGAACTTGACCCAAAGCCGTGGCACGGAGAAGAAGATCGTCGGCCGGGCGCGCCGAAGGTCCGCGACGAACGTCTCGAGGCTTTCTGCGAAGTACACGTGCATGCCGGAAGCCAGCACGCCGTGCTCGACGAGCGTGCGCTCGGCGACGTGCGACAGCGGCAGGTAGCTCAGGATGCGGGAGTTCGTGTCGAAGCGCAGGCGCTTCAGGACGGCGTCGATCGACCAGGCGAAGGTCGCGAAGCTGTGCATCACGCCCTTCGGCACGCCGGTCGTGCCGGACGTGTACATGATCGTCGCGAGCTCGTCGCCGCGCCGCACGGGGCTGCCCTCGATCGGCGCGGTGCGGGCCACGATGTCCTCCCACTGCTCGCCCTCCGCCGCCGCGGAGAGCGGCAGGCGGACGATCGGCAGGCCGCCGGGCACGCCGGGCTGCATTTCGTGCCATGCGTCGAGCTTGCCGACGAAGACGAGGCGAGCCTCGCTGTGCTCGAGGATCTGGCGCACGGTGCCGGCGGCGAGCGTCGGGTAGAGCGGCACCGACACGTAGCCCGCCATCCAGATGGCGAGGTCGGCGATGATCCAGTGCGCCGAGTTCTTGCCGAGGATCGCTATGCGCGAGCCGGGCTCCCAGCCCCGCTCCGCGAGGTGGCGCGCCATGCGGCGGGCCTGGTCCGCGACCTCGCGCCACGTGAGATCCTGCACTGCGCCGCCCCCGATGGGCTGCGTGAAGACGACACGGTCCGGTGCCGTCGATTCCCAGCGATACAGGCGCTCGAGTGCGAGCGCGTCGGCAGCCACGGCCATCGCGAGTTCCCCCTGCGTGATGCTTGTCCGATCCAGTGCACCTGATTACGGTGCACCGGTCCGCGCGTCAAGACCCGGGGCCGGCCGGGAGCCGCTTCAGGCCGCCCGCCCGGCGACGTCGTAGCCGAGGTTGGGCGCGAGCCAGCGTTCCGTCTCCGCAACCGTGAGCCCCTTGCGTCGCGCGTAGTCCTCGACCTGGTCGGCGTCGATGCGCCCGACCTGGAAATACCGCGCCTCGGGATGCGAGAAGTACCACCCGCTCACGGCAGCGGTCGGCGTCATCGCGTAGCTTTCCGTCAGGCGCATGCCCGCATTGCGTTCGACGTCGAGCAGCTCCCAGATCGTCGCCTTCTCGGTGTGGTCCGGGCAGGCGGGGTAACCGGGCGCCGGCCGGATGCCACGGTACTCCTCCCGCACCAACTGCTCGTTCGTGCAGCGCTCCTCGGGCGCGTATCCCCAGAACTCGCGCCGCACCCGCTCGTGCATGCGCTCGGCCAGCGCCTCCGCGAGGCGGTCGGCAAGTGCCTTCACCATGATGGCCCCGTAGTCGTCGTGCCGCGCCTCGTACTCCCGCACCTTCTCGTCGAGGCCGAGGCCGGTCGTGACGGCGAAGGCGCCGATCCAGTCGGGCACGCCGGACTCGCGCGGCGCGACGAAGTCGGCGAGCGCGTAGTGCGGCTGGCCGGTGGGCTTTGGCTTCTGCTGGCGCAGGTGGTGCAGGCGGTGCAGCACGGTCGCGCGCGATTCGTCGGCGTAGACCTCCACGTCGTCGCCGACCGAGTTCGCGGGGAACAGGCCGATCACCGCGCTCGCGCGCGCCCATCGCCCGCCGATCATCTGCTTCAGCACGCGGCGTGCGTCCGCGTACAGGTTGCTCGCCGCCTCGCCGACGACGGGGTCGGTGAGCACGTCCGGGAACCGGCCGGCGAACTCCCAAGCGTTGAAGAACGGCATCCAGTCGATGTACCGCACGAGCTCCTCGAGCGGTACGTCCTCGAAGCGCCGGACGCCCGAGAGCCGCGGCACCGGCGGGCGGTAGGCCGACCAGTCGCAGCGGAACCGGTTCGCGCGCGCCTCGGCCAGCGTGAACGCGGGCGCCTTCGCCTTGCGGCCCTTGTGCTGCTCGCGCTTCTCCGCGTGGTCCGCCTTGAGGCGGCGCGTCGTTTCGGCGCGGTTCTCGGCCGTCACCAGCGACTGGCACACGCCGACCGCGCGCGAGGCGTCCTTGACGTAGGCCACCGCTCCTTCGTACTCGGGATCGATCTTGACGGCGGTGTGCGCGGGCGAGGTCGTCGCGCCGCCGATCAGGAGCGGCACCCTGTAGCCCTGGCGCTGCATCTCGCGCGCGACGTGCACCATCTCGTCGAGCGACGGCGTGATGAGGCCCGAGAGACCGATCATGTCGGCCTTCTCGCGCGCCGCGGTCTCGAGGATGCGCGCGGCCGGCACCATGACGCCGAGGTCGATCACCTCGAAGTTGTTGCACTGGAGCACGACGCCCACGATGTTCTTGCCGATGTCGTGCACGTCGCCCTTGACGGTCGCGAGCACGATCT
>Ga0105090_10001543_pt1 | contig 12462 bp, 9 predicted proteins | sample PPLLak3March2015_FD_79110 | JGI IMG/M metagenome (GOLD analysis project Ga0105090, IMG submission 79110) | Freshwater sediment microbial communities from Prairie Pothole Lake near Jamestown, North Dakota, USA - PPLs Lake P7 Core (1) Depth... | ecosystem: Environmental > Aquatic > Freshwater >... | reverse complement strand
GTTGCCGCCGAACGAGCGCCGCAGGAAGAACGCGCCGCCGCGGCGCAGGAACGATCCGACGACCGGCATGTTGAGGTTGATGCCGGCCGCGATGTGCGGGACCGCGAAGCCCTTGTGGTAGACGACGTAGGAGAGCAGCAGGTAGTCCATGTGGCTGCGGTGGCACGGCACGTAGACGACTTCGCTGCCCTCCGCCACCGACTCGAGGCTCGAGAAGTTGGCGAGCTCGACGCCGTCGTAGAGCCGGTTCCACAGCCAGCTCAGCACGCCGTACATCAGCGTGATGAACCAGTGCGAGTAGTTGGCGGCGATCTCGTAGGCGTAGCGGCGGGCGATCTTTAGGGCATCGCGCCGGCCGATGTTCTTCTCCTGCATCTCGCCGCGCACGGCGCGGCGCACGGTGCGCGTCCTCAGCACCTGCGCCACGATCGTGCGGCGGTGCGAGAGGTCGGGACCGACGCTCGCGACGCGCTGGTTGCGCAGCTGCGCGCGCAGCTGCCGCCACAGGCGACGCGGTCCGCGCGGCAGGCCACGCGTCTCGGCGAGCGCAGGTTGCAGCGGCAGCGTGTCGCCGAACAGCACCAGCAGGTTGCGGCCGTTCACCACCAGCGACAGCACCTTGCGGAAGCGGCCGCCGATGTCCCAGCCCTCGGCGACGAGCAGGCGGAACCACGAGCGCTGGCGCCCGGGCGCCCGGCCCCAGAACAGGCTCACCGGCATGAGGTCCACGTCGAAGGCAAGGTCGCGCGCGGCCACGTCGGCGAGCACTCGCAGCGGCTCGGGCATGCGCCGGTCGATCCGTGCGCCGAACAGCCCCGCCCGCCGCTCGAGGAACACGATGTGCTCCGTCGGCACGCCGCCCGCGCCGGCCGGCGCCAGCGGCGTCGGCAGGCCCCGTTCGCGGCAGACGTAGTCGAGCACGGCGACGTCCACCACGCTGCGCTTCTCGAGCACGTAGACCACCGGCCGGCCATCGACGACGCGGTCGCCGGGGTCGTCGGGAAGGATGGAAGGCCGGACCCATAGCGCGACGAAGCGGCGCACCAGCGGCAGGAGCAGTCGCTCCAGGGGCGTGAAACCCGTCATCCGCTCAGGGCTCGTCCTGCGCGGCGTCGCCCTCCGACTGCTCGATGGCCGCGTCCATCTCGCCCTTGCGGCCAAGCGTCAGGTCCTCGACGGCGCGGGCACGATCCTGGGTCTGGATCATGTCGTCGAACACCGTCTCGTCGGTGTCGCGGCCCTTCTCGCGTGCCTCGGCCTTGTCCTGCGGGGCCGGGGCGCCACAGGCCACGAGGCCCGCCAACACGAACCCCGACAGCGTTAATCTTGCGACTGGTCGCATCTGTACCCCCACGGCGTGACCGGGGCGCAATCTTACCCGAAGGGTCAGGGCGTGAGAGCGGTCGCGGGCGGGGCCGTCGTCGCGACGGGCACCCCGGGGCGCGGCAGGCGCGCGCCGGCCGGGTCCTACAGGAACTCGTCCACCATGAACAGGAAGTAGGTGAAGTAGTGGTTGATCGCCCGGATCTGGTCGAGCAGACGGTGGTCGGAGTCGACGACGTGCAGGGTGGCCTGCTGCTCGCGCGCGAAGCGGATGCTGTTGTCCACCGGGATGACTTCGTCGCGCCAGCCGTGGACGATCGTGGTCGGGCAGGCGGCAGGCCGCGGGCTGAACTTCTCGAAGCCCGGCATGTAGAGCGCCGGGGCGAGCAGGAACATGCCGCGCGCCTGCAGCAGCGACGAGCCCGCGACCGATACGTAGCCGCCCATGCTCGAGCCGACCAGCACCAGCGAACCGCGCAGGTCCTTGCAGAAGGCGAGCAGCCGCGTGACCCGCTCGCGCGGATCGTCGATGCCACGGTAGTCCACGGACTCGACGTGGAAGCCCTCGGCTCGCGCGATCTCGGCCATCGCCGCGATCTTGCTGCCCCATGGCTCGCTGTCCTGTCCGTGCGAGAACACCACGAATCGTTCGGTCATGAGCTGCCCCCGGTGAACGCCTGTGATCATACCCCGCAGCCGTTGCAGGAATACGGCAACGGTTCGCATTGCACGAAGCCGCCGGCTCGCGCGGCTGCCGCACGTCGCACCGGCCGCGGGACCCACGGATGACGCGGCCGGCCCCGACACGCGGCTGGCGCCTGTCCATCGACCGGGGCGGCACCTTCACGGACATCGTCGCCTCGGACCCGACCGGCCGCATCCATGCGCTGAAGGTGCTCTCGCGCGACCCGGCGCACCCGGGCGACCCGGCCGTTCGCGGCATCGGCGAGCTCCTGCGTCGCCATGCGCCGGATGGAGCCCGCGTCGAGTCCGTGCGCCTCGGCACCACCGTCGCGACCAACGCGCTGCTCGAGCGCAAGGGCGAGCCGACGCTGCTCGTCGTGACGCGCGGCTTCCGCGACGCGCTGCGCATCGGCCACCAGCATCGCCCCGACATCTTCGCCCGGGAGATCCGGCTGCCGCCGGTGCTGTACTCGGACACGGTCGAGGCGCGCGAGCGCGTCGCGGCCGACGGCACCGTGCTCGAGCCGCTCGACGTGGCCGCGCTAGCCCGGGACCTCGCCCGCGCCCGCGCCGCCGGGCTGCGTTCCGTGGCCATCGCCTTCCTGCACGCGGTGCACAACCCGGCCCATGAGCAGCAGGCGGCGGCGCTCGCGCGCGCCGCCGGCTTCGAGGAGATCGTCGTCTCCCACGCCGTCGCACCGATCGTCGGGCTGATCGCCCGCGGCGACAGCGCCGTCGCCGACGCCTACCTCTCGCCGGTCCTGTTGCGCTACCTCTCGGCGTTCCGGCTCGAACTCGGCGCGCGGCGCGGGGCGCCGCCGCTGCTGCTGATGCAGAGCAACGGCGGCCTCGTGGACCCGGAGGGATTCCGCGGCCTGCACAGCGTGCTTTCCGGTCCGGCCGGCGGCGTGGTGGGACTCGCCGCCGCAGGCGCGGCCAGCCGGCTCGAGCGCGTCATCGGCCTCGACATGGGCGGGACCTCGACGGACGTGAGCCTGTACGCCGGCACCCTGCCGCGGCGCTTCACCACGGAGATCGACGGCGTGCGGCTGCGGGCACCGATGCTCGACATCCACACGATCGCGGCCGGTGGCGGCTCGATCGTGCGCTACGCGGACGGGCGGCTGCAGGTCGGGCCCGACTCGGCCGGCGCGGACCCCGGTCCCGCCTGCTACCGGCGCGGTGGTCCCGCCACGGTCACGGACTGCAACGTAGTGCTCCGCCGCATCCGTGCCGACCGCTTCCCGCAGGTGTTCGGCCCCAACGGCGACGCCCCGCTCGACCCGGCGGAGTCGCAGACCCGCCTCGCGGCGATCGCCGCCGAGATCGCGGACGCCGGCGGTCCGCGCTACCCGGTCGAGCAACTGGCCGCGGCATTCATCGAGGTGGCGGTGTCGAAGATGGCCAACGCGATCCGCGAACTCGCGCTGCGCCACGGCGAGGACGCCGGACGGTTCACGCTCGTGCCCTTCGGCGGCGCCGCCGGCCAGCACGCCTGCGCCGTGGCCGATGCCCTCGGCATCGACACGCTGCTGCTGCATCCGCTCGCCGGCGTGCTCTCGGCCTGGGGCATCGGCCTGGCGCGCCGGCGCTGCATCCGCCGGCGCAGCGTGGAGGGCGCGCTCGACCCGGCCGGCCTGGCCGACGCAGCGGCTGCCCTCGACGAGCTGGAGCGCGCGGCGCGCGCCGAGCTGTCGCGCCAGGGAATCGCCGACCCGGATATCGAGGTGCAGCGCAGCGCCGAGCTGCGCATCGCCGGATCCGACACCGCGCTCGAGGTGCCGTGGCAGCCGGCCGCCGGGCTCCGCGAAGCGTTCATGGCGGCCCATCAGCGCCTGTTCGGGTTCAGCGACGCCGAGGCCCGGGTCGTGATCGCGACCGTCGCCGCCGAGGCCGCGGAGCGCAGCGGCGCCCGGGATCGCGCGCCCGACGCGATCCCGCCCGCTCCGACGCGCCCGTCGGGCCCGTCCGGCCCGACGCTCGAGTCAGGCGCCGCAGCGACGACCCGTGCCTGGATCGACGGGGCCTGGCGCGAGGTCGCGATGCACGACCGGGAAGCGCTGGAGGCGGGGCAGACCGTGGCGGGACCCGCGCTCCTCAGCGAGCCCGGTTCGACGGCCTGGATCGCAGCAGGGTGGGAAGGCGCGGTGGAGCCCAGCGGCAGCCTCGCGCTGCGACGGCTCGCGCGGAGCGTGCCGGCGACGTCCCTGACGGCGGGTCCGCCCGACCCGCTGCGGCTCGAGGTGTTCAGCGGCCTCTTCATGCACGTGGCGGAGCAGATGGGCGTGGTTCTGTGCCAGACCGCGAGCTCGGTGAACATCAAGGAGCGGCTCGATTACTCCTGCGCGCTGTTCGACGCGGAGGCCAACCTCGTCGCCAATGCCCCGCACATGCCCGTGCACCTCGGCTCGATGGGCGCGAGCGTCGCGGCGGTGCGCGAGGCGCACGGGGCGGACCTGCGGCCCGGGGATGCGTTCCTGCTCAATTCCCCGTACCACGGCGGCACGCACCTGCCCGACATGACGGTGGTCACGCCCGTGTTCGACGCGGCCGGCGAGCGGGTGCACTTCTTCACTGCCTCGCGGGCCCATCATGCGGACGTGGGCGGCATCACGCCGGGCTCGATGCCGCCGGGCAGCCGCGACATCGCCGAGGAAGGCGTGCTGATCGAGCCCGTGCGCATCGTGCGCGACGGAATCTTCGCCGCGGACTCCGTGCGCCAGCTGCTCTCAGGGTCGGCGCGGCCGGCACGCAACCCGGAGCAGAACCTCGCGGACCTGCGTGCGCAGCTCGCGGCCAACGCGCGCGGCATCCGCGAGCTCGAGCGCGCGGCGGCGATGCACGGCTGGCCCGCGCTGCTCGCCTACATGGGCCACGTCCAGGACAACGCCGAGGCGTGCATGCGCCGCGCCGTCCGCCGGCTGCGCGACGGGCGCTTCCGCTACGAGATGGACAGCGGCCAGCAGGTCGCGGTGAGCATCCGCGTGGACCGCGAGGCGGGCACCGCCACGGTGGACTTCACGGGCACCTCGGCGCAGCAGCCGAACAACTTCAACGCGCCCCGCGCCGTCACGGTCGCCGCCGTGCTGTACGTGTTCCGCACGCTGGTGGACGAGCCGATCCCGCTCAACGCCGGATGCCTGCGGCCACTGTCGATCGTGGTGCCGCCGGGCTCGATGCTCGACCCGCGGCCGCCCGGCGCGGTCGTGGCCGGCAACGTCGAGACCTCGCAGTGCGTGGTGGACGCACTGTACGGCGCGCTCGGACTGCAGGCGGCCTCACAGGGCACGATGAACAACTTCACCTTCGGCAATGAGCGCTACCAGTACTACGAGACCATCGCGGGCGGGTCCGGTGCGGGCCCCGGCTATCCCGGCGCGAGCGGCGTGCAGACGCACATGACGAACTCGCGGCTCACCGATCCGGAGGTGCTCGAACGTCGCTTCCCCGTGCTGCTGCGCGAGTTCGCGCTGCGTGCAGGTTCGGGCGGCCGGGGCGCATTCCGCGGCGGCGACGGGCTGGTGCGCGAGATCGAGTTCCGGGAGCCGATGACGGCGGCGATCCTCTCGAACCACCGCCGCGTCGCGCCGTTCGGGCTCGAGGGCGGCGAGGCCGGCGCCCTCGGCATCAACCGCCTGCTGCGTCGCGACGGGAGCTCAGAAACGCTGCAGGCCACCGCCGAGTTCGCGGTGGATGCGGGCGATCGTTTCCGGATCGAGACCCCCGGCGGGGGCGGTTATGGGCGTGCTGTTGCGGACGACGACTGACGGCGGCGGGCGGGGCTCGCGGTAGTGCCCGTAGAGCGCCTGCGCCACGGTGCGCTGGCGCTGCGCCTCCGCCGCGGCATTCGCCAGGTCCTCCGCCTCGACGCTCAGGCGCGCGGTCGAGGGCAGCACCACGGAGCGCACCGGCCGCAGGCGGCCGCCCTCGCGCGAATGCGTCACCACGAAGGACCAGTACGTTCCCGGCCGCGCCGTGCGCAGCGAGACCAGCAGGTTGACGCGGCCGGCGGCGACCTCCTCCGGACCGTTCAGCCGCTCGTCGCACACGACCTGGAAGGCACCCGGCTCGCCCGCCGGACCGAACAGGCCCGCATCCGCGAAGGGCTGGAGGAACGACTGCACCTGGCGCTCGAGCTTGCGCCACACGCCCCGCTCCGAGGCGTCGAACAGGGCCCAGCGCGTGCCGATCTCGATGCTGTTCATCAGCAGCAGCCGCCGGCGCTGCGCCGTGAGCAGCGCGCCCTCGGCGCTCTCGGCCGAACCGCCCGCCAGCGTCTTGAGCGGCAGCGAGCGCGGATTCACCGCGCGCAGCGCCTGCAGCGGATTCACGCCGTGCGCGACGAGGCGCTGCCGCTCCGCATCGGTGAGCAAGCGGCGAGGCCGCGTGCCGAGCCGCAGCAGCAATTCGTCGTCCGGGCCCGCAGCCCAAGGCGAGCGCTGCTCGTCGAGCCGCGCGAGCGTGCCTGCGACCGCGCCGCAGTTGGCGAACACCTCCGGTCGGCCCCGCAGGCGGTCGAAGGCCACGACGCGCGGGAAGCACATCAGCGCGTACTCGGAGCGGAAATCGAGCCCGCGCAGCCCCTGGAGGGCATCGTCGCAGCTGTCCCAGGCCGCCGGCGGATCCACGATCAGCATCGCGCGACGCTCGCGGCACAGGCGCGCCGCCACCATCAGCGTGCCGGGACCGACGTCGCGGTCGCGGGTCAGCGGCGGTATGCACACGAAGTTCAGGTCCTCGACCGACGCGAGCGCGAACAGGCCCGAGCCCGCCTCGGGCGAGCCGATCACGTCGTAGTCGGTGAGCGGACCGCCGTCATCGCCGTCCGGATTCGAATCGACGTAGCCGATCGGGTGCCGCGAGCCGCTGCGGAAAGTCTGGTCCGGCCGCGTCGGCGGCACCGCACCGCGGACACGCACGAGTCCCGACTCCTGCAGCGCACCGGCCACGTACCGGGTCGTGCCGGGCGTGGCCGACAGGCGGCGGAAGATCTCCTGGTCCTCGATGCGCTCGGAGCCGTGGGCGCGCACGCGCTGCACGACCAGGTTGAAGCGGTCGGGCTCGTTCGCGCCGATGTTGTCGTAATCCACCGAGGCGCGAAGCATCTCGCGCGATCCCGGGCTGAGCGCGGCGAGCGTCAGGGTGTCGTCGCCGCAGGGCAGCGTGATCGTGGCGGGGGCGCCGCCGTTCACGACCCGCACGATCAGCGCAACCTGGCCGCCGTTCTCGAAGTACTGCTCGACGGCGTAGGAGAGCGTGCTCGGCTGCCACAGGCCGCCGAAGGCGTGCTGGAACTCGGCGAAGCTGCGGACTGCGATGGGGCGGTTCACCGGACCGCGCAGGGCGCGTCCCACGAAGGCCGTCACGGCGGTGGGCCGCCGGACGATGGCGTTGTCGGCGCCGGGCCCTTCCGTGACGACGATGCTGCTGAGCGCCGGTTCGCGCAAGATGCCCCCGTGTGCGAGTCGGAATTACGTTAGCACAGGTTCTTGTATCCTTGGGCCCCGCGCTTTCCCCGACATAGATGCACGCCACCACAGGTCGCTGGCAGCTCGGCCTCGCCCTCGCGCTCACGACCGCGGTGTTCTGGGGCCTGCTGCCGATTGCACTCAAGGTCACGCTGACGGGCATGGATGCCTGGACGCTCACCTGGTACCGGTTCGCGACGGCCGCGGTCGCGCTCGGCGCGTTCCTGGCGTGGCGCCGACGCCTGCCGTTCAGGGGCCCGCTCACCCGCCGCGGCAGGTGGCTGTACCTCGCCGCCCTGCTGTGCCTGGTCGCCAATTACGTCGGCTACCTCGTCGCGCTCGAGCTGACGAGCCCCACCGTCGCGCAGATCCTGATCCAGCTCGCACCGCTGTTCCTGCTGTTCGGCGGCGTGCTCGTGTTCCGCGAGCGCTTCGCCCCGCTGCAGTGGGTCGGCTTCGTGGTGCTGGTCACCGGGCTCGTGGTGTTCTTCCACGACCGGATCGCCGAGGTGTTCTCGCTCGACACGCGCCTCGGCCTCGGCGTCGCCGTCATGCTGTTCGCCGCGCTGGCCTGGGCCGTGTACGCGCTGGCGCAGAAACAGCTGCTCGCCGAGCTCGCCTCCGAGCAGGTGCTGTTCCTGCTCTACCTCGGCGCCGTGCCGCTGCTGCTGCCGCCCGCGGGGCTTGCGCAGGTGCTCGCGCTCGACGGCCTGCAGCTCGGCATGCTCGCCTTCTGCTGCGCGAACACGGTGATCGCCTACGGCTGCTTCGCCGAGGCGCTCGAGCACTGGGAGGTCTCGCGCGTGAGCGCCGTGGTCACGCTGGCGCCCGTCTTCACGCTGCTCGGCGTCCAGGCGGCGGCGTGGCTGTGGCCGGCGGCGGCACCGGCCGAGATCCTGTCGGGATGGAACGTGCTCGGCGCCCTGCTGGTCGTCGGCGGCTCGATGACCGCGGCGCTCGGGGCGCGGGCCCATCGCGCGCTGAACGCCGGGGGACCGCCGGCCGCCTGAAGTCGAGCGCGGCCGGCCGGGCGGTCAGCGCCCGTCGCGGCCGCCGGCCGGCGGCGTCACGGCCGAGACGGGCTCGCCGCCGTCGCGGCCGTCCCAGTTGGCGCCGTCGGGCAGAGCATTCTCGACCTGCCGCGCGGACGCGAGGAACCCCTCGTAGCTGATGCCGCGCCGCGACACGGGCACGGCCACGCCGCGCGCCTCGGTCACCACGCGCTCGGTGACCTGCCAGCTGATCGCACCGCCGTGCTCCTTCACCCGCTGCCAGATGCGGTCGGAGATGACGTCGTTGAAGAGCGCGAGCTGCTCCGCGGGCGCGGTTTCCTGCCCCTGGCGAGCTTCCTCGTGCGGCGGATAGGACTGCACGTAGAGGCTGTCGCCGTGCCAGCGGTACAGCAGCGGCTGGTTCACCACCGTGACCTTCGTGCCGACGGGAATGCGATCGAAGATCGTGGCGATGTCCTCGGGATACATGCGTATGCAGCCGTGGCTCGCGCGCAGGCCGACGCCCGCGGGCTTGTTGGTGCCGTGGATCAGGTAGCTCGACCAGCCGAGGTTCATCGCGAACGCGCCGAGCGGATTGTCGGGGCCGGGCGGCACGCGCGCCGGAAGTGGATCGCCCTCGGCGGCATGCTCCCGGCGCACGGACACCGGTGGCGTCCACCACGGGTTGCGACGCTTGGAGACGACGGTGGTGCGGCCCTCCGGCGTCGCCCAGCCGACCTTGCCGATGCCGATCGGATAGGTGAGGACCTCGCGCGTGCCGTCCTTGCCCGGCTTCGGAAAGTAGAAGAGCCGCAGGGCCGCGAGGTTGACCACGATGCCCTCGAGCGGCGCGTCCGGCAGCACGAACTGCGTGGGCAGCACGACGCGCGTGCCCTCCCCGGGCAGCCAGGCATCCACGCCCGGATTGGCCCGAACCACTTCGTCGAAGCCGAGATTGAAGCGCCGCGCAATGTCGGAGAGCGTGTCCTCGTGGCGCGCGTACGTCACCTGCAGCTGGCCCACGACCCCGGTGGACTCCGGATCGAATGGAAACCGGTGCGTCGCGAGCGGAGCCTCGATCACCGGTGGCGGGGGCTCGGCCGGCTCGACCGGCACGGGCTCGCGTGGCGCGAACATGCTGCAGCCGCCGAGCAGGAGCGTGGCGGCCAGGGCGGCGCTGCGCGAGCGGCCCGCGGTGATGCCGTAGCGTCGATTGGTCATGTATTGCACCTCCTTCCGGGCCGGTGGCCCGCTGGGGTTCAAAGCAGCCTCGGGCGATTGGGCAGCTGGTCCTCGTCACGCTGACCCGGCAGCTGCGGGAAATGCCGGGCGATGATCTTACCGACATCCTCCACGCCGACCACCGCGCCGTCGCGGAAGCGGCCCGCGCGGAACTCCCGCTCCATGTCCTCGCAGGCCGCCTGCCACTCCGAGGCCGGCACGCGTCCGTTGAAGCCGCGGTCCGCGACGATCTCCACGTCGCGGTCGGCGAGCAGCACGTAGATCAGCACGCCGTTGTTCGCCTCCGTATCCCACACGCCGAGCGCGGCGAATACCTCGAGCGCCCGAGCGCGCGGCGTCTTGCCGTGCCACACCTCGCCCGGTTCGAGCGCGCCCTCGATTGCGACGCGAATCTCGCCGGAGTGCCGGCGCTCGGACTCGTCGACGGCCCGCTCGATGGCATCGAGGGCCTCCACCGTGAATGCACGGCGCAGCGCGCCGCGCGTGGCGAAGACGTGCCGGAACCAGCGTGACCAGTCCATGCGCCTACCAGCTCCCCGAGGCGCCGCCGCCCCCGAAACCACCGCCGCCGCCGCTCCAGCCGCCTCCGAACCCACCGCCGCCGCCGAAGCCACCGCCGCCGAAGCCGCCCGGATGACCCCAGCCGCCTCCGTGCCGCCGACTGTACCAGCCGTTGCCACCCGCGCTCGGCCCGCCGCCGAGGCCGCCGCCGAGCGCGAATATGAAGGCCAGGAACCCCGCCCCGATCGACAGGCCGAGAATTCCGATCAGGAGCCAGGTGAGGAACCCGACCAGTCCGCCGGTGGCCAGCGCACCGCCGACGCGGCCGAACAGGCGGCGAAAGATCTGCCCGCCCACCAGCGCGAAGATGAACAGGAAGGGCAGCAGCGTGAACAGCCCGGGCACGTCCTGCGCGGGTGAGCGCTGCACGGGCTCCGGCAGCGGCTCGCCCTCGATGACGCGCAGCATGCGGTCCACGCCGGCGGCGATGCCGCCGTAGTAATCGCCGCGACGGAACTGCGGCACGATGTCCTCGTCGATGATGCGGTTGGCGATCGCATCGGGCATCGCACCCTCGAGGCCGTAGCCCACCTCGATGCGCAGCTTGCGGTCGTCGAGCGCCACGACCAGGATCGCGCCGTCGTCCACGTTCTGCCGGCCGAGCTTCCAGGCATCGACGACGCGGATGGCGTACTGCTCGATGACCTCCGGCTGCGTGGTCGGCACGATGAGCACCGCCACCTGGCTGCCCTTGGCCTGCTCGAAGGCGCGCAGCTTGGCCTCGAGCGCCGCGACCTGGTCGGACGTGAGCGTGCCGCTGACGTCGGTGACCGGCGAGGTGAGCGCCGGGACCGGGACGAGCTGCTGCGCCGGCGCCGGGGCACAGAACAGCAGCAACGCGGCGGCGAGGAGCGCCGCCGCGTGGGCCTTGAGCAGTCCGAATCCCGGTGCGGTCACGAGTTAGGGCCGCGCCGCGCGCCGGCGGCGCGGCACTGGTTCAGTTCGTGCCGGGCGCCGGCGCCGGGGTCGTGAAATCCACCGTCGGCGGCCGCGCGATCGCCGCCTCGTTCTCGACCGTGAAGTTCGGCTTGACCTTGTAGCCGAACAGCATGGCCGTGAGGTTGGTCGGGAACTGGCGCACGGTGACGTTGAAGTCCTGCACCGCCTGGATGTAGCGGTTGCGCGCCACGGTGATGCGGTTCTCCGTGCCCTCGAGCTGCGCCTGCAGGTCGCGGAAGTTCTGGTCGGACTTGAGCTCCGGGTAGCGCTCGACCACGACCATCAGCCGCGACAGCGCGCTCGAGACCTCGCCCTGCGCGGCCTGGAACTGCCGCAGCGACTCCGGGTCGTTCGCGTCCACCTGGATCTGCGTGGCCTTGGCGCGCGCCTCGGTCACGCCCACCAGCACGGCCTGTTCCTGGGCGGCGAAGCCCTTGACCGTGTTGACGAGGTTGGGGATCAGGTCGGCGCGCCGCTGGTACTGGTTGACGACCTCGGACCACGCGGACTTCACCTGCTCGTCCTGGACCTGCAGCGTGTTGTATCCGCAGGCCGAGAGCAGGGTGCTCGCGACGACGATCAGGGCGACTCTCAATGCGCGCATCGAATGCTCTCCTCGGCAAATTGGGGCCCACCCTGGGCCCGCATTATGGGGCAGGCGGCCGGAATCTCCAGACCCCGGCCGCCGGTGCGATGGACCTTACCAGACGCGGACCTGCTGCTCGGGCGGAAGGTACAGGCCGTCGCCCTCCTTCACCCCGAACGCCTCCACGAACTGCGGCATGTTGCGAACGATGCCGTTGGCACGGTACTCGCTCGGGCTGTGGGGATCGGTGACAAGGCGCTTTCGCAGCTCGTCGTCGCGGTACTTGCGCGGCCACACCTGCGCCCAGCCGATGAAGAAGCGCTGGTCGCCGGTGTAACCGTCGAGCACCGGCGCCTGCTCGTCGCCGAGCGAGAGGCGGTACGCCTTGTACGCCACCGACAGGCCCGAGAGGTCGCCGATGTTCTCGCCGAGCGTGAGCTCGCCGTTCACGTTCATGCCGGGCAGCGGGCTGAACGCGGCGTACTGGGCGACAAGGCGGTCGGTGCGCTTGCTGAAGCGCTCGTTGTCCTCCTCGGTCCACCAGTCGCGCAGCACGCCCTTGCCGTCGAACTTGCGGCCCTGGTCGTCGAAGCCGTGGCTGATCTCGTGGCCGATCACGGCGCCGATGCCGCCGTAGTTCACGGCGTCGTCGGCGTTCATGTCGAAG
>Ga0105090_10001542_pt1 | contig 12468 bp, 8 predicted proteins | sample PPLLak3March2015_FD_79110 | JGI IMG/M metagenome (GOLD analysis project Ga0105090, IMG submission 79110) | Freshwater sediment microbial communities from Prairie Pothole Lake near Jamestown, North Dakota, USA - PPLs Lake P7 Core (1) Depth... | ecosystem: Environmental > Aquatic > Freshwater >... | reverse complement strand
TTAAACAATACTTTTTTAATCGGGGCGGCAAAAGTACATTTTTTTTGACAATAACCATATCTTTGCAAAAAAGATTGATGGATGGGTATTGCGTTATTGGTTAAATGTTATCATGTTGCAAAATCTGGGTCTGACAATTCTTTAACAACTATAAATCTTTTGACAAATAACATTTGGTGCGCTCCGAAAAATCAAAAAGAAAAGAAATACCACTAAACACAAAAGCACAAAAATCCACCAAAGAATGAAATCAATAAATTAATTTTAGTGAACTTTAGTGATTTAGAGTTTTGGTGGCGATATAAAACAATGCGATGCTCGGACTCAAAATTTAATAAATAACAATTAACACAATAAAACATGGCACTTAAATGCGGAATCATCGGGATTACCAACATTGGCAAGACTACCATTTTTAATTGCATCTCCAGAACCAAAGCTGAAACGAGCAATTTTGCTTATAGCGCTTCGAAGAGCAATTTAGGGGTGGTAGATGTTCCGGATGATCGTCTTTATACAATTGCCAAAATGGTCAATCCGGCAAAAGTTATTCCTACCACCATGGAAATAGTCGATATTCCGGGACTGGCCAAAGGCGCCAGCCAGGGCGAAGGGATAGGGAATAAGTTTCTCGAAGACATCCAGCGAACGGATGCCATCATCCATGTGCTGCGCTGCTTCGATGACGAAAATCTTCCGCATATCGAAGGCTCGGTGAACCCGGTGAGGGATATGGAGATCGTCGACCTGGAGTTGCAGATAAAGGATCTCGATATGGTAGAGCGGAAAATCACGCGTATGGAAAAAGCCGCCAAATCGGGTGAAAAGGAACCTTTAAAGGTGATCGAAATCCTGAAAAAGTATAAGGATCATTTCGAGAATTTTCAGAATGCCCGGTCTATTGACCTGACGGATCATGAAAAGGAAGCGGTCGGGGATTTGTTTTTGCTTACCGATAAGCCGGTGCTGTATGTGTGCAATGTGGACGAAAAATCAGTCTTAACCGGAAACAAATATGTGGAGCAGGTGAAGGCAGCGCTGAAAGGTCAGAAAACCGAAGTGCTGGCAGTTGCCGGGTTGCTCGAATCGGAGATAGCTGAGCTGGAATCGGAAGAAGACAGGATGGCTTTTTTACAGGATGCAGGATTAACTGAGCCCAGTGTGAACAAAATGATCCGTTCGGCCTACAGCCTGCTGAACCTCGAAGTATTTTTTACCGAAGGTCCAAAAGAAGTCCGTGCCTGGACTATTAAAAAAGGGATGAATGCCAGGCAGGCTGCCGGCGCCATACACAGCGACCTGGAACGGGGTTTTATCCGCGCTGAAGTGATCAAGTATGAAGATTTTATCAGGCTGGGTTCCGAGCATGCCGTAAAAGAAGCCGGCAAAATGAAGCTGGAAGGAAAAGACTATATCGTGGAGGACGGGGATATGATGTTTATCAGATTCAATGTTTGATAGTCCTTAGTTTTTACAAACAAAGTGCAGTGAAAACTTAGGAATATCAAATCCCACCTGAAATCATTATCAGGATATTAAAAATATTCTGCCGAATCCTTTAAAAAATTAATAAAATAATATTACTTTAGCAAGAATTAATAAAACCTGGTACTTTGCAATGGTCACTATATTCATATTCCATCTATCTTCCCAATTGGGGGATTGATATTCGATTTATTCAGGAAATACGCCGGCATGAGAACTCAAAAAAAAACAGAGATTTATAATTATGTAAGCAAAATGCAACTATATAATTTTAAATACAAAGTGATGGCATAAAATTGTAAAAATAAAACCCTATTTTAACTGAAAAAACTGAGTATTACAGACATTTTCCAAAGATTAACTCAATGAAAACGGCGTCAGTTTGAGAAAAAGAGGTACCAGCCAACTCAAAAATATGAAAAAGAAATTTCAAATTTCAGATTCACCAGAAATTCTAAATGAAAATTGGGATAGGTTGGCAAATTGCTATTTTCAAAAAAGAGAATTCCTTTCGTTGTTGCATAAATTCAATCCTTGTAAACAACGTTATTACGAATTATACAATGATGATCTGTTGGTAGCCGGAACTGTAGTATATACTTTAAAAATTAATCTGCTGACATTTTCTTATTTTCATCTTCCTTTTAAAATGAAGGTAATTGGTTTGCCCGCTTCAGTAGCTACTCCTCCAGTGATTGGCGAATCCGTTGAATTTGAATATCTGGTAAATGAAATTTTAAAACTGGAAAAAGGCCTTACCATCTGTTTAAATTTAAAAGCAGATTTACTAAAAAGCAAAGTGATATGTTTGAGAACTTTGCCAACTATAATTTTTAGAAATCAATTCCCGGATTTCGAAAATTACCTGATGTCGTTACGTCATCATTATCGGAGACGAATTGTCCAAATGCAGAATAAATTTACTGGTGTTAGCTCAAAAGTAACAGACTGTTCTGCTTTTTGTCAGACTCATTACGAACTCTACCTCGAAATAATGAAGAGAACCCGGACAAAACTGGAGATTCTCCGATTAGAATTCTTCCAAAACCTCCCGGACAATTTTGTTCTTACAACGCATTATCACAATGTAATAATGCTGTCATGGCAGATTTCGTGCAAAGATGAAGATACTTTATTTTTCTTATTTGGGGGCATGAATTATCAAAAAAGGAATTCTTTTCATTCTTATCACAATAATCTGATCAGTATACTGAAGTTTTGCATTGATAAAAAATACAAGTATATTGATTTTGGACAGACCGCTGAAACTGCAAAACTCAGGCTTGGAGGTGAACTTGAAGAAAGAAAGATGTTTATTTATCACCCTAACTTTATTATTCACCTTATGCTCAAATTATTCAAAGGGTTATTTTCTTACGCTAAAACAACGGTCCAAGGAAAGATATTTAATGATCAGGTTTACTATTAACGATGTTATTCTAAAGACAAGGGTATGAAAGTTCTATTTGTTCGTCCAAAACCTCTACCATCAACTATAGGATTACAACATCTGATGATTGTAGAACCATTGGAGCTTGAAATACTTGCTACCCTGATTCAAGAAGATCATGAAGTTGAAATAGTTGACATGATTCTTGAAAAAAAAAGTATTAGCCATTTTTTAACTGAAAGAAAACCGGATGTCTTATGTTTGACAGGTTATATCACACACATTCCGGTGATCATAGAATATTGCCTTACTGCCAAGAAAATAAATAATAAACTGATAACCATCGTTGGAGGTGTACATATTGAGAAATATCCTGAAGATATTGACAATATATCCATTGATTACAGGGTAGTCAGAAATGCAACCAGAGCATTCCCTAAACTCATAAATTATTTATACAACGGATCAGAATTCCCGGCTGAAGTGCTTCGTTTCATGGAAAAGCTGAATGAAAAGGACCTTCCTGATTATGATTTTTATGTTCCTATTCCTGACCGTTCATTAACACAAAAGTATCGTAACAGATACTTTTATGTTTTTCACAACAAGGTAGCTTTGATAAAAACCTCATTTGGCTGTCCATATACATGTCATTTTTGCTTTTGCAGAGAAATTACTGGCGGAAGTTACTACGAGAGACCATTAAATGAAGTCATTACTGAATTGCAATCCATCAAAGAAAAAGAAATCTATATTGTGGATGATGATTTTTTACTTAATCCGAAGCGCATTAGGGAATTTATCCGTTTGCTGAAGGAACGTAAAATAAACAAGAAATTCCTGGTGTATGGCAGAGCCGATTTTATTGCTTCATATCCTGAAATAATCAAAGATTTCAAGAATTGCGGTTTACGAACAGTAATTGTAGGGTTGGAATCTTTTCAAGATATAGAACTAAAGGAGTTTAATAAGAAAACAACTGAAAATATCAATAAGCTGGCTATGTCGGTTTTAAATCACAATAATATTGATTGTTATGCTGCAGTCATCATATCTCCATCATGGAATCAGGATGAATTCAAAAAGGCCAGGAAAATTATGAATGAATTGAAAATCAAATTTGTTAACCTGCAACCGCTTACCCCATTGAAAGGAATTCGACTGGAAATTGATGAGGAGAAGCTCATTGTTAACCGAAGCGATTTTGCCAGATGGGATCTGGCTCATGTAACAATTCGGCCTGAAAAAATGAGCATTGAAGATTTCTACAAAAACATACTCGACCTTTATCTTAAAATCGTGCTTAATCCGAGAAACCTGATCAGTCATTTAAAATATCCGTTGTACATGTATTGGAAAATGACACGAGGAATGTATAAAGTAAAAAAACAATATAAAATTAAAATAATGGAGGTTACGGAAAATGCCTAAGGTCATCTTAATCCAGCCTTCGCAATATGAACCTAATGGCACAACACTTTGCAAGCAAAAAGTCATGAGCTTACCGGGTCTTGCTCTTCCAATCCTTGCTGCATTGGTTCCTGAACAATGGGAAGTTAAAATAATTATAGAATTAATTGATGATATTGACTTTGATGAAAAATGTGATTTGGTTGGCCTAGGAGCAATGGGTTACTCAATTGTAAGAGCTAACGATATTGCAAAAGAGTTTAAAATGAGGGGGAAAATTGTATTTCTTGGAGGCACAATGGCACCATATATTACCGAATCCATGAAGAAATACTATGATAGTATTATTATTGGTCCAGCAGAAAAATCTTTTCCTGAACTCTTGCATGATTTTGAAAGCACAGGAAGAATTCAGAGGATATACAACCGTCCGTTAGATAACTTATCCGGATTACCTGTTCCAAAATATGAACTCTTCCCAATAAAGAAAATCCGGTTAATGTTACCAATACAATCAAGTCGTGGATGCCCTCATAATTGTAGTTTTTGTTCAACATCAGCTTATTACAAAAGTCATTACTTTGTGCGGCCTGTTAATGAGGTAATAAAGGACATTAAAAGAGTAAGACAGTTGGGATATAGGCGATTTTTTATTTTAGACGACAATATGGCTGGTAATGCTAAGCATATTGAAGAACTGGCAATGAAAATTATGCCATTAAAATTGACTTGGGCAGGTCAATGCTCCATAAACATTGCACGTAATGACAAATTACTCAAACTCATTGCAAAATCAGGCTGCAGAATATTAAGTATAGGTGTTGAAAGTGTTTCGCAAGAAGGTTTGAATGATTTAAATAAATCCTGGTTAAAAACAAACAAGACATCTGAGTTATTAAATAAAATAAGAAAAGCGGGTATTGCTGTTTTTTCATCAATAATAATAGGAACCGAGCGCGATACAGAAGAGAGTATAAGACAAACAGCCCGGTTTATTATCAAAAATAGAATCTCAATTCCTGTATTCAATATCCTTACTCCATTGCCAGGCACTGAATTATATTTAAAGCTGAAAAAGGAAAATAGACTTATTCATGAAGATATTTCAAAATATACTGGTTTCCAATGTGTGCATATACCCAAAAATATTACGCCAGAAAAGGCTAATGCTATGTTCTGGTGGATATATAAAGAAGTTTATTCGGTGAAAAATATACTAAAACGAAATTTGATTGTTGGAACCTTGCTTACACAGCCATGGGTTAGCTTGTTTTCAATTTATGTCAATTTCCATTACAGGAAGTATATATTAAAAGGCATCAACCCTTTAATGCTTTAAACAATGCCTAAACTTTTATTTATACAACCATCCCAATATAGCACTACGGGAACTATTGTGAAGCAAAGTAAAATATATCTTCCGGGTTTGGTCTTTCCATTACTGGCTTCACTTGCGCCCCATCACTGGAAGATTGAGGTAAAGCTGGAGGTTATCGAAGACATTGACTTTGACACAGACGCCGATCTTATAGGTATTGGAGCAATGGGACACGCTCTTTTCCGGGGACTTGATCTTGCATTAAAATTCAAAGAAAAGGGTAAGATTGTTTTTATGGGAGGGTATATGGCATCCATGATCCCAGAACTTGCACTTAATGTAGTTGACAGTATTGTGATTGGTGATGGGGAAATTTCCTTTCTGCAATTGCTTACAGATTACGAAAGAACCGGAAAACTCGAAAAACGTTACGATAACCAGGTTAAAGATTTAATTGGCTTACCAGTACCTGATTTTTCTTTACTTCTTGACAAGCCCATTGGAGATATGCTCCCGGTGCAGGCTGGCCGGGGATGCCCTCATTCCTGTACTTTTTGTTCAATTTCCTGTCTTTACAAGGGCAGATATATAACACGGCCGGTGGATGAAGTCATACGGGATATCAAGGTCATTCAGAGCCTAGGGTTTAGGAAGTTTTACTTGATCGATGACAACATCGTAAGTAACCCGGGATACCTTGAGGAATTATGCCAGAAAATACAACCCCTGAAAATGCGCTGGTCCACTCAATGCACTATGAACCTTGCACGTAACGATATGCTGTTGAAAAAAGTAGTTGCTTCGGGCTGCGAAATCCTGAGCCTGGGCATAGAAAGCATTACACAGGGAGGCCTTGACAAATTGAATAAAAAGTGGCTACAGGTGAAAGATCATGAAGAACTACTTATTAAATTTCGAAAAGCAGGCATAATGGTTAGCGCCGAAATGATCATTGGAACGGACAGTGATACCGAAGAGAGCCTTAAAGCAACACTTGATTTTATCATGCGAGCCAGGATACCACTCCTTCGGATTTATATCCTTACTCCCGTCCCAGGAACTCAAATGTATGATGACCTAAAAAAATCTGGCCGCTTACTGCATGAAAATTTTGAACGCTATACCGCTGCAGAATGTGTGCACCGACCCGAGAATATCTCACCTGAAAAGCTTACAGCAATGTATAAATGGCTAAACAGCAAGGTTTTTTCATACAATGGAATTCTAAGGAGAACCCTTTTGAACCCACAAATTTTAAGACATCCTCTGAGGTACCTATTTGCCTTTGGAGTTAACCTTCATTACCGACGCTATGTTAAGCAGGGCGATACACCTTTAATCGTTTAAAATGACAGAAAAAAAATTAAAACATTATGAGAACAAATGAACCTGTACCTGATATTTCTTCATTGTACCGCTTGCCTTATTCAAAAAATGACAATCCGAATGGCTGGATCGAAGTTACAACTGACTGCAACCTTCGCTGTCCGGGATGTTACAGGGGGTGCAATCGAGAGGACTCTGTCGCCCTTCATCAGCCTGTCGGGAAAATAAAAGAAGAAATCCTCGAAATGCATCGTATTAGAAATTGCCAGATAATTTCTTTAAGCGGAGGTGAACCCTTACTTTACCCTGATTTACTTGAAGTTATCAGCTTTATCAGAACAAATGGCATGCACCCGTTTGTTCATACCAACGGCATCCTTCTTACGCCGGAACGGTTAAAAGAAATGAAAATAGCCGGACTCGCAGGGATTATTATCCGTGTCGATTCATTAAGCAGAAGCAGGGCTGTAAAAGAGGAAGATCTCAATACGCTGAGGCAGCGATATGGAGAGATGGTATATGCATTAAAAGGGATCCATTTGACGCTGCTTTGCGTTGTTGATCGAGATAACCTGCCGGAAATAGGTAGTATCATACAGTGGTCACTTGCGAATGAACGCCTGATTGATTTCATCACATTTATCCCGATCAGACAAGTGCGTTTTAAAAAGGATGAGCCAATAGATTCTTCAAAGTGGGTTTATACAGAGGACATCTGCAGGGAAGTATATAAACTGATCCCGGATATTAAGTATGCATCATTTCTTGGAAGCAGGCTGGAAAGTAGCAGCATCCGTTGGCTGCAAGCTCCATGGGTGGTGTTGAATAAAAAGATATTGGGATACCCCGGACCAAAATTTGTGGAATCTTTCCAGATGCTGCACCATCTTATTCGTGGAAAGTATGCTTATAAATTCGGAAAAGACAGGAATTATCTCAATATCTTACAAGTGTTGATTCTGGGCCTGTTTATAAAATCCTTCAGGACCATCTCCTGGAACTTTTTATTGGAGATACTCCGGAATCCAATATTTCTTTTTAGGAAAGCTACATTGCAATTACTGTGTTATATAATTCCACCGGCTTCTGTAAATGGACTGGAAGACGAGTGTGACGGATGCCCCGATGCAATGCTTTACAAGGGACAACTGGTACCTTCGTGTGCACTTGAAGAAATCAAACTATTTGGTAAATCCATTGAAAATAAGATGATATGATAAATGCATTATAAAAATATTTTGAATTACATGATGCTTTATTGAAGTCATAGTTTGGAAATTAATATCAAAAATAAATTCAACACTAAACAAGATCACAATGGAAATCATTTCCGTAACGAACAGAAGATTACTTAGGTTATTTATTGATTTTCCACATTCTTTATATAAAAACGATTCAAATTATGTTCCCGAACTCTACATTTCGCAGAAACACCTACTGACCAATAAAAATCCTTTTTTCGAACATTCAGAAGCAGAATATTTCCTGGCTATGAAAAATGGTAAGGTTGCTGGCCGCATAGCCGCTATCAATAACAATATTCATAATCAACTATACAAAGATAAAGCAGGCTTCTTTGGATTTTTTGAGGTTATACAAGATTATGAAGTAACTAAGGCTCTTTTAGATAAAGTAGTAGGATGGTTCAGTTCAAAAAAAATTTACCATATAATAGGTCCAACCAATCTAACCACCAATGATTCATGTGGAGTGCTTATTTCAGGATTTGAATTATCTCCCATAGTAATGATGCCTTATAATAAAACATACTACGATGATTTTCTGAGCAGATATGGATTTGTTAAGGTAATGGATTTATCATCTTTTTTGATTGACGGTATCCAGCTTAAAAACCTGGTTGAACAAACTTTCGTCAGTAAGATTCAGGAAAAACTCAGAGAAGCCGGTATTGATATTCGTCCTATGAATTTTAAGAATTTCGATGAAGATGTCCATCAGTTTCGGAAAGTTTATAATGAGTCAAATGAAGGAAACTGGGGATTTATACCTCTAAATGAAAAAGAATTCAGAAGTATGGCAGAAGAAATTAAAAAAGTGGTTCCGGCAAATTTGGTTTTAATTGCCGAAAAAGACAAAAAACAAATCGGTTTTGTTGTTGCAGTGCCTGATTACAATCAGGTTTTTCGTCATTTCAAAAGAGGCAGGCTTTTACCCTTTGGGTTCATAAAATTTCTATGGTACAGAAGTAAAATAAATAGTGCAAGGATATTAATACTGGGGGTTTTAAAAGAGTATAACAATAGAGGAATTGATTTATTGCTGTATAAAACCATACAGGAAAAGCTCAACTCAATTGGTATTTATAAAGGCGAAGCTTGTTATGTTTTGGAGGATAACAAGGCTATGAATTCCATTTTAAAGAAAATTGGTGGCAAAGAGATCAAGAAGTACAGGATTTATAAAATCGCAACATAAAACCTGGACATTGTTCATCTATGATTATACTAACTTATCAGGCTTCCTGAATCTTTTCTGATCGATCCTTTATAAAGAGATTGAGAAGTACCGGTAACAGGAATAAATCCGATAGAAGTGCGATAATGAGCATAGAACTGATCAGTACTCCTTGTGAAAAAACCGCTTTTAAATCAGAATGTATTAAAACCACAAATCCAAAAAACAAGATAACAGTGGTCATGATCATTGCCTTACCAGTGGCTTTCAAACTTTCATGCCGCGCTTCCTTAACCGATTGATGCAAATTTCGCTGCAACTTAAACTTTGCCAGAAAGTGAATAGTGTTATCTACAGCAATGACAAAGCCAATGGTAAACACAATTGCGATATATCCGTTAAGAACAATACCTGAAAAACCAAGGATCATTCCTCCTGCAAGCAACGGGATAATATTTGGGATCAAAGAAATAAATAGCATTTTTAGATTTTTAAATAACAACAGCATTAAAAAACTAACTATTAGAAAAGCGATAGCGAGATTAAAAAACATATTCCTGATCAGGTAATCATTACTTCTGTCTCCAAGAAGGGAAATACCTGTAAACCTCAAGTCCAGAATCCTGTTATCAATATTTTCACTGATCCATAGCTCAATCTTTAATTGCAATTCTTTTGCTCTTTCTGAGCCTATATCAAGCATTCTTCCAGTGACCAAACCCATAGTCCGGCCATCATCCATAAACTTGAAATTCTGCTCTCTGAAAAGAGTGCTAAACGTTTCATCATATTGGTTGATATCATCTTGATTTTTAGGCAGTAAATAATTTTCCGAGAGACCACCGTTGTAAATTTTATTTAGTGTTTTATAAACTGTCACGGGCGAAAACAACACTCCGAGCATAGGTAATGATTCCAGGTAACATTGAAGCTTTTCCACTTCTTTCAATACATAAATGTCATTGACAGTTTTTCCTCCTTTAGGTAAAACTGCAACATTGAAAGTCCTGACACCGGATAGGTTTTTGTCAAAAAAATCAATATCGGTTCTCATTTCAGATTTATCAGAAAAGTTTCCAATAATATAATTGTTTGTATCGATATTGAATATTCCCACCAGGGATACACATATTAATATGACTGTTGTCAGAATGATTCGCCCTGGAAATCGGTCAACTATATTATTAATTCGTTTTACCAGGTTTATCCAACCCATTTGTTTTCTAGATAATACGGGTAATGGAATGTTGTCGAGAATGGAAGGGAAAAGGGTTATTGATACGACAAAGGCCAGCATAACTCCGGTTCCGGCCTCAATTCCAAAATTCCTGATGGGCTTCATTGATGAGGATGCTAGAGAAAAAAAACCAATTGCAGTTGTAAGGGATGTCATTAAAAGTCTTATGGTTAACTCCCTTATTGTATCCTTCAGTGCCTTTTGTTTTGGAATATTTTCAATAAGAGCATCATTGTAGCGTGAGTAGATATGAATAAGCCCTGATGTGCATACCACCATAATGATTGTAGGAAACAAAGTGCTTAATAAATTGATTTGCCGGTCAAATATTCCCAGGAGTCCGTAAAAAAGCAACATTGCAATCAAAGTGGTAAGGACAGGATAAGCTACGCCAGAAAACGAACGGAAGAAAATAATGAAAAAGAAGATCACTACCATAGCACATAAAAACATATTGAACATTATCTCGCCTTTTATCATCCGAATATACTTGATCTCGGTATTGATATTTCCGGCCAGGTGGGCTTCGTAAAATGAAAAGCGGCCCATTAAACTGTCGATGTCAGAAATCAATTCGTCTTTTTCTTTTTCTTTAGCCTCATTATCGACAGATAAAATGACTGACAGCACTTTTGAATCCCTGGAAATTAGCCATCCGGGCAACCTGGGATCATTGAAAATGCGAATGCTGTCAGACAAATACCTGATGCTGTCATCGATATGAAGAAAGGCTATTTGGGAAAAACCAAATGGGGTCTTCACCAGATCATTTAGTGTTGTTAAGGAATAAGCACCACCTACATTAGGAAGCTTTTTACATTCTTTAGTGAATTCATCAACGTTTTTAAGAAATTCCTTTCTAAAAGCACCAGTTTCGTTTTTGAGCCAAACCATTAGTACCTGTTCATCTGAACCAAATACATCACTGAATTCCTGATAAAATTTCAATTCAGGATCATCGACTGAATAAAAATCTTTAAAATGATAAATAATTTTGAGTTTTGGAATAAAAAAGAAGGATATAATGATCCCGGCACAATATATCCCGATAATATACCAGCTTTTACGAATTCTGAACATCAGAATGAATTTAAAAATTATCTTCCACAGGTTTCATTTCTAAACAATTAGAAGATAAGAGTATTTTAGTTACAAACAGAGATTTTATGTATTAAATTCAATGTATGATTTTTGATGTATCTGTTTTAACGTTGTTCTTGCTTTGGGTAAATTATAAAATACTAAAAGTAGATGCCATTCCCTATTCTATCATCAGTTTCTGTCTTATTCGGCTTTCCTTTGTTTCCACTTCAATAAAGTAAATCCCCGGCGTTAGTCTTGAAACATCCACCGTGTTGTTTACCGGCAAAGCCACCAGCGCCTTTTGCCCAAGGTGGTTGTAGATAATGGCATCTTCAATGGGCTTGCCCTGCGGGGAGCTGATGGTGATGAAGGAGGAGGCGGGGTTAGGGAAAAGCATGATTTCTTCTTCGGTAATACTTTCTTCTATTGAAGTTAGACAATGCTGCTGAACTTCTTCAGGGCTGTTACAACCAGTGTCGTTGTCATGGATGTCAATTATACCGTTAGGGCTAACAAGATACTCACAAATGCTCTGTATATCACAGTTTGATAATGAACTATTACCATAAATGTGCAGATCTAAAATAGAGTTTTGATCAATATTCTCAATAGAATTTATTGATGACAAAATAGGATTCTCTTCAATCCAAATATCTCCATTAATTGAACTAAGACTATTAATTCCGGACAAACTTGTTAAAACAGGGTTATAACCGATAGAAAGGTTCCCACCAATTTGAGTTAAATTTTCGAGTGCAGTAAGGTCATCAAGTGCATAATTATAAATAATTTCAAAATCTCCTC